>Ga0153915_10000017_pt1 | contig 162521 bp, 131 predicted proteins | sample Opewatmetagenome_2_FD_107003 | JGI IMG/M metagenome (GOLD analysis project Ga0153915, IMG submission 107003) | Freshwater wetland microbial communities from Ohio, USA - Open water 3 Core 3 Depth 3 metaG | ecosystem: Environmental > Aquatic > Freshwater > Wetlands | place: USA: Ohio, Lake... | reverse complement strand
GTCCGGCGCCGTGGACTTCCGGCTCGGCCGGCCGGCCATCGACCTCGCGCCCTACAGGACCTGGGCACGCCTCGAGCACGAGGAGCGCGTCGGCACCGCGCCCGCGGCGTTGGCCGGAGCCCCGGTCGAGGGCCGCGCCGAGCTCAGGGAGGCATTGCGCGACTACCTTTGGCGCAGGCGCGGCGTCGAGTGCGGGCCCGACCGGATCGTGATCACCTCCGGCGCCGTTAACGGGCTCTCGACGCTCTCTCGCGCCGCGCTGGCGCCGGGCTCCGAGGTCCTGTTCGAGGATCCTGGGCACGTCCCGGCCCGCGAGTCCCTGAGCCAAGGCGGCGCCCGCATCGTCTCCGCGCCCGTGGACGAGGAGGGGATCATCGTCGAGCGTCTCGCCGGCGTCGGCGGGCCGACCCTCGCCTTCATCACTCCCTCGCACCAGTTCCCGATAGGCGGCTGCCTTTCCATACAGCGCCGCGTCGAGCTCGTCGAGTGGGCGAGGAAGGCCGGCTGCCTGATCGTCGAGGACGACTACGAGAGCGAGTTCCGCTACGACGTCGGTCCCGTCAGCTCGATCCAGAGGCTCGATCCGGAGAACGTCGTCTACGTCGGCACCTTCAGCAAAGTCCTCTTCCCGGCGATACGGCTCGGCTACCTCGTGCTGCCCGATCGGCTCGTCGATGCCTGCCTCGAGGTCAGGCGCGCGACGGACCGCTATTGCGCCCCGGCGCCGCAGCTGGCCATGGCGAGGTTCATCAGGGAGGGCCGGCTCGACCGCCACATCGCCAGGATGAGGAGGATCTATCGCGAGCGGCGCGACGCCCTCGCGTCCGCCCTCGAGGCGGCCTTCCCGGGAAGGGCGACCATACTCGGCAGAGCGACGGGGCTTCACGTGACGGTCGCATTCGACGGGCTCGAGTTCGACGCCGGCCTCGTCGAGGCGATCCGGCGCGCGGGCGTGATCGTCCGTCCCGTCGAGGACTTCGCGCTCGAGAAGGGCCGATGGAGGGGCTGCCTCGCCTTGGGCTACAGTCACCTCCGCGTCGAGGACATCGAACGGGGCGTCGCCTGCCTGCGGAAGGCGGTCCGGACGTAGAGCCGCGCGCTCGGCCGGCCCGGGATCGGCGCTTGACGCGCACTCCCTGCGGCTCGATACTCACCTGGTGAGTACTCAAACCATGAGTAAATCGGCCCGAGCTCGCGCGAGGGAGCCGGTCGAAGAGAGGACGCCCTCGATCGAGTACTCCCTGCTGGGGCTCCTCGGAGAGAAGCCGATGCACGGCTACGAGCTCTACAGAGAGCTCGGCCGGAAGTCGGGTCTCGGCCTCGTCTGGACAGTGAAGCAGGCGCAGCTCTACGCGATCCTCGCGCGGCTCGAGACGGTAGGGCTCATCTCCTCCGAGCTCGTCGCCTCGGCTCAAGGGCCGGCCCGCAAAGTCTTCCACCTGACCGCGGAAGGCCGGGCGGCCTTCGCCGAGTGGGTCCGCGAGCCCGCGAGCCGCAGGGACTTCCGCCTCGACTTCCTGGCCAAGCTCCTCTTCGCGGAGAAGAAAGGCTGCCGGGCCGCGACCGCCCTCGTGTCCGAGCAGCGCCGCCTCTGCGGCCAGTGGCTCGAGGAGATGCGCGCGCGGAGCGCGGCCTGCGAGAAAGGGAGCCTGGACGCGCTCGTGTACCGCTTCCGGGTCGGCCAGCTCGCGTCGATGGCCTCGTGGCTCGACGAGTGCGCGGCCTACGTCGGCGCCTCGGAAACCGGCGCGAGGACGAAAACGAACACGAGCGCAAAGACGAAGACGCGCAAGCGCGCCTCATCATCAAGAAAGGAGCGTTGAATGAAGAAAGCCTTGATCCCGCTCGCCCTTGCCCTGTCGCTCGCGCTCTCGGCGCAGGCCCAGGCTCCCGCGCTTGCGCGGCCCAAGATCATCGTCTCGGCGGCGGCGAGCCTGACCGACGTCCTTACGGCCCTGAAGCCCGAGGCCGAGAAGCGGATAGGCGCCGAGATCCTCCTCAATTTCGGAGGCTCGGGCGCTCTGCGAAAGCAGATCGAGGAAGGCGCCCCGGCCGACGTCTTCTTCTCCGCCGCGAGCGAGGACATGGACAAGCTCGAGAAGGCCGGCCTCCTCGAGCCCGGCACGCGCCGGAACCTGCTCTCGAACGCCATCGTCCTCGTCGGCGACAAGTCGGTCGCCGCCCCGAAGGACGCCGACGCCCTGAGGACGATCCTCGAGTCGGCGAGGCTCCTCGCGATCGGCAACCCCGACTCGGTCCCGGCAGGACGTTATGCGGTCCAGGCCCTCAAGTCGCTCGGCCTCTATCCCGCGGTCGAGAAAAAGCTCGTCCTCGGCGGAAACGTGCGGGAGGTGCTGCAGTACGTCGAGTCGGGCTCGGCGCCCCTCGGCGTCGTGTTCCTCACCGACGCGATGACCATCAAGGAGTCCTCGCCCATCGCCAAGCTCTACCAGTTCCCGGACGGCGCCCTGACGACGCCGGTCTTCTATCCGATCGCCGTGACGGCCTCGTCGAAGGCGAAAGACAAGGCGGCGGCCCTCGTGAAATTCCTCTCCGAGAGCCCGGCGCGCGAGGCCTTCGTCAAGGCGGGATTCGTAGTCAGGTGAGCCCCCTCGGGCCGATACTCCTGTCGCTGCGCGTGGCCGTCGTCGCGACGACAGTCACGCTCGTCGTCGGGCTCGGCCTCGCTCGGCTCCTCGGCTCGAGGGCCGTGCCCCTGAAGTTCCTCTGGGAGGCGCTCATCCTCTTGCCCATGGTCTTCCCTCCGACCATCACCGGGTACCTTCTGCTCATCCTCTTCGGGCGCAGGGGGCCGCTCGGGAAGCTCTTGGCCTCGATGGGAATGCAGGTCGTCTTCACCTGGGCGGCGGCGGTCATCGCCTCGGTCGTCGTGTCGCTGCCCTTGATGTACCAGAACTGCAAGGCGGCCCTTCTCGGCGTGGACGGCAGGCTCGAGGACGCGGCGCGGACCCTCGGCCTCTCAGAGGGCAGGATATTCCGTCGGGTCACCCTGCCGCTCTCGCTCCCGGGGATACTCGCGGGCGTCGCCCTGGCTTTCGCTCGCGCGTTAGGCGAATTCGGAGCCACGCTCATGATCGCGGGCAACATCCCCGGCAGGACCCAGACCGTTCCGCTCGCGCTCTACAGCGCGGTCGAGGGCGGGAGGACGGCCGAGGCGAACCTCTACCTCGCCGTCACGACGGTTCTCGCCTTCGCGGTCGTCGCGGTGGTCGGCCTGGGAGAGGCTCGCTCGAGGCGGCCGCGCCGAGGCAGGGATCGGGGCGACGCGGCTTTCGGGGGACGGTCGTGATACGCGCGCGCTTCACGAAGGCCCTTCCCCTCTTCGAGCTCGACGTCGACCTCGAAGTCGACGGCTCGACCGCGATCCTGTGGGGCGAATCCGGCTCGGGGAAGACGACGATCCTCGAGTGCGTCGCCGGCCTCGCGCGCCCGGATGAGGGCGAGATACGCCTCGACGACAGGCTCGTCTTCTCCTCGAGCGAGGGGATCGACCTGCCGCCGCAGGAGCGACGCGTCGGCTATGTCTTCCAGGACTACGCCCTCTTCCCTCATCTGAGCGCGGAGGGTAACGTCGCCCTCGCGCTGCAGCGCCGCGACCGGGGCCGGGCGAGAGAGTACCTCGAGCGCTTCGGCATCGCCCATCTCGCGCGGCGGAGGCCCGGCCTGCTTTCCGGGGGCGAGCGGCAGCGCCTCGCCATGGCGAGGGCGCTCGCCGTCGAGCCGCGGCTCCTCCTCCTCGACGAGCCCTTCAGCGCCCTTGATCACGCGACCCGCGAGGAGATGTATACTGAGTTCCTGAGGCTTCGCGAGCGGATCGGAATGACTGTCATACTCGTCACGCACAACAGGGCCGAGGCCGAGGCCCTCGGGCACCGTATCCTCGAGCTCCGCGAGGGCAAGCTCGCGGAGGAGCGGCCATGATCCATCCCGACGAGGCGCTGGCCCTCATCGACGCGATCGAGTCGCGGCTTCCGACCGAGATCGTCGCCCTCGATCGCGTCCTGGGCAGGATCCCCGCGCGCGATCCCGTCTCTCGCATCGACCAGCCGCCCTTCGACAAGTCGACGATGGACGGCTTCGCCTACGCGACCGTAAACGGCGCGCTCGCAAAGACCGGCGACTCTTTCCGCCTCGTCGGATCGATCCAGGCGGGCGCCGCATACGGCTCGCGGCTCGGGCCCGGCGAATGCGTAAGGATCATGACGGGCGCTCCGGTTCCCGAGGGGACGATCGCGGTCCACAGGCTGGAACTCGCCTCCGCCTCGGAATGCCGAGTCGTGGTCGGCGAGCACGAGGACGATCCCAACATCGTACGCAGGGGCGTCAACAGGCCGGCCGGAGAGATCGTCTTCGCAAGGCGCGCGCTGAAGCCGCAGGACATCGGCATCCTGGCAGCGAACGGGATCGTCGCGGTCGAAGTAGTCAGGAAGCCGCGCGTATGCGTGCTCAGCACGGGAGACGAGCTCGTCGCGGCGGTCGCGCCGCGCGGCTCGACCGACCAGAGACGCGGACTGCCGCCGGCTCACGTTTACGACTCCAACGGGCCGCAGCTGGTCGCCCAGGCCGAGGCGACTGGATGCGACGCCCGCTTCGGCGGCATCGTGCCCGACGACGAGGGAAAACTCCGCGCCGCGATCGATCCGGCCGCCCGGGACGCCGACCTCGTGATCGTCTCGGGCGGAGTCTCGGCGGGAGACTTCGATTTCGTTCCGGCCGCCGCCGGGGCGGTGGGTTTTCGCGAGTTGTTCCACGGCGTCGCGATGAAGCCGGGCAAGCCCGCCTTCCTGGGCAGACGTGAGTCCTGCTTCCTCTACGGCGTTCCGGGCAATCCGCTCTCGGCCTTCGTCAACTTCGAGGTCATGATCCGGCCCTTGATCATGCGGCTCTGCGGGATCGGGTACGAGCCTCCGATGGTCCGCGTCCGCCTCGGCCCCGCCGTCGAGCGGCGGCGGGACCTCGATCGGGTCGAGTTCCTGCCCGTCGAGATCCGTAACGGCATCGCGTTTCCCGTGAGGTGCTCAGGCTCGACCATGCTCGACGCCCTTTCCGGCGCATCCGCTCTCATCCGCCTCGAGATAGGGCAGGCGAAGGCCGAGAGCGGCGAGGAGATCGATGCGCGACTCGTTTGAACGGACCATCCGCTACCTTCGCGTCTCGGTGACGGAGCTGTGCAACCTGCGCTGCGAGTACTGCTCGCCCGAGGGAGCTTGCTCGAAGGGCGAAGGCGGCCCGCTCCCGCTCGAGGCGCTCGAGTCGATCGTCGCCGCCGCCGTCGGGCTCGGCGTCGACAAGGTGAGGATCACCGGCGGCGAGCCCCTCCTCCGCGAGGGCATCGTCGGTTTCGTCGCCCGCCTCGCCGCGCTGCCTGGCCTTAAGCTCCTTTCCATGACGACGAACGGTACGCTCCTCGGGCCCGCGGCCGCCGGCCTCGCGGAGGCAGGGCTTATGTCGGTCAACGTGTCGCTCGACAGCGTCGATCCGGGCGAGTATCGCCGCGTAACGGGCGGCGGGAGGCTCGGCGACGCGCTCGATGGGATCGAGGCCGCGCTCGCCGCGGGCCTGGCCGTCAAGGTCAACGCCGTCGTCGCCGAGGGCGATCCGGACGGCGGCCCTCGCGCAGAGGCCGTCGAGCGCTACGCGCGCGGCGTCGGGGCCGGCTTCCAGAGGATCCGCCGCTACGATCCTGCCTCGCCCAAGGTCTACGACCCCGACTTCGACAGGCCGCCTCCCTGCGCGGCCTGCGACAGGATACGGCTCCTCGCGGACGGCAGGCTCCTGGCCTGCCTCCACTCGTCCGCCTGCGTGAGCGTCGACTTGGGCCGGATCGAGGAGAGCATCCTCGCCTGCGTCGCGATGAAGCCGCGCGCGGGCGTCGAGGGAACCATCGCCCCCCTGAGGGAGATCGGAGGCTGAGCGTGAAGAGCGACGAACCTAAGCTGACCCACGTCGACGAGTCCGGGGCCGCGCGAATGGTAGACGTGTCCGGCAAGGAAATCTCGCGCAGAAAGGCGCGGGCGCGGGGCCGCATCGTCCTGTCGCGGGAAACCGTCGCGCTCATCCGCGATAACGCCCTGGCGAAGGGCGACGCGCTCGCGGTCGCGAGGGTCGCCGGCATCATGGCCGCGAAGAAGACGAGCGAGATCGTCCCCCTCTGCCACAACATTTTCCTCGAGAAGGTCGAGGTCCGCCTCGAGGTCCAGGACGACGGCGTCTCGATCGAGGCGACCGCGGTCTGCAGCGAGAAGACCGGCGTCGAGATGGAGGCCCTGACCGCGGTCGCCGCCGCGGCCCTCTCGCTCTGGGACATGTGCAAGGCGGTGGACTCGGGCATGAGAATCGAGGGCATATGCCTCGTCGAGAAGACCAAGGAAGCTGCGGGGAGGGCGGGATGAGCGGCCGCGGCAGTTTTGAAATAGTGTCGCTCAACGTCTCGAGCGCGAAGGGAACCGCGAAGAGGCCGGTCGACGCCGTCGTCTTTGTTGCTGAAGCGGGGGTCGAGGGCGACGCCCACGCGGGGCCGGGCGACCGCCAGGTCTCGCTCCTCGCGGTCGAGGACATCGAAGCCGCCCGCGCCTCGGGCATCGACGTCGTCCCCGGGAGCTTCGCCGAGAACGTCACGACGCGAGGCGTCGACCTGCCCTCGCTGCCGATCGGGGCCCGACTATCGATAGGCCCGGCCCTGCTGGAAGTGTCGAGGATCGGTAAGGAATGCCACGGCGGCTGCGAGATCCGGAGGAAGAGCGGGGACTGCGTCATGCCGCGGCGCGGGATCTTCGCGCGGGTGATCGTCGGCGGGAGGGTCGGCCTTGAGGATCAGTGTCGTTACGGTGTCTGACCGCGCCTTCAAAGGCGAGTACGAGGACCTCTCCGGCCCCGAGATCGAGCGCGCGATAGCCGACGCGCTGCCCGACGCCGCGATCTCGCGCGACCTCGTTCCCGACGAGGAGGACGCGATCATCGGCGCGCTCGATCGGGCGGCGCGCTCGGGCGCGGATTGGATAATCACGACGGGAGGCACGGGGCCGGGCCCCCGCGACCGGACGCCCGAGGCGACGGCCGCCTGGATCGACCGCGAGCTGCCCGGCATCGCCGAGGCCCTCCGCGCCGAGTCCCTGGCCGAGACTCCCTTCGCCGCCCTGTCGCGCGGGATCGCGGGGATGAAAGGCGCGATCTTCGTAGCGAACCTGCCGGGTTCGCCCAACGCGGCGCGCATGGGCGCGGCCTTCCTCGTCCGCATCATGGAGCACGGGAGCGCCATGGCGCGCGGCGGGGCTCACGGGCCGGGCGCGGGACCTACTTGACGCACTGCGAGGGCGTGTAGCCCGTAACGGCCTTGAATCGCTTGTCGAAGTGGTAGGGATCGGAGAAGCCGCAGAGCTCGGCTACTTCCGACACTTTGTACTCGCCGCTCCTCAGCATGTTCTCGGCGTTCTTGACCCGGACCTTCGTCAGGTACTGGTTGAAGCTGAGGCCGGTCTCCCGCTTGAACAGGGATCCGAGATAGACGGCGTTCAAGTCGACGATGGTCGCCATGTCCTGCACGGTGAGCTTCTCCGAGTAGTGCGCGGCGATGTGGCGGATCAGCGTCCTGATGCGCAGGTCCACGCCGTACTCGTCGATATTGAAGACCGTCAGCTCCATGAAGCGGTGCAGGATCAGGAGAAACAGCCCGCGGACCCTGAGGGCGTATCCGGGCTGCTTCTCCATCCAGGCGAAGCCGAGCTCGTGGAAGTCCTGGATTATCTCTTTCTTGATTCCGACGTGCGACAGGATGGGGAGGGGCAAGGTCGCTGTTTCCCCCGGCGCTTCCTTCAGATCGAAGTCCACGGCGAAGCACTCCATGAGGCTGCCGGGGGACGTGACGCCCGCGCGGATAGTGCCCGGAGGCAGGCAGAGCAGGTCCCCTTCCTTCGCGTCGTACTTCTTCCCGTCGATCGTATACCGAGTCGCGCCGGCGATCACATAGGTGAGGCTCCATCCGTGAATGACCTGCTCGTACATGAACCAGTTCGGCGCGCACTTTCGGTAGACGAAGTAGCCGACTTCAGGAGTATAGGACGTATTCTTTTGTAGCATAATGATTAGTAAAACAGTCGTATTTATTCTATACCGAGATTCTCGTTTCGTCCATCGTAAACTGAGCGCATCGCTTCGCTCGAGGAGGTCACTCTTCCTTGCGCGCGCCCGGGATCTTCGGGATGCACGCAGAAGGCGCAAGGCCCGTGATCTCCTTGAATCGCCGGTCGAAGTGGAAGGGGTCGGAGAAGCCGCAGAGCTCGGCGACTTCCGACACTCGATACTCGCCGCTTCTCAGGAGGTTCTCCGCGTTCTTGACCCGGACTCGCGTGAGGTACTGGTTGACGCTGAAGCCGGTCTCCCTCTTGAACAGGGAGCCGAGATAGGCCGTGGTCAGGTCCACCAGGTCCGCCATGTCCTGCACGGTGAGCTTCTCCGAGTAGTGCAGGGCGATGTAGCGGCTTACTTTCTCTATGCGCGGATCGGCGGCCGAAGAATCGATGTTGAAGACCGTCAGCTCCATCAGTCGATGGAGGATGAGGAGCAGAAGGCCGCGGACTCGCGTCGAGTATCCGGGAGGCCTTTCTATCCACGCGCGCATGAGTTCTTGAAACGACTGCATCACGTCTTTTCTGATCCCGAGATGGCAGATCCGGGGGAAGGGAAGGGACGCGGACTCGCCGGCCGTTTCTTTCAATAGAAAATCTATGGATAGGCACTTCATCAATCGATCGTGAAAGGACAGAGCTGACCTGAGCGTTCCGGGAGGTAGGCAGAGCAGATCGCCAGCCTTCGCGCATAACTCTTTACCGTCGATCGTGTACAGCGCCTCGCCCGAGATCACGTAGGTGATATTCCAACCGGCTAGCGCTTGCTCATGCAGGACCCAACTCGGTTTACATCTACGAGAGACCGCGTAGAATACGTCCGGGATAAAATTGATCGCATCGTTCGCGGGTATCTTCGTCATTGAAAATCGACTTTAAAATATACCAAGTCTCCATACTCTGTCCATGTGCGGCCCGCTCGAACAGACATAGCATGCGCACAACGCGAGACGGTGCGTTCGAGCGTCGTTCTCGCCAACGGTCTCGATAGCCTCTAGCGCATTCCGCTCGCACGAGAGAACACGAACAGCGGACTCGCGTAGGCGAGGCGCCGTCCATAGGGACGGGCGCCCCTTGGGAGTGGTGTCTCCATCGACCGGGAGCTCCGGCCGATTCGGCGTTCCGTTGCTTTTATGAAGATGTAGTAAGGAGGGTATCGATGAAGAGAAGCAGATGCGCGGGACTATTCGGCATAGTCCTACTCGCCCTGATCCTGCTCGCGGGCTGCCAGTCCCCGGGATCCTTGAGCAGCGACGCGAGCGTCACGTCCATCAAGGTCGCGGGGATCGCCGCGACCCTTGGCACGCCGAGCTCGAACTGGAAGGATGCGGCGGCCGGGTCGGTGACCGTCTCGAACTCGCTCGCGCTGGACGCGGCCATAAGCGTCGCGAAGAGCGACGGCGGGGCCTACGTCTACTACGCGGTCGCCGAAGGGACGGCCCAGCCCAGCTTCGTCGAGAGTCCGACTTTGTCCTTCAATGACGAGAACTACCTGTACATCGAAGTGTTCTCGGCGAATCAGGACGCCCTGCTCTTCTACAAGGTGCTGGTCGATGTCGTAGACGACTCGCCGGTACTTTTCGACGTCCTCCTGGGCGACAGGTCCGCCGCGGGCTACTCGGCTACCTCGGCCACGGTCCAGCAGTTCGGCCTCGGGATCGGCACGCCGGCCGCGACCTACGACGCCGCGGTCGCCGGAGAAGTCTGGTTCGGCTCCTCCCAGGCGGGCACGGCCATCGCGGTAGGCGCGACCCCGATGCTCTCGACCCTCACCACGCTCCGCTACGCGGTCGCCTCGGGCGACGCCGCGCCTTCATTCGCTTCCGACGCGACCGTCACGGTCTCCGACGGCGACTACCTCTACGTCGAGTCCACGCTCACGGGGACCACGACCGCCCTGATCTATAAGCTCCTCATGGTCGAGAAAAGCGACGACCGCTCGCTGGCCTCTGTCACCATCAACGGCGAGTCGATGGCCATCGGCACGATGGGCACGCACTCCTTCCCGGGATCCGAGTACTATGGCAGCTACCTCAACGGCGCCCAGCTCGCGACGACGGGCAACAAGGGCATCTACGAGGTCGACAATGCGGCGGGCCTCGGCTCGATCACCATTGCCGCCGTCCCGACGGATTCGAATCTCAAGCTTCGTTACGACGTCGCGTCCACGAGCTCCGGCCTCAAGGACTATTACGTCTTCAACCACAGCCCGAAGACCGACAACGCGACGGGATCCTTCTCGAGCCTCGAGAACGGCCAGTACCTCGCGATCAAGGTGACCTCGGAGATCGGGGAAGTGGGTTGGTACGCGTTCAGGGTGGCGATCGGGCAGTGCGGCACGACGGTGTCCAGCGCCACGGTCGGCGGAGTTGCCGCGACCTCGCTCGGCGGTGCCTACGTTTACAGCAGCTACGGCATCTACGGAACGACGACCGGCGCCGTTACCATCACCACACCGACGGCAGAGACGACGATAGCCGCCGTCCTTGACTCGTACTCCGACGAGGCGACGGTAGAATACGCCATGACTTCGCTGTCGTTCAGCTTCTATGGGTACAACTACCTGGCGGTTCCCTCCGCATGGAGCCCGACCGGCGTCTTCGACGCTAGCGCCATCACCAGCACCAACAAATACGTCTTGATAAAGGTGACCTCGGCGAGCGGCCTGTACACGTCCTATTACGCGATCGAGGTAACCCTGGAGTAGGGTCGACGGTCGCATCCTGAGCGGGAGGGGCGGACGTCGTCCGCCCCCCTCGGCCGGGGCCGCGCCCCGGCTCAGCCTTGCCTGCTTCATGGAGGATTCAAGTATGAAGAGAAATAGCGGCAGCATTCCGTTGGCAGTGCTCGGAGCGGCGCTCCTCGCCTGCCTCGTCGGGTGCCAGCAGGACGTCGTCCCCACGGGCTCCCTGACGCCCGGTCCCGGCGCGCCCGGCGGCTCGTCTGGATCTTTTCCTTCCTTCAACATCAATAACATGCCCAGCCCGAATTACTGGAATAACGTGGGCCATTACGAGAAGCTGCCCAGCCTCTTCCAGTTCGCGGACGGCAGTTCCGTCTCCACGGTGGACGACTGGTTCGGAACCGCGGCGGACAACTACCAGGGCCGCCGCTGGGAGATCGAGCAGATCCTCCAGTACTATGAGTACGGATACATGCCGGACTACGGCGACAATCTCACGGTGACCTGCACGAACGACTCCGCCACCCAGGCGACGATCAACCTGAGCTACAACGGATCCGCGGGCGTCAAGACGGCGTCCTTCACCATCAACGCGCGGATTCCCTCGGGCGCTACGGCCGATAGTCCCGTCCCGGCCCTGATCGAGTGCTCTTCGGGCGGCACCACCTCGTGGCAAACCGCCCTCGGGAGCCGCTACGCTCTGATCGGCTTCAACGTCGAGAACGCGGCCAGCGAGTCGGACTACTCCGGCGTCGTGGATACCCTTTTCGGCTACGACCACACGAACGACCTCGACGCGCCCTGCATCTTCATGTCCTACGCCTGGTGCGTCGGCAGGATCATCGACGCCCTCGAGCTGACGACCAGCCCCGCCTTCGGTGGCCTGATCGATCCGAAAGAGCTCATGATTACGGGCATGTCGCGCTGGGGCAAGGGAGCGATGGTTTCCGGCGCCTTCGCCAAGAGCAAGCGCGGGACCCAGATCGCCGTCACCGACGTCGGCTCGGCCGGCTGCGGCGGCCCCGCGATCGAGCGCTTCATCTCCTCGATCGGCCTCAACGAGGAGACCGCGCGCAACGCCGCCGATGTCGAGGGCGGTAAGAACATCCCGGGCCGCGCTTACTACATGAAGTGGATCGGGGAGGATGACGTGAATCCGCTTCTCCTCTCCTCCAGCCAGGATGTCTCCTGGTTCACGTCGATCCACACCGAAACGAGCCAGCCTCCCTTCGCTGGCCCCGTCAAGACCGCAGCCGACAAGCCCACCGTCACGATGACCGTGCTCAAGGCCGAGGCCGACTTCGTGTACCACCCCTGGCCCTACGAGGGCATCTATAACGGGAACTACTGGCACGGCCTCGAGAAGGAAGCCCAGCTGATCGAGGGATCGCCCACATGGTTCTGCGGTCGCTTCAAGCAGTTCGAGGACAAGCACTTCGGCCTCAAGACCGACGACGTAGGCGGCCTGCCCCTGCGCGACGCCGACGGATTCCTCTGCTCGATCCCATTCGACCAGCACTTCCTGCTGGCTCTCTTCGCCCCGCGGGCCGTCATCATCCACGACGGGTTCAGGACCATCCGGAACAATCCCGAGGGCTGCTTCCTCAATCACCTGGCCGCGGACGAGGTCTACAAGTTCCTCGAGGAGCAGGACCCGGCGACCTACGCCGACGTCAGCCAGTTCAACGCCCTCAAGTTCTACTTCATCACGCACTCCCAGCCCGAGTACGAGATGCAGGACACCGTCGACCTCGCTGACGTCTACTTCTCCGAGAGACTGGACGACAGCGACTTCGACTCCTACGCCTCGCTCGCCAAGAGCGCTAATTACGAGAGGCTGACCGATCCGGCCTTCCCGGTCCGCGATCCCCGCAGCAAGCACGACTACCAGAAGTTGAACTGGGCGCGCCCCGGCGCGACTCCGCTTTCCGAGCAAATATCCGACGTCGAGGAGTACGACTGGACCAAGACGACGGAATGGGACTGACCTGAGTCCCGAGTACTAGGTTCCGGGCCATACCGCTACGGTATGGCCCATTTACTACTAAGGGGATGGTATGAAGAAGGTACTTCTATCGGCCGTATTGCTCGCGGCCATTTGCTTAACGATCGGTGCGGCGTCGTGGACCGACCTGTTCAAGATCAGCACCTGGGGAAGGGTGGTCATCACGCCCTACGCCTTCTCAGGGGACGACTCTTCGGTATCGGCATCGACATTCACGGGCGGTATCTGGCCAACTATCGGCGTTAAGATCGATGGGACATCGCCGAGCGGGAAAGTAGGCCTGGTTTTCAATCCGGTGTTCTGCATCGACAGCGATATAGGATCGTACGTCAAGATACCCGAGATCGGCGGGAACGCGAAGGCCTGGGTCAAACCCTTCGACTGCCTCAAGCTCACTTCTGGCTGGTTCTCGGAGGACGACTTCCGAGGCACTGTCGGCACCACCGAGTTCGCATCCTGGCTCCTGCCCAACAGCGGCAAGGACGAGGACGCTATCTTCACCCGCTTCAGGGCGGCCTTGGGCGCCCACTTCAAGATCGAGCCCCTTGCCTACTTCGACGCGTATTGGAACAAGCTCATGATCGAGGGCGCCTTCGGAACCAGCCTGGCGTCCACCGGCGCGAGCAATGGCGACAGCCGGGCAAACCGCAACATCATCGACCTCGACGCGGCCGACGTGTATAAGAGGATGCAGATAGGCGTCGGCTACTGGTGGACCGGCGTCGGTTTCTTCCGCGCCCAGTTCATCGGGAACAACCGCAGCCAACTCAGGGCCGATTATCAGAACGCGGGGTACTACGACGGCCAGTACCTGTCGTACGGCCTCTCCACCTCGGGCGACGCCGACGTCATCGAGGCCGCCGTCAAACTGACGTGCATCAACGGCCTAGACCTCGACGTCGGCGCGAAACTGCCGCTTAAGTACACGGCCGACACGAGCTTCACCGAGTATCCCGCCCTGAAGCCCAATGCGGCGGTCGTGACCGTCGACGGGGACGAGAGGATCGTCCAGAAGCCCTATTGCGTCTCGGCGGCCGTGAATTGGGAACCCTGGTTCTTCCTGCCCTTCGGGCTCACTGCGCGGGTCGACGCTTCCTTCGGCGGGACTATCGAGGAGACGGGGCACCACAAGATCATCTTCGGCTCCGACCTCGCGGTCTGGATACTGCCCTCGTACAGAATTATCGACGAACTCAAGGTCGGGATCGACTTCGGCATGGAGATCAAGCAACGCGACCAGTGGCAACAACCCATCGGCAAGGAGATCGCGAGCAAGACCGAGGGCTCGGACTATCTCGATATCGGCGTCGGGCCCTGGGTCGAGCTTGACGTGGGCGGCGGAAGAGTTCGGACCGGCGCCATGATCATGCTCCCGGGCAGCGAGCGCTGGACCTGGGTCTCGGGGAACTCGACGGGTTACGAATTCCGGCAGACCTTCACGGGAGAGCCTGTCGTCTCATTCCCGATATCCGTCACCTACAGCTTCTAGCAAAGGAAGTCGCGCATGAAAACGCGGGTATTTTCGCCGGGAGCGGCGTTGATGGCGGCGGCGCTGCTCTGCGCCTGCCAGATGGACGGCGGCCGGGAGATCGGGGCCGAGACCGTCGACCCCGTCTATTCCGTCGATGTGGCGAGCCTCGAGCACGGCTCCGTCACGCCCTTGCCGGCCTCGGGGACCGAGGGGACCGAGGTTAAGCTGATCGTCAATCCCGATCCGGGCTACAAGCTCGGGGGCGTGCAGTGGCACAGCAAGAGCAAGAGCAATCTCGACGGCTCGAACCAGACGACCGTCACTCAGAATTCGCAGTACGTGTACCGTCTCGAGATGCCCGAGGCCGGAGCCTGGATAACCGCGCAGTTCGTCGCGGCGGGCTCTTCGGAGTACTCGGTCACTCTGGACTCGGGCAATCACGGCCAGCTCCTCGCCACGCCGGTCTACGGCGCCGCGGGCACGACGGTGCGGCTCTACAGCTTCATCGACTCGGGCTACGCCTTCAAGGAAGGCTATCCGAGCCTGACCGGCGCAACCTGGGTCGCCGGCAAGGAAGGATACGAATTCACGATAACGGGCGGCAGCAATGTTACGGTGAGCGCCCTGTTCGAGAAACCGACGAGCGCGGCCGCGGTCATCGCGAGCGCCCGGGCCGCCATGGACGCGGAAGAGTACGACGCGGCCTTCGGCTACTACGAGAACGCCTACCAGGTTGACAAGACCGACGACGAGGCGATCTTCTACTCGACGATCGGCGAGCTGCTCGACATCGCCATAGACTCGCGCGTGCGCGTCCTCTTGCGCAAGCCGGGCATGGTGAGCACGAGCACGCCCGGAACGCTGAACGATCTTCTCGACTTCGACACCGGAAAATCCACGAACTGGCTGGCCACGTACACCGACGACGCGGGGACGACGTACAAGCTGCCCCGGCTGGGAGCGCCCACGAAGGTCGGGCTCCCCAACGGATTCCCGTCGGCCTTCCTCAACTACGATATCTACCAGAAGAACGTGGGCAAGCGTCGGATATTCGATGTCCTCCTCTTCTGGAACATGGTCGCGAACAACCTGGACGGCTTCAACGACTTCGTCGACGACGCTCTCGAGTACGTCTTCGGCGACCAGTTCGAGGACGCCTGCGCCAGGGCTGCGACGATCTCGACGGGCGCATCGGTCACCTTGAACTCGAACCTCAAGGCGGCGTTCGGTCTCGAGGACATCTACGGTACCGGTAGTACGACCGTGGGCAAGGCCGAGCTGGACGCGATCGTATCGTCCCTGCGCGCGGCCAAGGCAGCCTTCGAGTGGGCGGCGGCGTACAACTGGTCGACGGACCTGCGGCCGCTGCTCGTGGAGGTCGGCAACTCGGACACCTTCGACGACCTCCTGAAGAAAGCGCTGAAGAAGGTCGACGCCCGCATCGTCCTCGAGGAGGGCAACGTTTCGCTCGCGACGATTCTGCCGTTCAGGAACGGCCTCCTCACGAGGCGCAGCGACGCGATGATGTACGCGGCGCGGGCCGACCTCGAGAAGGCGGTCACCCTGCTCGACGGATCCTTCGCCGAGCTCTACGGCCGCTTCGCCGCGGACGCGCAGGCCAAATACGCGTGGCTGGCGGGCGACTCGGGCTTCGTCAAGGCGCTGAAGGCCGCGCTGGACTCGGGAGGCGTCATCTACTTCCCGGAAGTCGCCCAGTACAAGACGCTGTTCGATGCGATGGAAGGTCAAGGCGCGTGGGTGACCGACGCCGGCGCGAGCCTCGGCGTCGATCTCGGGCAGCTCTTCACTCCCGGCTCCCTGACCATGGGCAGGGTCATCGTCGCCGAGTCGAGCGGCAAGGCCCCGACCTTCTTCGGGTTCTCGAGCGGGAGCTCGTCCGGCGCCGCGATCGCCTCGGCCTCGGAGATAGCCGGATACGATACCTTCAGGCTGAAGTTCGGCGACGGTTTCAAGGGCGTCTTCGTGAAGGCGAAGGGCCTCGAGACGGACGCGTATAGCTGGGTCTCGGATCTCTACCCGGATTTCTTCCCGCAGACCGGCACGACGCCCGTGCTGACGCTCGCCGAGCAGAACGTGGCGAAGCTCTACGACCTCTATCAAGCGAGGTAGCCTTGACGCGCGATCCGTTATAAAAACATCCGGGCGCCCTCCCGTGAGCAGGTCGATGCGACCGCTCGCGGAAGGGCGCCGTCTCATCAAACCTTCCATGCCATGCTATACTTCTCGACGCGCACGCGCGCTTGAAAGGTCGAATCGCGATGCTCGAGCTTCCTTCGATATTCTCGGACGGCATGATCCTTCAATGGGGAACGGATATCAGAATATGGGGCCTGGGCGACCCGAACGCGGAGGTCGTCGTCCAATTCCTCGATAAGAGCTACTCCGCACGGGCCGACCAGGCCGGCGGCTGGCGAGCCTCGCTCGATCCCGCCGAGCCGGGCGGGCCATACTCCCTGCGCGTCTCGCGCGTAGACGGGAGCGAGGGAATCCTGATCGAGGACGTCTACGTCGGGGACGTCTGGCTCTGCTCGGGACAATCGAACATGCAGATACCCATGAGCAGGCTCAAGGACGACTACCCGGAGGAATTCGAGCTGTCTCCGTTCCCCCGCATCAGACAATTCATGCTGCCCTGCGTCTGCGACTTCTCGGGGCCGAGGAGCGACGTTCCTCGTGCCCGTTGGGCGCAGGCATCGGCCGCCTGCCTCGGCAACTTTTCCGGCGTGGGCTGGTTCTTCGCGAGGTACGAGCAGCAGAGGCGCCCGATACCCGTCGGGCTGGTCGTGGCGGCGAACGGCGGCGCTCCCATAGAGGCCTTCATGGGCCGGGACGCGCTCGCGGAATTCCCCGACAGGATCGCCGAGGCCGAGCGCTACGCCGATCTTTGCTTCCGCGAAGGGGCCGCGCGGCGGAGCGCCCGGGCGACGAAGAAATGGGACGACGCGGCTCAGGCGAAGGACCGCGGGCTCGCCGAGGAATGGTCGAGGCCCCGGGCGGAGGATCGGTCGTGGCGCGAGATCAGGCTGCCCGGCAGGTTCGACGAGGAGGAAGAGCTTCAGGGCTTCTGCGGCGTCATCTGGCTGCGCAGGACCTTCGTGGCCCCGGACGGATTCGGCGCCGGGGGCTGCAGGGTCTGGCTCGGCACGATAGCCGACGCCGATAGGGTCTTCATCAACGGCGTGGAGGTGGGGGGAACCGGGTATCGCTATCCCCCGAGGAAGTACTCGATCCCGGCCGGCCTCGTACGCGAGGGGACCAACCACATCGCCATCCGCGTCGTTTGCAACGGGGGCGATGGATGCATTACCCGGGGCAAGCCCTTCCGCCTGCTCCCCGGCGCGGACGCGAAGGCCGCGGAGCCGATCGACCTGCGCGGGACCTGGAAGTACGCGATCGGGACCCGCACTTCTCCGCGACCGGCCGACCTTTTCCTGCAATGGGTCCCGACAGGGCTGTTCAACGGAATGATCGCGCCCCTCCTGCCGTACTCGATGAAGGGAGTCCTCTGGTACCAGGGCGAGACGAACACGGACAAGCCCGAGGAGTATTCCCGGCTCTTCGAGTCGATGGTCCTCGAATGGAGAAGTGTGAGCGGCCGCGATGGCCTTCCCTTCCTCTTCGTGCAGCTGCCCGTACTCGGCGCCCCCACCGCAAACGACGAGTCCAGCACGTGGGCATTGATGCGCGAGGCGCAGAGGAGCGCCCTGCGGCTTCCCGCGACCGGCATGGCGGTCGCGCTCGATGTAGGCGAATGGAACGACCTCCATCCCTTGAACAAGAAGGAAGTCGGCCGGCGCCTGGCGCTCGCCGCGGAAGCCCTGCTGCACGGCGAGGCGAACGGCTCGCCCGGCCCCGCGCTTGCCGGCGCCGAGAGGCGCGGCGGCTCGCTGCGACTGCGCTTCGAGAAAGTCGGTTCGGGCCTCGAGGCGAGGGACTGCGCCGCGGACCGCGCGGACGGGACGGTCTTCGTGAGCGTCGTGGGCGATGACGGAAGGGCAACGAGGCTTCCAGCTGCGATCGAGGCGCCCGATCGCTTGCGGGTCGACCTGTCCGGCGTCGAGGCTCCCGCGATGGTCCTCTACGCCTGGGCCGACAATCCGGCCGACCGCCAGCTCTACAACGGCGACGGCTTGCCCGCGCTGCCGTTCCGGATGGTCATTCCCCCGGGCTAGTCGCCGAAGTCCGTCGATCGCGGTACATCCGAATCTCCGCTCATCGATGGATGCGCATATCCATCAATACGTTCTCATGAACCTCGCGCATGATTCACATCGAAAAGAAGTGAATTCTTCGAATCTCGCGAGCGTTACGGCCATCGGTCTCCGCTACGCATCGGTCCCTATTTGCTTAACTTACAAAGACAATAAGAGTTAGACGATTCTGAAAAAAGGTTCGAAGAAAATAGAAAGTGTACGCTTACGAATTCCTGATTGTCGTTGTAGCGTACGCCCCGAACCCGACCGTCGTCACGGAAAACAAACCGAGGTGTCACACGCGTTACGCGAAATACTATTGAAAGCAACGCATATCCGGCTCGGTCCGACGGAAGGGAATCACGCTCTATCGGCGCAAGGAGGTCGCATTGCGTAAGGTCTTTCCGCTCATCCTCGCCCTCGCTCTCGTCGCGGCGGACGATGTTCTCTCCCAGGACATTCCAATAGGTGACGGCAAGCTGACACTCGGAGGGAAACTTGTCAGCGGAATCTTCTACGACTCGGACAACGTACCTATGGTCAGCGACGGTCAAGCCAGTATCAACAGCGGTATGGGCTACTACGGCACTGAAGGTAGTATCTGCTTCTGGAACGAATCGGACTCCAAGAATTCCATGAGGCTCGATTGCTCGCTGACATATGCCTTGGATGACTTCGGCTTCAATGCGCGCCTGAGGGTCGACGGCATCGCGTCGTTCGCGTACGAACGATACGCGTATGCCTGGGTCGACCTCCTCGACGATCAGCTTAAGATCTCGGGCGGCTTCATCGACATCGCGGATAAAGTATGGGGAACCCTGGGCGACGGGGACTGGGACATCGGCGGCAACGGCGTCAGGGTGGAGATCACGCCGATCGAGGGGTTGAATTTCGGCGCATTCTTCATGGTGCCGTACGAGAACGCGAATCCGCCGAAGCAGCCTACGACTCGCCTGATTACTGGGACCGTCACTCCGGAGCGGGTGCTGCGCGAGACCGTCTTTGGATTCCGCTACACCAACTCGGCTTTCTACGTCAGCTCACAGCTCAAGTTGGACAGCGACATCGACGGACTCATCATCAATAGCGTCGACACGCTGGGCAAGTCGACCATGGAGCCTTGGAGCGGCGCCGACGACGAGATGCTGCTGATTTTTGGCGCCGGCCTGACCGCGGTCCAGGGCCTGACCCTTACCGCCGAAGGGAATCTACAGGGGCTGGGCAATACCGCGGCCCGCGGCCGGACCGATCTTCGTCAGACCGCCTCGTACGATTTCGGCAAGCTCACCGTCGGCGTCAAGGCGAAGGAGCTGCTGTACGGTTACGATCTCGGTCTGTTGGCCAGCAACTACAACAAGCTCAGCCCGTGGATGCAGTTCAAGCCCTTCGTCAGCTATGAGCTCGTGGATGACTTCTCCGTCGGCCTGGAAGGCGGCTACGGCTTCGGTTACCTGATCGAAGTCACGCCGGATAGCGGCAACGACGGCGCCGGCGCAATTTCCCTCGCGCTGGCCAGGGAGAAGTACGATTTCTTCATCAAGCCCAACCTGTCCCTGAAGCTCAACGGCGGGCTATCGCTCAAGGCTTGGTACATGCTGACAGCCATCGGCTACGAGGATCTGTGGGACGATGCCGCGTACGACGATCGCAGGCACTCGGCGATCCCCGAGGCCAAGGACCTGTCGAAGGTCGAATCGATCCTCATGCATCAGCTCGCGCTGGAATTCACCCTGAGATTCTAACCAGTGAAATAGGAGGTGCGTATGAAGAGGCTGTTGTGGGGGCCGGCATTACTGCTCGCCCTGCTCGTAGTGGCCTGCCAAGGCCCGACCAGCTCGAGCGACGGAGGCGAGAGTCTGAAGGGGCTCCAGTATTCCTTGCCCTATTCGCCGTATGACTACGAGGTCTTGAAATCCCAGTTCACGACCGAGTCCATGGCGATGGACGGCAAGCTCGACGAGGCCGCGTGGGGACAGGCCGAGAGCTCCGTAATCGACAACATCAAGTCTGCGACCGCTGCCGAGGACGCGACGTCGGGGGCCACGGGCGTCATCCGCTCGGTCTGGGACGGCTATCGGCTGTATGTAGCGGTGCAAGTCAGCGACAATACTCCCGCGAACAATCCGACCCTCGAGGCAAGCACCGAGCGGGCGACCGGCCTGTGGAACGGCTACAACGCCTCGTGGCTGCAGGACGACAGCTGGATCTCATTCGACGGCGTGCAGTTCTCGATGGACTTCTGGAACGACAAGGTCGACAAGTGGGAGGACGACGACGCCCTTTTCGCCATCAGCCGCAGCGGGAAGCTGGCGTATCAGGACAACAGCGACAGGGGCACCTACGGGAGCGCCCATGCCTGCCCGGATGCGCGGGAATACACCAATCGCCTGAACAGCTGGGCCGTGACCTCGACCGCCACGGGCTACATCATCGAGCTCGCGATCGACATCTACGGAGCCAATCTCGCCAACGGCGCCAACTTCGGCCTCGACGCCATGATCGGCGACTCCCCCTCGGACGATGCGGTTCGGACGTCCAGGACCTATTGGAGCCACAGCGACAACAGCTATCGCTTCGACAGCCGCGACGGCAACCAGGATTGGGGCGCCGTCATGCTGGAAGGCCATGTCAGCGACGAGCAGAGCGACTTCGCGAACAGCGACTGGATGCTCACGAACGCGATCCGCTGGGTGGATGCGAACATACCGACCACGATGGAGTCGTCGTGGACCGCGACGAGTTGGACCGCCCTGCAGAACGCCCTGACCGCCGGCAGGGCCCTGCTCACGACTGAAAGCAATACCCGCGTCGATTTCGGAATCGTGACTCAGGCCGAGGTCCTCACCAGGGCCCAGGCGATAGAGGCCGCGATCTCGAGCCTGCGCTGGGCGAACGATCCGATCGACGCTACCGAGCTCGACTCCGAGGCGGTCAATACCTTGCCCGACCCGCTCCGCTTCAAGACCGGGGCGAAGAAGGGAACGCTCGCTACGACCTCCGACTGGACCGAGCGCGCAGATGAAATTCGGACTCTGGCCTCGATCTACGAGTACGGACCGAAGCCCGACGCTCCGACTACGCATTCAGCGACCGTGCAGTACGTCCCGCCGGTTCCCGCGCACTACGAGAAGAGCCTGTGGACGGGAGTGGTATCGTCCGTCGAGGCGACGCCCGAGCGCTGGAGCATCGTCGCTCCGATCGCGTACAACGGGACCGAGGGCTCGACTCCAGCCGGGGCAACGGCCACGGCCGGCAGCGTGACCAACACCTACGAGCTCTTCCTGCCCTACGAGTCGCTCTTGAACCAGACGCTGACCCAGAGGGGGCCGCTGCCGGTGCTCGTGTCCTACGACGTCTATACGGCGACGTACAGCGACAACGAGGTGTATACCGACAAGGGCGTCGCGGTACTTTCCGTATCGGATACCTCGACCGACGACCGGTCGCATCCCTGGACCAGTCCCCGCGCCGGAACCTTCCGCAGCTTCTATCCATATAACGGAAGGGGCGGGCTCAACGAGATCAGCAATACCATGGGCGGCGCCTGGGGCGTGTCGCGGGCGATCGACGCGCTCGAGGACGCCGGTGACGTCGCCTTGACCCGATCGACGCTGACGTTCTCAATCACGAACGGAGGGACCGGCTACGGTATCGGCGACAGGGTGTCGGCCGACGGCACGACCTGGTACATGATCGGCGACATCGCCGGGTCCCCGACCGCCACGAGCGGCGCGATCACCATGCTCTACCTCGGAGCGGGCGCGACGCCGCCCTCGGCCAGCGGGTCGGTGACCTTCACTATGCATCAGAAGAACTCCTGGTACGGATGGCAAAGCAGTACCGAGGGTTCTGGCGCGGTCGCCGACGTGACGCTCGGCACGGAGGCGCCCATCGGCATGACCCTCCGAGAGGTAGTCGATCCCGAGAAGATCGCGACCGTCGGCTTCTCCTGGTGCGGGAAGTACGCCTTCGTCGCCGCCGTCTACGACGATCGCATCAAGGTGGCCATCCCCGGCGCGGCGGGCGCCACCGGGCCGCAGACCTATCGCTACAACCCGGCCGGCAACGTGTACAGCTGGGGAAGGGCGAACGGCGGAGAGACGATGGGCGATACCATCATGCACAATCCAGGCAGGACGACCGAGGTGTTCCGGCGCTTCCTGACCCACTTCCGCTTCTACTACAAGCTCAAGGGCATCGACGCCAACGGCGACCTGTCGCACGGCTATGGCCAGCGCCTGCCCTACGATCATCACGAGCTCGTGGCGAGCCTCTTCCCGCGGGCCGTCATCGAGCGCAACACGATCAACGACTACGCCGACGGATCCGAGGGCGACGCCATCGGCATGCAGGCGGCGCGCATCGTGTACCGCAAGCTCATCGCCGACGGCCTCACGGCCCAGGCGCACGGCAGCAACGTCGTCGCGAACGACCTCGTCAAGTTCAACTATCGCGGCGTCCAGACAGGCGAGCCCCACGGCACTGATCCCGAGCAGCGCGAACGCGAGGCTGACTACGTCGTGTGGTATTTCTACGGAACGCCCGCGTACTCGACGATCCTGGACGTCGACCCCTTCTATAACGACGTCTTGGTCGCCGGAGGATCGAACTCGTACGAGCGGCACTACGGCGGCTTCCGGACGATGATGCCCTGGACCTGGGCCGAGCCGTACTATCCCGATTGAGCAAGGAGCGCAGCATGAATGCGAGAAACGGAAAAGGACGAATAGCGCGTGCATTGGCGTTCGTGGCCCTTATCCTGTCGGCGGCCGTCGTGATGTCGTGCCAGAGCCCCGCGGGGGAGACGCAGCTCGAGGCTTCGGCCTTCAAGAACACGCAATGGTCCGACGGCGTATCGCCCGAGTCTACGATCTCTTTCCTGGACCGGACTGTCATACTGGATGGAGCGTACTGGATAGCGAGCGATACGGATCAGTCCCTGGACGGGAAGACCTTGTCCTTCAACGAGGCATCGGACCTGTCGGGCGACGCGGTCGAACCGGCGGTCCAGATCTGGACGAACGTCTCCGATCGGACGTGTATCGAGCTTTATTACTATAAGGCTACAGAGACCGTCGCCGAGCACTTCGACGTGTACGGATGGGAGCAGCAGAGGCGTAGATTCTTCAAGAAAGGTTGAGCCCGGAAGATCGAAGCGCCTCTTTGCTGATGAGGGCGCAAGCGACGGCGGGATGACCTGCCGTCGCTTGCGCTTCGTAGACGACGAGGGCGCCGCACGAGGCGCTCGCTACGCCGAGTCGGCCTTCATGAGCTCCCACTTTTTCCATTCGTACCACTGCTCCGGAGCCTCGAGCAGCTCTCGCTCCCAGAGCCTCAGCGCCTTCTCCGCCACGTTCTCGGCATGAGGATCGGGCGAGATCGGCTCGCAGCGGAGGTCGTAGCGGAGTCCCTCGAAGCGGCGGCAGAATACGCCGACGGAAGGCGAGCCCGAGCGCTTCGCGATGAAGTCGAGGCTGTGGTCGTAGAACAGGGAGTTGCCGAACAGCTTGATCGTCCTCGAGCGGCGCCTTCGCCAGGCGTCGACTTCGTCGACCTGAGTCACGAGGATCCTGCCCTCCGAGAGCGCCTCGAAGATCCCGCTGAGCACTTTGTCGCCCCTCGAGGCTATGATAAGCCGCACGTTCGTCCCCGCCGTCGCCCGCTCGAGCGCCGCACGGAGGCGGCTCGTCCCGGTCTCGAGGACGACCGAGACCGGATAGCCGCGAAGGGCGAGGGTCGGAGGTATCAGTTCCACCGCCCCGAGATGGGCCGTGACCGCGATCGCCCCCTTCCCGCGCGCGAGCGCCTCGTCGAGACTCTCGAGCCCGGAACAGGATACTCGCTCCGACACGAATCTCCTCACGAACCCGATGGGCCTGTTGGCGATGAGGAGCTTCTCGAAGTAGTGCTCGAGGATGTTACGGAAGACGCGCCGCTTGACGGAATCGGCCTTGTCTCCCGGCCCCAGGAGATCGTCTATGTTCCGTTCTATGAGATCGCGCTCGCCGCGGTTGACCGCGAAGTAGATGCTCCCTGCCGCGACGAGGAGCTCGCGCGACGTCTCCGGCGGGGCCGAGCGGACGATGTCGGGGAACCAGGTCTGGAGCACGCGAGACAGGCCCCCGCTCATGCCGCTTCCCCGGGGAGCCCGGCGAGTGCCCTGCACGAGAGGGCGACCGCCCACTTGAGCGAGTTGCCCCCGCCGAATTCGAGCCTCCACCTTTTGCCGCGATGGTCGAACTCGGAGAAGGAGTTGAAGTTGTCGACGAAGCCGCGTATCGCCGAGGCCTCGAAGACGGCCCGCCCTTCTTGTCCCTCGAACACCAGCTCGGCGCCCTTGCCCCAGCCCCTCAGGAATAGCCTGCCTCTGCCGACCCTGATCGCGGCCGCGCCCTCCCTCCTGGAAAGGACGACGCCCTCGGACCTGAGCGCGAGAGAAGAGATGGTCATCGCCTGCCAGTCGCTCCAGTCCTTGAGGTCGGCGATGTCGACGGCGTGGAGCGATCGCGGCACGTTGAGCGGCCGGATTCGGCAGTTGGCGTCGAGGTCCCACTTCGATCCGCAGCAGTCGCACGAGACGACGTTCCCGGAGCCGCTTATCGAGTCCGTCTTTCCGCAGACGGGGCAGCGCCATAGGAGCCGACCCACGCCGTCGGCGCTCCTCTCGCACTCGAAGGCGCGAGCCTCTCGCTGAGCATCCTTTATTTCGTTCTTCTCGATAGCCGAGGAGATAATCGCCTCGACGAGGGCGTCGGACATCCGCGCGAGCTCGTCGGCGCCGTAGGAGAGGAAGTCGATGCTCCACGGGCCGCGCCTCGGCGCAGCGGCCCAGCGCGGGCGGGCCAGGTAGTTGCCCTTCTGCCTGGCGATGACGAGGGGCACGCCGAGCCGCCGCGCGAGCTTGCCGGCGCCGGGCCTGATCGGCGATGAGCTTCCGTCCCAGCTCCGATCGCCCTCGGGGAAGAGGCCGATCGCCTCGCCCGAGCGCGAGAGCGCGAAGGTTTCGCGCAACGCGGCGATGTCGCTCGCGCCCTTGCGCCGCCTGTACGCCCCGACCAGGGATGCGAGGGCGGCTTTCGCGCCGCTGACGCCCTCGACGTTCGCCATGAAGCGGATGGGCGTGCGCAGAAGGGCGCCGAGCACGTACGCGTCGAGGGCGTTTGAGTGATCGGACATCAAGAGGAACGGCGCCTTCGGCAGCCCCTCGGCCCCGGTCGCGGCGACTTGGCGGCTATTGAGCAGATAGGGAGCGTAAAAGGCGCTCAAGAGGCCCCAGCTAGCTCGATGGTACCACGTCGGCATACATCACCTCCCGCCCTGACGTTGGGGTCTCTCCGTGAAACGAGGATGAGCGCGGCGTGAAAAGGGCGTTAATGCGCGGCCCTCACGGCTTTCTCACGGGTTATTAATCGTTCGCTAACCTGTCGCCCGGACCGGGCCGGTATTCTCGCCCGCGAGGACGGGATAACGACGTGAGGCGCGCGAGGAGAACGACGATACTGGCCAGGACGCGGTCCGATCTTCCGCAGAGGCTCGCCGAGTCGATCGAGGAACGCTACGCGGTGGAGGAGATCTCCGCTCCCGAGGCGGCGCTCGTGATGATAAAGAAGAGAGAGGGCGCCAGAGGCTCCCTCTTCTATCTAGGGGAGATGCTCGTCACGGAGACGAGAGTGCGCGTCGGCGGGACGATCGGCGTCGGGATCGCGGCCGGGTACGCGCACGAGGCGGCCAGGCGGATGGCCGTGATCGATGCGGCCTTCAATGCGGCCCTCCCCGAGACAGAGGGATGGGATGAGCTTCTCGTCCGCGAGGAGGAGGCGATCGCAGCCAACGACGAAGCCGAGTCGAGGCGCATCGCCCGATCCCGCGTGGCCTTCGAGAGCATGGACCGGGAGGCGCCCCGATGAGACTCGATCCCGTCCACGACCTCCAGGCCGTCTTCCACGAGATCATGTCGGCGATGGCGACGCCGGGGATCGTCCGCGAGATAGGCGAACTCGCCGAACGCATCGATATCGACGATCCGATCCCGAAGCCGATGCTCGCGATCGCGATGGCGCTGCTCGACGCGGAGACGGTCTTCTGCTTCCGATGCGACCCGGACGGGGAGCGCTCGGCCTCGCTCTCGCGCATGACATCGGCCCGGCGCGGCCCCGTCGAGGGCGCCGACTTCGTCTTCGTCATGGGCGACGGGAAGGACCTCGCCGAGGCGGTCGTCGCGTCGCGCGAGGGGACACTCGTCGATCCGCAGCTCGGCGCTACCGTGGTCGCGCTCGTCGACTCAATCGAGGGCGAGGGCGAGCTGACGCTCTCGGGGCCGGGCATCGAGTCGAGCGCCAAGCTCGGCGTCGGGCTCGGCCGAGCGTGGGTCGAGGCGCGGGCCGCGAAGAACCGCGAGTTTCCGCTGGGCGTGGACATGCTTCTCGTCGATCCGCTCGGCCGCCTCGCCGCGCTTCCGCGAACGACGCTCGCGGAAGCGGAGGGCTGAGGATGGGGTACATCGCGGTCCGCGGTGGGACGGAGGCTATCGACGCGTCCATCGCGCGCCTCAAGTACGAGCGCCTGCGCAAAGGCTCGGGCCCGTCGCGGAAGAGCGTCGAGGCCGGCATGCGCGCCCTCGTGGACCAGGTCATGTCCGAGTCGAGCCTCTATTCGGAGGAGGTCGCCGCCGCCGCGATCCGCCAGGCCGAGGGCAGCCCCGAGGAGGCGGTCTTCCTGATGCGCGCCTTTCGATCAACGCTGCCGCGCCTGCGCTACTCGCTCGAGGCGCGAAGCGAGGACATGAGGGTCGAGCGGCGGATCTCCGCGAGCTTCAAGGACATTCCCGGCGGCCAGATCCTGGGCCCCTCCTGCGACTATACGCATCGCCTCATCTCGCTCGATGAGGAGACAGAGGAAGAGGCGCGCTCGTGGATCGAGGACTACCTGGCCGACGAGGGCGCCGAACCGCCTCCGGCGCGCCTTCCCAAGGTCGTTGACTACCTCAGATCCGAGGGCCTTATGAAGTCCTTCCCGCCCTCCGATGAAGAGCCGAGGGACGTGACGAAGGCCGCGATCGAATTCCCGACGCGCCGCTCGGAGCGCCTGCAGATACTGACCAGGGGGCAGACCGGCGCGGTGACGGCCCTGGGCTACGCGTCGATCAGGGGCTACGGCGTCCTCCATCCGACGGTCGCGGAGCTCCGCGTCGGAAGCGTACCGATCTTCGTCCCCGATCCGCAGGGCGGCGATGACGAGGAGGACGCATGCTACGTCGGCGAGGTCAAGGTCACCGAAGTCGAGACCCTCGTCCCCGTGCAGGTCCGCAAGGGACAGGGCCGCTCCGAGATCGAGTTCGAGCTCGGCTACGGCGTTTGCTTCGGGCAGAACGAGACGAAGGCCATCGCCATGAGCATTCTCGACCAAGGTCTCGAGTCCGAGGACAAGCGTTACCCGACGCAGGACGAGGAGTTCGTCCTGATGCACGTCGATTCCGTCGAGGCGACCGGCTTCATCTCGCACTTGAAGCTTCCTCATTACGTGACCTTCCAATCCAAGCTCGACAGCGTCCGGAAGGCAAAGGAGAGCCGCTCGTGAAGGGCAGGGGCCTCTACAACTTCGCCTTCTTCGACGAGGGATCGAAGCGCGAGATCCGGAGGGCGATACTCAAGGCGATAGCGATACCGGGCTATCAGGTTCCCTTCGCGTCCCGGGAGATGCCGATAGCAAGGGGCTGGGGCACGGGCGGCCTTCAGATAACGCTGTCGATCATCGGCCGCGGCGACGTCCTCAAGGTGATCGACCAGGGATCGGACGAGTCGGTCAACGCGGTGAGCATAAAGAGGCTCGTCGCCTGCACGACGGGCGTCGAGACGACCGAGGAGACGGCGAGGGCGAGCATCGTTCAGTCGAGGCACCGGATCCCCGAGGAGCGGCTGCGGCCCGGCCAGGTGCTCGTGCTCCAGGTGCCGATACCGGAGCCCCTTCGCTTCGTGGAGCCGAGCGAGTACGCGACCAAGAGGCTCCACGCCGAGAAAGAGTACTCGGGGGCCTACCTCGCGCTCTTCGAGGAGATCATACGCTACGGCCGCGTGTCCACGGGCGCCGACCACCCCGTCATGGTCAACGGCCGCTACGTCATGGCCCCGAGCCCGATCCCCCGCTTCGACAACCCGAAGCTGGACATGCCCGAGGCGCTCATCCTCCTCGGCGCCGGCCGCGAGAAGAAGATCTACGCGGTCCCGCCCTATACGCGCGTCGCGTCGCTCGACTTCGAGGACCATCCCTTCGCCGTCGAGACGCTCGAGGGCCGCCGCTGCAGGATCTGCGGCTCGGAAGGCGTCTACATGGACGAGATCGTCGATGAGAGCGCGCGCTCGCGCTCCTGGCAGTGCAACGATACGGCCTGGTGCGCCGCTCGGGCCCGCGCCTCCCGCGCTCCGGGAGGAAACGCATCCGGAGGATGCGTATGATCGACGAGGCCGGCATGGCCATGCGGATTGAGGGCCTGTCGAGGACTTTCGGCCCGGGCTGCGCCCGCTGCGCCGGAGACCGCGAAAGCTCCCTCGAGCGCAACTATTGCCCGGACTGCGGGACGGTCTACGCGCTCCGCGACCTCTCGCTCGAGCTCTACGACGGCGAGGTCCTCGGGGTCGTCGGCGAGTCGGGGTCGGGCAAATCCACGATCCTCAACTGCCTGTACTTCGACCTGGCGCCGACGAGCGGAAGCGCCTTCATCTCGTCGTACCGCGGCGGCGAGCGGGACATCTTCTCGGTCTCGTCCCAGGAGCGGCGAGCCATCCGCAACCGCCTCCTCGGTAAAGTGTACCAGAACCCGACGCAGGGCCTCAGGATGAGCTTCTCGGCGGTCTCGAACATCGCGGAGCGGATGATCGCCTCGGGATCGCGCAACGTGTCAGCCATGGAGGCGAGGGCGGTCTCGCTCTTATCCCACGTCAACATCGCCCCCCTTCGGATGCGCGAGGCGCCCGAGCGCTTCTCCGGCGGCATGCAGCAGCGAGTGCAGATCGCGAAGGCCCTTTCGACGAATCCCCCGATCCTTCTTCTCGACGAGGTCACGACCGGACTCGATCTTTCCGTCCAGGCGAAGGTGCTCGACCTCATCAAGGAGATCCAGCGGGAGCTCGGGATATCGATGCTCCTCGTCTCGCACGATCTCGGCGTGATCAGGATGCTCGCCGACAGGACGCTCGTCATGCTCGACGGGAGGATCGTCGAGAGCGGACTGACCGACCAGGTCCTCGAGGACCCGCAGCATCCCTACTCGCAGGAGTTGGTCCACTCGATGCTGTGATTTGATTCAGGAGGCCGAGGTGAAGTACGTGATAACGAACGCGAAGGTCGTCCTTCCCGACCGCGTTGCCGAGGGCGCGGACGTCGTCGTCGAGGACGGCATCGTGTCGGAGCTTCGCGAGGCCGGGAGGCCGGTCCCCGAGCGCGCCGAGGCCATCGACGCGAACGGCGGCTACGTCATGCCGGGTTTCGTGGACATCCACGCGGACTACATCGAGCACATGGCCTCGCCGCGGCCCACGAGCATCATGGACTTCAGGATGAGCCTCCGCGAGGCCGAGCGCGAGCTCGCGACCCACGGCATCACGACGATGTTCCACTCGCTCTCCCTTTACGGCGTCTCTGACTTCGACATCAAGCCGATCCGGGCTCCGGAGAACACGAGGCGGTTCATCGACATCATCGAGGGAACGAGCCGGTCGAGCCACCTGATCCGTCACCGCTTCCACGCCCGCTTCGAGATCGACAACCTGGCGAGAGCCGGCGAGCTCGAGGACTACCTGCGCGCGCGAAGGATACACCTCGTCTCCTTCATGGACCATAGCCCGGGGCAGGGGCAGTACCGCGACCTGGAGATCTACCGCAAGACGCTGAAGGGCTACCGCAACATGTCCGACGAAGAGGTAGACCGCCTCATCGAGGAGAGGATGCGGACCGCCAAGCTTTCCGCGTCCCGGATAAGCGAGCTCGCCGCCCTGGCCAGGGAGCATGGGATCTCGATCGCGTCCCACGATGACGACAGCGTCGAGAAGCTCGCCTTGGCGTCCGGCTTCGGTTCGACCATCAGCGAATTCCCGATCAGCCTTGAGGTCGCCCGCGAGGCGAGGAGGATGGGGATTCACACGGTAGCGGGAGCGCCCAACGTCCTCCTTGGCGGGTCTCACGCCGGCAACCTCTCCGCGCGCGAGGCGATACTCGACGGATCGATCGACATCCTCTGCTCCGACTACTATCCGGCGGCCATACTGCACTCGATCTTCAAGCTCCACAGGGAGGATGGACTGGGGCTGCCGGCCCTCGTCCGCATGGCGACCCTTAATCCTGCCGAGGCCGTGGGCATGGGCGGTGAGATCGGGTCCGTGGAACCGGGCAAGAAGGCGGACCTCATCGTCGTCGAAACAGTCGACGGCGACTTCCCGGTCTGCACCGCGGTGCTCGTCGACGGTCGGATGGTGATTTCCAGCCATTACAGGAGGGCGGCATGAGCCTGATGCTCGGCGTCGAGGGCCTCGCCAAGTCCTTCAAGGTCCACCAGCTCGGCAAGCTAATCCGCGCCTGCTCCGGTATCGACATCGCCGTCTCGCGCGGCGAGTTCGTCGGGATTACGGGAAGGTCGGGGTCCGGGAAGTCCACGATCCTCAAGCTGATCTACCGGAGCTACCTTCCCGAGGAGGGGAGGGCCGTCTACGACTCGGGGCGCTACGGCCCCATCGACCTGTTCAAGGCGACCGAGCGCCAGGTCATCTACCTCCGGCATCGGGAGATCGGCTACGTGAGCCAGTTCCTGAGCCTCCTTCCGCGCGCGACGGCGCGTTGGACGATCGAGAGCGCGGCCCTCGAGACGGGGATGGGCAGAGACGAGGCCCGCTCCGAGGCCGAGAGGATGCTCCTCCACTTCGAGCTCGACCGCGAGCTCTGGGACAGCTACGCCTCGACCTTCTCGGGCGGCGAGAAGCTCAGGCTGAATATCGCGCGCGCCATGGTCAAGCGCCCCCGCCTCCTCCTCCTCGACGAGCCGACGGCCAGCCTCGACTCGCATTCGAAGGGAAAGGTCAGGCAGCTGATCAGCCTCCTCAAGGCCGAGGGAACGACGATGCTCGGCATCTTCCACGACCTCGAATTCATGGAAGGGCTCTGCGACCGCGAGTACGCCATGGCCTCGGGCAGCCTCGTCGGGGTCGAGGGTTGAGGGGCGACCTGCACGTCCACAGCGACTCGTCCGACGGGTCGCTCTCGATCGCGGAGCTCTTCCTGGAGGCGAAGCTGCGCGGGCTCGGCTTCCTTTCGGTGACCGACCACGACACGGTCGAAGGCGGCGAGCGCGCCCTCGAACTCGGGCGGTCCTTCGGGATAGACGTGATCCAGGGAATCGAGATATCCGCGTACGACCGCAAGCGCGGCCGCAAGGCTCACGTGCTTGGATATTTCTACGACATCCCCGCAGCGACTATCCGCGAGCTCTGCGCCCCTACGCTCGCCGCGCGCGACGAATTGACGAGGCGGCAGATCGAGGCGCTCCGCGCCGCGGGATATTCGATCGCGATCGAAGAAGTCGAGGAAGAGGCCGGAGCCGGGGCGGCCCTCTACAAGCAACACGTCATGACGGTCTTGACCCGGAAGGGCCTCGCCGACGGAGTCGAGGGCGAGGCCTATCGGCGCCTCTTCAAGCGCGGCGGGATCTGCGACCGCGAGATCGAGTATCCCGACGCCTTCGACGCGATGCGCGCGATACATGCCGACGGCGGCGTGGCGGTCCTCGCGCATCCCGGCCAGTTCGATTCATGGGATCTTCTGGACGAGATGGCGCTGGCGGGGCTCGACGGCGTCGAGGCCCATCACCCGAAGCACGGGTTCGGGGACACGTGCAGGGCGCTGGCCGCCGCGGTCCGGCATCCGCGGCTGATCGTTACGGGCGGGTCGGACTTTCACGGGGCCTACGGCTCGGGCCGAGAGCTGGGCTGCGTCCGCGCTCCCGGCCGCGCCCGGTCCGCTCTCGCTAAAAGGCGCGCGCGATCCGCGTAATCGTCTTTTCACGGAATTCTCACCTCGATTGAGGCTGTTCCTAACAATCGCTCTCTACTATCGCCGCGAACCGGATCGATTAGGAGGAAACGATGAAGAGAATCGCTCTCGCGGCGACGCTCGCGTTGGCCGCTCTCGCCGCGACCGCGGCGCCGAAGCCCTTCGTGGTCGTTTGGTACCCGAGCAATTCAGGCGAAGACTGGAAGGCGGGCCGCCAGGCCGTCGACGAACTCATTTCGAAGGCGATAGGACGGCCCGTCGTCGACACGCTCACCACCGACTACGTCATCGCCATCCAGGCGATCGCGAGCGGTCAGGCCGCCATGTGCTACCCGGGCGCGGTCGGCTATATCCAGGCCGAGCAGAAGAATCCCAAGGTCGTCCCCCTCGTCACGGTGTCGAGCTCCAAGGGCACCCTGGACGACTCGGTCTACTACAGCCGAATCGCGGTCCGCGCCGCCGACGCGCCGCAATACCTCAAGGGCGGCAAGTACGTCCTCGATCCGCTCCAGGGCAAGACCTTCTCCTTCGTGTCCGCGAGCTCGACATCGGGATTCCTGATCCCCGCGAGCTACCTCAAGGCTTATTTCGCGAAGCAGATGGGCTATAAGAGCGACGACAAGGTCGAGGATCTCTTGCTCGAGGGCGGCTCCGGCAAGCTCTTCGGCCAGGTCCTCTTCGGCCAGTCCCATCAGGGATCGATCTACAACGTCCTCTCCGGCAAGGCCGACGCCTGCGCCGTCGACGACATCGACGTCGACTCCTACTTCGACCTCGTGTCGGGAAAGGCCAACGCGGCCGGCGCGGTCTACGCGGTCAAGAAGGACGCGGCCGCTCCCTTCGACACCGTCCCGGGCGCCTCCTTCGTGGTGCTGGCTTCCAGTACGGTGCGCCAGGCTCCCGTGATCGTGAACATGAATCAGGTGTCGAAGAGCGAGTTCGCGAAGCTCCGCGCGGCGTTCACGGCGGACTCGACGGCGGGCAATCCGAGGATTTTCACGCCCAAGGACTACAAGGACGAGGCCGGCAACGCCTTCAAGGGAGTATGGAAGAAGACGGATAAGGAGCGCTTCCTGGCGGTCGACGCCGCCTGGTACGCCGACATTCGCGCGATGATGAAGTGACCGATCGGAGGGGACCCATGGCGATCCTGGAGATCGATAACCTCACGAAGTACTACAAGGACGTCAGGGCCCTCTCCGACCTCAACCTCAAGGTCAAGCGCGGCGAGTTCGTCTCGATCATCGGGCGCTCGGGCGCGGGCAAGTCGACGCTGCTGCGCTGCATCAACCGGATGATCGAGCCGAGCTCGGGATCCATTCGCTTCGACGGCGTCGATATGCTCTCCCTGGGGCGGAGCCAGCTCCGCCGCGCGAGGACCAGGATCGGCATGATCTTCCAGCACTTCAACCTCGTGCCGCGCCAGACCGTCGCGGAGAACGTGCTCCACGGCCGGCTGGGCTATATGGGCGCGGTCCGGGGCGCGCTCGGCCTGTACAGCGCGGAGGAAAAGGCCGCCGCCTTCGAGGTCATCGGCCGGCTCGGGCTGCAGGACCAGCTCCACAAGCGCTGCGACCAGCTCTCCGGAGGCCAGAAGCAGCGGGTCGGCATCGCGAGGGCGCTCGTTCAGGATCCGCGGCTCATCCTCTGCGACGAGCCCATAGCTTCCCTCGACCCGGGATCGGCGAAGATCATCATGGACCACCTGCATCGCATATCGCGCGACATGAACATCACGGTGCTCATGAACCTCCACCAGGTGGACGTGGCGATCAAGTACTCGGACCGCGTCGTCGGCGTGCGCGCGGGCGAGATCGTCTTCGACGACGAGCCGAGGAAGCTCAAGAAGAGGGTCGTGGCCGAGATCTACGGCTCCGAGGCCGACGACATCCTCTTCGAGGAATCGCCCGACGGATTGTCCGCATGAGCTCCGCCTCCGACCTCGCCCGCGTCCTCCGCAAGAGAAGCTACTCGTCGCTCGCCTTCTTCGCCGCCCTCGTCCTGCTGTACGCCGCCTCGGCGATAGGCACGAGGTTCAGCGCCGCGACCGCGCTCGCCTCGGCGCCGAAGGCCTTCGGGTGGCTCGCGGAGAACGTCGTCCCGGGCGAGAGGGCGCTCAAGGCGATGCCGAAGGTCGTCTCCAAGCTCGGCGAGACGGTCCTCGTGTCGGTCATGTCCACGGTGCTCGCGGCGGCCGTCGCCTTCGCGCTCGCCGTATTCGCCTCGAAGACGACCAGGCCATCGGCCGCGGCGGCCGTCGCGGTCCGCGGCTTCGCCTCGTTCTGCAGGAACGTGCCCCTCGTGGCCTGGGCCATGATCTTTCTCCTGTCGTTCGGACAGACCGTCGTCACGGGAATCATGGCCCTGTTCATCGGGACCCTCGGCTACCTGACGCGCGCCTTCACCGAGACGATCGACGACGTCGCCGAGTCCTCGGTCGAGGCCCTGAGATCCTCGGGCGCGCCGTGGCTCGCGATAGTAGTCCGGGCAGTCATTCCCTCGGTCATGCCCCAGGCGACCAGCTGGATGCTCTACATGGTCGAGACGAACATACGCGACGCCACCCTCGTCGGGATCCTGACCGGCACCGGCATCGGTTTCCTCTTCGACTTGTATTACAAGAGCATGAACTTCCAGGCGGCCGGGCTCGTCATCGTAGGCCTCATCGTTGCGGTCATCGCGATAGAGTCGACGTCGAACGCGCTGCGGAGGGCATTCCTGTGAGCCGGCGCCCTCCGAGATCGTCCCTGGCGCTCGGCTTCACTCTCGTTGTCCTCGTCGGTACGACGGTCCTCGGCTTCTTCCTCCTCGATACGAGAGGCTTCGAGCCGGGGGCCGCGACGGCCAAGCTCTTTCGCAACCTGTGGAGCATGGTCTCGTCGCCGCAGGCGAAGCATTTCACCTTCCTCGAGGCGATGGGCGCGCTCGCCCAGACCTTCGGGCTCGGCATCCTGACGACCTTGATGGGCGGGGGCGCGGCGATCATCCTGGCGCCCTTCGCCTCGAGGAACCTGTCGAGCGCTCCCGCGGTGGCGGCGATCAAGGCAGTGGTCGCCTTCGTGCGCGCCGTGCCGACCGTCATCTGGGTGCTCATCTTCGCCATCGGAGCGGGGCTGGGCAGCGTCGCGGCCGTCGTCGGCATGTCCTTCCATTCCTTCGGCTACCTGCTCAAGGCCTACTCGGAGACCTTCGAGGAACTCGACGGCGCCGTCATAGAGGCGCTCAAGGCCTCGGGCGCGACCTGGCCTCAGATCGTGCTCCGAGCGGTCATCCCCTCCTCCTCGAGCGGGATCGTGTCCTGGACCTTCATACGCTTCGAGATCAACTTTACGAACGCCGTGGCGATGGGCGCGGCGGCAGGCGCGGGAGGCATCGGATACGACCTCTTCATGGCCTCCGACTTCTACTTCAACATCGGCGAGGTGGGCTACATAACCTGGCTCATCCTCGCGGTGGCCGTCTGCCTCGAGATCGGGGCCTCCCGCCTCAAGAGTTCCCAGATGACGCATCGATAGAGAGGCCGAGCCTACATCATCGGCGTCGAGGACATGTTCATCGCGGCCATCGCGATCGCCGACTCGATGTCGTCCTCCTCGTCGCCGTCGTCGCCAAGCAGCTCGATCCTCGCGAAGACCTGGTCGAGCGAGTCGCGGCGGACCACGTAGCGGCGCCAGTCGGTTCCCTCGATCCCCTCGCTCGCGATCGCCCCTTCGGCTATGTAGCGTCGGCACTTCTCGGCCGCGCCCCAGTGGACGAGCTCGATCTTGGAGCCGTCGATCTCGATGGCGGTGTAGCCCTTCTTCCCCGTGGCGCAACCCGAGTTGAAGACGCAGGGGATCAGCACGTCGCGGTCCTCGTAGAGGCTCCGCGAGAGGCTGTACCGTACGCCGTCCTCGCTCAGCCTGCCCAGCTCGCCCCGGTAGACCTTGACGATCGCCGCTATCTCTCGCCGCCTGTCGCCGCCGGCCTCGGCGTATTCACGCAGCTTCTCCTCGATCTCCCAGCGGATGCTCTCGTATTTCGACAGGGACTCGAACAGGGGGCGGTGTGTATGCCCCGTGATCGAGACGATCCCCAGCTTCTTCGAGGCCTTGTAGATGCGGCGCTCGGCCTTGAACCGGTAGCGCGAGTCCGAGGAGATGCTCGTGTTCCTGATCCGCAAGGGCTTGGCGAGGTAGCGCGTGGCGAAGTACGAGACGTAGTCGTAATCGACGAAGAAGCGCGAGGCCTGATGGCCATGGAAGGCAACGATCCTGCGCTCGCCCCTGGCGAGGGCGAGCCCGTGGGAGAGCGGATACGGATAGTCCTTCTCGCCCAGAAGGGAAAGGTCGTGGTTCCCGACGATCTTCCGGAGCCTGCCCTTCGAGGCGAAGGAATCGAGGAGCTCGAAGAACTCGGGCCAGGCGCGGCGCACGTCCTTCAGCTTGAATTTGTAGACGTCCTCGATGTCGCCGTTCAGGACGAGGACATAATCCTTCTCGAGATACCAGCGGGAGAGCGAGTCGACGACCAGTGCCCTATGTCGTTCCAGGTCGTCGCGCCTGCCTCCGTCGCCCAGGTGGAGGTCGCTCAGGAACACGTAGCGAAGGTCGCCGCTCATGTCCTCGACCGGAAGCGACTTGACGAAAGCGTCGAATGACTTGAAGAACTCTTTGAATTTCATGACTGCCTCCCGTTCTGCAGGCGATGCCTACACGGAAGCCGATGGACGAGAATTGTCGATTAGGATTTGGTTAGTTTTCCATGAGAAGCAATGTGTATTCCGCTTGAGCGCTCGGGCGCGAGCCGACTAGAATCTTGATATGAGTGCATTAATCACAAGCGCCGGGCTGGGCCTCCTCGGGCTCGTCGCCGGATCGTTGAGCGGGCTCCTCGGGATCGGCGGAGCGATCGTCATCATCCCTGCGCTGGTGTTCATCTTCGGCTTCAGCCAGAAGCTCGCGCAGGGCACGACCCTTCTCCTGATGATTCCGCCGATCGGACTCCTGGCGGCCCTGCAATACTACAAGGCCGGCGACGTCGACTTGCGGGCGGCGATCATCATCGCCGTGTCCTTCTTCGTGGGCGGGCTCATCGGGGGAAAGCTGGCCGCCGTCGTCGATCCAGTCCTGCTGCGCCGGATCTTCTCCGTCTTCCTCGCGGCCGTCGCGGCGAAGATGTTCTTCTCGTAAGGGCGGGCCGACGATCAGGCGCGGCCGCGCCCCTCCGGTCCGCGCGCGGACCGGAGGGGCGCTACGCCGAAGGCGAGCTCAGTAGAAGACCTTGTCGACCGGGAACATCGGCCTGAAAATGGTCTTGTAGGGAATGTTCTCGGTCAGCTGGTCCGTGTTGCCCGGAGTCAGCGACATTGTTTTCATTCCCGCTATCTTGCAGAGCTCGGGGAACAGGTAGCCCTGCTTGACGACGATGATGTCGTAGTCCTTCCACGACAGGTTGGCGGCCTCGAACTGCTGTATCTCGCAGTAGGACACGACGCAGTCGATGATCCCTACGTCGAGGTCCTTCCCGTCGACCGAGACGGTGACGATGTTCCCCTTGTTCCTGGATCGATTGAAGCTGCCGCTGACGATCCCCTTGCGCTTCACGCGGCCGGTCAGCTTGACGGGGCTCGAGTCCTTGTCGATCCCCGCGCCCAGCGTGAAGCTCACCGCTTCGCCTTCCTTCTTCTTCATGAGAAGCTTGTGGCACTCGGGGTCCTGGATAGCGCAGATCAGGACTTTCTTGCCCCGGAAGTCCTTCCTGGCGAGCATCTGTCGAAGGATGTAGGTGTTGTACCCCAGCGCTCCGGCGGTCGTGTTGTCTCCGGCGTCCGAGATGAAGACCGGCTTGACGCTCGCCGAGAAGGCGGCCTCGATCGCCTTCTCCGATTCCATGGCGTTCCCCGTGAAATGGAAGGCCTCGCGCTTGGAGAAGGCGAAGTCCGCGATCTCCTTCGCCTTCCTGCCGGCGAGCTCCTGGTACTTCGCCTCGGTCGGGACCACGACCACCGCCGCGCAGCACGCGTGGCTATCGGCCCAGGCGAATCCGACGTGGTACGAGGCGCTCATGATCCCCTCGATCTTCTCGCACTCGTCGAGCTTCTTGTTGATGAGGGACAGCGGCTCTTCCGCGGAGACGCAGCGCTCGCCGCCGATCAGTATGGGCACGCGAGCGTACTCGGGCCGGATCGGGCGCTTGTTCTTCAGGAGCTCGATGAACATCGCGGCGACACGCCGGTAGGTCGCGACCTTGTCCGTGTGCGGAGACTCCCGGTAGCAGCGGACGATGTTCGCGAGCTCCGTGAAGCGCTTGGTGACGTTGCCGTGGGGGTCCATGGCGACCGCTATCGGCATGTCGAACCCGACGATCTCGCGGATCCTCTCGAGGATGTAGGGCTCGCCCGAGTCTCCCCAGAGATCGACGACGTGGCTGGCGCCGTGGAGGAAGAGGAATATGCCGTCGAGCTCCTTTTTGTGCTTCTCGACTCCGTCTATGATGTTCTTATAGATATAGTCGAAGGCCGGCCTCTCGATGTAGCCTCGCGCGGAGCCGTCGGCGCAGATGGTCGGGATCAATTCGATGCCCGCCTCGTCGAAGAGGTCCTTCGAGTGCATCTTCTCGATCATCTTCTCGCCCAAGGTAATTTCGAAGTCCTCGACCTTCGCGTGGACAGGAGTGAACATATTCGACTCAGCGGTCATCGAGCCAACAAGGACTTTCATTCTTTTTCTCCCGTAAGTGATTCACGCTTTTGGGAAAGCCTGGGTTCTTTCGAGGGTGATTCTCCGGCGCGACGTTTTTCATGATACGAGGGGCTCCCCAAAATCGCGGCAACGCCGCCGTTTGCGATATTCCGTTCGAGGCTTTGTAAAGTCAATATGAATACTGCCTTCATTTTTTTTTGATGCGAGTAAACATCTAAACAGTTTAAAAAAGTTTAAAAATATCCATGTATTTATTCTTTTCGCGTCGAAGTTCTCGTTGACATCCCTAAAAATGAGCTAAATACTCATTTTTATCCAAAGCGAGACACTAGCGTTTTTCCCGGAGTGTTTGAGCAGCGAATTCCGAGAACGTTTTAAACCGGTTGAAATCAGGGGTTGCACGTATGAGCGCTGTGAGCAAAGTCGAGAGGCCTCGCCCTACGATCGCTTTCATATCCAACGAAGCCGGAGTCTCGAAGGCGACCGTCTCGTTGGCGTTGAACGGTAGCCCCCTGGTCGCGAGGGATACCGCCAAGCGCATCTTCGAGATCGCGCGCAAGTACAACTATCGCCCGAGCGCCATAGCGCGAAGCCTCTCGCTCGGAAAATCCGGAATCATTTCTCTTTTCGTGGTGGGAAGCAAGGAGCACGCCAGCGAGCGACTCTTGTCGTCGAGCTGGATGTTCTATAACCCCATCCTGAGGAGCATCAGCCTGACGCTGTCCAGGGCGAAATATCATTTTCAATTCGAGATACTGAATCCGGATTTCGACGACGAGCAGGACGTCATCGTGAGGCATATCCAGGAGCGCGCCTCAGACGGCGTCATCCTCCTCTGCTACGATGAATTCACCTACTCGATCTCGGACTTCATCGAGAACGCGAACTGCCCGATCGTCACGATCAACAGGAAGATATCGGACAAGCTCAGCTCGTTCCAGATCGACAACGTGAAGGGCGCGAAATCCGTCGTCGATTATCTGATCGTTAAAGGCCACACCCGGATCGCGCATATCTGCGGACCTGCTAATTCATATAACGCGCAAGATCGAAAGAAAGGCTACATCGAGGCCATGTCGGAATACGGCATGGAGATTCCCGAGGCGTACCTGGCCGTCGGGGATTGGAAGATCGAGTCGGGATACGCGGCGACCCGCGAGCTCATGGAGTTGAGCGATCCCCCGACCGCGCTGTTCTGCTCCAACGACCACATGGCGATCGGCGCCCTCGAGGCGCTGCGCGAACTGCGCTTGCGCGTCCCGGACGACGTATCGGTCGTCGGTTTCGACGATTCGGAGATATCGAGGGTGATTCAGCCGCGATTGACGACCGTACGCCAGCCGCTGGATGAGCTGGGCGCTCTGGCGGCGTCCGAGGTCGTGACGCGCTCGCGCGACGCGGAGCGGCAGCACATCGTCATCGCGCCGAAGCTCATAGAGCGGGCATCATGCAGCCTTAACAAGAAGATCTAAAGGAGGTGCTTGAAAGTCGCTTTCTCGAGTCGAACGAAAACAACGGAGGGTGGGAGGATGAACGTGAGAGGAAGAATCGTGAAGTTCGCGGCGACGTTGTTCGCAATCGCAGTGCTCTCGAATTCGGCTCTATTCGCGGACACGGAAATATGGCACTACTGGCTGTCGGGCGGCGAGAAGGACGCGATCAACGCCCTTATGGACGTGGTCAAGCAGGAGAATCCCGGCATGACCTTCAATGCCCGCGAGATACCGGGCGCAAGCACCGAGATGAGGCGGCAGCTCGGATCGGCGATCCTGGCGGGGAATCCGCCGGAGGTCTACCACGCGGGCCTCGGGCTCGACCTAAAGTCGTACGTGGACGCCGGACACCTGCGGACGCTCGACGACGTATGGGCGAAGCTGAACGGCGACAAGATCTTCAACCCCGGCCTCCAGAAGATCGTCAAGGTCAACGGCCATGTCTACGCCATCCCGATGAACACGCATGTCGTTACTCACATTTTCTACAACAAGAAGATATTCGATAAACTGGGCCTGAAGCCGCCGAAGAACGCGGAAGAATTCCTGAAAGTGTCGGCCGTGCTGAAGAAGAACAAGATCGAGCCCTTGGCGGCGGCAGCCAAGGCCGGGGGGACTATCTATCATATCTACCCTATCTTCATCGACGTCCTCGGGACCGACGGCTACATGGCGCTCGGCAACGGCAGCCTTTCCTGGAAGGACCCGAAGGTCAGGAAGGCCTTCGAGGAGTACAGGAAGACCTTCGTCTCCCAGTACATGTTCGGATGGTCCGGCTACGGTTGGGCCGAAGCGGCGAACGAGATGATGAAGGGAAACGTCGCGATGTACATGAACGGCGACTGGGTCGTCTCCTATTTCGAGAACGCCGGCTGGAAGAGCGGCGTCGACTTCGATTTCTTCCCTGCTCCGGGGACCCAGAACACGATCGTCGTGCAGGTCGACGGGCTCGCCTCTCCCAAGGAGAGCAAGGACGAGAAGGGCGCGAAGGCGCTCCTGCTCTCCGCGGCGGGAACCGCGGGGCAGGCCGCGTTCAATCGCTATAAGGGATCGGTCGCCGCCAACCTGACCGTCAAGCCCGACATCTACAAGGGCGTCATGAAGGCGACCTACGACAGGATCCAGGCCATCAGCAAGAGCGGCACGATGCTGCCCAACCTCGCTGTCATGCTTCCTCCTCCCCTGTGGTCCGAGCTGAAGACTCAGGTCGAGACCTTCGCCCTGAAGTCCGACGACGCGACGCTCGACAAGGCATTGAACGCGCTCGAGACGATTCGCCTCGAGCAGCTCGAGAAGAAGGCCTTCGCCAACTGGTCGGGGATGAACTGATCCATCGAGAGGCGCGGCGGGCGGCGGATGCCGCCCGCCGCGGACCGGCCGCCCCGCATACTGAAAGCTGGAAGGATCTATGAAGCTATCCGATGAGAGGCGATTGACGTTCGCCCTGTTCCTGTTCGTCCCCGTCGTGTGCTTTTTCGTTTTCATCGTGTATCCCATTTTCCGGAGCCTCACGCTCTCGTTCCAGGAATGGGACGGCTTGTCGCAGAATATCGAATTCGTCGGATGGGCTAATTACAAGAAGATCTTCTCGAGCGAGCTGCTTTGGGTGTCGTTGACGAACAATCTCAAGTGGCTCGTGTTCTCCCTGCTCGCGCCGACCATGCTGGGCTTCTTCCTCGCGCTCCTGGTCGATCAGAAGGTGAAGGGTGAATCGCTGTTCCAGGTGTTCTTCTTCATTCCCTACGCCATAACCCCGGTCGCGGTCGCCTCCGTCTGGAGCTGGCTCTACTCGCCTCGGGGAGGCGTCATCAATCAGCTCCTGACGAGCATCGGGCTGCCTCAATTCCGCCAGGTGTGGATAGGCAATCCCGATATCGCGACCTATTCGGTCATGCTCGCGAGCCTGTGGTGGTCGACCGGGTTCGCGATGGTCCTCTATTTCTCCGGGCTGCGGGGAATCCCGCCGGAGCTGTTGGAGGCGGCGGACGTCGACGGGGCCAGCTTCTGGGTGAAGCTGAGAAAGATCGTGTTCCCGCAGCTCTTGCCGTCCACCATCGTCGTGATGGCCATGCAGGGCATCAGCGCGATGCGCGTCTTCGATCTGATCTACGCGATGACCGGCGGCGGCCCGGGAATATCGACGCACGTGCTGGCGACGATGATGTTCGACGTGTCCTTCAATCGCTTCGAGATGGGTGCGGGGAGCGCGATAGCGGTCGTCCTACTCGTGATCTCGTCGGCGATCATACTGCCGTATGTGTTCCATAGCAGTAAGGGCCTCGAGGAGTTGCGAAGTTGAAGACGAACAGGTTCTCCCTGGACAGGGCCTTGCGAAGGTCGTTGATATACGCGATCTTGGTCGCCGCGTCGGCTTTCTTCCTCGTGCCCCTCGCGATGATGATCTTGACTTCGGTGAAGTCGCCGGCGGAGATCGTCGATTTGTTCTCCTTCCCGAAAGCCATCTATTACAAGAATTTCTCGATAGCGATATCCCAGATCGGACGAGGTCTCCTGAACAGCGTATGCATTACGCTGCCGGCCGTGCTCTTGTCCTCCATGCTCGGCGCCATCGCCGCGTATCCGCTGTCCCAGTTCAGGTTCAGGGGCGATCAGATCGTGTACATGGTCCTCCTTTCCGGGCTCTTCGTGCCGTACCAGATCGTCATGATCCCGCTTTTCCAGATTATCCGGTCATTGCATATCTACGACACGTACCTCGGGATGTGGCTCGTGCACACGGCCTACGGCGTCCCGATCTGCACGTTCTACATGAGGAACTACTTCGCGACGATCCCGAGGTCGCTCATGGAGGCCTCGATAATCGACGGGTGCACTCTGACGGGGTACTTCTTCAGGGTCCTGATAAAGCTCGGGAAGCCGGGGTTCTCGGTCGTCGTGATACTCCAGGCGAGGGCGGTCTGGAACGACCTCCTGTTCGGCCTCTCGTTGACCCGGAGCCGCACGGTGACTCCGGTGACGGTCGAGCTCGCGAAGTACGTCGGCCAGACGGACATACAATACGGCTCGCTCATGGCCGCGACGCTCATCTCGATCATACCGACGGTGCTGATCTTCCTGCTATTCAAGGAAAACTTCATCAGGGGAATCCTCGGCGGCAGCGTGAAGAGTTGAACCGGCGATTCGCCAGTATAAGGAAGGTTTCTCGTGAGAAAGAGCGCTCTATTCATAGTTGCCGCGGCCGTCATCTTCAGTACGATGGAGCCGGTATCGAAATCGATCGGGGGGATCATGAACCCGATCGCCCTGGTCCTGGTCCGATTCTCGATCGGAGGACTGTTCCTCCTGCCCTTCTGCATCCACGAGATGCGGAAGAAGAACATGTATCCCAATCCGCGAGACTTCGCGATGCTGGGGGCCGGCGGCCTCTTGTTCATCTTCTCCAACGTACTCGCGCAGGTAGCGGTGGAGCACACGAAGGCGTCGATAGTAGCCATCGTGTTCTGCACGAACCCGATATTCACGATCCCGTTGGCGATGATCTTCCTCAAGGAAAAGATCAACGGCAAGCTCATCGCCTGCATCCTGGTCTGCATCGCGGGCATCGCGTGCTTCTTCGCGGCCGAGAAGGACAGCCTGAGCCTGGAGGGCATGCTGTTCACGCTTCTTCCGCCGATCGTCTTCGCGTTCTACAACATCATCAGCAAGAAGAACATGCAGCGATGGAACAGCGGGATGATCGTCACTTCGCTCACGTTCCTCGCCGCGGGCTTCGTTCCCGCCGCGCTCTGCGCCGTCGTGGACCTCGACTTCTTTTCGGGGCTCAGCTGGGAGATCGGCCCCCAGCTCCTCTACCTCGGCCTCGTCGTGGCGGGCGTGGGATTCTACGTGTACTTCCGGGCGATCCATGAATCGTCGGCGGTGATCGCCTCGACGACTTTCTACCTGAAGATCGCCCTGGCGCCGGTCGTCGCCTTCCTTCTGCTGGGGGAGAAGATCAGACCCTGGTCCGCCGTCGGGATCGTCCTGATCCTGTGCGGCTCGGTCCCGCTGATGCTGATGAAGCTCCCGCGCGTCGAGCCGTCTGCCGCGGCGCAGCGGGCTTGAGCGCGTGTCGATACGGAAGAAGTCCATTGAGATTCGAAAGGGGTTGTTTGTGGAACGCGTAGTGGTTAAGGATGCCAGTCGCTTCTTCGTGGAACGGCAGAGCTATGAGCTGCCGCCTATGTCGAAGGCCGATTATCTCGAGCGTATCGCGGCCTTGATGGAAAGGATGAAGGCCGATTCGATAACGCACGCGGTGATCTACGGCGACCGGGAGCATTTCTCGAATATCGAGTACTTCACCGGCTATGATTGCCGATTCGAAGAAAGCCTGTTGATCATCGATTCGTACGGCAACAAGACGATCGTCGTCGGTAACGAGGGATATAGCTACAGTCTCTTGATCCCCTTCGAGATCAAGCGGGCCTTCTATCAGCATTTCAGCCTGCAAGGACAGCCGCGGGACAAGAGCCCTCCCCTGGAGCGAATCCTCTCGGAAGCGGGCATCGGAAAGACGTCTTGCGCCGGCGTGGTCGGCTACAAATATTTCGAGCAGCGGCACTTCAAGAATCCGAAACAGACCTACGACGTACCGGCGTACATACTCGAGGCCCTGAAGGCCGTGTCGCGCGACGATGGCGTGGTCAATTACACCGAGGCGGTGACGGGCCTTCCCTACGGGGTCCGAATGGTGGTCAGGTCTCCGAAGGAGATCGCCTGGGCCGAGTACGCGGCCGGCAAGTGCACGAACATCGTCCTGGACATGTTCGACGCGCTGAAGGTCGGGGAGACCGAGCTGGGCGTGAGCGGGCAATCCCGGGCCGAACTGCTTCCTCAATCAGTCCACCCGATGATCAATTTCGGCGCTCATATCGCGACGGGACTCCGCAGTCCCGACGAGACCCGGCTCCGCCTGGGCGGGCCCTGCGGGCTCTGCTACGGCCTGCGGGGCAGCCTGGTGTCGCGCGTCGGCGTGGCCGCGTACGACGAGGCCACGTACGACGATGAGCTGCGGCCGTACATCGAAAGCTTCTACAAGCCCTTCTGGTCCGCGATCGCCGCCTGGTACGAGGCCGTGAAGGTCGGCGCCGCGGGCGGGGACGTGTACGAGGCCGTCATGAGCAGGATCGGCTCGCCCGAATTCGGAGTCGCGCTCAATCCTGGCCACAATATCGGGATGGACGAATGGACGAACTCGCCCATGTACCGAGGCTCCAGGCTGCCGATCATCAGCGGCAGCTACCTCCAGTGCGACATCATAACGAGCGGATCGGATCCCGTCCGCTCGGGCATCTGCGAGGACACCGTGATCGTGGCTGACGCCGAGCTGCGAGGCCGGCTCAAGAAGGAGTATCCGGCGACCTTCGATCGGATCGCGAAGCGGCAGCGGATGATGCGCAAGGAGCTGGGCATCCGGATCGACGACAGCCTCTTGCCGATGAGCAACTTCAACGGAGTGTACTTCCCGTTCATGCTGAATCAGGCGAAGGTGTTCGCGAAGGACGAGTAGGGCTCAGCGCGCCGGCATTCGATCCGCACTATGGGGGCTGTCCTGGAAGCAATTCCTGGATGGCCCCTTTCTCTGATGCTGGACTCTGGCGAATTTGCCCTTCAGTCGCGCGGATCGGGGTACGGGGCTCGGTTCAAATCCACTGGAGCCCGCATTTGTTTGTCGCTGGTACTTATGAACGCGTCGTTAATAAAAAAGCGGTCACCGTCGCCGGTGACCGCTTCGTCGGGCTGAGTGGATTTGCCCTTCACTCGCGATCATCCTGATCGCTCGTTCCGGGCCGGCTCCGCAGCTAACCGCGCCATCCGTGGCGCGGTTTCCCGAAAGCGCGCTCAAATGATCGCGCGCTTTCGGGGCGCTGCTCCGCTTCAAATCCACTCAGCCCGACTATAAACGAAAAGACCATCCGGCAAAGCCGAATGGTCTTTTCTACGATGTCGGGCTGAGTGGATTTGAACCACCGATCTCTTGGTCCCGAACCAAGCGCGCTAGCCCCTGCGCTACAGCCCGTTGAGGACCGCCCGTAGGCTCGATGCCTGCCGACGGCCAGCATATAAAAAAACCCGTCGCGGGCGACGGGTTTTCGGGAGCGACGGGGCTTGAACCCGCGATCTCCGGCTTGACAGGCCGGCGCGATAAACCAGCTTCGCCACGCCCCCGTGTCGTTGCCGACGAGGAGGCATGATAGTAGCGTGACCGGCCAAGTGTCAAGTAGGAAGGACTATCGCGCCCGACTTCTCGTCGTTGCGCGCGAGGGGCGAAGAGGTCACCTCGAGGAGGTCGCCCGAGGCGAAGGCGTCTTCCCCGCTCTTCCGCTTCAGCATCGTGTAGCCGATGCTCGAGCAGGCGTACTGGCCCGAGGAGCCGTCGGGAAGCGCGAAGGGTTCCGAGATGACGCGAACGAGGATGCCCCTGCCCGCCCTCGCGCGCCTCTCGCGCTCGGAGGGCCTGTCGGGCTCCGGTACGCCGAGCGGAAGCCTCGCGAGGGCTCCGCGCGCCGCCCAGAGGTAGGAGAGCACGGCGCGCTCCTTCGGAAGTCCCGCTTCCTCGGAGAGGGCCTCGAGCCAGGCGGGCGCCTTGAGTGCGTCGACGCCGAGATGGCACCAGGGATACTTCTCGCGCTTCTTCGGCATGACGACCGGAGCGAGCACGAAGCGCGAGGGCGCCACGTTCGGGTCGCCCTTGACGGTCCTCGTCTCCTCGGGGGGGAGGAGGTGCCTGAAGATGCCGGGCATCGGGCAGGAGAGCGCGTGGGGGCAGGGGCCGAGCGGGGCCGCGCCCTCGGAGAGGAGGGCTGCCCTGAGGGCCGAGACGAAGGAGCCGGACCGGGGGTCGCCGGGCTCCATGACGAAGATGCTCCCGTTCTCGCGGATGTACGAGAGGAGGGTCCTCGCGACGTCGAGTGACCGCTCGCCGAGGCTCCGCTTGTCCTTCCAGAAGAACTCGTTGAAGACGTTCGCCGCCGTGACGAGGTGGGCGCGCTCGGGCATCGGGGCGCCGAAGGACTCCTTCCTGGGCACGATGCGCCAAGGAGGCAGCCTGCCGCCCGAGCGCATGCAGAGCGTCTCGAAGATCGCGAGCCCGGTCTCGAGGACGCGCTCGACCCTGTCCATGCAGTAGATCGTCAGGGGGACGTCCCGGAGCTCGGGCCTCGAGGCCCAGAGCGCGATCGGGAAGGTGAGGGGGCCCGAGCCCACGTCGACGATCACCGCGCCGTCGGGCAGGCAGAAGTCGGCGTTCGTCAGCAGGGACGTTAGGCGAAACACGTTCCAGGGCATGAAGTACCGGAGGTAGGCCGAGAGGGCGGCCGGCGTCCCCATGTACTCCTCGGAGCGCGACTCGCGGTCCGAGGTGAGCTCCTCCCAGAGCGTGCGGATGTCCTTGCCGAGCGCGGCCCTATGCTTAGCTTGGAGGGGCGCGACCTCGTTTAGGACGCCCTCGAGGGCATTGATCGCGGCGAGGCTCTGCGACGAGGGCACGAGGGTCTCGAGCCTGCGCGCCGCGTCCTGGGGGACCACGCGTTCCGCGGCCCTGTCGCCGCCGCGCGCGCGCTGCGAATAGCGCGGCACGCCGTCATCGCCGCGGCCGGATCGGGAGACGGCCGCGAGGTCCTCGGGACTGAAGGGCGGAAGGCCGTCGATGCGACCCCGCTGCCTCGGTCCGGAATCGGGAGCGCGCCTTTGGTCCTGGCCGCGCCGCCTGCCCTTGCCCATGTCGGGCCGCGGCCTTCCCTTGCCCGGGCCGTCATCGACCCGTCCCGGCCTGCCGCGGGGCTCGGCTCGCCGCCCGCCCTCGGCGCGGCCCGGGCCCTGTCCCTGCGGCTTCGGCTGCCTCTTGGGCGCCTGAGCGCCGGGAGCGGCTACCTCGCCTTCCTGGGTATTCATCGCGGCCTTGCGGCGCTCGCGGCGCCGCTTCGAGCGGCTCTTCTTGGCGTCGCCGGCCTCGCGCTTGGCGGATAGGTCGCCGCTCGGGGGAACGGCCTGAGGGCCGTCGCGGCCTTCGGGCGCGCCGACTTCTTCCCCGTCCGCGCCTCGCGGCTTGGCGGATTCGTCGAAGAGGTTGCCTTGCATCGGTTCCTGGGCCTTGGGGCCGCGACGCTTGCCGCGCGACCGCCTGCGGCGTCCCTGCGCGCCATCGGCGCGACTCTCGCCCGGCGCGGGGCCTTCCGCAGGGCCCTCGGCCTGCGGCTCTTCCGTCCCCGAGGCGGGTTTTGAGCGCTTTCTCACGGTTAGCCCACTATATGGGACATGGCCGCGCAATTCAAGCCGTGCCCGCGGAACGGGAAAAGCCCGAGCTCACAGACTCAACACGACCTTCCCCGACTCTCCGGACAGCATGACGTAGGGCGCTTCGCGCCCTTGGCGTAGAGGAATGGATCGTAGTGGGCGCCCGTGAGCTACGCTCACGATGCGCCCGTCCGCCTCGAAGCGGGCTTCGACGCGCGGCTTCGTAATTCAGAGGCTGAGGACCACTTTCCCCGACTCCCCCGACAGCATGACGTCGAAGCCTTTCTGGAAGTCGTCGAAGGGGAAGCGGTGCGTGATGACCGCGCCGATGTCGAGGTGCGAGCGGATCATCGCTTCCATTTTGTACCAAGTCTCGAAGATCTCGCGGCCGTAGATACCCTTGAGATGGAGGCCCTTGAAGATGACCTTGTCCCAGTCGATCGCGGTGCCGTTGGGCACGAGGCCGAGCAGCGCGATCCTGCCTCCGTTGTACATCGAGGCGAGCATCTGGGCGAGGGCGGAGGGGCTCCCCGACATCTCGAGGCCGACGTCGAAGCCGCCCACCATCCCGAGGTCGGCCATTGTGTCCATGAGCTCCTCGCGCGCGACGTTGACGACGCGGTCCGCCCCGAGCCTGAGGGCGAGGGCCAGGCGGTAGTCGTTGACGTCCGTGACCACGACGTTGCGCGCGCCGTTGTGCCTGCAGATGGCCGCGGCCATGCAGCCGATGGGTCCCGCGCCCGTTATCAGCACGTCCTCGCCCACCATGTCGAAAGAGAGGGCCGCGTGCGTGGCGTTGCCGTAGGGGTCGAAGATGGCCGCGATCTCGTCCGGGACCCGCTCGTGGACGCGCCAGACGTTCGTCGCCGGGACCGAGACGTATTCCGCGAAGCAGCCGTCGCGGTTGACCCCGATGCCGACAGTGTTCGGGCAGAGGTGGCGCTTGCCCGCCTTGCAGGCGCGGCACTCGCCGCAGACGATGTGGCCTTCGGCGGAGACCCGCTCGCCGGCCTCCAGGTCCTTGACTTCGCTTCCGACCTCGACGACCTCGCCGACGAACTCGTGGCCGATGGTCATCGGAGTCCTGACGGTCCTGCGCGACCAGTCGTCCCACTTGTAGATGTGGACGTCGGTGCCGCAGATGGCCGTCTTCCTCACCTTGATGAGGACATCCTCGGGCCCGACCTCCGGCACGGGAACCTCTTCCATCCAGAGTCCCGGCTCGGCGCTCTTCTTGACGAGGGCTTTCATGCGGGAATCTCCTTGCCATTCGAAGTATAGGCGAGGTAAGGCGCGGTTCCAAGCTTCCGTCGTTGACAGCGCGGCCGGGTCCGTCGGATACTGCGCCGGGGGTACATCGATGGCTAGTGACCAGAGGCCGATCGTCGCGGCGACCATGGGGGACCCGGCCGGCATCGGGCCGGAGATCTGCGCTCGCGCCTTCGCGGAAGAGTCCGTACGGCGCGTTTCGAGGCCGGTCCTCTTCGGAGACGCGCGCGTGATGCGCAAGGCCGTCGCCCTCGTCGGATCGGGCCTCGAGGTGCGCGTTCTGGACGGCCCCGCCGCGGCCACGGGAGAAGCGAGGTTCCTCGAGATCGTGGACCTCGCGAACGCCGACCCGGCCGCGTTCCGGCCCGGCGAGGTCTCCGCCCTCTGCGGGAAGGCGGCCTGGGAGTACGTCGAGGCCGCCGGCCGGGCCGCGCTCGCGCGGAAGGCGGCCGTGGTCGTCACGGCCCCGATCAACAAGGAATCGATCGCCGCCGCGAAGGTCCCGCATATCGGCCATACCGAGATGCTCGGCGCCGTTTCGGGCGTCGCCGATCCCCTGACCATGTTCGAGACCCTCGGCCTGCGGGTCTTCTTCCTCACGCGCCACGTCTCGCTCAGGAAGGCCTGCGACCTCGTGACGAAGGGCCGGCTCGTCGACTACATCGAGCGCTGCTCGGCTGCGCTCGCCGACCTCGGGCTCTCGGGGCCCCTCGCGATCGCGGGCCTCAACCCGCACTGCGGCGAGCACGGGCTCTTCGGCGACGAGGAGGGACGCGAGGTCGAGCCCGCGATCGCCGAGGCGAGGCGCCGAGGCCTGGCCGTCGTCGGCCCGATCGGCGCGGACTCGGTGTTCCATCAGGCCAAGTCGGGGAGGTTCGCCGCGGTGCTCTCGCTCTATCACGACCAGGGCCACATCGCCTGCAAGACCCTCGACTTCGAGCGGACCGTCTCGCTCACGCTGGGCATGCCCTTCCTGCGGACCAGCGTCGACCACGGCACGGCCTTCGACATCGCCTGGAAGGCCGAGGCGAGCGCGGTGAGCATGGTCGAGGCCCTGCTCGCCGGCGCGCGCTACGCCCCCGCCTTCGCCTCGGACGGCGATGCCTGAGGAAGGAGCGGTCCGGCTCCGCATCGAGCGGCTCGTCGCGGGCGGCGACGGGCTTGCCTTCCGCGACGGGAAGGCCGTCTTCGTTCCCTTCGCCCTCCCCGGCGAGGAGGTGCTCGCGTCGATCGAGGAGGACAAGCGCGACTACTCTCGGGCGCGGCTGGTCGAGGTGCTCGAGACCAGCCGGCACCGCTCGAGCCCGATCTGCCCGATCTACGGCGAGTGCGGAGGCTGCAACCTCCAGCACCTCGAGTACGAGCGCCAGGTCGAGGAGAAGGCGCTCATCGCGGGCGAGTTGTTTTCGCGCAACGCGCGTATCGACGCGGGGAGGATCGCGACGGTCCCGTCGCTGCCCCTGGCATACCGCAACCGGATGCAGCTCCACTTCACGAGGTCGGGGCGGATCGGCTTCATGAGACGGGCCTCCTCGGAGGTCGTCGAGGCGAGGACCTGCCCGATCGCGCAGAGGTCGGTCCAGTCCTGGATCGAGGAGCGCTCGGGCACGAGCCGCGGCTACGCCGAGATGGGCGGCTACGTCGCGGGCAAGGACCGCTTCATCGCCTTCGGCTACGGGGACGAGGTCTGGCTCGAGGGCCAGCGCGGCGTCGTCTCGGTGAGCGTGGCCGGGCGCGGCGTGAGCTTCCACTTGAAGGGCTTCTTCCAGTCCAACCTCTACCTCCTCGACTACCTCGTGCCCGACGCGCTCGCCGGCCTCTCCGGGTGCAGGGCCGCCGACCTTTATTGCGGCGTCGGGCTCTTCGGATCCTTCCTCGCGTCTTCCTTCGAGAGCGTCGTCTGCGTCGAGGAGAATCCCTACGCGATCGCCCTCGCCAAGGAGAACGTCCGCGGCCGCGGCCACGAGTTCCACGCCCTCTCGGTCGAGGACTGGTCCCGAGGCGCGTCGGCCGCGCAGAGCTACGACCTCGTCGTCGTCGATCCGCCTCGGACGGGCCTCTCGTCCTCGGCGCGCGCCTGGCTCGCCCGGGCCGCGGTCCCGAAGCTCGTCTACGTCTCCTGCGATCCCGCGACCCTGGCGCGCGATGCCGGCGAGCTGGCCGCCGCGGGGTACCTCCTCGAGAGCGTGAAGGTCTACGACTTCTATCCGCAGACCAGCCACATCGAGTGCCTTGCGAGGTTCTCGCGTGAGTAGTCGCCGCTTCCGGTCGGCCGCGCTCGCGCTCGCGGCGGCCCTGGCGGCCGCGTCGGCGCACGCGGCTCCGACCTCGCAATCCGGCGCCTTCGTGAACGCCGGCCCTTCCGCCGCCGCGGGCGAGCGCGCCTCGGCCTCGGTCGGCGCGACCGGCGCCGAAGGCTCCGAGAGCGGCGTCCGGTCCCTCGAGCCGGCCTTCCGCCTGGCCGCCGGCGGTCGCGCCATCGCGGGCCCGGTCGCGGACCGCGCCGATCCCGCGGCCGCCTGGCTCGTCTCGGAGGACCTCGCGCTCTACGCCCTGACCGAGTCGGGCGGCCTCGCCTCGCGCACTTCCCTGGGCGGCAAGCCGGGCGGCTTCGTCGCGGTCGATCCCTTCGGGCGCGCCCTCGTCGTCCTCGACGGGACGAAACTGCTCGCGGTCGCGCGGGCGGGAGTCGAGGCCTATCGCGCCCCGATCGAGGCCGTGTCGGGCCAGGCCGCGTCCTACGCGCCCTGCTTCGGGAGCGATGGGCGGGCTTTCGTCCTTTCGGGACGGGGCGTCGCTTGCTTCAATCCCTCGGGCCGTCGCCTCTGGGAGCTGCCCCTGCCCGAGGATCCGTCCTGCCCTCCCGCGACCGACGGTTCGGGCCGGCCCGCCTTCGGACTGTCCGACGGGACGGTCCTCCTCGTCTCGCCCTACGGCGAGGTCCTCGCGCGGTTCCAGACCGGCTCGCCCCCGGTTCTGATCGCGCCAATGACGGCCGCGGCGGCGCAAGGCAGCGACGCGTTGGCCGCCACCACCGCGGCGCCGCTTCCTTCATTAGCCGTCGGCCTGGCCGACGGGCGGATCCTCTTCTTCGAGGGCGAGGGGAGGGCGACATCCCGGGCCAAGGTCGGGACAGCGCCGCGCTCCCTCGCCTGGGACGGGACTGTCCTCTACGGCCTCGACGCCGCGGGGACCGCCTTCGCCCTCTCGGCCTCGGGCGCCTTACTCTGGTCGGCGCCAACCGGATGCGCCGGAGGCCGACTGTACCTCTTCAAGGAGCGCGTCGTCGTCTGCGGCCGCGGCAGGGCCGTCTCGCTCTCCCTGGGCGGCGAAGTGTATCGTGAGCTTACCGTGCCGGCCGCGGTCGGCACCGTCGCCGTCACCTCGGGCGGCTACGCCTTCTCTTCAGGAGCTGACTGGGTCCTCGCGGCCTACCGCTTCGAGCGCCCGCTCGGCCGAGGGCTGGGGACAGAGCTCGCGCCCTATTCCGCTCTTCCCGACGTCGCGACCGAGGACCTCCTCTACGACGCCTTCGCGGCCGATGCCGACCATCAGCTCGCCGAACTCGCCATTATAAGGAAGCGACTCGGCGCGGGAACGATCGGCAAGGACGAGCCGAGGATGGCGGCCTATTGCGCGGCCGTGGCCTCGGGCGAGCTGTCGCGGGATCTTCCGCCTCTTGAGCGCAGGCGACGCTCGAATCCGCTGCCGCGGGCCGAGGCCGCCTACCTCCTCGGCGAGCTCGGATCGCCCGACTATCGCGGGGTCCTCATCGACGTGCTCGAGGCGGACCCCGATCCGGCGGTTCAGTCCGCGGCCTGCGAGGCCCTCGCGGCCATCGGGGTCGATCCCGGCGGGACGACCGCGGCCGCCTTCTACGACGCGGCCGCCCGCCCGGTCGACGAGAGGACTGCCCTCGTCATCGCGGACGTCATCGGAAATACCGCCTTCCGTTTCGGGACCCAGCCGAGCCTCGACGCGGTCAGGGCGCTGCTCAAGCTGGCCGAGAAGCCCTACCTCCCGGCCGTGCGCGAGCGGGCCGCCGCGGCCCTCTCCCGCCTGGCCGAGACCTTGCGCTAGAATAGAACGCGCCGACGATTGTCCCGGGCGGATTGGCCGCCGACCGCCGGCCGCTGAGAATCGGCCGCCGGAAGTCCCGGGAATCGGACGGCGCCCCGTCGTGGAGGTCGCACTGTGAAGCCTAGAGTCCTCGCGGTACTTGCCTGCTTCCTCGTCCTCGCCTTGGCCCCGAGCGTGGCCTTCGCCCAGGCCTCCGGCCTTAAGCCGGACGAGGCCGAGATCGAAAGCGCCGGATCCTCGGGCGTCGAGTTCGTCAACTACGAGGGGCCCCAGCCCCGCATCGACAGCCTCGCCGCCATCAAGGGCATCGGAACGACCTTGGGCCGCGGACTCGCGGGCGGCCAAGCCCGCTCGGGTTCCGTCGTCCGATACCAGGTGATCCGCGCGGTCGATCCCTCGGTCAAGGAAGGCCTCGACGCCGACATCATCGTCATCGGCCGCGAGGCGCAGGTCGACCACGTTCGCAATCTCCGCTGGATCATCGCGGGATACCTCGTCCAAGCCTGGGGCTACTCCGAGAAGGATGCCTACACCCTGGCGGTCTTCGTCACCGTCTACAACGCCGTGCACCGCGGCGACATGAAGTACGTCGAGTCGAAGTACAAGCCGGTCGTCCAGAAAGAGCTCACGGCCGAGAACGCCGGCCTCGCTCTTCGCTGGTCCGAGTGGCCGGGCAAGAGCCGCATCCTCATCCCCCTGGGCTCCGGGGCGCAAAAGGGCAAACTGGGCGCGGTCGATACGAGCGCCGTCTCCGGCAAGGAAGTCACCCAGGGCCTCCAGGCCCAGCCCGACAAGGGCGTCCCCGACCGCCAGGCGATGGTCGACATCAAGGAGCGCGAGGTCGAGGCGAAGAAGGCCGAGGTCGAGAAGCAGAAGGCCGAGGTGGCGGCCGCCGAGAAGAAGGTGGACGAGGACAAGGCCAAGGCCGAGGCGGACCGCGCGGCGCTGGAGAAAGAGAAGGCCGCGGCCGCCGCCAAGCCGGGCGAGCCGGCCCCTGCCGGAGCGGCCGCCTCGGGCGGCGCCGCGGCGACGAGCGGCGCGGCCCCCCAGGCCGAGCTCGCGACCAAGGAGGCCGCGTTCAAGGCCGAGGAGGAGAAGGTCGCCAAGGCCGAGGCCGAGGTCGCCGCGAAGAAGGAAGAGGTCGCCAAGTCCGAGGAGGCCGTGAAGGCCAAGGAGGCCGAGGCTGCCCAGGACCGCAAGGACATCACCGCCGACCAGAAGGCGGTCATCGCGTCCGAGGTCGAGGCCAAGGGCCGCTCCGAGGCGGCCGGCGTCTTCCTCGTCCTCGTCGCCGACGACTCGGGCCACCTGGGGCAGATCGCCTTCATCGACTCCGAGAAGGGCACGCCCATACGCCGCTCGCGCATCAACACCCTCCACCTGCGCTCCTTCGCCGAGCTGCCCGACGCCTTCGCGGCCGTGTCGGGGCTCGAGGGCAAGCCGGGCGGAGCCAGGCTGGTCAAGCTCGACAAGGCAAGCCTCGAGTCGGTCGCCGAGTCGCAGGCCGAGATGTACCCCGAGACCGCGGTACTCGTCGACGGGAACGCGTTATACGCTATTGTCAAGGCGGCCGACGGCAAGTATTATCCCGCGCGGTTCTCGTCGGGCGACTTGAAGGAAGAGACGCGCTCGAAGGTCGCGGTCATGCCCCACACGATGTTCGGACGCGTCGGGTCGGGCATCGCGGTCCAGACGCCCTCCGGGGCCTTCGTCGTCCTCAAGGCCGACACCCTCGAGAAGACCAAGGACCTGAAGCCCTAGCGGTCGGTTGAAATACTCGAAGCATTTCAACCGACCGCTAGGCGATTGCTCGAAAAGCTGGCGCTTTTCTACGCAATCGCGTATTTCAAGGTAGTGTAGAAAAAGGCGCCTTCGCCTTTTTCTACACCTCGTTTATTCTGGAGGCGAGATGAGCGAGCGTAACGGCCCCTTCACGGGCAGGACGGTGGCGGTAGTCAATGACCTGTCCCTCGACGAGCAGCGCTACCTCTACCGGAAGGCCGGCGAGCTGAAGCGGGCCGTGCTCTCGGGCGGCGACTCGGGCGCCTTCCGCCTGATCGACCGTGACTACTCGGTCTACCTCATCTTCATGGAGGACTCGACGCGCACGCGCGAGTCCTTCCGCAACGCCGCCAAGTTCCTCGGCGCCCGGACCAACGTCTTCGACGCCGCCACCTCGTCCTTCAACAAGAACGAGTCCATCACCGACACGATCAAGATGCTCTACGGCTACTCGGACGGGTCCTGCTTCGTGATCCGCTCCAAGCTCGAGGGCGTGTGCCGCTGGCTCGAGGAGGCCCTCGGCCGCTACGCCGAGAGCTCGGGCCGGCCGCGGCCCTCCTTCCTGAACGCGGGCGACGGCAAGCACGAGCACCCGACCCAGGAATTCCTCGACGAGTTCTCCTTCCTCGAGCAGCTCGGCGGCCGCGACGAGCGCATACACCTCGCGCTGACCGGCGACCTCTTCCACGGCCGCACGGTCCACTCGAAGGCCGACGGCCTCAAGGCCTTCCGCGAGGTGACCGTCGACCTCGTTGCGCCCCAGCTCCTCGCCATGCCGGAGCACTACGTCCGCCGCATGCGCGACAACGGCTTCGAGGTCCGCTCCTACGAGTCGGTGGACGAGTACCTGGCCTCGGGAAAGGTCGCGCCGATCTGGTACTTCACGCGGCTCCAGCTCGAGCGGATGGGCGAGTCGGTGCTCGAGAAGGCGCCCCTCTTGCGCAAGGCCGTGACCTTCCGCAAGGACATGCTGGGCCTCTTGCCCGAGGGATGCCGCTTCTACCATCCCCTGCCCCGCGACCGCGCGGCGCCGACCAACCCTACCTTCCTCGACGACCTGCCGCTCAACGGATGGGACGGCCAGTCCGCCAACGGCTACTGGACCCGCATCGCCCTGATCGGGATGGTGTCCGGGCTCCTCGGCTCCGACTTCGAGGGAGAGCGGGCCCAGAGGTCGACCTTCGAGGACGACTTCGTGCGCGAGACGCCGGTCGCCGCGCGTGAGAAGCCCGAGTACAAGGTCGGCATCAAGCCGGTCGAGGACGGCATCGTCATCGACCACATATCCTCGGGCGAGCCGATCGCGGCCATCTGGGACCACGTCGACGCGATCCGCCGCACGCTCGGGCTGGACGTGCGCGGGGGGCACGGCGTCTTCCACAACAACAAGGGGACCTACAAGGGAATCATCTCCCTGCCCGACGTCGCGGGCTTCGGCGAGCGCGACCTCAAGAAGCTCGCGGCCATCGCCCCCGGCTGCACCCTCAACCTCGTCCGCGACCACAAGGTCGTCAAGAAGTACCGCCTCTCGATGCCCCCGCGGATCTACGGCTTCGACGAGATCTCCTGCAAGAACGAGAACTGCATCTCCGCGCCCAGGAATATGGAAGGCGCGACCACGGAGTTCGTCCGGAAGTCCGATCCCGCGCGTGAGGCGAGCGCCCGCTTCGTCTGCAGGTACTGCGAGCGCGAGCACGAGTACCGCGAGATATGGGACGTGTGATAGCCAGGCATAAAGAGTTCTCCTTATAGCCGGATAAGTACGGCGCTTACTCGAAATTAGTCATTGGGCCGATTCGCGTTTCTCCCTTCAGGCCTGACCATGTACTCCTGAATCGCGCGAAGCGAGGAAGGAAGCATGGAGGCGCATTTGAAAGGCGAGAAGGGGGCGATCGCGATTTCCGCCCGATCGAGGCAGGCGTCCGCGAAGCGGCAGGAGGCGGCGAACTACCTGCGCCGCTATTGGACGCTCTACCTCCTGCTCCTGCTCCCCCTCGTCTATCTGGTGATCTTCAAGTACGTCCCGATGCTCTACATCCAGATCGCCTTCAAGAAGTACAGCATCGTCAAGAGCGTCTGGGAGCTGCCCTGGGCGGCGAACTACGGCTTCGAGTACTTCATCAAGGCCTTCCGCAATCGGGACTTCCTCCTGGCGCTGAAGAACACGATCATGCTCAACCTCCTCGACCTGGCGGTGGGCTTCCCTGCGCCGATCATCCTGGCGCTGGTGCTCAATGAGCTGCGGTTCAAGAGGTTCAAGTCCTTCACGCAGACCATCGCGTACATGCCGCACTTCCTGTCGTGGATCATCGTCGCGGGCCTCGCGCTGCAGGTCTTCGCGCCCTCGACGGGCCTCGCGAACAACGCCCTGCGGAGCCTGGGCCTGGAGCCGATACCCTTCCTAGTTAAATCGACGAACTGGGTGGGCACCTACGTGTTCCTGGGCGTGTGGAAGAACGTCGGGTGGAACACGATCATCTTCCTGGCGGCGATTACGTCGATCAACCCCGAGCTGTACGAGGCCGCGGCCATGGACGGGGCGGGGCGCATGCGGAGGATCTGGCACGTCACGCTGCCGGGCATCCGCTCGACCATCGTCGTCATGCTCATCATCAACCTCGGCTACATCCTGGGCAGCGAGTTCGACCGGCCCTACGCCCTGGGCAACGCCATGGTCAACGACGTGTCGAGCGTCATCGCGACGTTCATCTACATCTTCGGCATCCGAGGCCTCCAGTTCTCGCTGACGACCGCGGTCGGGCTCTTCCAGGCCGCCGTGGGCGTCGTCTTCCTGCTGGCCTCCGACCGCCTCGCCAAGAAGTACGGCGAGCGCGGAATAGTGTAAGGGAGAGCGCGCCGTGATAACGTCGAAGACTTCCAAGATCGGGGACGCGATCGTTGTCCTCGTCTGCCTCGCGCTGATCGCGCTCTGCCTGGCGCCGATGATCCATATCGCCGCGAAGTCCTTAAGCTCGATGGATTCGCTCATCCGCAACCAGGTCGGGCTTTGGCCGAAGGGCCTGAACGTCGACGCGTACAGGCTGGTGCTCGATGACGGCAAGTTCGTGAGGGCCCTGTGGTGGACCGGCCTCTTGACGGTCGTCGGGACCGTCCTGTCCCTGGTCGTCACCACGATGGCCGCCTACCCCCTGACCTACGACAAGCTCAAGGGAAAGAAAGTCGTCAACGCCCTCTTCATTATCACGATGTTCTTCAATGCGGGCATAATCCCGATGTACGTGCTCTTGAAGAACATCGCCTTCGTGAACAAGCCGGTGGTCCTCGTCATCCCATACTGCCTGTCGGTGTTCAACATGATCCTCATGCGGAGCTTCATGTGCGACCTACCCGTCAGCATGCGCGAGTCGGCCGAGATCGACGGCGCGGGGCCGATCCGGGTCCTCCTGCGCATCTACCTGCCGCTCTCGAAGCCGGTCATCGCGACCCTCGTGCTGTTCTACGCGGTCGGGCGCTGGAACGGCTTCTCGGACGCGCTCATGTTCATGAACGTGCCGAAGTACTACCCGATCCAGCTTCTCCTCTACAACCTCATCAACGCCATCCAGAGCGTCGACACCGCGACGCTGGAGGGGACCGTCTCGCCGGCACTATCGGAATCGCTCAAGGCAGCGGCGATCATGTTCGCGACCGTGCCGATCCTGTTCGTCTACATCCCGCTGCAGAAGTACTTCATCGCCGGCGCGACCCTGGGCGCCGTCAAGGAATAAACCGGAATTCGGACACGATGTGTCGGGATCGATATCGGAAGGAGGATCATTAATGAGGAAGATTCTTTTCGCTCTCCTCGGCCTCGCGCTCGCGAGCTCTCTCGCCTTCGCGGCCGACGACGACCTCGTCAACGGCAGGTTCAAGAAGACGAAGTCCATCACCGTCGAGGTCTACGACCGCTCGAACGTCGGCGGATCGAACCCCGAGGAGAACTTCTACACGAAGTTCATCAAGGACGGCATGCTGCGCGATCACAACGTGGCGGTCGCCTTCAAACGAGTGCCTCGCTGGACCGAGGTGCAGGCGATGAACAACCTCCTCGCCGCGGGCGAGGCCCCCGACGTCTGCGTGACCTACGACATGCCGACCGTCAACACCTACGCGAAGATGGGGGGCATCCTCGACCTGAGCCCGTACCTGGCGAAGCACAAGAAGGACCTGCCCAATCTGTGGGGGCTCCTCACCGATAGGAATCTCTACTGGGAGAAGGATCCCGAGACGGGCACGGTCTACGCGATCGACGCGCTGCTCTTCCACAACAACCGCACCAGCACCTTCGTGCGCGAGGACTGGCTCAAGAAGCTGAACCTGAAGGAGCCGAAGACCCTCAAGGAGTTCGAGGCCATGCTCGTCGCATTCCAGAAGAACGCGGACAAGCTCCTCGGCAAGGACGCGTCCCGGATGGTCCCCTTCTCCCTGAGCATCGACGTGGGCTGGAGGGCCGACATCCTGACGACCTCCTTCGTCCCCGACAAGATAACCGACAAGGAGATGTGGGTCCGGGGATTCGACGACAGGCGCGCCCTGTGGCCCAACTACAAGGAAGGAATCCGGGTCCTCAATAAATGGTACAACATGGGCCTCATCTGGAAGGACTTCCCGATCTATCCCCGCGGCGACCAGACCGAGGACAATCTCCTGAAGTCCGGCGTCGTCGGCGCCTTCATCCACAACTGGGACTACCCCTACCGCGACGGCGCGAACGGCATCGCCGCCCAGATCAAGACTCTGGGCGGGCCCGAGGCCGCGTACATCGCCGTCGAGTGCTTCAAGAACGACGCCGGCGCGTACCGCAAGTACCTCAGCCCGCCCGTCGACCGCAAGGTCTTCTTCCCCATCACCAACGACGAGCCGGTCGCGTCCCTCCTCTACCTCGACTGGATCTCGAAGCTCGAGAACCGCAAGTTCCTCCAGATCGGCGAGAGCGGCGTCACGCACGAGCCCCAGAAGGACGGCTCCGTGAAGACCATCGCGGCGACCGGCGACAAGATCATGAACTCGGGCTTCAATCTCGACTACACGATCACGATCAACGGCATCGACTTGGGCAAGCAGGACCTGAACGCCAAGTCCCTGGCCCTGGGCTACGCGGGGATCGACAAGAAGTACATCGAGAGGTCCTACGCGATTCAGCGCAATCAGTCCCGCGTCACGACCAACTACAACTGCGGCGTATTGGCTTCCGAGGAGGGGCAGGGCCCCGCGGAGATAGCGAAGCGAGACAATCTCCTGGCCCAGTCCATCACCGCCAAGAGCGCCGATTTCGATTCGGTCTACGACAAGGGCTTCAAGGACCTCCTTGATTCCTGCGTACAGCCCATCATCGACGAGCGCGCGGCCATGTACTCGAAGTACTATAAGTAGAAGAAGGAAAGCACTTCTTTCATGACGGGGACCCGCGATGCCGCGGGTCCCCTTTTTCGGTCAACGTCCTATCCTCCTCGCGCCGACGCCATTCTCCGCGTCGCCTTATCTTATAAGGAATTCGCATCACTCGTGCCCGGCTCCGCCACGCGCGCGTTTCATCTCATAATTGCCATAAGGAGAAAGCTTTATCTGACAATAAGGGATAGGTAATAATGCCGATAGCGGGGATTGACTTAGGTGCTATAATGCCCCAAGCCCACGGAATAAGGCTACGTGGGTCATCATAATTTTTGGGGCACATCAGTAATGGCTCAACCAGTTTCTTTACGCGGGAATAGGCAGAGCACGCTGAACTACTTCCGCCGTTATTGGACGCTCTATCTGCTACTATTGGTTCCTCTCGTGTATTTCGTGGTCTTCAAGTACATTCCGATGCTCTACATCCAGATCGCCTTCAAGAAGTACAGTCTTGTGAAGAGCCTCTGGGAGATGCCGTGGGCGGCCAACAACGGCATGGAATACTTCATCAAGGCCTTCAACAACCGGGACTTCCTGTTCTCGCTACGGAACACGATCATGCTCAACCTCCTCGACCTGGTGGTTGGCTTCCCGGCGCCGATCATCCTGGCGTTGGTGCTCAACGAGCTTCGGTTCAAGCGGTTCAAGCGGGTCACGCAGACCATCGCGTACATGCCGCACTTCCTGTCGTGGATCATCATCGCGGGCCTCGCGCTGCAGGTCTTCGCTCCCACGACGGGTCTCGTGAACAACCTCGTGCGCGGCCTGGGCATGCAGCCGATTCCCTTCCTGAACGAGCCGACGCACTGGGTGGCCACATACGTGTTCCTCGGCGTGTGGCAGAGCATCGGCTGGAACACGATCATCTTCCTGTCCGCGATCACCGCGATCAACCCCGAGCTGTACGAGGCCGCGGCCATGGACGGGGCGGGGAGGCTGCGCCGGATGTGGCACGTGACGCTGCCGGGCATCCGCTCGACCATCGTCGTCATGCTCATCATCAGGCTGGGGTACATACTGGGCAGCGAGTTCGACCGGCCCTACGCCCTGGGCAATGCGCTGGTCAACACGGTATCGAGCGTCATCGCCACGTTCATCTACCATTTCGGCATCCGAGGCCTGCAGTTCTCGATGACCACCGCCGTCGGGCTCTTTCAGTCGATCGTGGGCGTCATCTTCCTGCTGGTCGCCGATCGGCTCGCCAAGAAGTACGGCGAGCGCGGCATAGTGTGAGGGAGAGCGCGTCTTGATTACGTCCAGAACATCCAAGATCGGCGACGCATTCGTCGTCTTCATCTGCCTTATCCTGATCGTCCTGTGCCTTACCCCGATCCTCCATATCGCGGCGCGGTCGTTCAGCACCACCGAGGCCCTGATCCGCAGCGAGGTTTCGCTCTGGCCCGTGGGCTTCAACCTCGAAGCCTATAAGTACGTCCTCAGCGACGGCAAGTTTACGCGGGCGCTGTGGTGGACCGCCCTCCTGACGGTCGTGGGGACCATCCTGTCCCTGATCGTCACCACCATGTGCGCCTACCCCCTGACCTACGACAAGCTCAAGGGGCGCAAGTTCTTCAACGCGATCATCATCTTCACGATGTTCTTCAACGCCGGAACGATCCCGACCTACCTGCTTTTGAAGAACATCGGCTTCCTGAACAAGCCGGTGGTCCTGATCGTCCCGTACTGCCTGTCCGTGTTCAACATGATCCTCATGCGGAGCTTCATGTCGGACCTGCCGATCAGCATGCGCGAGTCGGCCGAGATGGACGGGGCGGGTCCGATCCGGGTCCTCTGGAGCATCTACCTACCGCTCTGCAAGCCGGTCATCGCGACGCTCGCGCTGTTCTACGCGGTCGGGCGCTGGAACGGATTCTCCGACGCGCTCATGTTCGTGAACGTCCGAGAGTACTATCCCATCCAGCTCCTTCTGTACAACCTGATTACCGCCATCTCGAACATCGACGTCATCACGGCGGAGGGCGGCACCGCTCCTGGGCTCACCGAGTCGCTCAAGGCGGCAGCGATCATGTTCGCGACGGTGCCCATCCTCTTGGTGTACCCGAAGCTGCAGAAGTACTTCATCGCCGGCGCGACTCTGGGCGCGGTGAAGGAATAAAAGGATATTCGGACACGATGTGTCTGGAGAATACGTCAAAGGAGGAACATGCATGAAGAAGTTCTTATTGGCTCTTCTGTGCCTTATGGTGGCTTCCGGTCTCGTCTTCGCCGCCGACGACGAAGTCGTCAACGGAAAGCTCAAGGCCAAGAAGTCCATCACCGTCGAAATCTTCGATCGTTCGAACGACGGCGGCTCCAAGCCCGAGGACAACTTCTTTACGAACTACATCAAGCAGGGAGTGCTCCGCGACTGCAACGTCGAGGTCAACTACGTGCGCGTGCCCCGGTGGACCGAGGTCCAGGCGATGAACAACCTCCTCGCCGCGGGCGACGCCCCCGACGTCTGCGTCACCTACAGCTATCCGACCATCCAGACCTACGCCAACATGGGCGGCGTGGTCGACATGGGCCCCTACCTGGCGAAGTACAAGAGCCAGTTGCCCGACCTGTGGAAGCTCCTGGGCGACACGAACATCTACTACGACCGCGATTCCCAGACGGGCACCGTGTGGGCCATCGAGGCCCTGCTCTTCCAGAATAACCGCACCAGCGTGTTCGTCCGCGAGGATTGGCTCAAGAAGCTCAACATGAAGGAGCCGACCACCCTCAAGGAATTCGAGAAGATGCTGACGGCCTTCAAGAAGAACGCGGACAAGCTCCTCGGCAAGGACGCCGCGAAGATGATCCCCTTCTCCATCGGCGTCGACGTGGGCTGGAGGGCCGACATCCTCACGACCTCCTTCATCCCCGACAAGATCACCGACAAGGATTTTTACATCAACGGCTTCTGCGACAGGCGCATGCTCCAGCCGAACTATAAGGAAGGCGTCCGCGTCCTCAACAAGTGGTACAACGACGGCCTCGTGTGGAAGGACTTCCCCCTCTACCCGATCGGCGACAAGACCGAGGACAACCTCCTGAAGGCCGGCTACGTCGGCGCCTTCATCCACAACTGGGACTACCCCTACCGCGATGGCGAGCAGGGCGTCCAGCAGCAGATCAAGAAGCTCCAGGGGCCCGACGCCGCCTACATCGCGGTCGACTGCTTCAAGAACGACGCGGGCAAGTACCGCAAGTACCTCTCCGCGCCCGTCGACAGGAAGGTCTTCTTCCCCGTCACCAACGACGAGCCCGTCGCCTCCCTCCTGTACCTCAACTGGATCTCGAAGCTCGAGAACCGCAAGTTCATCCAGACCGGAGAGCCGGGCGTCAACCACGAAGTCCAGGCCGACGGCTCGATCAAGATGCTCGCCGTCAAGGGCGAGAAGATCATGAACTCGGTGAACAACATCGACTACACGATCGTCATCAACGGCCTCGACCTCGGCGACGCGAAGCTGACCGCCAAGTCCCTCGCCCTCGCCTACGCCGGCATCGACAAGAAGTACATCGAGAAGTCCTACATGATCCAGCGCACGGACTCCAGGATTTCCGCGAGCTTCAACGTCGGCCAGATCACCTCCGAGGAGGGCATGGGCCCGGCGTACCAGGAGAAGAGGAACAACCTCCTCGTCCAGGCCATCGTCGCCAAGACCAAGGACTTCGACGCGGTCTGGGACAAGGGCTTCAAGGACATCCTGAACTCCGGCATCCAGGCCATCATCGACGAGCGCAGGGCCAAGTACGAAGCCGTATACGGCAAGAAGTAAGCGATAGTCGTCTCGCGTGACGACGAAGGGAGCCCGCGTTCGCGCGGGTTCCCTTTTCTTTTTCGGCGCTTCGCTCTACTATTCGCCAGAGGTACACGGACATGTCCCTGACGGAGAGCATCGACTTCGATTGGCGTTTCGCGCGCGGCGACGACCCGGAGCGCGCGTCGCCCGGCTACGACGACGGATCCTGGGCCCTCGTCGATCTTCCGCACGACTGGAGCATCGAAGGCCCCTTCTCTGAGCGGAATCCGGCGGGCGGCTCCTGCGCCTGGGCGCCGACCGGCGTCGCGTGGTATCGCAGGCGCGTCCGCGCGCCCGAGGCGGTCGGCGCCCTTCTGTCGCGGCTCGAGTTCGACGGGATCTACCATAACGCGTCGATCTACCTCGACGGCGAGCTCGTCGGCCGGCACGATAACGGGTTCACCGGCTTCTTCGTCGAGCTCGGCTCCGCCCTCGCGGGCGGGCGGGCCGGCCTCGTCGCGATCCGCGTCGACAATTCCGACGCTCCGAACTGCCGCTGGTACACGGGCTCGGGCATCTACCGTCGTGCGCGGATATCTTCTTACCCCGACCTGCATCTCGAGCCCTGGGGGATATCGGCCCGGACCGACAGTCTCTCGCGCCGCCGCGCGGCCGTCTGCATCGCGGCGACGGTCCGGAACGAGGGAGACCGGGGCCGCTCCTTCGTCCTGGATGCGAGGATCTCAGCGCCCGGCGGCGCGGAATCGTGTCGCATAACGCGCAGCGCGCGCGTCGAGGCCGGCTCGGCCTGCGAGGTCGAGCTCGCGGCGAGGATTGTCTCGCCGAGGCTCTGGTCGATCGAGGATCCCTCGCTCTACTCCGTCGAGGCGAGGATAGTGGAGGGCGGGCGGGAGCTCGACAGCCAGGGCGCGGAGTTCGGCCTGCGGAGCGCGGAGTTCCGGCCGGGCCGGGGCTTCTTCCTGAACGGACGCGAGACCAAGCTCAAGGGCGTCTGCTTGCACGGCGACGGGGGCTCGGTGGGCGCGGCCGTCCCGCTCTCCGTCTGGAAGCGGCGGCTCGAGCTCCTCAAGGAGATCGGCTGCAACGCGATCAGGTGCGCGCACAATCCGCCCGACCCGCAGTTCCTCGACCTCTGCGACCGGTACGGCTTCCTCGTGATCGACGAGGCCTTCGACAAGTGGGAAGGCGCCTCCTTCTCGCGGCCGGACCAGTGGTTCATGCGGCAGCCGGGCTTCGCCGAGAACTGGGAGGCCGACCTCGAGGCGACGATCAAGCGGGACCGGAACCATCCCTCCATCGTCCTCTGGAGCGTCGGCAACGAGACGGGGCAGCCCGGTTCGGCCGACGTGGATCCCTGGCTTGAGAGGCTGGCCGCCCGCGCGAGGAAGCTCGATCCGACGAGAGCCGTGACTGCGGCGATCGTAAATTCGGAGGCTCCCGAGGTCGAGGAGAAGGCGAGGCGCGTCATGGGGACCGCCGCGCTCATCGACGTACTGTCCGTGAACTACCAGGAGCAGCTCTATCCTCGCTATCACGCCGCGGACCCGGGGAAGGTCATCATCGCGTCCGAGTCCTTCCTCCATTGGAGGGGCATCGAGTCCTCGGTCCACGCCTTCGGGTTTCGAAATCCCTGGTACGACGTCGTCGACAACCGCTATGTCGCCGGCCAGTTCCTCTGGCCGGGCATCGACTACCTGGGCGAGTCCGGGTACTGGCCGCTGAAGGGATGGGACGTCGGCCTCATCGACACGATGGGCGAACTCAAACCCACAGGGCAATTCCACAGGTCGGCCTGGTCCGGAAAGCCCATGGCGGCGATCGCGGTCCGCGACCACGGCCTGGGGCGGGGCGAGGCCGCCTCGTCCTGGGCGGGCTATTCCCTGTCCGCCCACTGGACCTGGCCCGAGCTCGAGCGGAAGAAGATATGGCCCGAGGTCGGAGGCCGCCTGGTCGAGGTCGAGGTCCAGACGAACTGCGAGACCGTCGAACTCTTCCTTGCCGAGCTCTCCTACGGCGAGAAGGCGGCCGCGGACTTCGTCAACTCCGCCGTGCTGTTCATCGTGCCCTACCGCCCCGGGCGCCTGCGCGCGATCGGCCGGAACGGCGGCATCGAGGCCGCGCGGGACGAGCTCGAGACCGCGGGGCCCGCGGCGTCTCTCAAGGTCCGCGCGGATCGGGGCGCGATCGCGGCGGACGGCTACGACGCGGCCCACGTCCTCGTCGAGCTCGTCGACGGCCGTGGCCTCTGCGTCCCGCGCGCCGACCGCCCCGTCCGCTTCGAGCTCGATGGCCCGGGCAGGATCCTCGGGATCGACAACGGCGTCCTTGAAAGCGACGAGGACTACGCCGGCCCCGAGAGGAGGACGGCCGGCGGCCGTTGCCTCGCGATCGTCGGCCGCGCCCGCGAGAGCGGGCTCATGAAGCTGCGCGCGAAAGCCAGCCTCGACGACGGGACGCGGATCGAGGGGATCGTCGAGATCGAAGCCCGCTGAGGGGAGCATCAAGGAGTCGAGCGATGGCTGAAAAGAGCGCGCCTTTCGTCGTGGCCGAGGCCGGAAGGCCCCGCGGCGTCTTCGTCTCGCATCTCGACCATCCGGGCGTGATCCGCGCCGCCCGGCTCTTCGCCGCCGACCTCGAGGCCTTGGCCGGACCCGCGCCCGCGATCGCCGTCGGCGAGGCTCCCGCGACCGATAAGGCGTCCCCGAGCGCGATCGTCGTCGGGACGCTCGGGCGCGGCGGCCCCGTGGACGCGTTGGCTGACGCAGGTCTCATCGGCGCGGCCGAGATACGGGGCGGTCGCGAGCGCTACGCGCGCCGCGTCGTCCGCGGCCGCCTGCCTCCGCCGCTGGACGGCCTGGAAAGCGCCCTCGTGATCGCGGGGAGCGACAAGCGCGGGACGATCTACGGCACGCTCGACCTCTCAGCACTCCTCGGCGTCTCGCCCTGGAGCTGGTGGGCCGACGTGCCCATACCGCGTCGTCCCGACCTGGCGCTGGACGAGCCCGACTACGCGTCGCGCGAGCCGGCCGTCCGCTACCGCGGCATCTTCCTGAACGACGAGGAGCCCTGCCTGGGAAGATGGGCGCGCGAGAAATTCGGGGGCCTCAACGCGGCCTTCTACGAGAGGATATTCGAGCTCATCCTGAGGCTGGGCGGCAACTTCCTCTGGCCGGCCATGTGGGGCAAGTCCTTCTTCGAGGACGATCCGGCGAGCCCGGCCCTCGCCGACGAGATGGGGATCGTCATCGGGACCTCGCACCACGAGCCCCTCTGCCGCGCCCACGACGAGTGGAGGCGACATGGCTCGGGGCCCTGGAACTACGAGAAGAACGCCGAGACGCTGCGCGCGTTCTGGCGCGAGGGCTTCGAGCGCGCGAAGGGGCGCGAGGTCGTCGCGACCGTGGGCATGCGCGGAGACGGGGACGAGCCCATGTCGGAGGCCGAGAACGTCGCCCTCCTCGAGCGCATCGTCCACGACCAGCGCGAGATCATACGCGAGGTATCGGGCGCCGCGCCCGAGGAACAGCCCCAGGCCTGGGCCGTCTATAAGGAAGTGCAGCAGTACTACGACCGCGGCATGCGCGTGCCCGACGACGCGACGATAGTCCTCTCGGACGACAACTGGGGCGACATCCGCAGGCTGCCGCCGCGCTCAGGCGTCGGGCGCCCGGGCGGCTATGGCATGTACTACCACCTCGACTACGTCGGCGGCCCCCGCTGCTACAAGTGGATCGGGACGACCCAGGTCTCGAGGGTCTGGGAGCAGATGCGCATGGCCTACGAGGGCGGCGTCGATCGCCTGTGGGTCCTCAACGTCGGCGACCTCAAGCCCTACGAGTACTCGATCGATTTCTTCCTCAAGCTGGCGCGCTACGCCGACACAACGGACGAGCGGGAGCTCGCCCTGTTCCCGAAGGCCTGGGCCGAGCGCCAGTTCGGAGGGCGCTTCTCGGCCGAGATCGGCGAGATAGTCGAGGACTACGCGCGCCTCGCGAGCCGGCGTAAGCCCGAGCTTTTGTCGGCCTATACCTACAGCCTCGTCGACTTCCGCGAGGCCCAGCGCGTCTCGGCCGAGCACTCCTCGCTCCTCCAGAGGGCGGAGAGGGTGGGACGCGAGCTTCCGCCCGAGTGCGCGGACGCCTACCTGGAGCTCGTCCTCCACGCGGTCCGCGCCCTCGCCAACCTCCATGAGATGTACTTCGCGCTGTCGCGTAACGCGCTTTACGCCGCTCAGGGCAGGGCCTCGGCCAACGCCCAGGCGGAGAGGGCGGCCGAATGCTTCAGGAAGGACGCCGACCTCGCGCGCGCGTACAACGACGGCCTCGCCGGCGGGAAGTGGCGGCACATGATGGACCAGACCCGCATAGGCTACACCTACTGGCGCGACCCCGAGTACGACATCCTGCCCGCGACGACCGCCGTCGAGGCCCAGGCGGGAGCGCGCATGGGCGTGGCGATCGAGGGCTCGGAGGCGGCCTGGCCGGGGGCCGAGAGAAGACCCGAGCTGCCGGTCCTCGATCCCTACGCGGGAAGCGAGCGCTACATCGAAATCTTCAACCGCGGGCTCGAGAGCTTCGAGTTCCGCGCCGTCCCGAGCGAGAGCTGGCTGCGCGTCGAGCCGCGCGAGGGCAGGGTAGGCGAGGACGCGCGACTGAACGTCACGGTCGATTGGGACCGGGCACCCGCGGGCTCGAGCCGCGCGCGCGTCGAGATATCCGGCTCCGAGGGGACCCTCGTCGAGGTCGAGGTCCGCGCCGATAAGCCGGTCGCGCCCGCGCCGATCGCGGGCGGCGGCTTCGTCGAGGGCGACGGCTGCGTCGCGATCGAGGCCGAGCGCTACGCTCGCGCCGTCGGCGCGGACGGGCTGTCATGGCGGGTCGTGCCGCGGCTCGGGCGGACGCTCTCGGCCATGACCGTCTTCCCCGCGCCTGCCCGAGCGATCCCGGGAAGCGAGCGCTCGGAAGCAGATGGCGCGCGAGGCGGCGCGCCTCTCCTCGAGTACCGGCTCTGGCTGCATCGGGCCTGCGAGGTGGAAGTCGAGGTCATCGCCTCGCCTCCCCAGGACCTCTTCAAGACCGGAGGCCCCCGCTATTCCGTGGCTTTCGACGGGGCCGAGCCGAAGGCAGTCCGCCTGGACGGCGAGTCGGAGGGCGAAGCGTGGGAGACCGCGGTTTCGGATAACGCGTCCGGGAGCTTGACGCGGCACGGGAGGCTGCAGCCGGGCTGGCATACCCTGGAGTACCGCGCGGTCGACCCGGCCCTGCCCCTGCAGCGCATCGTCGTCTGGACGAGGCCGCGGCGGCGGTCCTACCTCGGGCCGCCGGAGAGCGCCTTCATGGGCGGGGCGAGCGGGCGATAATCGACTCAGGCCCGCGGCTCGGCGAGGGGGAGCCTCACCCGGAAGAGAGTGCGCCCTCCGGAGTCGTCGTACTCGATCGATCCTCCGGCCTCGTCCACGATGCGCTTGCAGATCGAGAGGCCGAGCCCCAATCCCCTGAAGCCCTCCCCGAGGGTCTTCGTCAGGGGCTCGAAGAGCTTGCCGCGAAGGCCCTCGGGCACGCCCGGCCCCGAGTCCGAGATCTCCACGATGGCCTGTCCTCCGTCTCCGTAGGCGCGCACCAGTATGTCGCCCGCGTTCCCCACGGCGTCGACGGCGTTCTGGATGAGGTTCGCCCAGAGCCGCGCCAGCGAGGCGCGCTCAGCGACGACGGCGCCGAGCGAGGGGTCGATGTCCTTCCGTATAGCCGCGCCCGCGGATTCGACTTCGCCGATGAGCCGGAGCGCGTCCTCGATCGACGCGGCGACATCGACGGCCGCCTTCGCTCCGCCGCCCGCTTTGTCCCTCGCGTAGCTGCGGATCGTCTCGATCGTCTCGGCCACCTTGCGTACGGCTGCATCGCTTACCGCGACGGACCTCGCGAGCGTGGAGACCAGGAACAGTCCCTCGAGGATGTCCCTGTTGGCCGGGTCGCAGAGCTCGCGGAGCTCCCCGTCCTCGAGTGTATCCTCGCCGGCGTCCCACACGAGATCGGCCATCGTCTGTGCGTCGTTCACGCCGAGGCGCTCGAGGCGCGCCGCGAGGGAGGCCCTGAAGTCGCGCGAAGGCGGCGAGATCCTGATCGAATCGCGGCTTTTCCTGGCGGCGAGGGACACGAACAGCTCGAGCTGGGGCTTGCTCATGGCGAGCATCTTCGGCGCGATGCCGCTCTTGCCGCTCGAGACGAGCTCGAGCATCGTGTCGTTCGTGGACCTGATCGCGCCGAGCGGATTGTTGATCTCGTGGGCGAGGGCGAGCGCCAGGCGCCCGAGGACGAGGTCGGTCGCGTCCGCCACCAGCCGCTCCTGCATGCCCTCGATCCGCCTGAGGCTCTCCACGAGATTAGCATTGGCGGTCTCGTACTCGAGAGTGCGCTCCTTGACCTTGAGCTCGAGCTCTTCGTTGCTCCGCTTGAGCGCTTCCTTCTCTCGGCGGCGCACGACGATGTACGCGGCGAGGGCGAGGCTGAGGATGACGAGGAGGATGCCCGCGATCTGGAGCGGCGTCTGGTACCGAATCCAGAAGGGAGGCGGCGCGAAGAAGATGCGAGCCTCCTTGGGCACGCGCTCCATGGGAATCGAGAATTCTTTGAGGGCGCGGTAGTCGAGGTTGAGGGCCGGGGACCCCGATATCCTCCAGGGCGTCGGCTTCTCCTTGCCATAGAGGATGGCGAGCACCATGGAGGCGGCTTCCCTGCCGGTCCCCTCCTCGTCGTTCGAGTAGCCGCCTATAAAGCCGGAGCCGAGGAAGGAGCGGACGAAGTTGAAGATCGGGATGCGGTATTTCGATTTGAGATACTCGGCGATGCCATTGTTGGAGATCGTTTTTCCGCCGGGCACGGCCATATCCCTCGTCATGACGATACCGAACGCCTCTCCCTTCCCCGAGGCGAAGGCCGCGTCGATGCCGTCCGCGTCGGCGCTGCTCAGGGTCAAAACCGTCAGGGAAGGGAACTCATTCTTCTCCGCCTCGACGAGATCGAGGAATTCCTCGTTTCCGATCTTGCCCTTCGGCACGACCAGCACGGCCTTCCGGGCCCGAGGGAAGAATCTCGCCGCGAGCCGGAAGGTCAGGGGAAAGGGCTCGGCGAGTATGCGGCCGTAGAGGTCTTTCTCGCCGGCGAAGCGCTCGGCGGCGTTCGCTTCCACGAGGTTGAAGGCGTAGATAGGGAGCCGAAGTGCCCGTTCGCGGCGGTATCGCACGGCGAAATCCACGGCGCCGTCGCTCTGGGCGAGCATGATGTCGAAACGTATCGATCCGAAGCGCCGATCTATGCTCGCGGCGACGAGGTTTATGACGTCCTCGCTCAAGCCGAATCGTATCTCGTCGAGCGATTCCATGAAGATCGACGCGTTGACGCCCGATTCGAGGAGGGCCGCCCTCAAGCTCTGTATCTCTGCGTCGACGTGGTGCGATCCGGCCTCGGCGCCCGCGATGTAGAGGATATTGATGCTTTTAGCGGGCGCGGCGCGGAGCGGATGAGGCGCCGCGACGAGGAAGGCGAGGGAGACGAAGCCGAATAGCCAGAACCGCATACCGAGACCTCCGACGGGCTGCGAGATCCGCTGTCCTGACTAAACTGTAGTGTACAGAGCCCGGTTTACAAGCGCGGCAACCCTGACAAGTTGTTGGGGATGTGACGCCTTTCCGCAGATCTATCAGGGTCTCGCCTCCGCAAGCAGGGTGTTGAAAAAGGCCTACCGAGCCTTTTTCAACACTACCTTGATATTTGCAATTGCGTAGAAAACCTAAGGTTTTCGAGCAATTGCCTAGCAGGTCGTTGAAATGCATCGAGTATTTCAACGACCTGCTAGAGGCAGGCGCACTCTGAAGACTGTCCTGCCGGAGGAATCGTCGTACTCGATCGAGCCGCCGGCGCCGTCGACGATGCGCTTGCAGATCGAGAGGCCGAGGCCCATGCCCTTGAAGCCCTCGCCGAGGGGCGTCGCCATCGGCTCGAAGAGCCTGTCGCGGAGACTCTCGGGCACGCCCGGCCCCGAGTCGGAGACCTCGACGACGGCATGAGGGCCGTCGTCGTAGGCTCGGACGAGGACGTCGCCCGATTCCCCTGCAGCGTCGATCGCGTTCTGCGCGAGGTTCGCCCAGAGCCTGGCCAATGAGGCGCGTTCGGCAACGACAGGTCCGAGGGAGGAACGGTTGACGTCCTTGCGTATCGACTTATATCTCTCTTCGGCCTCGCCGAGGAGTCGGAGCGCGTCTTCTATTGATGAGGCGACGTCGACGGCCGCCTTCGAGCCGGAATCCGCGTCGTCCCTCGCGTAGCTGCGTATCGACTCGATCGTCTGGGCGATCTTGCGTGCCGCGACTTCGCTGACGGCGACCGACCTCGCGAGGGCGGATACCAGGAAGAGGCCCTCTAGGACAGACCTGTTGGCGGGTGCGCAGAGCTCGACGAGCTGATCGTCCTCGAGCCTTTCCTCGCCGGCGTCCCAGACAAGGTCGGACATCGTCGATGGATCGCCCACGCCGAGGCGCTCGAGGCGGGCCGTGAGCGCCGCTTTTTGGTCGTGGGTCGGAGAGGCAAGGTTGATTGTATCGTGGCTCTTCCTGGCCGCGAGAGAGACGAAGAGTTCGAGCCTGGGTCGGTCCATGGCGAGCATGGTGGGGGCGATGCCCTTTGGACTGCTCGAGACGAGCTCGAGCATCGTGGTATTCGAGGCGCTTATCGCGCCGAGCGGATTGTTGATCTCGTGGGCCAGGCCGAGCGCCAGACGACCGAGGACGACGTCCCTGGCATCGGCGGCCAGCCTGTCCTGCATGGCCTCGATCCTGCGGAGGCTTTCCACGAGGTTCGCGTTAGCCGACTCGAGCTCGGTATTCGCGGTGCTGAGCTCTTCGGTCCGGCGCGCGACCTCGGCCTCGAGCTTGGCGTTGCTCCGCTTGAGGGCTTCCCTGTCGTGGCGGCGCACGATGACGATGGCGACGAGGACGATGCTGAGGAGGATGAGGAAGACGCCCGCGAGCTGGAGCGGCGTCTGGTACCGAATCCAGAGAGGGGGCGGCGCGAATTGGATTTCTGCGTCCTCAGGGACGCGTTCTCTGGGGATCGAATACTTCTTGAGGGCTCGATCGTCGAGGCTGAGGGCTAGCTGCCCTGATGCCCCCCACTGCTTCGGCTTCTCCTCGCCGAAGAGGATGGAGTTGACCATCGAGGCGGCTTCCCTGCCGATCCTTTCCTCGTCGTTCGAGTAGCCGCCTATGAAGCCCGAGCCGAGATACGGGCGGACGACGTAGAAGAGAGGGACTTCGTACTTCGACAGCAGGTACTCGGCGATGCCGTTGTTGCTGACTCTCTTCCCGCCGGGCACTGTCATTTCCCGCGTCATGACGATTCCAAAGGCCTCTCCTTTCCCGGAAGCGAAGGCGGCATCGATGCCCTCCGCGTCGACGCTGCTCAGCGTCTCGACGATCAAGGACGGGAACTCCTTCTTCTCCGCCTCGACGAGGTCGAGGAAGTCCTTGTTCCCGATCTTGCCCTTCGGCACGACCAGGACGGCCTTCCGGGCGCGCGGGAAGAACTTAGCGGCGATCCTGAAGGTCGGCGGGAATGGATCGCCGAGAATGCGGCCGTAGATATCCTTCTCGTCGGCGAAGCGGATCGCGGTGCTCGCTTCCAGGATATCGAATGCGTAGAGAGGGAGCCGAGGGGCGCGCGCGTCGCGGTATCGCACGGCGTACTCTACGGCACCGAGGCCCTGTGCCAGGATGATGTCGAAGCGTATCGAACCGAAGCGCCGCGTAATGCTCGTAGTGACGAGATCCATGACGTCCTCGGTCAGGCCGAAGCGCATCTCGTCGAGCGCTTCCATGAAGATCGACGCGTTGACGCCCGATTCGAGGAGTCCTGTCCTCAGGCTCGCCAGTTCGTCGGCGAGATGGCTCGATCCGGCATCGCCGCCCGCGATGAACAGGATATTGACGCTTTTTACTGGGTCGGCGGCACGGGCCGGATGGGACGCCGCGACGAGGAAAGCGAAAGCGACGAATGGGAATATCCGGAACCGCATGCCGCGACCCTCCGTCCGACCGCTAGGTCAGCACTCCGGATTAAACTCTAATGTAACGAAGCCAGTTTACAAGGATCGGCTTAGGCGGGGAAACGCCGCCTGTACTCGTACATCATGACGGCCGCGGCGGCTGACACGTTGAGCGAATCCACATGCCCGGCCATCGGGATAGAAAGGACAACGTCGCACTCGTCCCGTATCAGGCGGGAGACTCCGGCGCCCTCGTTGCCCAGGACTATCGCGCAGCGCGGCGGAAGGTCGGCCTCGCCCAGCGGCTCGCCTCCCATGTCGGCGGCGTAGAGCCAGTAGCCGGCCTTGGCCAGCCTGCGCAGCGCCTCGGCGAGGTTCGGCACGAGGGCCAGCGGGACGTAGGCGGCAGCGCCCGCGGAGGCTTTCGTCGCGGCCTCCGAGAGGGGCGCCGCCCTCCTGCGCGGGGCGACCACGAGATCGGCGGCGAAGACGTCGGCCGAGCGCAGTATCGCCCCGAGGTTCTGCGGGTCCTCGACGTGGTCGAGGGCGACGACGAGCGAGCGCTCGGGCGGATCGAGGAGGAAGGTCCCGAGGTCGGCCTCGGGAAGGTCGTCGTCCTCGGCCTCGAGCGCGATCCCGCGGTGGCCGGGCGCGACGCGGTCCAGCTCTGACGCTTGAACGCGAGTCGCCTGCACGCCGATCTTCGAGGCGAGCTCGAGTATCGCCTTGATGCGAGGGCCCGAGCCCGAGACGAGGAGCCGCGGCGGCGCACCTGAGCCGTCGCGGGCGCCCTGCCGCGCGCGAAGATATTCCTCGATCGCGTGGAAGCCTGTCAGTATGCGCACTGTGAGGCCATTCTAGCGACGCGCGAGGCGATGGGAAAGAGAGGGAGGGGCGGGGCCGTCAGGCCTACCAGAAATCGGCGAGTATCAGATCAGCTATCCTGTCGTATTCCTCTTCACGGTAGCTTAGGCCCATGATCCCGGCGGTCTCTCGCGCGAGCGTCCGAAACAGGGCGATCGTACGCGCGAAGCCTTTTTCGCTGTCCTCCTGGTCGAAGCGACTGAAGCAGCCCGAGAGCCGCTGCCATGCGCCCTCGTCGACGATCGCGCCGAGGCCCTTGCCCAGGTGCCCGGCCCCGGCCTCCCAGCCGCTTTTCGCGCCGGCATTGAGGAGCAGCATCTTGTACAAGGAGTACTTCAGCGAGAAATCGGCGATCTTGACCGCGTAGAGGTCGGAGCGCCCGAGATGCTTGCGGAGGTTGAAGGCCTCCAGCCAGAAGGCCTCTACCAAATCGTCGTATTCTTCCTCGGTGGGCTTCCGCACGGGGAAGGCGCGGCCCGAGGGCGCCTTGAGCCGCGACCCGAGCCCGGTCTTGTCCAGCGCGACGACGTAGCCCGCCTCGTAGGACTCGGGGATGCGGCCTTCGGCGACGAATCTTTCCAGGACGCCCCGGCCGAGGAAGCAGACGTCGAGCCGCTCGCCTCCGGCGAGGACGATCTTCAGCGCCGGGACCTTCGCGTTGTCCTGGTATATCCTCTCGCGCCGCGCCAGCAGGACCTCGCCGAGCGCGTCCGTCAAGGAGCCGTCGACGGACTGGCGGTCCGGGTCGCCGCAGAACGCGATGAGGTCCCAGTCCGAATAGGAGTCCGACTTGCCGGCCTGGGCGCGCGAGCCGATGAGCAGGACGACTTCGATCCCGTCCCGACGCGAGGCCCAGTCGAGGAAGCGGTCGAGCGCGCTCCCGCTCATCCGAGCTCCTCGAGGGCCGCGCTCTCGATCCCGAGGATCGCGCAGGCCTCGTCGAGGAGGCTCTCCGCGCGCCTCTTCGAGTCTCCGCAATCGTCGCGCTTCCAGCAGAGGCACTTTCGCTCGCAGAGGTATCTCAGGGCGCAGGCACCGCACCTGGGATCGGCGTCGACGGTGCGCAGCCTCAGGCGGCGGAAGGAATCGCCGCGGACTACGGACGCGAGATCGGACTCGAGCACGCTTCCGAGACGTTGCGCGCCGTCGGTGAGGGCGTAGCAGGGAAAGACGTCCCCGTCGGGCCGGATCATCAGGCTCGAGCCCAGCCCGCACGAGGCCTTTGGCCTATAGCCGCGCTCGAGCTCTTCCTCGATATCGATCGCCGCCCCTCGCTCCGTCGGGCTATCCCCGATTCCTGCCGCTCGCCCCAGGGGCTTGGTCGGGAGGAACTTCGCCTTGCGCAGGCCGAATCGATCCCGTATCCGGAGAACGTGGTCCCTTTGGGCCGCCAGCTCGGCGCCCTCCAGTTTCGAATAATCGAAGAGCGTCGACAGCGACAGCTTCGAGCGAGCCTCGTCGCGCGGGAAGAGCGCGAGGTTCCCGAGCACCCGGTCGTAGCTGCCCGAGCCCCTGCGCCCGTCGTGCAGCTGCCTATCGCCGTCCAGGCTCGCGACTATCTCGTCGAAGGCCCGGCACAGCAAGGCGACCTCGGCCTCGCCCAGGTCGCGAGTCAGGTTGGTCCTCAGCGACAGTATGGGCGCCGCGCCAGCCTGCTTCAGCCTAGCCAGCTCGCGCGCGAGCTCGAAGAAGCCTCCGTGCGCCATCGGCTCGCCGCCGGTGACGACGACCTTCTTGAATCCGAGTTCGCCCGCGTCCCGGACGACGGTAACTGCCTTCCTCAAGGTGAGTTCGGTTCCCCCCGCGCTCGAGTCGCCCATGTAGCAGAACGAGCAGCGCAAGTTGCATGCGTCCGTGACGTGGACGTAGCAATTCGCCAGCTCCCGGCTCGGCGAGAGGATGGAGTCGCGCAGTCTCGACAGCGCGGTCTCGATCCGGTCCCGGTCCCTCGCCAGCCCCTCGTCCGCGAAGAAGCCGGCTATCGCGCCGACATCGCCGGTCCTTCCCAGGGCGGCCGAGGCGAGGATGGTCTTCGCGTATTGCGCGAGGTCGTAGGGGTGGACGGACCCGCGCTGTATGCGAAGGAGATCGCCGCGCGCGGCAGCCGCGGCGCCGTCCGCTCCGCCCGCGGCTTCGTCCAGCGTCGCGAGCGAGGTCCTGTCCAGTATCGACGAGTAGATCTTCTTGATGGCCCCGCAGGCTGAGTCCCGCCGAGTGCCCTCCTCGCTCGAAAGGCCCGAGTACGGGCATCCGCCGTTGCAGATATCCTTGAAGGAGCAGCCTCCGCAGGCCTCGGCGACGCGGTCGAACCAGGCTTCGACCCGCGCCCAGCCGCGCGACCGCGCGATGTCCTCAAGGTCCTCGATCGCCATGACATTGCCGAAGGAGTACTCGCGGTCCCCGACGAAGCGATTGCAGGGATACAGCTCGCCGTCGGGCGCGACGGCGACGTAGTCGCCGAGGCATCGGGTAAACACGCAGAGCCCGGGCTTCCTCGAGGCGACGTTCCGTATCATCTCGTCGAAGAGTCTGACCTTCACCTCGCGGCGCTTTTCCTCGTACTCGTCGAACAGGGCGGACAGGGCCTCGCGGGACTCGTCCTCGGTCAGGAAGGGTCCCTTCCCGCCCGGAGGCCTCACCGCGACATGGACGTTGAAGTGGATGCCCTCGGCTATGAAGAAGTCCATGATCTCGCCCGGCGGCGCCGCGAGCGCCTCTCTCGCCATCGTCGCGATGCAGCCGAAGGAGATTCCCCTCTCGCGCAGGAGGCCGATGCCCCTCATGGTCCGGTCGAAGTAGCCCTCGCAGCGCTGCGCGTCGTTGAGCCTCCTGTCGCCGTCGAGGCTGGTGCCCACGCTGACGCCGTAAGCGCGGAACAGATCGCAGAAGGCCTCGTCCAGGAGCCAGAGATTGGATTGGATGCCGATCCGGACGCGATTCCCGAAAGCCTCCCGTATCGCGGGCAGGGCTCGCCTATAGAAATCGATCCCGGCGAGGAGGGGCTCGCCGCCATGGAACACGATCCGCGCTTCCTCCCCGTCCCTCTCCTGGCGCTTCCGATATAGGTCGAGGGCGCGCTCGAAGATGCCGTAGGGCATGAGGCCCTTCGCCTCGCCGTCGGAGGAGAAGCAGTAGCCGCAGGCGGCGTTGCAGCTCCCCGAGGGGAAGAGCATGAGCGCTCTCATCTATGACGGGCGCGCTCAGAGCTTGAAGACGACGTCCACGTAGTAGTCGTGATGCTCTCCCTCGTCGGTGTGCCAGGTGTCGGGAGGGCCGCTGGTGAGGCAGTCGTCGTTGTGCCCGCTCGTGTCGCTCTTGCGCTCCTTGTAGATCACCGCGCCCTTGCACTCGACGATTCTCTGCTTCATGGCGTCGCTCAGCGAGCCTTCGGCGTAGAGTCTCTTCAAGGTCACGGCCGCCTTCTTCCTGGTCTCCTCCGCCGCTCCTTCGGATTTGAGCGCACCGACCATGGACGTTATCGTGGATTCGAGGATCTTGTCCTTCTTCTCCTGAGACGGCGCCTTCTGCAGCATCACGGACAGGGCGCCCTCCCTGAAATCGCCCGGGGGCAGGTCGTAGAAGACGGAGTAGGCCTTCTCGAAGTCGAGGTCGCAGAGCAGGCCCATGAGCTCGGCCGCCGATCCCTTGAGCGCGCTCGAGTTCCCGCCCTTGGAGACGGCGACCGCGATGGGGCCGGCGGCGCCCTGGCCGAGGGCGCGCAACGCGCTCCAGTCCTTGCCGAGGACGGCGCCGTAGGCCTTGATGGTCGGGTCGTCCACCTTGGCCTTGGCCAGCGATCCGGCGATGGCTTCGATCATGTCGAAGTCGGAGTAAGGGAGCTTCTCGACGAGGGGCGCGACTATCGCGGCGTCGAACTCCATGCCCTCGAGGGCCTTGAGCGCGCCCTTGTCCTTGTCGGCCATGAAGCGCCGGACCAGCTCCTTCGCGGCGATGTCGCCTTTCTTGCGGAGGAGTTCCTTCGCGAAGGGCGCGTATACGTGCTTTGCCAGGGCCGGTACGAGCCCGTCCGGTAGGCTCTCGGGGCCGATGCGCTTCGCGATCTCCAGCTTCTCGTTATCGAAGCCCTCCAGCTCGACGAGGGGCTTGATGAGGGCGGCGGGGACGAAGCGGCCCAGCAGCTCGAGCATCCTGCCGATGCAGACCTGCCTTGCCTTTATTATCTCCATGCTGCTGTGCTTGTCTTTATACGCCGTGAGCTCGCGCTCCAGCGCCGGCAGGAGGCGCTTCGCCATGCCCTCGTCGCAGATCTTCCCGATCGCCGAGACAGCCTCGGCAAATACGTCGACGGTATTGTCGCGCGAGCCGTCGTCAAGCTTCGCGAAACTCGCGAGGAAGCCCGGGTCCAGGCATTTGATGAATGTCTCGGCGAGGCTCCTGGACTTGAAGCCGCCCAGGACCTTGACGACCTGCTCGACCATATAGAGGTCATTCTTCTTTTCGTCAAGCTGCCTGACGATCCGCCTCGCGACCTTCTCGTCGAAGGGAAGCGCGAGCTCCTCCAGGACTATGAGAGCGTCCCAGCGCAGGTGCCTGTCAGGCGAGCCGAGGCAGGCCAGCACCGCCTCGACGGATCGCCGGGCGGCCTCCTTGTACTCGTCCTTGAGTTGAACCGCCGCCGAGTCGCAGATGTAGAACCAGAACGTGCCCGAGGGGACGCCCTGAAGGCCGATCTCCTTGAGCTCCTTGGCGATCTCCTTCCTTTGATTCCAGTCCGTCTCGATCAGGATGCCGGTGAGCGCGTCGGTCGCGTCGGGAACTCCGATCCTCGCCAAGGACGCTATGGCGCTCTTCCTTCTTATTCCCGCGCGCCCGTAAGCGTCGGCGATGGCCTTGGCGGAATCCGCGCCGCCGAGCTCTCCCAGCGCCGAGGCCGCGTCCTCGCGGACAGAGGGATTCTTGTTCCCGAGAGCTTTGATGAGGGCTGCCGCGTTGCCTGCCTTCTTCAGCTTGTCGATGTTCGGATCGAAAAGGCCCATGGCTTCCTCCGCTGTCGATCGAGAATGGGCAATGCGCGAAAAAAAATGGCGACTTGCTAAGTCGCCATTCTAGCCTCGCGGCCGATCATGTCAAGTTTCTGCCTCTGCTAGGGCATTACCGTGAACTCCTGCACCACCTGGATCGCGCTCTCGGCCTCGGTCACGCCGGGCAGGGCGCGCGCGGCGGCGAGCGCGGAGTCGATGGCCGCCTGGGTGTTGGCCACGCCGTGCAGCACGACGCGTCCGCCGTCCGCCGCGGCCTCGAGGAAGTGCACGGGGATCTTCTTGGCGTAGACGATCTCGGTGACGACGCGCTGCCCGAGGAGGAGCTCGGCGAGCTTGCGCTTGCCGGCCTCGGCCTTGGCGTCATCCACGAAATTCTTCAGGAAGTCGTCGATGAGCCGCGCCGCTTGCTGCGCGTCGACCTTCGCCGAGTTGATCGTGAGGTCGTAGGCCCTCGGGTCGGACCAGTCGCTCGAGAAGAAGTACTTGTTGAAGCCGATCCTGTTGTGGTCGCTCTCCTCGACGATCTGCAGCGCATGCCTCTCGTCGCAGTTGTAGAATTTCATGACGCGCTCGGTGCGGATCCCGAGCGGGGCCACCATCTTGACCGCGACGAGGCTCGGCACCGAGTTGTATATCGAGTTGCCGCCCCGGCCCACGACGATGCACGAGCCGCCGGCCGTCTCCTCGAAGAGGGCGGTCTTGAGGAAGTGCAGGTAGTCGTCGCGCTCCTGGGACAGGGAAGCCCAGAATCCCGGCTTCTTCTCGTCGTACTTCTGGCGCTTGTCCGCGGACAGGCCGTAGTCGGTCAGTCTCTTGTCGAGGTACTCGCGGTCGATGAGCTTGTATCCGGTGATCCGGGAGAGCTCCCTGGCGACCTCTTCCCCAAGGGCGGCTAGCTCCCGGGCGATAGTGATGATTGCCATGTTTTCCCTCCTTAGATAATAACTTTACGACGCAATCGACAGTTAGTCAAACGGCGCCGCGGCCTTATCGAGAAAGAATATCGCATCTTGCGCGCAACGCTACTTGCGACGGATGGCGAGGAAGGTCAGATCGTCGTACTGCGGGTCCTCCTGGATCCCGTGGTAGAGGAGATAGCCGGGGTTCTCGTTCTGGGGATCGGGATTGGGCCTCTTGTCGGCGCAGTAGAGCCTGTATTGGTCGAAGTGCCTCTCGAGGAAGGCGTCGATCTTCTGGTCCACGAGCACGTCGCTCTTGCCCGAAGACGAGGGATCTCGGTACATGCGGAATATCTTCTCCACCGAAACGAGCGCGAGGACCTTGTCCTCGAGAGCGCCGTCGCAGGAGGAGAAGTCGAAGGTGAGCAGCTCGTCCGGCGACGGATTGTGATATTTGCCGAGACGATAAGCCCGCCTGTTCGCGACCGCCTGAAGGACGCCCGTTATGCGATCGTAGCCGAACTCCTCATTGTCCTGCCCGCCTGAGTGGTTCTCGTGCGGCTGGTCCTTCGGGGCGTCCTCGCAGGCGATCACCTTGTACTGCGCGTCGCGGAATTTCCTCTTCGCCTCCTCGATGCCGTCCGTGTACAGGATGAGCGCGTCGCCGTGCCCGAGCTTGCGCGTCACCTGAATGAAGGGCTTCTTCATCTGCACCATGAAGCTCGCCAGCGGGCCGGCCGCGGGCGAGTCCGGCAGGAGCTCCTCGACCAGCTCCTTCCGGCCTTCCTCCCAAACGTGGAGCTTGCGGTCGCCCGCCTCGCAGAGGTACGCGACGCCCTCCTGCGAGTCCCAGAGGCCGAGTGTGAAGGCCGCGAAGCGCCCCACGAACTGCCTCTCCTCGAGGAAGTCGTTGATCTTGTAGGTGAGGTCGGTCAGGTCGATCGTCTTGGGCATCGCCTTCTTCCACTCGTTGAAGTAGTTGATGACCATGGTCGCGACCTGGACCATGATGAGGGCAGCCGAGACTCCCTTGCCCGAGATGTCGCACTTGATGAAGTAGTGGTAGCGCGCGTTGATCGACTTGAAGTCCCAATAGTCGCCCGAGACGCCCTTCGCCCCCTCGTAGTAGCCGTAGACCTCGAAGTCCTTCTCGTCGCGCCTTCCGGTCGAGAGCTTGACCTTCGATCCGGGAGCGGGGTCGAGGGGGATGAACATCTTCTGGATGCCCTTTCCGACGATGAGCTCCTTCGAGTCCTTGGCCGCCTTCACGAGGCCCTCGGTCATCTGGTTCACCGTGTCGGCCAGCGTATACAGCTCGTCGTGCGAGGCGACCTCGATCAGCGATCCCTCGAGGGATTCCTTGTCTTCCGTGTCGCGGATGCGCTCGATCTGCGCCACGAGCTTGCGGATCGGGATGACGATTATCGTGGACAGGAGGAAGGCGCCGGCGATTCCCGCTCCGAGCGAGATCGCGGCGATGATGAGGGCGCGCATGATGACCTGAACAGTCGACTCTCGGACCTCCGCGATTATCTTCTCGGTGCTGACCTCGAGGCGGACCATGCCCCGGTAGATGACGCGATCGCTCGGGCGCCAGTCGAGGACCGGCTTGTAGAAGAGATAGCCCTTCCCCGAAGCCGAGAGCGATCCGGGGTCGAAGCCCGGGATCGCGCCGACCTTCGTGTTCGAGAGCAGCCGCAGTTTGTCGCGGATCCTCTCCTCGATCCGGTCCGTCTCCGCGCTGATCTCCGCGCGCCGAGCGTCGCCCGCCGCGTCCCGCTTGAGGCCGGCCCTCTCCTCGGCCAGCCGCGAGCGGAGCTGCAGCTCGTCAGAGATGGCAGCCGCTCCATCGCGCTCGAGCTCCTCTGCCTTGGAGTCGATGAGGGGGGCGAGCGGGTCCCGTCCCTCGCCCTCGGTCCTGTACGACGAGCCTCCGAGGACGTAGCTCCCGCCGGAGAAGGTCGCCGGGTCGAGCTTGCCCTGGATGCTCTCGTCGTTGGTCGCGTAGACGACGTCGCGGGCGGCCACGCCCGGGACCGTCCCGTTGCCGGATATGGTGATCGACACCGCGCCCTCCATGGCCGCGGTCTGCGAGGGCAGGAAGCGGAGCTGCGTCACCGCCTCCTCCGTGTCGAGGAAGAAGCGGCCGCCCTGCGCCGCGCTCTCGAGGAGGACCTGGGCGCGCTGGTACAGGCCCGTGCCGAGGTCGTTGGTCGTCCGCCGGACCATGTATATGCCGAGGGTCGTCGCGAGGACGGCGACCACCGACATGACGAGGAAGGCGATGGTCAGGGTGAACTTAAGCCTCAGGCCCGCGCCGCGGCGGCGAATGCCGCGCGCCGCGCGCTTCCTATCAGCGACCGGCATGGGACCTCCCGTGACGAGGGCGAGCGCCTCGCGGCGCACGGTCTCGCCCTCGCGCGCGACCGCGACGACCTGCCTCGATGCGAGGAGGACGCCGAGGGCCGCGAACAGAATGGCTATAAGGACGAAGGCGTCGTATATCGAGAACCTGTAGGAGCGAGGCGAGGCGAAGCTCAGCGAGGGCTCGTAGGACGCCGCCAGGGCGTACTTGATGGTGCCCGAGGGATCGACCGCCACGTTAGGCGGCGTCCAGTACCAGCCCCGCGACGGATGCCGCAGCCCCAGGCGATAGCTTCCCGCCTGGGCCTCCTCGAACGCGAAGCCCTCGATGAGCCTGTCGGACGTTATGCGATACTCGCCGCGCTTCAGGTCGCGCTCGATATCGTAGGGCGGCCGGCCGTCGCGATCCAGGACGACCCTGTCGACCAGCCCGCCCGCGCGGAAGCCGCGGCCGTAGACGCGCATGACGGTGCGGCCGAAGTCGTCCCGCTCGGCGCTCCAGTGCGTGACGGCGGTGTATGGCACGTACTTGTCCGCCCGCAGGAAGGCCGAGGCGGCGCCCGAGATGTTGCCCGTGGTGTCGATGGCCGCGACCGAGAACAGGTAGTAGCCGTCGTCGACGTTGACCGCGGAATAGGAGGGCGAGATCCCGCGCAGGGCGCGCGGCGGCGTCGGCGAGCCCAGGCGCTGTACCAGTCGGCTCTCGTAGGGGCTGAGCCCGAGCAACGCCGCGGGGACCGCCGCCTGAGCCTCGGCTGGCGCCCCCGAGCGCGGCTTCGGGGCGGTCCGCGCCTCCGTGGCCGCGGCCTGGGCGTCCTCGAGCGGCCCCGCGTAGGTCAGTTCCCAGGTATACCCCGCGATGTCGTCGGCGTCGGGGGGCTGCCACTCGACCTTGAAGGTGTTCGACGCGAGGAAGCCGCGCTCGTCCTTCTCCGTCGGCAGGATGACCGGCGCGGGAGGAGGATTGCGCTTGCGGTAGTAGGAGAGCTCGGCGAGGCTCGAGCGGTTGCCCGCGTTGTCCTCGACGGAGACCCACAGCGTCCACGCGCCGTCCTGCGACGCCGGGAGGCTCAGCACGGTCTCGTCGGGGCCGCGCGCGGTCCCGCCCCTCCAGAGCTCGGCGAGCGAAGGCGCCTTCGCCGGCTCCTTGTCGGGAGTCTTCTTCCAGACGTACGAGTAGCCCTTGATCCCGGCCTCGTTACGCGGCAGCTCGACACGCGCCTGCGCCACCTCGCCGCGCGAGCGCTTTCCCGACGAGAAGTTGAGCGGCGTCAGCCCCGGCTTCAGGACCTTGAGGACGGGGATCATGGCGACGACGCGGCTACGGCCCCCGGACTCGTGCTGCCAGAGGGCGTAGGTCCTCGACTTGTACGGGATCGTCCTCGCGAAGGTGACGAGCCCCGTGCCGTCCTTGTCGCCGCGGAGAACGAGGTCGAGGTCCTCGATCGCCCACCGTCCGCTCCGCAGCGTCGCGAGTATCGTCCGGTTCGACTTGAGCTTGTCCTCGACCGCGACCACGGCGGGCGCGCCGCCCGAGTCCCCGCACTGCGACAGGAGATACGATCCCGTGGCCCTCTCGACGGGGCCGGCCGTCTTGGGGTCGAGGCTCCCCTCCCTGTCGATCCTTGCGACCCAAACCTGCGTCTGAGTCGTCTTCGCCTTGCGGCGCTCCCACGCGAGATAGAGGGAGCCTCCCGAGACGAAGAGCTGGGGGCGCTGGTTGTCGGCGTACTCGGGGCCGGCGTCCGACCCTCCCGCGGGATCGGGGAAGTCGGTCGCGGGACGCGCCTTCGACCAGGTGACGCCGCCGTCCTCCGAGGTCTTGGTCATGAGCTTGTATCGCGACGAGAGATCGCCCTCGCCGAGTATGAAGGTCTGGAATACCAGGACGTCCCTGCCGCCGAAGGCCGCAGAGAAGGGCGCGAAATTCATGAGGAGCCCCTCGTCGGGGGCGAGGATCGATTCGAAGGGGCCCCACGCCGAGCCGTCGGAGCTCGCGGACCTGTAGACGCTCACGCTGCTGAGCGCGACGGATCCCTCGGCGGGGGCGGCCTCGGTCCCGGGACGGCCCTGCGTCGCGTAGACGATCCAGCCGCCCTTGGCGCTGGGGTAGATGCGCGGGGCGACCGAGGTCGTCGCGGCCTGGAGCTTCCCCGCGAGCGAGAAGCTCGCGCCGTCGTCGCGCGACAGGTATACCTCGACGACGGTGCTCGAGGCGGAGATCGCGACCGCGATGTTCCCGTTCGCGGCCAGCGAGGCCGAGAAGAGCATGGGCGGCGCGGAGCCGGTCGAGCTGAAGGCGTAGGACGAGGGGGACACGGCCCCGGACTTCCACGCCTCGCCGTCGAAGCGCGCGAACTTGATCCGCGCCGATCCCGCGTCGCCGGTCGACTGCGACTCCTGCCAGATTGCGACGGGGCCCTTCGCCGCCGCGAGGAAGGCCGGGAACCTGCCCTCGCCGAGCGAGGAGGGGAGCTCCCAGAACTCCGCGGCCGCCGGGGAGGGGAGGGCCAACGCGAGCGCGAGGCCGAAGAGGAGGACGAGGGCGCGCCTCACGGGTACCCCAGGACCTTGAGGTCGTTGTCGAGCTTGAGGACCTCGCGGGTCTTCTTGTTCGGATCGGCCAGGAGGCGGTTCACGCCGTCTCGCGCCTGGTTGTACCTGCGCGCGGCGTAGTCGCGCGTCGCCTGGTCGAGGATAGCCTTGTCCGCCATCCTGAGCGTCGTCCCCGTCTCCTTGCCCTTGATAATGTTGATCTCGCGGAGCATGGCCAGCGCCTTCTTGTTGGTCGGGTCCGCCACGAGCGCGGCGTTCAGGCTCGCCTCGGCCTTGGCCTGGTCGTCCTTGCGGCCGGTCTTCCGGAGCCTCTCCGCCTCGGCCACGAAGGCCGAGGCCCTCGCGAGCTGCTCCTTCGTCGGCGGGGCGCGGCGCTTGCCGACCTTGATCTCGGCCTTCTCGAGGGCGGCCTTGAGGCCGGGGTAGCTCGGCTCCATCTTGTAGAGGTCGGCGATCCTCGAGTAGCCCGAGGTCGCGTCCGTCTCGAGGAGGGCGATCGCCTCCGCGACCCTCTTCGGCAGCGACTTGCGGTAGGCCTCGAGGTCGGTCGACCGCAGGATCTGCAGGGTGAGGAGGCCCGCGTCCGCGTTGAGCGGGAAGGCCCTCGTGACGTAGGCGATGTTCTGCTTCGCGGCGTCGAAGGCCTCGGCCGCCTTCGCCTTGTCGCCCGACTTCATGTGATCGTCGCCGACGAGGAACAGCCTGCGCGCCTCCGAGAGGTAGCTCGAGATATCGTAGTAGAGCGCGTCGCCCTGGCGGACCTCGCGCTTGTTGTTCGTATCGCTCGCCTGCCGCACGAGGTTCTGCCAGTACTTGACCTGCTCCTGGTCGGCGTCGTTCTCCTCGCGCCAGAGCTCCTGCGCGCCGTTGAGCGACTCGGCCGCGAGATCGAAGAGGGCCTGCTCGTAATAATCCTGTCCCTCGCCCAGGAGCCGGAAGGTCTCGTCGATGACGAAGTCCTTCTTCGCCTGGTCGATCTCGCCCGAGGTAAGGGCGTACTGGCGCTGATACTCGTCCCATACCCTGCCGTCGAAGTCCGCGTTCGAGGAGGCCAGGACGCCCGCGAGCGCCTCCTCGAGGAGGGACCTCGCGTCCGCGAAGCTCTTGCGGATCGCCGTGGACCTCGCCCCCTTCTTATTCTGCGCGATGAGCGACTTCGCGCTCGACAGCTTCGCGCGCGATGCGTCGAGGTCGCGCTTGGCGCCGGCCAGGGTCTCCCTCGCGTACTTCTTCCTCTCCTCCGCGCGGGACCAGGAGGCCGCGCGGCGCGCCTGCAGTTCGGCCGTCCGCGCCGCGACCGTCCCGACGCGCGACCGCGCGGCCGCGAAGTCGGCCCTGTCGCGCAGCGCCCGCGACTCCGCGTCCATCGACGCGATGCGACCCGCGGCCCAGGACGCGAGGGCGGCGACGCGCGGCTCCTCCGCGGCCAGCAGCGCCGAGCTCTGCGTGGGCGAGGGGTCCTTGTAGCCCGCGAGGGCGCGCTCGGGCAACGTCGAGAGCTCGCCCTCGACGAGTGCCTCGGCCGTCGCGACGGCGGACTCGCGGGCGGCGATCTCGCGCTCCATGAAGTCCGCCTCGATGCGGCCGAGAGACGCGGCAACCTTGTGCTCCGCCTCGAACGCCTCCGCGCGCGCCGCCGCGAGCTTGCCCGCGTACGAAGACTCGATCGTCACCGGACGCGCGTCGCCGCCGGCCGAAGCCTCACGCGCGATCGCCGCGAGGGTCGGCTCGGCGAGGACCTCTTTTTCGAGGGATTCCTCGAGGGCGAGTATCTCGCTTCTGTAGGAGCCGAGCGTTGTCCTCGCCGTCTCCGCGGCGGCCGCGTTAGTAGCGGGGACGACGCCCGTCGCCGCGCCGGCCTTCGCCGCGGACTCGGGGCCGTATCCCGCCGCGAAGGCGGCGGCCTTCGCGGTCGCGGCCCTCGTCGACTCGAGGAGGGCCGCGGCCCTTGAGGATGCCGCCGCGGCCTTCGCCTCGTGGCCGAGCCTCAGCGTCGCGGCGGCGGCGGACGCGATGCTCGACTTGATGCCCGCGAGGTCCGGAACGAAGTCCGACTGCGGCATGGCCTGCCGCCGCGCGAGGACGCGCTCGGCGGGGGCCAAGAGCGCCGCCGCCCTGTCGTACGCCGCGCGCGCCTCGCCGAGCTTGCCCGCGGCGTACGCGGCCTCGCCCGCGGCGTAGGCCGCGTCGAGACCCGCCTGCGCCGCCGCGTCGACGCGGTCCAGGAGCGCGTCCCATTGCGCGATGATAACGCCGCCCGAGCCCTCGGGCTTGCCCCTCTCGGCCTCGGGCTTGCGGTCGAGCGGCACGTCGTCCGACCTGCCCCGGATCAGGACGTCGAGTATGGCGAGGTACTGGTACTCGACGGGCGACCTTCCCTCCTTCGGTATGGCGTCGTACATCGCGTTGAGGCTCGAGGCGGCGGCGAAGAGGTCGGATCGCAGGCGCTCGAGACCGTCGAGCGCGGCCTCAGCGTCTCCGATCGCGGCATCGATCGCGTCTAAGTTTCCCGACTCGAGCGCGGAGCGGAGCCGCGGCACCGAGCCTTCGATCGAGGCTTGAATGGCCTCGTAGGCGGCCGGGGCGGCCTTGGCCCTCTCGGCCTCGCGGGCCACCGCGGCTATCGTCATCTCGTCGTAGCCGGCGTTCTGGAACTCGGGCTTGAAGAGCTCGAAGCCCTCGAGGTATTTCTTGGAAGCCGCGACGTACTGGTTCAGGTCGAGCATGGCGCGCGCCTCGCTCATGATGCGCTTCAAGGAGTCCTGGTTGATCAGGGCGAGCGAGGTCTCCTTCAGGTAGTTGATGGTCCTCTTCGAGTCCGGATTGTTTCGATCGAGGTCATCCAGCTCCTGGAGTCTGCGGACGACCTCCTTGTTGTAGTCGGGATTGGCGCGGTTTTTCGGATCGATCATGTACTCGTAGAGGCCATAGCTCATCTTGTTGTACTTCTCGCGGACCTCGTTGACCTTCTTGATGCGCCTCTGTGCCTCGTCGGCGCGCTCGGGGTTCTCCCTCCAGAACCGGCTCGCGTCCTCGAAGGCCTCGTTGTAGCGCTGGTTCTTGATGTTGTCGTCGGCCTTGAGGAGGAGCGTGTCCGCGATCTTGCGCTTGATCGCCTCGGTCTTCTTGGGGGCCGAGACGAGGAGGCGGCGCAGGAGGTCGATGGCTTCCTCGTATTTTTTTTCCTCGACGAGGAGGTCGACCGGTCCGAATACGTCGGCGCTCTGGCCCGCTGGCCAGAGCGCCTGCCCTGCGGCGAGGAGGCAAAGCGCGAAGGCGAGTACCAGCTGCTTACGGAGCATGTATTTAGGTCGACGCCTTCCCCTCTGGTTCATACTTCGCCGGGGCCGGTCAGGTGTCGAGGCCCTGCGCGTCATCCTATTTTCGGTTTCGATCGCCCTTAATTGAAGGAAGATCGATACCGTATAGAAATCCCAGGTGCCCCATAGTATACTTTTAAGCGGATATGAAGCGATCCGCTATCGTTTCGGCTATCGTACTAGCGGCAGCGACCGCGGGATCGGCGCGAGCCGACGCGGGAGCCGACGTATATTATATCATCTCAAACATCCTTAACATCGATCAGAACGCCGGAAGGACGACGATGAGGTCGCTCCTCATCCCGATGGGCGGGCTGGCGGAGGGCATGGGCGGCGCCTATACGGCCGTCGCCTCCGACTCTTCGTACTTCGAGGTCAATCCGGCGGCCTCGAGCAGCCTCGAGTTCACCGAGCTCTCCGTGTTCCACAACAACTGGATCGCCGATACGAAGATCGAGAGCGCCGTTTATACGATCAGGCACAAGAACCTCGGCTTCGGCATCGGCGGCAAGTGGCTCTACCTGCCCTTCACCGCGATGGACGAGTACGGCGACGCCGTCGGCGCCGGCTACTACTCCGAGTCCATGGCCGGCGTGAACGTGTCGTACAACCTCTTCCCGGGCTTCTACTTCGGCGGCCTCCAGGCGGGCGCGACCGCGAAGATAGCGTATCGGTCCATGCCGGCGGTCGACTCGGGCTATACCGACGGCAATTCGGCGCTGGGCGTCATGCTCGACGTCGGGCTCCTCTCCCGCTTCAACTTCCTCAAGATGTACTCGTCGAGGACGAAGAATTTTTCCGTCGGCCTCGCCGTCAAGAACATCGGTCCTCCCGTGCAGGGCGATCCGCTGCCGACCGTCGCCACCCTGGGCATCGCCTACCAGCCTATCCGGCCGCTGACCGTCGCGATCGACGCGAGCCAGCCCATCGACCTCTCGGACATATCGAAGTCCGAGTCCTTCTACGCCGCGGCCGGCGCCCTCCTCTCCGTGACGGACTTCTTCAAGGTTCACGGGGGACTGCTCGTCAAGGGCGGCAACCCCAGGCTCTCGATAGGCTCGACCTTCGACGTCGAGCTCGCTCGCGTCACGGTGAACTACACCCTCGACCTGACAACCCAGCTGGCGCCACTCAACCGCATCTCGATACAGGCCGTGTTCTCGCTCGGCGACCTCGGGAGGGCGGACCTCTCGAAGAGAGTCGACTCTCTGTACCTGGGAGGCCTCGACGCCTACTCGAAGGGCGAGGTCGACCAGGCGATCTCGATGTGGAACGAGGCGCTGACACTCGATCCGACCTTCGATCCCGCCAGGGAGAGCTGCGACGCGGCCCAGGCCTCCATCGAGCTTAAGAAGACCATGGCCGAGCTGCAGAAGATCAAGCCGGGCGAATGATCGGAGGGAGGATATCTTGATCGCGACCATCGCGCGGATCCTGAGCGCCGCTACCATCGTGTACATGTTCGTCTGCGTCGCGCGGGTCTTCATGTCGTGGATGCCCGGCCTCGACTCGGGCGCCGGCGGCAGGCTCATCAAGGCCGCGGCCGATCCCTACCTGGACCTGTTCCGCAGGATAAAGGCCCTGGCGTCCGGCGCCTTCGACTTCAGCCCGATCGCCGCGCTCGCGGTGCTCGCCGTCGCCAACGACCTCTTCACGAGGATCGCCAGCGCGATGCGGATCACGCTCGGCCTCGTCATCGGGATGCTCCTCGGCGCGGCCTGGTCGGCCGTCGCCTTCCTCCTGTCGTTCCTGGCGGTCTGCGCCCTCGTCCGGCTCATCGCCTACGCGGCCCATTGGAATTCGCTGCATCCCCTGTGGAGGGTCGTCGACTCCATGCTCAATCCCGTCCTCTATCGGATCAACCGCGTCATCTACCGCGGGAAGATCGTCAACTACATCCAGGGGCTGATCACGGGACTCGTGGTCCTCGTCGTCCTTTACGTCGCGGGCAGCGAGCTCCTGAGCCTCGCGGTAGGCCTCCTCCTGCGCCTGCCGGTATGACGAGGAGCGGGGAATGCTGAGCGCCAAGCAGCGCGGTCGCCTCTCCGCCCTCGCGCAGCGGATGACCTGCCTCGCTTCCGTGGGGCGCGCAGGGGCCTCGGACGCCTTCGCCGGCCGCTTAGGCGAGCTCCTCGCGCGGCACGAGCTCGTCAAGCTCAGGCTCGCGGGCGATGACGGCGACTCGCGGCGCGAGCTCGCGGAGGACCTGGCCGTCCGCACGGGAAGCGAGGTCGTGAGGATCATCGGGAAGGTCGCGGTCCTCTACCGGCAGAATCCCGATCCTGCCGCGCGCGTGATAGATCTCGAGGAATGACGCGGGACGCCGCGGGATATCCTATACTAACTAGAACGAGCGCTCGGAAGGGCGCGCAAGAAAGGCGGTACTACGATGTCGATCGAAACCAACGGAACCTCGCGCCCGGAAGACCGCGGAGCGCGTCGCCCCGCTCTCGCGCGGATCGCGAGGGCCGCCGGGGTCCTCCTCCTCGAGGCCCTCGTCTCGGTGGCCTGCGTCGAGTCGGCGCCGGCGGGGCCCGTCCTCCCGCTCATCCCCGGCAATTCCATAGCCGCTATCGTCGTCGAGTCCCCGTATAAGCTCTTCGCGGCCTGCGACGGCTTCTGGAAGGCGGCCAAGCTCGATCAGCTGGTCGGCTCGGGGCTCGAGGAGCTCCTTGCGAAATCGATACCGAACGCGGGAGAGGCCGCGCAGGTCCTGGACTTCGCGAGGCCCTGGGCCATGGCCGTCCTCCCCTCGGACGATCCGAACAAGCCGAACGCCGTGCTCTACGTCCCCTTCCGCTCAAAGCCCGACGCCTTCGTCGAGAAGATCCTCGGGGCGGGCTCCTCGCTCAAGATCGTCGCCCAGGCGAAGGGCTACGCCGTGCTGGCCGAGGGCGACGCCGCGCCCGCGTTCCCGACGGCGAAGGCACTCGACCTGAAGGCTCTCTCCCGCTATCCGGCGGGATCGATCAAGCTCTGGGGAGACGTCGACGCCCTCGCGACCCTCGCGAAGGACGGATATAAGCCGATCGAGGACGCGATGCGCGGATTCGTTACCGACCCGGCCGATGGCGCCGGATCGGGCGGCGCCGGCGCCCTGAGCGATCCCGAGAAGGCGCTGAAGTCCTTCGCCGACATGGGCGTGTCCCTCCTGAAGCAGCTCAAGACAGCGGACGCGGCCCTCGTCCTCAGCGCCGACGGCTTCGCGATACGGGCCGGCGCCACGGCGGTCGCAGGATCGGAGCTCCAGAAGAGCCTGGCCAAGCTGGGCAAGGCCGGCTCGGCCCTCGATTGGGCGCCCCAGGTCGATAGCGAGGCATTCTACGGACTGTCCTGGGCGATCGATCCGGCTGCCTCCGCGGACCTCTCGAAGCAGCTCATGAATCCCCTCCTCGCGTCGCTCGGCCTCAAGAAGGAGGCCGTCAACGGGATCCTCGCCTACCAGGACAAGTGGATGAAGGTCTCAGGCGCGCGGGGCGCGATGTCCTTCGACTTCTCGATCGACGCCGCGATGATCGCCAAGGCCTCCGGCATGGGCGTCGACGACCCCGCCATCATCGCCGACCTCGTCACGAAGATGATGGCCTTCGACGTCGACGCGGTCATGGAGGTCAAGAACGAGGCCGCCTATCGCGCGCTCATGAAGGGCTACGCCACCGATGCCGACCTCAAGGCCTTCATGAAGGCCTACGAGGAGCTCTTCGGGATCCAGATGGCGTTTACCAGCGAGGACAAGAAGGACGGCTCCTTCTCGTACGGCGACATCGGATTCTCGCTCAAGGTCACCGACCCGACCAAGCTCGGCGGCGCGACGGGCGAGCTGTCCGAGAGCGATAAACTGGCGATGGACTCGATCCTGAACGCCGTGAGCTCGATGATACGCATGCGCTGGGCCGTCTCGGGCGGCAAGTGCTTCATCACCACCGGCGAGAGCGCGGCGCTGAAGGCCCTGACCACCAGGAAGGCCGCCGAGAAGAGCCTCGCCGCCGAGCCTTCGTTCGCGGCCTTCTCCAAGACGATCCCGCAGAAGCCGGTCCTCGTGCTCTCCATGTCCATGAAGAAGTTGATGGGGATGATCGGCGACATCTCCAGCGGGGCCTCGGGCGGTTCGGCGCAGAATCCCCTCGCGGGCCTCGAGGGCCTCGGCAACTGGTACGGGTACTTGTCCGCCGACGGCTCCGCATCTCTCGAGCTCGGCTACTTCATACCCGCCGCCGACATCGGCGCCATCGCGCAGTACGCCGTCATGATGAGCGCCCAGGCCAAGTCGGGAGGAGACGCCTGAGCGACCATCCGTCAGGCCGCGGCGATGCCGCCGCGGCCGCCTTCGGCAGGCTGTACTCGATCGTCGCGCGGCTCCGCGCGCCCGACGGTTGCCCCTGGGACCGGGACCAGACTCCCGAGAGCCTGCGGGGCAACGTCGTCGAGGAGGCCTACGAGCTGGTCGAGGCCATCGACGAGGGCGATAGCGCGCACGCGGGCGAGGAGGCCGGAGATCTCTACCTCCTCGCCACGATGATCGTATTCATGTACGAGGAGCGAGGCGACTTCACGGTGGCGGACTCGCTCGACCTCCTGTGCGACAAGCTCGTGCGGCGCCATCCTCACGTCTTCGGGAAGGCCGAGGCGGGTACGCCCGACGCGGTCGTGGCGCAGTGGAACGAGATCAAGGAGAAGGTCGAGGGCAGGCGGAAGAAGGACTCCCTCCTAGACGAGGTCTCGCGCGCCCTGCCGCCCCTCGAGCGCGCCTACAAGGTGCAGAAGAAGGCCGCCAAGGCGGGCTTCGACTGGGCGCGCGCGGCGGAAGTCTGGGGCAAGGCCCGGGAAGAGCTGCGGGAATCCGAGGAGGCCTGCGAGCGCGCCTCCAAGTCCGGCGACCGCGCGGCCCTCGAGGACGAGCTCGGCGACCTGCTTTTCAGCGCGGTCAACCTCTCGCGCTTCCTCGGCGTCGATCCAGCCCTCGCGCTGCACGGGGCGGTCGAGAAATTCTCGCGGCGCTTCCGGCACGTTGAGCGGCGGATGTCCGAGGCCGGCAAGGCGCTCGCGGCCGAGCACATGGGCCTCATGGACGGTTTCTGGGAAGAAGCGAAGCGCGCGAAGCTCTAGCGAAGCGTTAAGCAAAGCGGATCGAGGGCGACGGCAGGTAGCGCGCCGCGGCGCGTTGCCGCGCGTGGTCGACGGCCCCGTGCTCTCGGCCGCGGCCTATGGCTTAGGCCGCGGCGCCTCGATCTCCTTCACGAGGGATCGGAGCGCGCGCGCCTCGACCGCGAGCGCCTCGGCGTCCTGAGCCGATCCTATCAAGGCGAAGCTCCCCATCTTCGGATCCCGCTCCGACCGCTTGAACGCGGCCATCCTCCGTCTCCACTCGTCGTCGCTGCCCGCGATCCCGATCGCCCTTCCGGCTCGATCCACGCAGCGCGCGATGACCAGGGCCACGTCCGCGCCCGCCTTCTCCAGCGCGACGCTCGCCTCTTCCCCCGACGACGCGGGCAGGTCCTCCCACGCGAGGCGGACGAAGGGATGGGCCGCCCTGGCCACGAGGGCGAGCGCCGCTGGGTAGTCGTCGAGCCATGTGTTCCTGCCCAGGGACATACAGACGGTGACGCCGCGGACCGCGGCCTTGTCTCCGAGCCGGCGGAGCTCTCCGGCGAGACCGGCCACCGCGAGTTTCTGCCCGGCGGCCTTCGTGGGCGCGAATATCCGCAGGTTAGGCGCGTACATCGCCGACGCGGTATCGAGCAGAGCCTGGAATCGCCCGAGTCCCTCGTCATCAGAGCCGGCCCTGTAGATGGAAGCGTAGGACGAAAGGGTGAGTCCCGCCCTGAGGGTGGCCATCATCGTCTCTACGGCGACCCGGGCGTCGCCGGGTCTGATATGCGCGTCGGCCGACCACTCGATCGCGTCGAGGCCGGCGTCCTTCGCCGCTTTTATTATTTCATCCGTTCCCAGGGCGAGGAGAGCTCCCGAGCATAGGCCGATGCGGATCATTGCGGGGCCATTCTAGCCAGAAACCCTCCCCTTCCTCAAGGAAAAAGATTTGTCGACTCCCGAGACTGGCGCACATGGAGGGGGCGACTATACTTAAGGAGAAGTTTCTGGCCCGCATAAGGAGGATTTTGCTTGACAGATGAGGGTAATGCGTTTCTAATTGCTTAACCGGTTAACTAAACCGGTTCATCGGCTGGCAGGAACTGATCCCAAAATGACCTCACGCCGAAGCTGTCAGGCCGTATCGTCCAAAGGAGGAGGAGACATGAATCGGACGCTTAAAAGACTCATTTTCGTTTCCTTGATCAGCCTAGCCGCCGTCGGCATGGTTTGCGCCCAGCAGCTCACGATGAGCTTCTACAAGCAGGAGATAACCCAGACTCTGCCCAAGCTGCTGGCCGCCTTTGCGAAGGCGAACCCCGGGATCACCATCGTCACCGAGATCCACCCCAACGACGGAGGAGCCACACAGGCCGCCGCCGCCGCCGCCGGAAAGTTGCCTGACATCATCCAGGCCGCCTCCTACTCCTCGGTCATCGAGAGCGCGAAGAACGGATACTACCTCGACCTGACCAAGCAGCCGATCATGTCCAAGGTCATCGACGGCGCCAAGCCCGCCGTTACCTACAACGGCAAGCTCTACGCAGTTCCGATGGACTTCGCGGGCATCGGCATCATCTATAACAAGGACATCTTCGCGAGATACAAGCTCAAGGCCCCGACCACCTATCTCGAGCTCCAGAAGGTCGCCAAGACGCTCAAGGACAACGGCGTGACGCCCTTCTCGGGCCTGCTCAAGGAGAACTGGTCGATCGGCCACTTCTTCGAGATGGTCCATAGCTCGATGCTCGGCGCCAAGGTCGGCAACGCCGGCCTGTTCAAGTTCGTCGCCGCCATGAACAACGGAGAGACCAGCTTCGACAAGGACGTCGACATGGCGAAGATTTTCGCCATCATGGATTGGTACAAGTCGAACATGGCCGAGAACGCCGTGGAGATGGCCTGGGACCAGCAGCAGGCCGCGTACATCAAGGGCGAGGCCGCGATGATGGTGCAGGGCCTCTGGGCGCTCCCGAACGCCAAGGATCACCCCGAGCTCAAGTCGGGGTTCATCCCCTTCCCCTGGAGCAATAAAGCCTCCGAGAATCGCTTCTTCGCCGACGTCGACTCGACCTTCGCGGTGAGCGCGCAGTCCTCCCCGGAGAAGCAGGCCGCGGCCCTCAAGTTCATCAACTGGCTCAACAGCCCCGAAGCCGTGAAGATCTGGACGACCGATATACAGCTCACCTCAACCTTCAAGGGCGCAGACGTCAAGTCGATGGCGGTCCCCTTCCAGGAGCTCATGGCGAGCGTCAACAAGGCCGGGTCGTATCCCTGGGTCTTCAGCATGATGCCCTCGGCCACCTGGGAGCAGGCCATCAAGAACGGCGCTCACGGCTACATCCTCGGGAAGTCGACGCCGGCCGACATCGTCGCCGAGATCAACGAATCCTGGAAGACGAACTACAAGCCGTAAATACTCGAATCGAGGCACGGCGGCCCCGTGCACTGGCGCGGGGCCGCCTCGGCAGCTATTATTCGATAAGGCGCGCGACGACGCATCGGGTTGGCTGATACCTGCCGACGGAGGTGCCCGGGATGGTCGGAGATAAGGCAAAGTCGAGGGTGACGTACGCGGTCTTCGTGCTGCCCGCCCTCCTGCTGTACTTGTTCTTCGCGATACTGCCGCTCTTCATGGGCTTCTGGCTCTCCACGACCAACTGGGACGGCGCGGCGCCCTGGACGCCCGCCCAACTGCCTATCGCCAGGTTCGAGTCCGATATCCTGAAGAAGATCGAGAAGCCCTCCGATCGGGCCTTCCTCCTCAAGTACTACGTGAAAGACGAGGGCCAGGGCACCTACCGCAAGCTCGAGGCCTACGGCCTCGCGCGCTACAGGATCATGGGGATCTTCAAGGCCGCGGGCTACGTCCACGAGGACTTCAAGGACGTCGGACTCCGGAACTACGCCGACATCTTCGCCGGCAAGATCGACAAGCGCTTCTTCCCCGAGCGATACCGTGAATCGCGCTTCCAGCTCGGCGATCCTATCGAGAAGCTCGCCCTGATCCCTAAGGACGAGTTCGAGCGGAACGTCCTTCCCCACGCCGCCGACTCGGGCGAGGCGGCCTACCTGAAGGAGACCTTCGTCCTCGGATCCGGCGGCTACGCGGCCGATCCCGCGATCGCGTCTCTGGACGAGATCGACCTTCAGACGACGCTCTCCGAGATTCCCGGCCTCGAGGACGATTGGGAGTCGCTCTTCGATGACGCTTTCTCGCTCGGAGCGCGGAACGACAAGGCGGCGCTCGGCGAGCGCGTCTCCGCGGTGCCCGCCATCGCGTCCGGCAAGCTCGCGGCGGAGCCCAGGCGGGTCGTCGAGTCCACGGCGGAGAAGGCCTTCGAGGTCGGCCGGATCAAGGGGATCATGTCGCGGGCCTGGTACCAGGACCGGCTGAAGTGGGGCGTACTGCTCTTCACGGGCATCTTCGCCGCCTGCAACGTCATCCTCGTGAATTTCCTGGGTCTCGTCCTCGCCGTCGAGCTCGACACGAAGATCAAGACCCGCAACGTCCTCAGGTCGGTCTTCTTCATCCCCAACGTCCTCTCGATGATCATCGTCGCCTTCATCTGGCAGCTCGTCTTCCGCGAGCTCATGCCCGCGATCACCGGCATCAAGGAATGGATGATGAACCCGGACCTGGCGCCGTGGCTGACGATCTTCGTCGCGGTCTGGCAGGGAGTCGGATACTACATGGTGATCTACCTCGCCGGCCTGCAGGGCATTCCCCTCGATATAATCGAGAGCGCTTCGCTGGACGGGGCCTCGGGCATGAAGCGATTCATGAAGATCGTGATGCCGCTCCTGGTTCCCGCGATCACCATCTGCCTCTTCCTCAGCATCGCGGGCGCCCTCAAGACATTCGACATCATCTTCGCCCTCTATCCGAGCAACAGCACGTCGATGGGCATCGACAATATTACCGTCAACATCTTCTACGACGCGTTCAGGGACCGGCACACGGGCCTCGCTACGGCCAAGGCGATCCTCCTACTGCTCGTCATAGCGGCGATCACGGGCACGCAGCTCGCGCTCACCAAGCGGAAGGAGGTGGAGATGTGAGCACGCTTACGGTCGTGCGCGGCGCTGCGAGCCTCAGGGCGCGCAGGGTGGGGCTGGGATTCCTCGAGGCCTTCATGATCGTCGTCGCGCTCGCGTTCATCTACCCCGTCATCTACGTCTTCATCAACGCGTTCAAGTCCACGCAGGAGATAGTGCTCAATCCCGCCGGCCTCCCGACGCACGCGACGCTCGAGAACTTCAAAAAGGTCCTCGAGACCGAGGGCTCGGGAGGCGTCAGCTTCGTCCAGTCCCTCGTCAACACGGTCATACTGACGCTTTCGACGGTGGCCCTGATCCTCCTCTTCAGCTCGCTGTGCGCTTACAAGCTGGTTAGGATGAAGTCCTGGGTTTCCACCTTCATCTATTTCGCCTTCGCCTTCTTCCTGGTCATCCCCTTCCAGACCATCATGGTGCCCCTCGTCGTCCTCGCGACCGACCTGCGCTTCAAGGACATCTACGGGCTCATACTGATCAACGTCGGCCTGGGGACGCCGATAGCGGTCTTCATGTACCACGGCTTCATCAAGGGCGTGCCCGTGGCGCTCGAGGAGTCGGCGGCGATCGACGGAGCCGGCCCCTTCCGCATGTTCTTCCAGATCGTCTTCCCGCTCCTCGGCCCGATCACGGCCACGATCGGCATCCTCGACGTGCTCTGGGTCTGGAACGATTTCCTCTTGCCCTACATAATCCTGCGCAAGGGGACGCTCGTCCTGTTCCAGTACAACTTCTTCGGGACCTTCACCAAGGACTACGGGGCCTTGACGGCGTCGCTCGTCATGACCGCGACGCCCGTGATCATCATGTACATCGCGCTCCAGAAGAACATCGTCAAGGGCATCGCCGCAGGCGCGGTCAAGGGCTAGTCGCACCTGCGGCGCGCCGGCGCGAAAGGCTGATCGCCGGTGCCGCGCGGGACAGCGGGCGCTCCGCTTCTCGCGCGGCGCCCGCGCGCCTATACTTAACGACATGCCTCTCCTTTCGCCCGCCGAGCTCCGCCGGGGACGGCGCAGCTTCTTCGTCTTCAATGCGCTCAACTCGGTCTCATTCATCCTGGTCTCGGGCAGCCTGATCACGCTCTACGCGCTCAGCCTGGGAGCCTCGAACGCGGCGATAGGCGCGCTCAACGCGTTCGCTTCGGCCACCTATTTCCTCCTTCCCCTCGGCAAGAGGCTCGTCCGGCACAGGCCGATCATCGAGGTGTTCGGCAAGGCCTGGCTGTGGCGCTACGCCTCGATGGCGCCGGCCCTGCTCGCGCCCCTGCTCGCCTCCGCGGGCGCGAGCGGCGCGGCCATCGCCGCAATAATGGTCGGAGTGGCGCTCTTCAACGTGCTGCGCGGCGTAGGCATGATCGGGAACAACCCGGTGCTCGCCAACCTCGCGGACGGGGGATCGGGCGGAAAGCGGTCGGACCGCGGCGCCTTCCTGGTCAACGCGCAGATCGCCGCCTCGATCGCGGGCATGGCGACCAACCTCGCGGTCGCGGTAGCGATCGGCAAGAGCGCCCCTCCCTGGGCCTTCGCTCTCGCCGTCGGCGTCGGGATCGCGATCGGCATGGGCGGAGCGGCCATCCTCATCCGTTCCGTCCCCGAGCCCGAGGGCTACAGGCCCGAGCGCGCGGGCGGGCTGTCCCAGAGCGTACGCGAGGCGATGAAGGAGAAGTCCTTCCGGACCTTCATCGAGGTGTTCTTTTTCCTCGCCCTCGTCGCGGGCATGGCCCGCTCCTTCCTGCCCGTCTACGCGAAGGACGTATTCCTCCAGGGGGACGGCGCGGTCATGGCCTATTCCCTGGTCGGGAGCATCGGATCGCTCGCGATGGGCCTCCTGACCAGGCTCCTCGTGGACCGTCTCGGCGCGAAGCCGCTCTACGTCATTTTCACGGCGATAGCGGCGATAAGCCTCGCGCCGCTCGCGATCGCACCAGGCCCGGTAGGCTTCCTGGCGGGTCCCGTCGTCGTGATCGGGCTGCTCTCCTTCGTGAACTTCCTCTCGAGCTTCGGCTTCGCGGGCGAGGAGAACGCGGCGCAGACCTATTTTTTCTCCCTCGTCCGGCCGGAGAGGACGCTTGACCTCGGGGTGGTCTACTATATCGTCTACGGGCTCGGCGGGACCCTGGGCTCCGCGCTCGGCGGCGTCGCGCTTGACGCGTTATGCGAGATAGGCTTCTCGGACCCGGGCGCCTTCCGCGTTTTCTACGGCGTCCTTCTCGTCGCCCTCGTCATAATATTGATCGGGATGGGACGGCTCGTGCGCCTCGGATCGGCCTCCGTGCGCGAGTCGATCGGAGTCCTCCTCTCCATACGCGACCTCAAGGCCTTCAACCTCCTTCAGCGGCTCGAGAGGTCGGACGACCCGGTCGAGGAGATCGGGCTCATCCACGAGCTCGGCGCCGACGCCGGCGGATCCGCGTCGGGGCCGGCCCAGGTCGGGCTTCTGGCGTACCTCTCGTCTCCGCGGTTCGACGTGCGGCTTGAGGCTCTCCTCGCGATGGAGAACATGGGGAAGCTGGGCCCCGAGGGCGTAGAGGCCCTCGCGCGCGAGGTCGAGCGGCAGCCCTACACGACCGCCTACCTCGCGGCGCGAATCCTGGGGAAGTCCTCGGGCGCCGAGGGCTCGTCGGCCGACGCGGGAACGGAGGCTGCCGCGCGCCGCGAGCGAGTCCTGCCCATCCTGCGGAAGGCCGCCCGGGCGGAGGACTACATGCTCCAGGCCACGGCCATGGTCGCCCTCGCGCGGCTGGGCGACCGCGAGAGCGTCGGGCTCATCGAAGGCAGCCTCGTCTCGTCGGGCATACCGCGAGTTCGAATATCCGCCGCCTTCGCGCTCGAGATCCTCGGGTCGCGCGAGTCGGTGCCGGCTCTCGTTTCCTGCCTGCGGAGCGAGCGCGATCCCGCATTCGTCTCGGACGAGCTGGTGCTCTCGACGGCCTCGATACTCGGCCTGATGCCCGGCTTCTACGCGATGTACGCCGCATTCCTCGAGGACGAGGCGGCCGGCCTCGCCGCGTTGGGCGACGCGGCTACGGAGGCGCTCGGCGAGCCGCGATCGCCCGCGCGGGCGGCCTTCGACGAGGCGCTCGAGCGCCTCATGTCCGAGCCGCCGGACGGCGAGCCGATTAGCAGGCTGACGCTGACGAAGAGACGGAAGGCAGGCGCGCGCGGCGGCGGGGGACCGGCAGATGACGCCGGGCTCGGCGTCGTCATGTCCGAGGCCGCGCTCGATCCGCTCATGCGCTATCGGGGGCTCCGCTTCTTGATCGCGGCCTACGCGCTCGCGCGCGGGGAGTAGGCCGGTCGGCCCGCTACTCGACGAGGCGGTAGCGCTCGGCGAGGGCGGAGAGGCCGGCCTTGTCGTCTACGCCGAGCTTCTTGTACGAGCGCGCGAGCGTGTTGCGGACCGTCGATTCGCTGACGCCGAAGTCGTAGGCGACTTCCTTCGTGCTCCTGCCCGAGGCGAAGGCGAGGGTGTAGGCGCGCTCGGTAGCGGCCAGGCCCTTCTCCTTGAGCGAGAGCTCGCGCTTCGGCTCTTTCAGGTAGACGGCCAGCTTCTCCTGGAAGACCAGGTACGCGAAGACGATGAAGGCCAGCATGAAGAAGACCGCCTCTATGGCGTAGACGGTCTTCTCCCCGTTGACGATGACGCTGGCCGCCTCGGACAGCGCGAAGTAGACGAAGCTCAGGATCAGCTTGAGGACGCGCCACCGCTTGTAGAAGCCGAGCCTGTACAGGAGGATGAGCGCGACGGCGAAGAACCCCAGGCCGTAGAACGAGGTTGAATCCGTGCTGATGCTGTACGGCGCGATGACGAGAAATACGGCAGGCTGGATCCACACCGTCTCGGTGCGCAGGGTGCTGACGAAGAAGAGCAGCGCGACCACGAACGTGATCGCGCTGCGCTTGAGCGCCTCCAGGACGCTCCATCCATCGATGAACAGGTAGAGGACCATCACGAAGATGGCGCCGCCGAGGAATATCGCGCCGAAGAATATCCCCGTCTTCCTAAGCTGCTTGTCCAATGACCACTAGCCCCACCAGCCGTCCGAGAGCGCTTCCTCGATGAACTTCTGCGGCGTCGAGGTGCCGGCGATGCTGATCGAGGCCCGAAGGGCGCCGATCAGCTTGTCGGCGTCCCACGCGCCCGATCCGACGGGGTTATACCAGCCCTTGGCCTTGTCCGAGGCGACGTCCCGCCTGTAGCCCTCGATGATGAGGATCGCGAGGGTCTTCATTCCGCGGTTGATGACCGCCGGATCGCCGCCCTCGAACGAGGCGATGGGCGCGAGGCGGGCAAGGACATCGTAGTCGTCCTCGGGCTTGTGGTCGAAGGCCCTTCGGGCGGCTTCCGAGGACGCCAACACGTACACCGCGAGATGCGCCAGCGCCGTCCTCTCCGGTTCGCGACAGCCGGCTTCGTACGGCAGGGATGCGATGAGCCTCGCGGTCACGTTGACCGCGAGTTCGGCGGCTTTCTCGGCGCTCAGCGAGTAGGCGGAAGCGATAATGCCGCAGAGGCGTTTCCAAACCTCGTCCGTAAACGACTGTATGTTTACCATGGCAACCTCCTCTCGTGGTTATAATACCATATGAGCATCAGCGGTCAAGGATTGACGTGGGCGAGCTATAGATGATTGTCTACGCCCTCGGCGGCTTGTCGCGCTTGCATCCCCCGGAGCGGGGTTTATGATGCGCGTAGGTGGCTGCGAGGGGCTTCGCCGTACGGCCTCTCCCCCCGCCGGTATCCCGTAGGTAAAAAAGCCGCTCGCTAGGGCGGGGGAAAGGATAGGGGGCGTCCCTCGGGGCGCCCCCTATCGCTGTAGTAGCGCGACGCTATCCCCTCAGTTCCGTATATCTTCCCACGCGCCGCTCCTCTCCGAGCGGAAGAGCGCGTCCAGCGCGGACATGCCCGCGACGCCGTCCTCCGGAGGGAAGGGCGCGGCCGCGCCTTCCCGGACCGCGCGGGAGAACGCGGCGAGCATGAGCCCGTACTGGTCGGCCGGACCGAGCTCGATGCGCCGGGAGCCGACGCCGGTCGTCACGTCGACGGCGGCCGGCACGTCAGGGTACATGTTGAAGGGGATCGATATCGCGAGGGCGCCTTTGTCCCCCAGGGCCTCGACGCGCTGTCCGGAAAAAGATCGCGTGGAGACGTGGAAGCTGGACCTCGGGCCGCCGGGGCCGAAGTCGAGGATGCCGGTGCTGAGGACGTCCGTGCCGCCTGCCGCCTCGCGCTCGACGAGCGACAGCGCGCGCCGAGGCTCCCCGTGCCCTGCCGCTGCGGCGAGGAAGCGCGCGGTCGAGACGGCGTAGCAGCCTATGTCGTATAACGCGCCTCCTCCCGTCTCGGCCTTGTTGCGGATGTTCGCCGGATCGGAGTTCGCGTACGAGAACCACGCGTGGGTCGCGCGGAGGGCGCCGATCTCGCCGGAGGCGACGATCTGGGCGGCCCTGACCCACTGCGGGTGGAATTTGTACATGAACGCCTCCATGAGGATGAGGCCGCGCTCGCGCGCCTTGGCGGCCATCGCCCTCGCCTGGGCGGCGTCCATCGCGAGGGGCTTCTCGCAGAGCACGTGCTTCCCCGCGTCGAGCGCGGCCATGGCCCACTCCGCGTGGAGATTGTTGGGCAGCGGAACGTAGACCGCCTCGATCGCGGGATCGGCGATCAGCTCCTCGTACGATCCGTAGCCCTTCGGGATACCGAGCCGGGTCGCGGCCGCCGCCGCCTTGCCCGCGTCCCGGCTGGCTATGGCGGCGATGCGGGCCTCCGGAAGCAGCGACAGGGGCCCGTGGACTCTCAGCTTATAGTGACCTGAAACGGATAGTATTCCCCACCGGACCGGTTCCATCTCGTGATCCTCCTCGAATCGACTGTCGCGCGCCGCGAAGCCGCGGTCAAGCCTGTGCGGGGAGGGGCGAGAGAGCCGAAAGCGGCGTTTCCGGCAATCTTTTAAAGGCGGGCACCCATCTGGTTCCCGGACTCGTAGCGGCGCAGCCCGAGCCTGAAGAAGCCGTAGCTCGCGGCGCAATAAAGGAGGGCGATCGCGGCGAGGAGGGCGACCGCGGGCCAGCCCAGGGACTTGATCGCCGCGAGCGGGACGAAGGCGATGAAGCCCGAGGGAAGGAGAGTGTAGAAGACCCAGCGCATGCCTCGGTCGAAGACTGTCTCGGGGTAGAGCGAGAAGCTCAGGAGGAATTCCGTGACCGCGGACGAGATCCCCGAGGAGTCGCCCAGGAAGAAGCAGAGGCTTTCCGCGGCGGCGAAGGTAGCCGCGAAGATCATCGCGCCGGTGATCGAGAGGGCGCAGAACAGGGCCAGCCTCTCGAGGCCGAAGCCCGGCAGCAGCCCGAGGACGAGGAAGCCGTAGGCGAAGTCGCCCCAGGCCGAGACCACCGTTTTCGAAGCGAGGACGTTGAGCATCGCGTCCTTGGGTTGGAGGAGATAGAGGTCGAGTTCGCCGCGCTGGATTATCCGGCCGAGGCTCCGGACATTGCCGAAGACGACGTGCGCGAGCCCGAAGGACGTCGAGACGAGGGCCCAGATCAGCATCACGTCGTCGAAGCCGTAGCCGCCGATGTTTCCGACCTTGCCGATAAGCATGCCCCAGAAGAGCGCGAAGGCCGCGTTGTTGAGCATCATGCCGAAGACCTGCGCGAGGAAGTTGACCCGGTACTCGACCACGGCCTGGACGTTCACGACGAAGGAGACGCCGAGGAAGCGCAGGTAGGCGGCGAGGCGGCCTGGCCTCCCGTCCATCGTCGCCCCGTCGCGACGGCGGCTGCTCCCTGGCTTATGCGTTATGCGATGCATATCAGCCTCCGTTCACGGTCAGCCGCGCCCTGCCGAGCGCGTAGATCGCCTGGCAGGCAAGGACGGCGATCGACGCCCAGGCCAGCTGCGTTCCTATGAGCGCCAGGGCGGCCCCGTCGCCCGGCCAGGCGGCGAACAGCCGCGCCGGAGCGTAGGACAGCGAGGGGAAGGGAGTCCAGGCCGCGATCCTTCGGGCCGCCTCCGGAAGGAACTCGATCGGGAGGAGGGTGCCGACGATCAGCTTGAGCTTCTGGTAGATCCAGAAGAAGGCCGAGTTCTCCTCGGCCCAGAAGGCCGTCATCGCGAGCGCGAGCTGGAGGAGGTACTGGATGCTCCCCGCCGCGGCGAGCGACGCGAGGACGGCGGCCGCGCGCAGGGGAGGGCCGCTCGGGACCGGCCCGGCCAGGACGAGCCCGAGCGCGAGCCCCAGCGCGACGTAGATCGCGCAGTCCACGGCCGCTTTTCCCATGCCCTGGGCGTAGCCGTAGCCCACGAAGCCGTAGGGCCTGGCCGTCAGGTACGCGACCTGCCCGCTTTTGATGTCCTCGGCGAGCGTCGAGAAGAAGCGGCCGAAGCCGAAGGCCGGTATCTCGGCGACGATGAAATACCAGATCATCTGCTGAAGGCCGTAGCCCGCGATCTCGTCCCTCCCGGCGTAGGCGGCTGTCCATACCCGGGAGAAGACGAAGACGAAGAGCGCGTAGGAGAGCGCGTCGCCGAGGAGGCTGCCCATATAGGCCGTACGATTTCGCATGCTCGCGAGGGCCGCGACGCCGTACTTGCGGGCCTTCAGGCGCAGGCTCACGGCCGGTCCCCCGGCGCGGAGCCGTAGATCCTCGAGATGATCTCCTCGAGGCTCTCGTCCTCGACGGTGAGGTCCTCGAGCTCGCCGAGTCCCACGAGGGCGCGCAGCACCTCCTCGAGCCTGAGCCTCTCGGTGTCGACCACGAAGCTCGCCGCCGTGGGCGTGCGCTTCACGGGCGCCAGCCCGGGGATGTCGAAGTCGACGGGCTCCGCGTACTTCACGCCGATGAATTTGCGGGAGAGCGATCGATGCCGCAGCTCTTTCATCGGCTCGTCGACCACGACGATGCCGTGGTGGATGATGATCGCCCGCTTGCAGACGCGCTCGATGTCGCCGACGTCGTGGCTCGTGACGAAGACGGTCGCCTTGTCCCGCGAGGCTATCTCGGACAGAAGCGCGCGCACCTCCCGCCTCGCGACGATATCCAGGCCGATCGTCGGCTCGTCGAGGAAGAGGACGCGGGGCTCGTGCAAGAGGCTCGCCGCGATCTCGCAGCGGACGCGCTCGCCGAGCGAGAGCTTGCGGACCGGGACGTCCATGTAGTCCGCGATGCCGAAGCGCTCGACGAGCTCGGCCTTGCGCAGGGCCAGGATCCTGGGCTCGATCTCGTAGACCGCGCCGAGGAGGCGGAAGCTGTCCGCGGGCGGCAGGTGGAACCAGAGCTGGCTTCGTTGGCCGAAGACCGCCCCGATGGAGCGAGCCAAGGCGGTCCTCTGACGAGAAGGATCGAGTCCCAGGACCGACGCGCGGCCCGAGCCGGGCCTGAGGATGCCGGTGAGCATCTTGATGGTCGTCGACTTGCCCGCGCCGTTCGGCCCTAGGAAGGCGACGACCTCGCCCTCGTCCACCTCGAAGCTTACGCCGCGGACGGCCTCGACCGACCGATACTCGGGCGCGATGAGCGACCTCAGCGAGGATCCCAGGCCCTCGGGCCTGACCTTGGTGCGGAACGTCTTGGTAAGCTGATCGACCGTGATGGCGGGCATGCTCGACCCCCGTCGGCGCCGCTTCGCGGCAAGCCGTCGCAGATCGAGACTCCGTCCGCGCGCGTCGGCGCGGCGTGTGGCGGGATCGGATTCGCGCGACGCGCGCTTCCGTCCGGCTGGCGCCGCTCGTCCCCTCCGGTGCCGGGCATCGCTCCGGCGGAGGTCCTTAGGCGCCCTCTCGAATAAGTATCGAATCTTTGTCGATTTCGGGCGAGCGGGTCAAGCCTGCCCGCGAGCCGACGGCGGCGGCACTAACGACGTCGCCGTCGGCTCGGAAGGGCATCAGGGCTCCTCGCGCAGCTCAGGACCCTGCTAGAAGAACCACCGGAAGCCGGCCCTCGCCGCGAAGCCATGCGCGAGCATCGGCTCGCCCGACATCAGGTCGGCGCCTGCGCCGAAGACGCCCGTGCTGCCGAGCTCGATGAAATAGCAGCCCGGAGAGCCGTCGGCGACGGGCAGCTCGAAGCCGAAGAGCCCGTAGATCGCGGGTATGGCGGTCGTAGAGGCGCAGAGCTCCTCGATCGGGAAGATGCAGGCCCCGCCGAATTCCCCGTAGAGCCTGAACGGTCCCTCCGTCCGCGCGCGGACGAGCGCGCCGAGGCGGGCGAGGTAGTACGGCTTCCATGTCTCCTCGCTCGACGAGAGCGGAACGCCCTCCTTCCAGAGGACCTCTCCCGCCGCCCTGAAGGCGAGATGCCCCGAGAGCAGGCAGGGACTCGTCGCCTCGACCCCGACGGAGAAGTCCCCGCCGCGCTCGCCCACCGAGTAGCCGAGCCCGAGCCCGTCCGCCTCCGAGCCCTCCGCCGACGCGACGACGCAGGCCGCGGCGGCGATCACGATCGCGAACAGAAAACGCTTCATTGATACCTCCTAAGAGAACTCTTAAAAAGAGAGCAATGCGCGACCGGCTTCCATCGCGACCGGCCTCGCTACTTCCCGATGAACTTGCCGAGCTCTTCGACGTAGGCCGCGAGGGCGGCCTTCCCTTTCTTCGTGAGCCGATAGCTCGTGCAGGGCTTGCGGCCGACGAAGCGCTTGCGCACCTCGATGTAGCCCTCTTCCTCGAGCCGCCTCGTGTGCGTCGTCATATTGCCGTCGGTCGCCCCGACGAGGTCGCGGAGGGCCGAGAATTCCATCTCGTCGACGGCGGCGAGGGCGGCCGCGATCGCGAGGCGCAGCCTCGAATGGAGCACGTCGTCGAGGCGTCGGTGATCGTAATCAGGCTTCGGCCTCATGCTCCCGTCCCTTCCGCCGCGCGACGATGACGATGCCCGGGATGAGCTCGAACAGCAGCGTCAGCGATCCCAGCGCCAAGGGCGCCGTCATCGCGGGGAGCGTTCCGATGAAGAGACCGCCGAGCCACCAGGGGACTGACAGGAGGGCCATGGCCCTCGAGCGCGCGATGGCTGCGCTCAGGAGAAAGCCGAGGGCGATGGACGCCGAGACTCCGGCCATCGCCGATTCCAGCGTCAGCGTCCCCGACAGCGCGGCCCCGACCTCGAAGACCGCGCCGACAAGGATGGCGCAGCCCCAGGCGACGCCCATGAGGCCGCTCGCGAAGGTCTTCGTGCGCGACCCGCGTCCCCTGGCGGCCGGGATCATGGCGACGGCTCCCGCGAGGGCGACCGCTATCCAGACGGCGCCGATGAGGCCGGCGGCGCCGAGCCAGGCCGCCAGGTAGCTCGCCGCCGTCCCGAGGACGCACAGCGAGCCCCAGAGCACGTAGAAGATGCCGCCGAGGTCCACGGTGCGGCGCGCGTCTTCCATCGTCTTTCGTATGAAAGCGAGATCGTCCGAGGGGTCGGACGCGGCGGTGGCCATACGCGTTTCCTCCTCTTAATTAAAGAGTACTCTTAATATATCACGTGCCGGGGAGTGAATCAAGCGGCGGCCTCGTTTCGCCGCGGCGCGCCTTCAGCGCGGGGACTTGCGCCGGCCCCGGGGCAGCTCGTAGTCCTGGATGCCCGCGCCCCATCCCTTGAGGACGCGGTAGGTGAGGAACCCGACGCCGACGAGTAGGAAGAGGAAGAGCGGATAGCTCAGCCACCACGGCATGCCCGGGGTCCAGGACGAGAACTCCGACATGCCCCCCATGCTCGCGAGGACGTTCATCGGCATGAAGACCACCGATATGACGGTGAGCTTCTTCATGAGGATGGAGAGGTTGTTGTTGACGACCGAGCCTCGCGCGTCCATCAGGCCCGCCAGGATGTTCGAGTAGATGTCGGCTTGCTTGGCGCACTGCTGGTTCTCGATGATGATGTCGTCGAGTATCTCGCGCTGGCTGGAGTTGAGCTTGAGCCGTCCGGCCGCCGCGCGCATCTTCTCGAGGACCATCTGGTTCGAGCTGATGCCGTTCACGAAGAACACGAGGCTCTTCTCGAGCGTGAACATGTCGAGGAGGTACTTGTTCCCCATCGACTGGTTGACGCGCTTCTCGATCGCCTCGGAAATCATGTTGATGACCTTGAGGTGGCCGAGGAAGTGGGCGATGCAGCCGTAGAGTATCTTGAGGAGGACGTCCCTGGGGATCGCGACCTTGCGGACGATCTTGTCCGAGAAGAGCTCGAGGGGCTCGGGCGCTACTACGATGAGCCGCTTCGAGTCGAGGAAGAGGCCCAGCGACGCGACGTTGAACAGGAGCTGGTCCTGCGAGTTGTAGTTGCAGGGCTGCTTCACGATGATGACGGCGCGGGGGCCGGATATTTCGACGCGGCCGAGCTCGTCGGGGTCCAGGGCCGAGGCCACGTCGTAGGGATCGAGGCCTTCTTCCTCGACGAGAGCGCGCCTCTCGTCGTCGGTCGGCGCCACGTAGACGAATACGACGGCGCCCTTGCCGTCCTCGCGCCTCGCGAGCTGCCCCCGGGCGAGGGCGTACTTCTCGAGCATCTCTGCCTCCGGACTCGATTGTAGCCGATCCGGGGCCGCGGCGCAAAAGCATTATTCCGCGAAGGAGGAGAAGTCCCTCCAGAGCGCCGCCCTGTCGGCCGGCGGTATCAAGTTCCATTTAATGTCGCGCAACGCGCCCTCGAGCGCGGCGAGTTTCGAGCGGCACACGCCGAAACCGGCCGCCTTGAGCCGCAGCGCGGCGCGGACCGCTCCCTCTCTCGCGAGCGCTTCGCCGTCCGGCACTCCCGCCGCCTCCAGCTCCGCCGCGACGGTCTTCCCGATGTTCCGCAACGACCGCAGGTCCCTCATCGCCTGTCCCGCCAGGCGGGGAGCCTCGCCATGGCCGCCTTCGCGGCCGAGAAGGCGGCCGCCTCGTCCAGGCCCTGCGTCCTCACGATGAAGGCCGCCATCCCCGCCGCCCGCTCATCGTAAGACTGCATCGAGCCGTCGGGCCGCGCGCAATGGACGCAGTAATCCTTGGACTCGTCGCCGAGGGGAAAGTCCTCGGGCTTGGTCATGGGCATGCCGCAGGCTACGCAGAGCTTCATGGGATGCCCTAGCCGCGAGCGGGGGGCGAGTCGTAGGCCTCGAGCGCCGGCCCCAGGCAGGACAGGACGCCGCGGACGCCCGAGACGGTCAGCGACATGAGGACGGCGTCGCGTACTTCGCCCCTCGTCGCTCCCTCGGCCTTGGCCATGGGGACGTGAGCGTAGATCGACGCGGGATCGGCCTGCGCCGCCCGCATCGCGATGTAGGCGAGCTGCCTCGTCTTGCCGTCCATCCCGTCCTGTCGGGAGCAGAGGGCCTCGATGAGTCCCTCGAAGGCACAGGCTGCCTCGGGCGCCTCCTCCTTGAACTCGATCATCGGATTCGCGTTCATCGTCGTGATCCTCCTTCGCTTATCAGCGCCATGAAATGATCGAGGAGCTCCCGCCCTCGGCGCTCGATCACCGAGGCGCCCGGGGCGAAGAGCTCTCCGTTCGCGAGATAATAGTGGACGAGGCCGATCCACGTGTTGAAGACGAGGTGGAGGGGCAGGTCCTTGATCCGGCCGGCCGAGGCGTCGGCCTCGAGGGCGGGCGAGAGGTGGAAGGCGATGGAGGACTGGATGAGGACGAGGCTCTCCCGCGCCGCGCTCGGAAGCGTCGGCGCCTCCGTCGCGAGCCGGGCGTAGAAGTCCTCGCGCTCGCGTATGCCTTCGAGGTGGGCCGCGAGCACGTCGCGCGTCCCGGCTCCCGCCTCGCAGAGCTCGTGGAGCCTTCGGGCGACGCGATCGCCGAAGTCCAGGATCGCCGCGGAGGCGAGCTCGTCCTTGGTGCCGAAGCGGGCGAAGATCGTCCCGTGAGCCACGTCGGCCTCGCGGGCGATGTCGACGCTGCTGGCCGCCGCGATTCCGTCGCGGGAGAAGACGCGGATGGCTGCCTCGATGAGCCGTTCCCGAGTCTCTGTTTTTTGACGCTCGCGATTCCGCGTCGGCATGTACTCCCCTTAGTATCCTTGTAATGAGTATACACTCAATGAGTGAAAAGTCAATATAGGAACCGAGTGCTTCCCGTCACGATATGATATAAAGAGACCAGATGATCGCTTTCGAATCGTTGAAGGACTACTCGCTGTTCGGAGGACTCCTGCCCGAAGAGCTCGAATGCCTCCGTCCCCTGCTCGAGACGAAGAGCTACGCGGCGGGCGAGGTTATACTGCGCGAGGGCACGCCGAACGAGAGTATCCATTTCATACTCGAGGGCGCCGTATCGATCGAGCGCGCCGGGACTTCCCTCGCGACCCTCGGGGAGGGAGACACCTTCGGCGAGATGGAATTCCTCGATGTCATGCCGGCGGTCGCGACCGTCGTCGCGCGCGCGCCCACGACCGTGGCGATGATCAGCAACCGCGCCCTCCGCGAGCTCTCGAAGGCCAGCATGCGGGCCTTCGCGCTGGTCGTCATGAACCTCGCGCGCGACCTTTCGCGGAGGCTCAGGCGCATGGACGAGCTCGTGGCCGGCCTTCCCTCCGGAGCGCGGTAAGGTCGGGGCCGCCCGGCCTCGGAACGGCTCAGGGCCGGTCCGGCAGCTTCTTCTTCGCGGACTTCCGCGAATACAGCCTCGCGTCGGCCTCGCGCATGTAATCGCTCAAGGTCGACTCGCTGTACGGGCGGCACTCGGCGCAGCCGAGGCTCACGGACAGCTTGTAGGGCTTCCCGGACAGGGCGTTGAAGGCGTCGATCAACTCGGTCATGCGGGACTGGAAGTACGCGATCTGCTTCTCGTTCGTGTTCGACGCGAAGATCGTGAATTCGTCGCCTCCGAGCCGGGCGATGACGTCCATCGTGCGGAATATCCTCTGGAATATCTCCGCCGTCGACTTGATGGCGAAGTCGCCTTCCTCGTGGCCGTAGGTGTCGTTGATGCCCTTGAGCCCGTCGATGTCGCCGAAGATGACGAGGGCGTTCTTCCCCATCTGCCTCGTCAGGTTCAGCTGCTGGGACGCGAGCTTCATGAAGCCGCGGCGGTTGTAGAGGCCGGTGAGCTCGTCCGTCAGCGAGAGGTTGGAGAGCTGTTCGTTGAAGTTCTCGAGCTCGATCATGGCCTGCCGAAGATTGTCCTCCGCCTTTTCCTTCGCGGCGTAGAGCGTGATCGCCTTCAGTATGCTGGAGACCTGCGTGGTCAGGCTCTCGTAGACGAACCCGCTCTGATTCGTCATCTCGTACACGATCGTGCCGTAGTGCATCTCGCGGAAGAACAGAGGATAGACGGCCAGCGTCCTGCGCTTCGAGCCGACGGAGGCGCCGGGCGGGAACAGGCGGCCGGAGGGATAGGTCGGCCTCCCTTCGGCCGAGATCTCGAGCTCGGAGCCGTCCACGAACCCGGATACGAGGCGGGCGCTCTCGGGGATGGTCCAGGGCGTCTTGGGGCTGTGGTACCATTCCTTCTCGAAGCGCGAGATGAAGTACGTCGGTATTCCGAGCCGGGGCAGCTGGATTTTCATGGTCTCGACGAGGTCCTCGATGCGCATGATCGAGGACATGCTGTACTGGACCTCGTGCAGCACGAGGTTCAGGCTGCTCGTCTCGTAGTTGATCGCGTTCTGGGCTATCAGGGTCATGTCGCCCGACAGCACGATGCACGAGTGGACGAGGACCTTGAGCCGACGCGAGTCGGCCTTCCCCGCGAAGACGCGCTCGATAGCGTCCGAGACGACCGGGACTATGTACTGCCATTCGCCGGGATGCATGCCGGCCTGGACCTCGTCCCTCAGGACCTCGCCGAAGCCCGAGATGAAGCGGTCGCATTCGGAGTCCCCCGCCTCCGATCCGGGCCCGCAGAGGCCGACGAGGCCGTCCAGGACCGCGCGTATGCTTCCCTCCCGGCCGTCGACGTCGCGGAGGTACTCGAAGGTGCCGTCCCTCAGCGCGGACATCGTCAGGGAAAGGCAGCCCTTCCCGTCGAGGCCGCCGGGGTCCTTCTCGCTCACGACGCGCGCCAGGGTGCGGATATCGTCGACGCAATGGGCCAGGCAGCCGCAGGACGAGCGGATGACGGGCTCGGTCGGAAGGACCGTGACCTCCGGCGCCTTCTTGCCGTCGGCGATGTCCGAGGCCATCGCGAAGGCCTTCCACGCCATCTCGAAGAGCGGCTGGCGGACCGTCGTCACGGGCGTGGATTGGGTCGAGGTCTCGGCGATGTCGTCGAAGCCCGCGACCTTCGTCGCGGCGGGTATCTTGTAGCCCTTCTCCCTCAGCAGCTGCGCCCCCTTGATGGCCATCTCGTCGTTCGCGAAGAGGAAGGCGTCGGGGACTTCCGGATTGCCCTCCAGGATCGTCTCGAGCGCGGGGCGGACGCTGTGGGGAGTGAAGTCGCCCTGACCGACAAGGGCCTCGTCGAAGGGGATCCCCTGGCGCTCGAGCTCCTCCTTGTAGGCGAGATAGCGCTCGTTCGCCTCCCAGTTGCTGGCCGGGCCCCTGACGAAGGCGATCCTCCGCGCGCCGTGCCTCTGGACCATGTGCTTGACGATGTCGCGGATGCCCGATCTGTTGTCGACGACGATGCTCGGCACCTCGGGGATGGCGATGCCGACGCTTACGAGAGGGAGGCCCCTGAAGCGGGAGCAGAAATCGCGCAACGCGGCCTCGTCGATGTAGTCGGCGACCAGCGTCGTGACCAGGATGAGGGCGTCGAGGTTCTCCTTCGACATCAGGTGGAAGATGCGGTTGTACTGGTAGTCGAATCCGTGGGGGGCTTCCAGGTTCCTGCCGGGGAAAACGATCAGGTCGGCGTCGAGCCTCTCCGCGCAGGCGACCGCTCCCTGCCAGATCTTGACGCCGTATCCGTACTCGAGCCTCGACGTCTGCAAGCCGATCTTCTTCCTGCCCATCACGCGGATTGTAACCGCGAATGGCCGGATCCGCCAGCGAAAGGATGCGCGACACCGCCCGGTCCGCGCGATGCGCGCCCTCGCGAAAGAGGCGTAAAAAAGGGCGCGATGCGCGAAAATGTCGCGCATCGCGCCCGACGGCGCCGCTCGGCTGATCCTGTCGGCGCGCCTCTAAGGTCGCGAGCCGGCGGTCACGCGCCGAGGGTCAGGCGCCGACCTTGGGCAGGTCCTTCAGCGCGGCGTCGACCTCGGACCTCGGCATGGAGTAGTCCTGGAGCTGCCCCGCGAAATACTTCTCGTAGCTCGCGAGGTCGAAGTGCCCGTGGCCCGAGAGGTTGAAGAGGATGACCCGCTTCTTGCCCTCGCGCTTCGCGGCCAGGGCCTCGTCGATGGCCCCGCGGATCGCGTGGCTCGACTCGGGCGCGGGGATGATGCCCTCGGTCCGGGCGAACTGGACGGCGGCCTCGAAGCTCGCGAGCTGCGGGACGGCGATCGCCTCGATGAGCCCCTCGTTAAGGAGCTGCGATACCAGGGGGCTCGCGCCGTGATAGCGCAGGCCGCCCGCGTGGATGGCCGGCGGGATGAAGGTCGAACCGAGCGTGAACATCTTGGCGAGCGGCATGAAATGGACCGTGTCGCCGAAGTCGTAGGCGTACCTGCCCTTCGTGAGCGAGGGGCAGGACTCGGGCTCGACCGCCACGAGGCGGGGCCCGGACTTCCGCTTGAGCTTCTCGCCCAGGAAGGGGAAGGCTAGCCCCGCGAAATTGGAGCCGCCGCCGTGGCAGGCGATCACCACGTCGGGCTGCTCGCCGAAGATCTCCATCTGGATCAGGGCCTCCTGGCCGATGACCGTCTGGTGGAGGCAGACGTGGTTCAGCACCGAGCCGAGGGCGTACTTGGTGTTCGGGTGCGTGACCGTGTCCTCGACCGCCTCCGAGATGGCCAGGCCCAGCGAGCCGGGGCAGTCCGGGTCCTTGGCCAGGATCGCGGCGCCGCACTTGGTCTTGGGGCTCGGGCTGGGGAGGACCTTGCCGCCCCAGGTCTCCATCATGAGCCGGCGGTAGGGCTTCTGCTCGTAGCTCACCTTGACCATGTAGACCTGGACCTCGATGCCGAAGAGGCTGCCCGCGAAGCACATGGAACTGCCCCACTGGCCCGCGCCCGTCTCGGTCGCGATGCGCTTGATGCCGTCGAGCTTGTTGAAGTAGGCCTGGGCGACCGCCGTGTTCGGCTTGTGCGAGCCCGCGGGCGACACGCCCTCGTACTTGTAGTAGATGTGCGCCGGCGTATCGAGGAGCTTCTCGAGATGCGTTGCGCGATACAGCGGCGAGGGCCTCCACATCTTCAGGATGTCGCGCACTTCCTTCGGGATCTCGACCATGCGCTCGGTCGTCGTCTCCTGCTCGATGATCGAGGGGCAGAAGACCGGGGCGAAGTCGTCCGCGGTGACGGGCTTGCCCGTCCCCGGATTGAGCACCGGCGCGGGCTGGTTGGGCATGTCCGCGATTATGTTGTACCAGTACTTGGGCATCTCGTGGTCACCGAGGTGCACTTTGCGCTTTTCACTCATGGAGTCCTCCTGAAGGCCGAAGCCCGCCGCCGCGCCGAAGGCGGAGGACGCGGGGATGGGCGCCGAGGCGCGACATCCACGCGCCCGAGCGGTCGCGAAATGGTGTTTCTTTTTATAGTATCATTTGGAGGATGTCAAGCTCGAAAGCGCCTGAGCGGGGGAGAAGGTCGCGCGGCCCCCGGCCGCGGCAGCGGCCAAACCCGCCTGCGCGCCCTTCCCGCCCCGCGCCCCTCCATCCGGGTCGGCGCCCGTATGGAGCCTTTCTTACGGCGCGAAGGCTTCCTTCAGGAACGCGAGGTCGAGCTCGGGATAGACGGGGAAGCGCTCCATGATCGCGGCGACCCGCCGCCGCGCCCGCTCGCGCTCGGCCTCGCCGATGGTCGCCTTTGCGCGGCTGGGGTTCCCGTCTTTCGTCGTAGAAGGCTTCGCGGCGCGCAGGACCTCGCCCATGATCGAGCCGAGCTCGGCCATCTCGGCCGCTCCCATGCCCAGGGTCGTCGCGGCGGGCGTCCCGATGCGCAGGCCGCTCGTGAACCAGGGGCCGTTCTTGTCGAAGGGCAGGGCGTTGCGGTTCAGGGTTATGCCGCAGTCGTGCAGGAGGCTCTCGGCCTGGCGACCGGTCAGTCCGAGCTTGGACACGTCGACGAGCAAGAGGTGGTTGTCGGTCCCGCCGGTGACGACCTCGAGGCCGGCCTGAGCGCAGGCGGCCGCGAGGCTCCGAGCGTTCGCGACGACGCGGGCCGCGTAGGCCGCGAAGGCGGGCGTGGCCGCCTCGCGCAGCGCGATCGCCTTGGCGGCGACAACGTGCGGCAGCGGCCCACCCATGACGAGGGGGCAGCCGTTGTCCAGCGACTCGGCGAACTCCTTGGTCGAGAGCACCATCCCGGCGCGCGGGCCGCGCAGGGTCTTGTGCGTCGTCGTCGTGACCACCTGCGCGTGAGGGAGGGGCGAGAAGTCTCCCTCCAGGACCTTGCCCGCCACGAGGCCCGCGAAGTGCGCCATGTCCGCCATGAGGACAGCCCCGACCGAATCGGCTATCGCGCGCATGCGGCGGAAGTCGATCCGACGAGGATAGGCGCTATAGCCCGCGAGCAGGATGAGGGGACGGACCTCTTTCGCCTGTCGATCGATCGCGTCGTAGTCGAGGAGCCCGGTCGCGCGGTCGACCGAGTAGGTATGCACGTCGAACATGCGGGCCGACACGTTGAGGCGGTAGCCGTGGGTCAGGTGTCCCCCGGAGAAGTAGTCGAAGCCCAGGAGCCGCTGGTTGCCCAAGGTCGCGCGAAGATGAGCCCACTCGGCGTCGCTGAGGTCGTACAACTTCTCCTTGCCGAGCCGCCCCAGCTCGGGGACTTCGACGCGGGTCTGAAGGATCGCCCAGTAGGCCATGATATTCGCGTCCGCGCCGCAGTGGGGCTGGACGTTCGCGTGCTCGGCCCCGAAGAGCGAGGTCGCGGCCTCGCGGCAGGCTTCCTCGATCCGATCGACATTCTCGTTGCCCGCGTAGTAGCGGTGGCCGGGATAGCCCTCGGCGTACTTGTCCGTGAGGAGGTTGCCCATCGCGAGCTGCACCGCGGGCGACGAGTAGTTCTCGCTCGCGATCAGCTTGACCGCGCTCCGCTGCTTCTCGAGCTCGGCCACGATCGAGGCGGCGACGTCCGGGCCCGAGGCGGAGACCTCCTGGAGCGCGGCGACGTAAGCAGCGAGGACGGGCGACACGGTAGCGCCCTTCCGTTCGATGAGCTTCTGTAGCGGGTTTTGCAGCATGGCGGCTCCTCCGAGTGGATCGAGGTGCCTCCGCCCAGGCGCGCGGCGGAAGTGAAGGTCAAGCTTCCCGATGGTTATCCATCTCGGAGCGCCAGTCGCCGGCGGTAGTATACGCGCCCGGCCGGATGTTTTCCAGTGCGCCGGCGCGGCAGAACAGGGCGGAGGTCGTGGACTTCCTGATCGGCGCCGAATAGGACGCGAATCCGGGATCAACCGCCCGAGTCGAGGGCCGGCGACCTTCAGTCCCCGAAGGTCGCGTTCTTCCTGATGAGCGCGAGCCGCGCCACGACGCTCGAGCGCGAGCGCAGCCCGTCGGCCGGCGTGTTCATGACGTAGTCGATCATGCGCTCGACGCTCGTGACCGCGACGTGGAGGCGCGTGTCGCTCGACGCGTAGTAGACGAGGAGCCTGCCGTCCTCGTCCGCTATCGCGCCGTTCGTGAAGACGACGTTGGAGACGTCGCCTATGCGCTCCTCGCCCTCGGGCGCGATGAGGTAGCCGCCCGGGCTCGCGATGACCCTGGCGGGATCGTCCAACGCGGTCAAGAAGGCGTAGATGACGTAGCGCAAGCCCGCGGCGGTGTTGCGCACGCCGTGCGCGATATGCAGCCAACCCTTCTCGGTCTTGATCGGAGGCGCGCCGGCTCCGTTTTTCACTTCTTTGATCGTGTGATAGACCCTGGGATCGAGGAGGCGCTCGTCCTTTATAATCGCGCCTTTCATCGAGTCTGCGAAGCCGACGCAGATGCCGCCGCCCGATCCCGTGTCGATAAAGCCGTCCTGGGGCCTCGTGTAGAAGAGGTACTTACCCTTCACGAGCTCGGGGTGCAAGACGACGTTGCGCTGCTGCGGGGACGGAGTGACGAGGTCGGGCAGCCTCTCCCAGGAGCGGAGGTCGCGCGTGCGGACGATGCCCGCGGTCGCGAAAGCGCTCGAGGTGTCGCCCGCTGGCGCGGCGGGGTCCTTGCGCTCGGCGCAGAAGATCCCGTAGATCCAGCCGTCCTCGTGCGCGGTGAGGCGCATGTCGTACGCGTTGGTCTCGGGATCCGCCCGGCCAGAGGGGCCGGGCCCAAGGTCCCCGAGGAGGATCGGCTCGCCGACGAAGCGGAAGCCGTTCACGCCGTCCGGGCTCTCGGCGAGGGCGAAGAAGCTCTTGCGGTCCGCGCCTTCGACTCGGCACGCGAGATAGTACGCGCCGTCGAGCTTGATCGCTCCCGCGTTGAAGACGGCCTCGACGCCGAGACGCTCCATGAAGCGCGGATTGGTCGCCGGGTCGAAGTCGTAGCGCCAGCGGGGCGGCACGTGAGCCGCGGTCAGGACCGGGTAGCGGTAGCGCTCGAAGATGCCGTTGCCCGGCAGGACGGGCTCGTTCCTCCGCGAGACCAGCTCCTTCCACTCGCGCGTGACCTCGGCCTTGCGCTTCTCGAAGCTGTCGTTCATCGCGGGGAAGGCGGCGCGCGCGACTCTCTCGGCCCGAGCCATCACCTCGAGGCAGGAGCGGCCGTCATGGTATGCGGTCTTCCACATGCCGCCCTTGGGTTGGCCCGCGACGGGCTTCCCGTCTGCCGAGACTCCCCAGAACCACTCGCCGTGCTCATGGTCGATGATCTTTTCTTCGATATAGTCCCATACGCGGACCGCCGCGTCGAGGAAGCGGCCGTCGCCCGTGGCCTGCCACGCGTCGACGCAGCCGACGACGGCCTCGGCCTGGACCCACCAGTCGCGCTGTCGCTCTATGTGGCCGTTCGCCTTCTCGCGCGGGAGCGACCCGCCATGCTCGACGAGGGCCGCGAGCGCGCCCTCCCGTGCGGCCTTCACCGCCGCGAGGACGTGGGCGGGCGCGGTCTCGGCGCCGCCGTACGCGAGGTGAGCCGCCTCGGTCATGAGCCAGCAGGACTCGATGTCGTGGCCCCAGGAGACGTGGTCGGTCATCGGCTTCCAGCCGCGGTCGAAGTACAGGCTCAAGGAAGGCTTCCCCGCGAAGACCTTCCGCGCGAAGACGTCGAGGAGGCTCGCGAGCGATTCGCGCGCCTCGGGTCGGCCCGTCGCGCGGTAGAAGGCCGACAGCGCCTCGAGGACGTGGAGGTTCGTGTTCATGGACTTGTCGCAATGGACGTCCACGTCGCTCAGAGCGAAGGCGATCGGCCCCCTCCACGCTCGGTCGCATGCCTCCCAGTAGCCGCCGAGCTCGCGGTCGCGCGCGACGCGCTCGATGAGCGCGTAGGTCTCGAGCGCCAGATCGAGCGCCTCGCGCTCTCCCGTCGCGGCGAAGTACGCGGAGAGGGCGTAGAGGGCGAATGCCTGGCCGTAGATCACCTTCTCCTCGCGCTGGGGGCCGCGCGCGTCGACGGCCCACCAGAATCCGCCGCGCTCGGCGTCGCGGAGCTTTCCCGTCAGGCAGCTGTAGGCGGCGCGCGCGGCGTCGAGGTACTCGATCTTGGAATAGCGCCCGTACGCGGCCGAGTAGGCCCACAGGAAGCGCGCGTGCGCGACGAGGCCCTTGGGCGCGGCGGCGTCGAAGCTGCCGTCGTCGCGGACGAGGCCGTAGAATCCTCCGCCGTCCCTGTCGATGTACTTCAGCCAGAACGGGAGGATGTCAGACTCGAGCTCGGCGCGCATGCGCGCCGAGAGGCGCTGGAGATTCCCGATATCCTCCGCCGAATAGCGTACGTCACTCATACTCGCTCCGCATCAGAGATGGAATCAATAGAGAGGGCGCTTGCCGCCTAGCCCCTGTCGTCGTCGGCGTCGCCGTCCTCGAGCTCGGAGTTGGCCATGACCCACGATATTAGCTCGTCCGCCCTCGCGTAGGCCAGCGCCACGCAGGTGTCCGCGGCGCCGTAGTAGATGGCCATGCGACCCGTGCCTGAGTCGCAGAGGCAGGCGCAGGGGAAGACGACGTTGGGCACGAAACCCGTCGTCTCGTAGGGCTCTTCGGGCGTAATGAGGTAGTCACTGGCCCTGTACAGTACTTTCGCGGGCCGATCGCGGTCCAGGATCGCGGCCCCGAAGCTGTACACGTAGCCGTTGCAGGTGCTCGAAACGCCATGATACAGGAGGAGCCAGCCGACGCTCGTCTCGACGGGCACCGCTCCCGCGCCGATCTTCATCCCCTCCCACCAGCCCCGCGTGCCTCTGCGCATGACCTTGCGGTGCCTGCCCCAGTGGACGAGGTCGGGGCTCTCAGAGAGGAAGATGTCTCCGAAGGGCGTGTGCGCCGGATCGCTCGGCCTGTGGAGGAGGAGGTACATGCCCCCGACCTTGCGGGGGAAGAGGACGCCGTTGCGATTGTAGGGATAGCTCGGGTTCTCAAGCCGCGTGAAATGCTCGAAGTCCTCGGTCACGCCCAGCCCGAGCGAGGCCCCCGAGAAGTCCGAGCACCAGACGACGTAGTACTTGTCCTCGATGCGGACGACGCGGGGGTCGTAGGCGTAGCCGGGCTGGAAGTCCCTGCCGGCCTCGTCCTTCCACGCGATTCTCTCGTCGCGAATATTCCAACTGAGGCCGTCCTTCGAAAAGCCCACGTGAAGGTGAGCGCGCCCGTTCCTGTGGTCGGCGCGGAAAACGCCGGCGTAGCCGCCCTTCCAGGGCACTACCGCCGAATTGTACACCCGCGCGCAGGACGGCGTCGGATTCCGTCCGAGGATCGGATTTCCGCTGTGGCGCCAGATGACGGACTTGCAGCCGGTGGGCCGATCCTCCCATGGAATCCCGGGAACGTTTTCGCCGATGATCGTGATGGCGGGCATGCAGTTACCTCGCAGTACTGAAGACATATACCTAAAAGGTTGAGGGATGCGGAATAAGGCTACTCTGGCGTAATGGATGCGTCAAGATCGGCGGAGGGGAAAACGAGAAAAATCGGTTTCTCTTTTCTTGGCTTTGGGGCGTCGCCAGGCGGCAGCCGCCTTTCTCTCAGCGGCTGCCGGCCCGGCTAGTCTTTCTTCGCGTGGTCATTCATGACCACTTACTGTTTGGCGTGGTCATGGACGCCGGCGACGGCCCGCCCCGAGGGGTCGGCCATCGCCGCCCAGGCCGCGTCCCAGCGGATAGCGGTCGGCGTCGAACACGCGATCGAGGGGCCGTCGGGCACCAGCTCCGCGGCCGTGGGGTTCTTGAAGTGCTCATCGAAGATCGTGCGGAACCAATAGGCTTCCTTGGTCGGCGGCGTCTTGACCGGGAAGCGGTAACGCGCGTTGGCCATGACCGAGTCGGAGATCTCCTTCTCCGCGTAGGCCTTGATCGAGTCGATCCAGGAATAGCCGACGCCGTCCGAGAACTGCTCCTTCTGGCGCCAGAGCACCTCGTCGGGGATCCAGCCATCGAAGGCCTTGCGGAGGATGTGCTTCTCCATCCGGCCGGACCTCGGGGGGGCTCCCTCGGGGGCCTTCTTGATCATCTTATGGGTCGGGTCGATGCTCATCGCGACGTTCATGAACTCGGGATCGAGGAAAGGCACGCGGGCCTCGACGCCCCAGGCGGACATTGCCTTGTTGGCCCGCAGGCAGTCGTAGAGGTGGAGCATAGAGAGCTTGCGGACGAGCTCCTCGTGGAACTCGGTCGCGTTAGGCGCTTTATGGAAGTAGAGGTAGCCGCCGAAGATCTCGTCCGAGCCCTCTCCCGAGAGGACCATCTTGATGCCCATCGCCTTGATCTTCCGGGCCATGAGGTACATGGGCGTGCCGGCGCGGATCGTGGTCACGTCGAAGGTCTCGAGGTGATAGATGACGTCGGGTATCGCGTCGAGGGCCTCTTGGACCGTGAACTCGATCTCGTGGTGCTGGCTCCCGATCGCCTGGGCGACGATCCTGGCGTACTTCGTGTCCGGCGCGCCGGGCAGCCCGACGGAGAAGGAATGCATGCGGGGCCACCAGGCCCGGTCGCGCTCGTTCGACTCGACGCGCTTCTCGGCGTGCTTCGCCGCTACCGCCGCGACGAGCGAGGAGTCGACCCCGCCCGAGATGAGCAGTCCGTAGGGGACGTCGCACATGAGCTGCCGCTTTACCGCGCCCTCGAAGGCCTCGCGCAGAGCGTCGAGGTCGGCGTCGCCCTTCGGAATGAAGCCGGGCGCGGCCCATGAGGGCTCATACCACTTCACGAGAGCGCCCTCGCTCGAGCGGTAGTAGTGTCCGGGAGGGAAGACCTCGACCTTGGGGCAGACGTCGTAGATCGCCTTCAGCTCCGAGGAGACGATGACGTTCCCCTCGCCGTCGCGGCCCCAGTAGAGCGGGTTGATGCCGATGTGGTCGCGGGCGATGAAATACTCGCCGTCGCGCGGATCGTAGATGACGAAGGCGAAGATGCCGTTCAGCATCTTCACGAACTCGGGGCCATACTCGTCGTAGAGATAGAGGATGGGCTCGCAGTCCGACTCGGTCTGGAATTCGTGCGGCTTGCGGAGCTTCTCCGAGCGGAGCATCGCGTGGTTGTATATCTCGCCGTTGACCGCGAGCACGCGGCCCGTCGCCTTGTCGACGAGGGGCTGGGCTCCGTGCGTCACGTCGACGATCGCGAGCCGCTCGTGGCAGATCACCGCCCTATTGTCCGAGTAGACGCCGCTCCAGTCCGGCCCGCGGTGGCGCAGGCGCTTGACCCTGTTCAGCGCGAGCTTGCGAAGCTCTACCGGATCGCCCTTGATGTCGAGGATGGTGAAGATTCCGCACATGGCGCGACTCCCTCCTGTGGTCGCGGTGAGTATGTCGCGAATCGAGAACGAATCACAATACCTTTGCAGGCCTGATTTTAGCTACGCGCGCGTAGGAATTTTCCGAGCCTTGTCGATCCCGCTACGCGGGGCCGCTTCTTCGGTCGCGCGTCTCGGAGCCGGAAGGAAAGAGCGCGAGCGCGAGGGCGTACTGCTCGCCTCCATGATCATCCCTCGACATGAACTCGGAGGCGATCTCCTCGAGGCGCGAGCGGAAGGCTTCGGCGTCGCTCGCCTTGATCCGCGCGATCGAAAGGCGCGAGAAGGCGGCTACGTCGGTCTCGGGATGATCCACGTTGAGCCGACGGGAAGTCGCCGCGACGAGCTCGTCGCGGAATCTCGCCAGGTCGAGACTTCGCTCGTCGATCTTCTCGCCGTGGTCGAGCTCGATCGAATACGAATACGCGCTCGCCCGATAGTACTTCTCCACGTTCCTCGAGGTCGCGCGAGTCTCGATGAGGACGATGAGCCGATTCTCCAGGAGCTTGCGCACGTGATGACTCAGGTTCGCCGGCGTTGTACTCAATCGAGACGCCACCATGCTGAGGGTGGCTTCTTCCTCGGCGAGAATCGCGAGGATGGCGATCCGCGTCGGATTTGCGTATGCCGAGATCGCCTCGGAGCTTCGAAGGACGATATGGCTCACGGGTTCATATTGATCGATTGGCATATTTCTAACGTTAGCATATTTTCTAACAAATGGAAATATCCTAACGTTTTGAAGAATCCAAACGTTAGAAAGCAGCTGCAGATTTAAGTCCTTTCCAGAAAGTAAAAAAGGCTGAGCCGTTCAAACGGCCCAGCCTGCTCCGGTAAATCTGTTTATCCCGCTCGATAGTGCTTGTTGGCTTTCCTATTGATATGATGGCTTCAGCCACAGTATCGACGTGACGAGCCGCGGATAGAGGCGTGAGCCGAGGTCCTTCCCATCCGAGGAGTCCACCTGGTCGGTCGCGGCGAAGTCGGCGGAACCGGTCCTCTGCCAGCGCGCGTGAACGGCGTCTCTCCGTGTCCTCTCGTCATCGAACCCGAGAATCTGCTCGGCGACGTACTGATTGAGGAAGATCTTCGACATCCAGGTGTTTTTGCTCGTCGAGGAAAGCTTCCAACCACCCGACGTCGCATCGAGGCAGACGCCCTTCGCGAGGACGGTGTCGAGGTGCCGCTTCAGGGCCTTGATGAGGGAGCCATAGGGCCCGTCCTCGCGCACGGCTTCGGGAGCGCCGCAGAAGCCGGGGTAAGCGAGCCCCTCGATCGCGGGAATGATGCGCGACCGATTCTCGCCCTCGAAGACGGCGGGGATAAAGAGCTCTGAAGCGAGCATGCGGCCCGCGATGGTCGCTGCTGCTGCTGCTGCCGATTCGCCCGCGGCCCTCGACTCGGCGGAGGGGCCGCCGTCGATCTTCGTGAAGAGGGCCTTGAGGCACACGAGGGCCGACCAGGCCTTCACGGCGAGGTACAGGTTGTTCCGCGCCTGACCGAGGCTGATGTCGAGCGAGTCGTAGGTGGTTATCTCGGAGCCGCCTGCGCAGCGGTCCGAGTCGCGGTCCATGATACCGTCCTCGTTGGCGTCGCGAGCGCGTATCGACGCGAGGCAGGCCGCGAGGGTCTCCCGCCTCGCCTTTGCCCAGGGCGCGCCGCCCGCGATGCCTGCGTAGAGACAGGCCGTGAGCGTCCAGTTGAGGGTCTCCTCGTAGCTCATGTAACTGAAGCAATCGGTGAGGCCCGGCATCTCGTACGAGGAGGTCGCCGGAGGCGTGAAGCAGTCGTCGACGCCCTGATCGTGGCAGAAGGCGATGCCGAGGGAGTCCGTGTACGAGTACCGCTCGGCGAAGAACTCGAGCTCGTTGCGGAGGGTCCAGGGCGAGAAGCGCGCTTCCCAGAAGGCCTGGTCCACGGTGAGGTCGAGCGTGTTCATCATCTGGTACTCGCCCTCATTGACGACGAAGAGAGGCTCGCCTCCCTCGGTGAGGAGGAGCTCCGTGCTCGAGTTGTAGCTGTGGGCGGCGTGGGCGATGAGGAACTTCCGGTCGTCGGAGAGGCCGGAGGAGTCAAGCTCGGCGTCGAGCGCCTCGGCCTTTCGTATCGACTGGGCGGACTCCGCGAGGGCGTCCTCGAGGACCTCCTCGAGGTCCTTGAAGAGGCAGGTGTAATAGGCGTGGGAGGTCTTGCCCGTGGTGACGATGCCGTCCCGGTATGCGCCCATGGCGATGATGAAGGACTTGGCCTCGCCCGCGTCCACCTTGAAGCGCAAGCCGCCCTCGTTGGCGAGGTGGCGGAGGGGCCGGGGGGTGCCGTCGGGGCCTCCGTTGAACGCGGCCTCGACGAAGGACCAGTCCATGACCTCGGCGATACCTTCCGCGGGCAGGGTCGCGAAGCCGTAGGACGTGTCCATGGCCATGCCCAGGAGGCCGCCTTGCGTCGAGTCCGAGAGGGGGCGGCGTATCCCCTGCATGCCGAACACGCCGGTCATCTCCTCGGAGCCGGCGCTGTTGTCGAAGGAGACGCGAACGAGGAGCGAGGGCCGCAGCGCTGATCGCGAGGCGGTTCGCGCTGACGCCCGCGGATCCGGGACGTCTCCGAAGAAGGAGTAGATGCGAAGGCTCATGGATCCGGCTTTCCACTCCTCGCCCGAGAAGGAGACCCACCGCTCCATCTCCTTCTCGGAGAAGTAGGCGGCGCTGTTCCTGGAGTCCGACCGGCTCGCGTCGACCTCGTCCTCGCGGTAGGCGGAGGCGCCGAGCCCGTACGTTACGCCCGGGGAGAAGGGCAGGAGGCGGGGCTCCTTGCGGCCGGCGCGATAACCGACGAAGAGACCGACGCGCGGAGGCTTGACGTTGCCGACGACCATGCCGGCGCCTTGGCCGATCCGGCCGAGCACGAGCGAGGCGTAGGCGCCCCACATGCCATGGAGCGAGTAGTAATCTTGTTCAGGCACGCGTACGGCCATATAGTCATCCTCTCCGCCCCGAGGCTGTAGGTAAAGTTAGGGCTTATAAAAACCATAACATTTCGGAGGGGCCTTGCTCATCGGAATACCGGCCGTTTCGCTCATCGGACATTTTACCTATGGCAAAGATCAAGGAAGTGTTGAAAAAGACTCTATAGCCTTTTTCAACACTCTGCTAGAGGCGGCCGGTACCGACGTCCCGGTACCGGGGAGCTCGGCCTATTCCTTTATCGATCCCACGTTCATTCCCATCACGAAGTACTTCTGCAGGAAGGGATAGACGACGAGGATCGGAATCGTCGCGATGATGGTCCCGGCCGCCCGGATCGAGACGGGAGTGACCATGCTGGCTGCGATGTTCGCCGCCATCCCCGCGGCGTTGACGTCCGCTGCCGACCTCGATTGGCTCATCGACTGCTGCAACAGGGCCATGAGCTGGTATTGAAGGGTGAAGAGCTCGGTCTTGTTCGAGTTGTACAGCAGCGTATCGAACCAGGCGTTCCAGGCGCCCACGGCGACGAAGAGGGCCACGGTCGCCAGGACCGGCTTGCAGAGGGGCAGGACGAAGCTGATGAATATCCTGAAATCGCTCGTGCCGTCGATTCGCGCCGACTCGAAGAGGCTCTCGGGTATCGTTTTGATGTAGGTCCTGATGACGATGAAGTTGAAGGCGCTGATCAGGGTCGGGACGACGTAGACCCAGAAAGTCCCGTTGAGGTGCAGGTTCTTGATGAGGAAGTAGTTGGGGAAGAGCCCCGCGTTCACGTACATCGAGAGCAGGACGATGATGGTCAGGGGCCTGCGGAGCACGAACTCCCTGCGGGAGAGGGCGTAGGCCAGCATCGTCGTGAGGAAGAGGTTCAGGACCGTGGAGCATAAGGCCCTGGCGACGGAGATGGAAAGGGCGTGCGGTACGTTAGCCGACACCCAGATGGACTTGAAATTCGTGATCGTCCAGATTCGGGGCCAGAGGTAGAGGCCTCCGCGCGTCGTGTCGATGGCCTGGTTGAACGATACGATAATCGTGTTCCAGAAGGGATAGAGCGTCACCAGAATGATGGACGTCAGGACGAGGGCCTTCGCGACGCCGAAGACCGCCTCGTCGAGGAAGGCCTTGGCGCTGAGGTACCTCCTCCTGCCGAGCTTGAGCGTCATACGAGCTTCTCCTCTCCCAGCTTCCCGGAGACCCAGTTTGCCGTCATGAGGAGGATGATGTTCACCACGCTCTTGAACATGCCGCCGGCCGTGGCCAGAGAGTAGTTGCCGTTGCGGAGCCCGTAGGTCACCACGTAGATATCGATGCTCTGCGCGTAGTCCTGGTTCATCCCGTTCTTCAGGAGGTACTGTATCTCGAAGCCTGACTCCATGATCCAGCCGAGGTTCATGATCAGCAGCACGACGATCGTCGGCTTGATGCCGGGCAGCGTGATGTGGCGCATCCGCGAGAAGCGTCCGCAACCGTCGATCTGGGCGGCCTCGTAGAGGGCCGGATCGATCGACGAGATGGCCGCGAGGTAGATGATCGTGTTCCAGCCGACTTCCTTCCAGACGTTCGTGAAGCCGACGATCCACCAGAAGGCCTTAGGCTCGCCGAGCCAGACCTTGGGCTCCTTGATGATGCCCAGCCATTTCAGGATCACGTTGAAGACGCCGTCCGACGCGAGCATGCTCGAGACGAGGCCGGCGACGACGACCCATGACAGGAAGTGGGGCAGGTAGGAAATGGTCTGCGCGAGACTCTTGACCCACTTGTTCTTGACCTCGTTCAGGAGGAGGGCGAGCCCTATCGCGAAGGTGAAGTTGAAGACGAGGTTGATGAAGCTCATCGCGAGGGTGTTGCGCATCACCGTCACGAAGAGATCGTCCGAGAAGAGGTACTGGAACCATTTCCAGCCGACCCAGGGCGACGCGAAGCCCTTGGCGGGCTTGAAGTCCTGGAAGGCCATCGTCCAGCCCGCGAGCGGGACGTAGGTGAAGAGGATCACGTAGAGGACTATGGGAACGGACATCAAGACGAGCTGCCTCTGCGTGAGGAGCCTCTTCCAGAATCCCGCTGGCCTGTTAATGGCGACGCTCGACATAGATGACTCCAGTCTTCAGGGCGAGGCCGGCGGTGCGCGAGTCGATCCCGCGCCCCGCCGGCAGTTCGATTCGAGGCTCGATGTCCTTACTTCAGCTTACCGAACTTCGCCATGCGCTCGTCGAGGCCCTTCTGGATGTAGGCTTCGAAGAGCTGCAGGTTGCATTTCTTCAGGTCGTCGACGTAGTTCGCCCACTCCTTCTCGAAGTCGGCGGGCTTGGCGAGAATGACCTTCGGCAGGTCCTTCGCGTAGGTGTCCTGGGCCTTGGTGAAGGCGAGCTTCTCGGCCGAGCCGTCCGGCGGGACGATCTGCCAGGCAGGGTACCAGGCGGGGTTCGGCGGCGGATTCTTGTCCATCATCTCGGCGTAGCTGGAGACGCCGTAGGCCTTGAATATCTCGACGTCCTCGGGGTACTGGGAAGCCTGGTACTCCTTCGGGTTGTTGCGCAGGGCGTGGGCCTGCCCGTTCTTCGTGAAGCGGCCCTCGAGCTTCGGCGCGTCGTACCACCAGAGCTCTGCCAGGTTGTGCGACCTCCACGTTACGTCGTCCCAGCGGGTGCGCTGCTCGGGAGTGCAGACCGGCTGGCCGTCCTTGTCGATGATGTAGTCCGAGCCCTCGAAACCCCAGGTGAATACTTTCTGCCAGGCGGGATCGAGCTGCGCGTCGAGGAACTGGATAATGCGGATCGCCTTTTCCCTGCTCGTTTTTGCGCTGATTCCGTAGCCGCGCTGCAGGTTGGGGAGCGGCATATCGCGCCAGTGCGGCTTCGTCGACTTATCGAAGACGATGGGCAGGGGCATCAGCGTCTCCCAGACCCGCTTCTGGGCGAAGAGAGTCTTCGAGGCCTCTTGGAACTGCCAGTACTGGTCGTGCACGCCGAGGACCTGGCCGTTGGCGAGCTTGGCGAGGTATTGGTCGTAGTTGTCGACGAAGGACTCGCGGTCAACGAGGCCCTTGTCGTTCATCGCGTTGAGGATCTTGTACCAGCGCTTGGCCTCGGGGCCGTAGTACTGGACCCTGTATTTCCCGGTCTTCGGGTCGACGATGCCGTCGCCGTCGTTCGGGTAGCCTGCCAGGAAGGGCGGCGGGTTGCAGAGGTCAAACCTGTGCCAGTCGTAGGTCAGGATGGAGAAGCCGATCGTCGGCTTTCCGTCGGCGGTCGTCGGGTGCTTGGCCTTGTACTTGGCGATGATGTCGAAGTACTCGTCGATCGTCGTGATCTTCGGGAACCCGAACTCCTTCATGACCGCCTTCTGGATGAACATGGCGGGGCCCCAGTACGACTGGTCGGTATAGCCGTTCTCGATGACTCCGTAGTTGAGCAGGCAGTAGACGTGACCGTCCTTCTCGTGCATCTTCGCCCAGGTGATGGGGTCGGCCTGGTAGTGCCTCTTGAGGTTGGGGGCGTACTTCTCGATCAGGTCCTCGAGGGGCATGCAGGCGCCCGCGTCGATGAACTTGGGAGAGTTGATGTCGAGGAGGTCGGGGTAGTCCTGGCCGGCGATCATGACGCCGATCTTCTGATCGACCTCGGCGACCGCGATGTCCCACTTGAAGGTGACCCCGAGCTTCTCCTTGATTAGCTTGTAGACGCGATTGTCCTCCGGGGGAATGGGGAAATTCGCATTGATGGTGAAGACCGAGATCTCCACGGGCGGCAGCTTCGTGGTCGGCAGCTTGTCCACCGCCTGGGCGAGGGACATCGTCGCCGCGATCGCGAGCAAGGCCGCGATAAGCGATAGTCTTTTCACGAGAACCTCCTTGGGAATACCTCTATCGAACGATAAGAGAGCCTGGCCCATGCTAGGGCTCGAGTCGAAATCGGCCAATAGGGCATCTCAGGGCAGAGGGTATAGGGGAATTTACTTATACTTTCTTTTCCCCGATTCGAGGCGCAGCTCAGGACAGGGCTACAGGCCCTTGTACTCGAACCAGTCGAAGTCGGCGAAGCCGTCCGAAGGACTGCCGCCCGACGTCGCGAACATTCCGATCGTGGTCCCGACGAAGCCGCCCGCCCGCTCGGTGCTGAGTAATCGTCCGTCCATCCCCGCCGCGAGCGTCTCGAGGGCGTTCGGAGAGGGTCCCGCCCGGAACGCGAGCTTTTGTCCCATGGCCTCGGCCTCGAGGACGACGGCGCCTCCGTCGAAAGCCCTCCGAACGAGCGTCCTGTCCGGCCCGCCTTCGGCGACGACGAGGCGCAGCGCGTTCCCTTCGGCGTCCCGGGCGAACTCAATGCGATAGTGAAAGTCCTCGCTCTGGAAGAGGACCAGGCCCGCCGCGTCCCCGGGGCGCCTCGGCACGAATTCGAGTGCCGTACGGGCCGACCATGACCTGTGCAGCTGACGCCTGCCGACGTAGCTGACTGCCCCCTTCTCGCGCGGCGTCGCAGGAAGGAGCCTGAGGCGCAGGAATCCGGGCCGTTCCTCGAGGCTCGAGAAGGACGAAGCGGGGAGGCGCAGGGAAATCCAGTGCGGAGCGAGCCGAGCGCCATCGAACTCGTCGCGGTCGGGGACGGGCTCGACGTCGAAGCGCGGCAGGTCGGGCGTGGGGAACCGCTCCTCGACCCTGCCTGCGCCGGGGCAGGGGAGAGGCCACTCGTCCTCCCAAGCCACGGGAACGAGGAAGGTCTCGCGGCCGAGGTTGGAGCAGCCGTCATAGGGCCTCGAGGCGAGATGGACCATCCACCAGTCGCCGTTCGGGTCGTCGACGAGATCGCCGTGCCCCACGTTGATGATCGGACAGTCCTTCCCGAGGTGGCGGTGCGTCAGGATGGGATTCGAGCTCTTGCCCGTCCACGGTCCTTCGAGGGACCGGCTCCGCGCGACCGAGATCGCGTGGTCGATTCCCGTCCCTCCCTCGGCGGCGAGGAGATAGTACCAGCCGTCCTTTCGGTAGAGGTGCGGCCCCTCGGGCCAGATGCAGTCCCTGAGGGCGCCCCTCCAGATGCCGCGGGCCTCGCCCTTCAAAGACAAGGTCCCGAGATCGAGCTCCCTGATCCATACCTCCCAGTTGCCGGAATAGCGCTCGCCCTCCGGGGCGGGGCGCGTGCCGCAGTACCATGCGCGGCCATCGCCCTCGTCGAAGAAGAGCGAGGGATCGATGCCGCTCGCGTCCGGGAGCCAGGCCGGCTCGGACCAGGGCCCCGCCGGGTCGCGCGCGGTCGCGATAAAGTTGCCGCCGTTGTCGACGTTGGTGCAGGCGACGTAGAAGAACCCGTGATGATGGCGGAGGGTCGGCGCGAAGAGCCCGCGAGAGACGCCCGCGCCCTCGAGGGGCAGCTGCGACGCGCGGTCGAGGACGTGCCCGATCTGGCGCCAATGGACGAGGTCGCGGCTGTGGAAGATCGGAATGCCGGGGAAGTAGGCGAAGGAGGACGTGACGAGGTAGAAATCGGCGCCGACCCGGCAGATCGACGGGTCGGGGTAGAAGCCGCTCAGGATGGGGTTCCGGTACTCCGCCGTATCGCGCATGCGGGAATCATGGCAGAGCGGCCGCCCTCGGTATAGCGGTGCTTTTGCTTATAAGAAAATTTACCTATGCGTTAAGGCGCGACATCCGGCCGGTGCCCGCCCTACGACCTGGTGCTCCACTCGACCGCGTACTTCCGCAAGTCCGCGGCGCTCGGAAGCCCGAGCTTCTCCTTGATGTGGTCGCGGTAGGCGTTGACCGTCTTGACCGAGAGGGACAGCCGCTCGGCGATCTCCGCCGCGCCGCACCCGCGGCCGATAAGGGTGAAGACCTCGAGCTCCCGGTCGGAGAGCCTGTCGACGGGGTCCGCGTCCGCCTTGCCGCCGACGATGCCCTCGAGCATACGCTCGCGGAGCTCGTCGCTCACGGCGATGCGTCCTTCCAGCACCTCGCGCACCGCGTCGAGGAGCGCGCTCGGGTTCTCGTGCTTCATGACGTAGCCGCGGGCGCCCGCCTTCAGCGCCCGCTCGCCGTAGAGGTTCTCCTCGTGCATGGACACCACGAGGACGGCCGTCTCGGGGAAGTCGGACTTGATGGTCCTGACGAGCTCGAGGCCGCTCTGCCCCTGCAGGGAGATGTCCACTATCGCGATGCGAGGCTTCGTCTTCTTGAGGAGAGCCAGCGCCTCCGAGATGCTGCCGGCCTCTCCGGCCTGGTCGAGCCGGAGCTCCTGCGCGATGAGCGTCGCGACCCCCTGTCGGTACAGCGGGTGGTCGTCGACGACGATGAAATTAGGGCGTATTGCCATGTCTTACCTCGGGACCCTGCAGCTCACGATGGTCCCCCTCTCCTTCGATCGAATGCGGAGCTCGCCGCCGATGACGCTCGCGCGGTACTTGAGTATCTGGAGGCCCATGCCCCCGTCGCCATCGGCCTCCGCGGGTATGCCCACGCCGTCGTCGCTCACCTCGACGGTGACGGTCTCGCGGTCCATGTACAGCCCGACGCGGATTTCCGTCGCCATCGAGTGCTTGACCGCGTTGCCGAGCGCTTCTTGGATGATGCGATAGATGTGCAGCGCCTTCTCCGAGTCGCGGACGCGGAAGCCCTTGGTCGCCTCGAGGCGCAGCGCGGCCGAGCATCTCTCGCGGGACGATTGCACGAGGCTCTCGACCGCCGAGACTATCCCCCTGGCCTCGAGCTCGGCCGGGTAGAGCCCGCGCGCTATGCCCTTGGCCAGCGCGGCCGTCTCGCCCGCGGCGCGCGCGATCGTCGCGGCCGATTCGGCGGCGCTCTCGTCGCCCGAGCGGCGCAGGCGCCCCTCGAGTATCGCCGCCATGAGGCCGAGCCCCGCGATGTCCTGGCAGAGGTGGTCGTGGATGTCCTGGCCGATCTTGCTCATGATCTGGTTCGAGACCGAGAGGAGCTCGCGCTCCAGCTGCCTGCGGCCCGCCATCTCGTCGGTCAGGCGCGAGTTGGCGTACGAGAGCTCGAGGGTGCGCTCGCGGACCATGCGCTCGAGCTTCTTCTCGCGGTCGCGCTCGGCGGCCATGAGCATCGCGCCCTTCAGCGCGCTCGACACCTGGTCGCGGAAGGCCTCGTAGAGTCGCCGGTCCTTCGAGTCCGCCGTGCACAGGAGGTAGCCGAGGGGATCGTCGCCGAAGCGGAGCGGCTCGCAGACGTAGGCGCCCCAGCGGCTCGGTAGGCCCCCGGGTACGAGCTCGGCGGTCCGGAAGCGGAGGCCGTAGGGCGCGAGTATGCGCGTCGCGTCGGCGTCCGCGGCGAGGATGAGCTTCGACCACTCGTGCGACGCGCCCTTCGACTCGAAGAGCGACAGCCAGCAGCCCGAGATGCCGAGATCGCGCGCGCCGCGCGCGATCTCGCCCAGGATGTCCTCGATGCCGAAGGAGGCGACGAGCGAGGCCTCGATGTCGCGCAAGACCGCGACGCGCTGTTCGGCCGCCCTCCACTGCGTGGCCATGAAGCGGCTCTCGCCCTCGGCGATCACGAGCAGCGCGCTCTCGCGAGTCTCCGGCTCGAAGAGCCGTCTGCGAAGGGCGGCGGGGTTCCGCCCCGCGCGGATCTCGCGGTTCACGTCCTCGGAGAGCGAGACGAGGGGGTCCTCGCCGCGCGCGCGATCGTCGGTCCGGCCCTCGTCGGGCAAGGGCACGTCGTCGAGCTCCGGCGCGTAGGGACAGCCGCAGGACTCGCGCACGACGAAGGTGACGCTGGGCCGCGAGACCTCGGGCTCGTCGGGGGCGAGGCCGATACGCGAGGCGACGAGCCGCACGGCGAGACGCCCGAGCTCGGGCGTCGGCTGCCTTACGGTCGTCAGGGGAGGGACGGTGAAACGGCTGTCGTCGGTGTCGTCGAAGCCCGTCACGGAGACGTCGCGCGGTACGTCGAAGCCCCGCTCCGCGAGGGCGCGCATCGCGCCCACGGCCATGAGGTCGTTGGCGGCGACGATCGCGTCGACTTCCGCTCCCGAGTCGAGGAAGCGCGAGACCTTCTCGTAGGCATCCTCGTCCTGGAAGACGCCGTGCACGACGCGGACCACGCCGGACGACGGCGCGAGGCCCGAGACGCTCCGCAGGAACTCCTCCTCGCGGGCCTCGGACTCCGGGTGGCCGCGGGGCCCTGCCAGGAACAGGAACCTGCGTCGGCCGTGGGAGCGCACCAAGTGCTCCGCGATGGATCGCATGCCGCCGGAGGCCTCCACGCAGACGCTCGGCAGGCGCGGGATCTCGATGCCGATCGAGACGACGGGCGAGCGCCCGAAGCGGTGGACGAACTGCTGCAGCTCCTCGTTCGAGATGTAGGTGCCGATGACGTTGGACATGACGATGAGCCCGGCCAGGCGGTTGCGCTCGGCGAGGTTGAAGGCGATGTTGTCGAGCGCCTCGAAGCCGATGGGGCTGCCGATGCGTTGGCCGCCGTAGAAGACGATGGCGGCGCCGAGCCTCTCGGCCTCCTTCCTCGCGCCCGACCAGACCGCGTTCTGATAGGCCTCGTCGAACCGCGCGGCGAGGAATCCGATTATCGGGGCCTTGCCCCTCCGGAAGTCCTCGCCCGCGTCCATGGGGGAAGGATAGCCTCGCGAGCCGCGTTAGGCAATCAGCGGCCCGCCCCGAGCCGCTGATTGCCTAACGCGCCTCGGGACAAAAAAAGCGCCGACGAGCCCGAGGCCCGCCGGCGTCCTATCGCGCGATCGCTTAGGCGAGCTATTCCTTGACCGCTCCGGCGACCGTTCCCTGGATGATGTACTTGTGCCCGATGATGTAGAGGATCACGGTCGGCAGCATAGCTATCACAGCCGCGGCCGCGTACTTGGGCATTCGGTCGGGACCGTACGCGTACAGGAACGAGGTGACCCGCAGCTGCATCGTGAAGTTTTTCGAGCTCGACAGGAGGATGAGCGACAGGAGGTAGTCGCTCCAGGCTCCTATGAAGACGAGGAGCAGGGCCAGGGCCGTGGCCGGGTTGGCCAGGGGAAGCATGACCTTGAAAAAGGTGAAGGTATGGCCGGCTCCGTCTATTCGCGCCGCCTCGCTCAGCTCTTGCGGCAGTGTGGCGAAGAAGGAGCGGTAGATGAGGACCCAGAAGGGTATGCCGAAGGCCGCCATAGGCAGGAAGAGGCCGACGAGCGTGTCCTTGATGCGGAACGCTACCTCCATCTTGTACAGGGGGACCAGCACCATCTGGGCCGGCACGAAGTAGCCGATGAGAATGGCGTAGAACGCGATCTCGGTGGCCTTGCTCCTGTAGCGCGCGAAGATGTAGCCCGCCAGGGCCGCGGGGGGAACGGTCGTCGCGATGGCGCCGAAGCTGACGAGGACGGTGTTCATGAGGCCCTGATCGATCCTGACGGCCTTCCACGCCTCTCTGAAATTGATCCAGTTGAGCGCCTTTGGCAGGGCCCAGGGATGGTAGTTGTACTCCATCTGCGTCTTGAAGACGAACATGAAGGGAATGATCATCGGGAGGATGATGACGAGGGCCAGGCTCAACAGGAAGACCGTAATGATGACTTCCGGGAGGCCATGGCGGATTCGGATCGACCTGCGGCCGCGCCTGACGATCGCCGCGTTCTCTGCCTGGCTCATGCTACTTGGCCTCCTTCTTATTCCCGAGCGAGAATTGCGCGATCGTGAGGCCCAGCGAGAGCACGAAGATCACGACGCCGATGGCGGCCGCTCGACCATAGTTCCAGTTGATGAATCCGTCGCGGTACAGGGTGATGCCCAACGTGACCGTCGCGTTCCCCGGCCCGCCCGTGAGCAGGATATATGGCAGGTCGAAGAGCTTCAGGCTTCCGGTGGTCATGAGCACCATGATGATGCGGAATGGGTACGAGAGCTGGGGCAGGACGATGCTGAAGGCGTAGCGCCAGCCCGTCGCCCCGTCGAGCTCGGCCGCCTCGCGGACTTCCTTGGGGATCTGCTCGATCCTGGCCATGAGGAAGATGATCGGGAAGCCCGTGTACATCCAGGTGGCGATGGCGAAGAGCGTCCAGAAGGCCATGTCCGGATTGCCCATGAAGTCTATTGCGCCGAGCCACTTCCAGCCCAGGGCCTTCGAGATGCTGGCTATGATGCCCGTCTTGGGCGCGAACATGAATCGGCCTATCATGGCCACGATGGCGGTGGGAAGGACGTTCGAGAGGTAGAAGATCGACCGCAGGGGCTTTGTGAACTTATTAACGTAGAATGTCAGGGAGAAGGCGATAAGGAAGGCGATGGGCAACTGGATGAGGATGCTCCAGAAGGCCCACATGAAGACGTGCCAGAGTCCTGCCAGGAACTCCTCGTTCTGGATGAGGCTCAGGTAGTTGCCCAGCCCGACGTAGAGCTCCTGTCCGATGCCCGTGGACTTCGTCGTGGAAATCCGGAAGGTCTCCGCGATCGGGTAGTACAGGAAGACGGCGAGGAAAACGAACGCCGGCAGGAGGAATATGATGATAAACGGTATCTTGGCCGTATCGCGGATATGACTGGGGCCGGCGATCGCCGCGGCTTGCCCTCCGCTTCCTCTATCGCTCACTATCGTGTCCTCCTGAGGCTGATATTAGCACGAGAGACCCGCTTCCTCCAAAAGGAATAACGGGTCTCTCGGTTTTCGGAAGGCGAGCCGGCCGGCCCGCCCTCCGGCGAGGAGAGATTACTTCTTAACCGCTCCCATGTTCTCTACGGCGATCTTCTCGAAGGAGGCGAGGGCCTTCTTCACGTCCGTCTCGGGAAGCATGAAGGACTGGATCGTGTCGTTGAGAGGGCTGGAGACCGAGGACGGGAGGTCCTGATCCCACCAGAAGGTCACGGTCTTGGCGGTGGCGAAGACCTTCGCGGCCTGGTCGGTGATCGGGTTCTTCGCCGTAACGCCGGGGACGGAGCAAAGGCGTCCGGGCTCGGCGGCGCAGCACTCGGGGCTCATCGCGTAGGTGAGGAACTTCACGACCGCGTCTTTCTTGTTCGCGGCGGTCTTGCTGACGGCGTAGCCGATGTCGGTCATGCCCATGAGATCGGTGGCCTTGCCGACGCCGCCCTTGGCGAGGGCCGGGACGCCGTAGAAGGCGATCGTCTGGTCGGTCATGTCCTTGCTCGCGAAGTTGGCGCACATCCAGGTGCCGGTGAGCATCATGGCGGCCTGGCCGGTGTACATAAGGTTCTGCGCGTCGCCGTATCCCTCGCCGAGCGGGGTGGCGCCGAAGTAACCGGCCTTCTGCCACTTCTGGACGAGGGCGGCGGCCTTCGCGAAGCCGTCGGAATCGAAGGAGAGCTTGCGGGCAGCGGCCTTGGCGGAGGCGTCTCCGCCGAAGCGGTTGGTCAGGTACATGTACGTGGCCAGGGCGGGCCACTTGTCCTTGGCGCCGCAGGCGAAGGGCTGGATGCCCTTGGCCTTGAGAGCGTCGCACACCTTCTCGAAATCCTCGATGGTGGTGGGGACCTTGAGGTTGTTGGCCTTGAAGATGCCCTCGTTGACGAAGAGGCCGGCGATGGCGAAGAAGGGCGCGACACCGTAGGTCTTGCCCTTCCAGGTCATCGCGGCGACTGCCGCGGCGCTCGACTTAACGTTCTTGAGCTCCTTGGTCATGTCGAGGAGCATGCCGTTGTCGGCGTAGTTGCCCATGAGCGAGCCGCCCCAGCTCTGGAAGATGTCGGGGAGACCGGAGCCGGAGGCCATCGTGACCTTGAGCTTGTCCTTGAACCCGTCGTTGCCGAGGCCGACGTAGTCGAGCTCGATGTCGGGGTACTTGGCCTTGAAGCCCTCAACGAGCTGCTTGGCATAGGCGTGATCCGGACTGTCATCGGGAATGTCGCCCGCCCACACGGTCAGCTTCACCTTCTCGGCGAACACGCTCGACGAGACGAGGCAGAAGGCGAGGAAAGCCAACGCGAAGATACTGCGCTTCTTCATGCGTACTCCTCCATACTTGTGAAATCTGTGAGCCTGGGCGCGTGCCTGGGCTCCGGTTAGCCAAACTATACCCCCATTGCCTAGCGGGGAATAGGGTAAACATCGGATAATGGGATAGGACGTTTTACCTACGGACTTATTGGATGATAACGCGTTGCCCGATAATGCCTTCTGAGTATAGACTCCGTTTATCGAAAGATGATTGGCCGGATGGGTTGGAGATATTTGGAGCGGAGCGTCGGATACTCGAGGCCAATCGCAGTGGCCCTTTCCCGCCCGAGGCTGCTCGGGGCCGCCCTCGCGGTCGCCCTCGAGGCTATACGTTCTTTCTTCCTGCCGCAGTTCGGGAATTCCATCCTACGGCGCAGGGCCGTGATCAATGTCGGCCACCCTCTCGACGATGCGGTCCCCTTCAACCCGCGCCATTCGGGGAAGTACATGGAGTTCGTGAAACTATGGATGAGCGCCTTGTACCGCCTGTGGCAGATCTATGGGGACGAGGCGCTGCCGGAGCTGGTCGGCTACGTCGGCGATATCCGAAGGCTCTATACCGAGGCGGGCAGCGTCTACCGCATCGTGCACACGACGACCGATAGGCCGAAGGAGAATCCCGACCTCCGATTCGCGCTCATCCACGCCCTGGATCCCCACCTCAACTGCGTCCCGAGCCTCCATGTCCTCATCGTCTTCACCAATTGGAAACTGGCCGCGGGATTCGTCTCCCGAAAGGGCGGCGCGCGGTCCGATGCGATGGCGCGCTGGCTGGATCGACAGCGAGACGAGGCGCTCGCGATTACCGAATCGGTTTTATACGTCAAGCAGCACAGCATAAATTGCATCGGCGCTTCTCTGTTCTACCTGGTCCGCAGGTGCCCCGGCTTCACCGATGCCGACGTGCGCGAGGCGGTCAGGGACCTCTTCGCTTCGACCGAAGCCGACCTTCCCGCGATAGGCGAATTGAGGGCATCAATAATCGAGATCTACGAGCGGCTCGGAACCGCTTTCTCCAGAGCTCCCGAACGGGGGTGGCGGGCTCATCTCCTCGACTTCATCTACTCCTTCGAAGCGGGTCGATAGCGCCCGACGCTCCGTACCCGGAGCCCGGTGTTCCCGTCGAAGAGGTGGTAGGCCTCGAACGACAGCCTGACTCGCGAGGCGGCGGCCGGCGGCTCTCCGTCCTCCGGGCGCATCCGCACGTAGACGTCGCGGTCAGCCGCGCGGAGGCAGAGCAGCGTCCCCGATCGCAGCGCCATCGGCCTCGCCTCCGCGACGAGCGCCTCGATAGAGGGAGCCCGGTTCCCTTCGGCATCTCCGCCCACGTGCACGACTATGCCCTCCGATCGCGCGCCGACGACGAGGCCGCCGAACTCGGGCGCGACGGCCTCGCCGGGGAGGAAATTCATCGTAGGCGCGTCGGGATCGGGATTGAGGAAGTCGGCGGCGAACAGGCTCCGCGGCTCGTCGTAGATCCGCTCGGCCGTATCGACCTGCTCGACGCCTCCGTCGCGCATGATCGCGATGAGGTCCCCGAGGGCGAGGGCCTCGCGCTGGTCGTGGGTGACGAACACCGTCGTGACGCCGTAGCGGACGAGGAGGGTCCGCAGCTGGATGCGGTACTTGGTCCGCAGCTTCGAGTCGAGGTTCGAGAAGGGCTCGTCGAGCAAGAGAAGCCTGGGATCCCGCGTGATGCATCGGCCGACCGCGACGCGCTGCTTCTCGCCCGACGACAGGTGCGTCGGCTTGCGGTCCATGAGGTATTCGATGTCGACCCCGAGGAGCTCGGCGGTGCGCCGGTACTTCTCCTGGGCCTCGCGGTCCAGCTCGGGCGTCTTCTTATGGAACATAAAGTAGGAGAGCACGTTCTGCCTCGACGTGAAGTTGGGGTAGAGCGCGTAGTCCTGGAAGACCATCCCGATCCGGCGCTCCTCCGGCGTTGCGAGGCTCATGTCCATGCCGTCGAAGATCACCTTCCCCGAGTCCGGCTCCTCGAGCCCGGCGATGAGCCTTAAGAGGGTGCTTTTCCCGCATCCCGACGGCCCGAGCACGCAGGTCACCTTGCCGTCGGGTATGTCCAGGTCGAGGCCCTCCATGCAGAAGCCTCGTCCCGATCGGGTCCCGGGGAAGGACTTCGCGAGCTTGCGGCACTCGATGTGGGCCATGGCTACCTCCCTATCAGCTTCGCGCGGAGGAAGGCCTCGAGCTCCTCCGCCAGCGCGCGATGCACGGGTTCGCGGGGATGGGCCGAGGAGAATGCCTCGAACCGAAGCTCCATGGCCGAGGAATCCGCCGAGCGGATCTCGTCCATCGCCTTCGACCACGCCGCCCTGATTTCCGCCGAGTCCCGGTAGGCCGTCATGCCGCCCATCGCGCAGACGATGAGCGATCGTGGATAGACGTCGCGTATCGCGCGCGCGAAGGATACGTAGCGCGGCGCGAAGTCCGGCGACAGCGGCAGCCCCTGCGAGTTCGGGAAGCCGTAGTCGTTCTGGCCGAGGTTGATCACCACGGCGTCGGGGGAGCGCCCCGAGAAATTCCAGCGCTCCGCGGCCGGATCGGGAACGACCTTGTCCCATGCGTCGAGCATGAGTATCGGATTCCAGCTGCACGTGAGGCCGATGCCGCTGACGGCGATGGAGACGTACTCGGCCCCGAGCGCGCGGCAGGCCTTGGCGCCGTAGGAGAGGTAGTTGTCGTGCGTGGAGAGGTCGTCGTACTGGTCCTCGCCCGGATCGTCGTCGCAGGCGCCCGCGGTTATCGAGTCGCCGTAGAACTCGATCCGTAGCGGAAGAGGCTCGGGTCGCGCGCCGAGCCTCGAGCCATCCTCGACGAGAAGGCCGAGGAGGACCGCGGACCCGAAGTAGCCCTCGCTGCGCTTATAGAGCACGAGCTCGTGCTCTCCCGCTCCGAGCTCGAAGTCCGCGACGTAGTCGTCGGGCCCGCCCTCGCGCAGTGCGAGAAGGCGATTGGTGCCGTCGACGATGACGTTGAAAAAGCATCTCCCCGTTACGCGGGCGAAGCGGAAGCCTATCCTCCGGCCCTCGAAGCGCGCCAGGAGCTGGCTGCCCTGCCACGCGAAGGCCGGCTGGGCAATCGCGCGTTGCGCGAACCTGCCGACGTAGTAGATTCCGGGATCGTCGGGCGCGACGAGGGCGAAGGCCGGCGGGGCGGCGCCTTCGGCCCTCGCGAGCGAGAAGAAGGATTCGCCCTCTTGCGGCCTTTGCGCCCGCTCGGGGCGGGCACCCTCGTCGTAGTATCTGAAGCGAGCCATACGGGGCGCATTATAGACCAGGTCGTCGCGCGGAGAAAGGACGAACGGCGCCGACCGGAAGGCCTCGCGGGCCCTCGGTCGGCGCCGTGTAATCACGCCTCGAGGTCGGCCGCGTCGCTCTCTTCGCCGCGCTGCCGCGACGACTGCGCGAGGTAGAGGTCGGCGGAAGGCGCCTTCTCGCCGGCCGGGACGCTCGGGGCGGGCGCGTTGGGCGACGGAGTCGCGCCGGTCGCCGCGCTCGCGGAGGCCGCGGCCGTCACCTGGGAAGGCGCGCTCGCCTGGGGCGCGCTCGCGGACGGCGCTGCGGCCGACGTACTCGCCGAGGCGCTCGGAGCCGACGCGCTCGCCTGGGAAGCGGTCGGGGCCGCGACGCCAGCAGGCGAGGACGCCGTCGGCGCGCTGGAAGCCGCGCTAGCCGAGGTGGACGCCGCGCGCGCCGGTCTCGCGGCCGAGGTCCTCGCCAGGATGCTCAGGCCGGATGCGTCGACGCTCGGGACCGTCCGCGCGGCGGCTCTCGGCGAGTAGCTTGCGAGGGTCGCAGGAAGGGCCTCCGCCCTCGCCGGGCTTGCGGGCGCGTTGGGCGACGCCGCGGTCGAAGCGGCCGCGGGCGTGTCAGCGGCGGCGGAAATAGCATCGAGGACGGCGCTGTAGGAAGAGCGCGACGAGGAAGAGGTCGTCGATGCGGCAGCGCTTGTCTTCGATGAGCTCGAGGACGTGAAGCGGAGGCTCATCGACTTTGTAGTCGGGGACGCCGAATAGGCCGAGCCGTCGTAGGTGTAGACGTAGGAGAGCGCGCAGGCGTTGCCGGCAGCGTCGACGACCGTGAATCCGAAAGTCTCGTTGCTTATCTGGTCGAGAATGACTTGACTTGTCTGATAGCCGATGGTCGTTACCGTCACTAAGTTCGCTATGGCCTCGGTCAGGGAATAGTCGCCTGCCCAATACTTGATCGAGGCGAGATCCGATCCACCCGTGTCGGCGGCCGAGACAGTCAGCAAGGGGTTCGATGAACCCTTGGCGGCGCTCGAGCTGGAGACGGCAGGAGTGGACCGATCGTACATGATGCTCGACGTCCCGGAGGCCGTGGTCATGGCATTGCCCGCGTCGTCGGTCGCGTCGATCGTGTAGGGGATGTAGCCCTGCGCGACCGAGGAGTCGAGGAGAAGCTCGGCGGAATAGTTGTAGCCTGAGATGTTCGTGACCGAGACGGACTGCGTGCCGATCGTCGCGCTAAGCGCTCCGCTCGTGAAGTTGTTGTCGGTCACCGAGAAGTACAGCGTGACTGTGTCGCCGCTCTTGGCGTACCCGCTATTCCCACTCGTCGTGAAGTTCGTCACATTCACCGACGGATCGTGCGCGTCGATGCCGAGGCCGGTCGGAGAGGTGCCGTAGGTCGCGCTCGCGTTGCTGGCCGTGTCGGATAAGATGATGCTGATCGGGATTGAGCCTACCGTACGGTCGGATTCAAGCTCTTCCGAGACCGTGTAGGTCGCTCGATAGCTGCCGCCCCCGAGAGGCGTGAATCCCGTGGCGTTGCGATTGTTAACCTTGATCGTGTTGGCCGACAGACCGGTCTCGGAGTTCGCGGCAACGACCGTGATGGTCACCGAGTCACCTATACCGAGCCACCCGCTTGAAGGACTGAAAGTCACGGAACTGATCCCAGGAACGCCCGTGTCCATCGTGAGCGGGAGTGCGGTTCCGTTCGTGCCGAGATTGCCCGCCGCGTCGGTGACGATGGACGAAACGCTCTTGGACCCGTCGGAACCGAAGAGGGTTCCATTCACCGAGAAGCTGACATAGCCCTGGTTCACGTCGTCCGAGGAAATCGTCGCGGACTGGGGCGTACTGAAGGCGGAGCCTCCCAGCAGAAGCTCAATTATATCTCCCGCTACGGCTCCGCTCGATCCGAGCTGAGCGTAGATCGTAACGTTCGAGTCCGCCTCGGCCTTGTTGATGTAGGTGGTCGGAACGTCCGGCTTCGTGGGCGCGGCCGTCGCGCTGGGCGCGTGGGCGTCGATCGCGGGGCAGGCGGAGTAGGCGGGCGATGAGATGTACGCGGTGTTGAGATTGCCGGCGGCGTCGCGCAAGACCACGCTGACGGGGACCTGCGATCCTTCCGAGACGTCCGCGTGGCCGGCCACGACCTTGTAAGTCACCGTGTAGGTCGTGTCGTTGTTGTCCGTGAATCCTGTCACTGACTGGTTGTTTACCGATATCGCGGAGGAGGTATATCCGACGGCATCCGCGTCGATCGTCATCGTGATCGAGTCGCCGATGGGGATCCAGCCGCTGGAGGGGCTGAAGGACACGCCGCTGATGACGGGCGCGTTGGCGTCGATGGCCGGCCCGGTAGGCGTGGCCTCGTAGGCGGCGCTCATCGCGTTCCCGGCCGCGTCCGTGAGAAGGATGCTGACGGGGGTGTTCGTGCCTTCCTCTCGGTCCGCATTGCCTGAGGCGACCGTGTAGTCGACGTGGTAGCTCGTCCCCGATCCGCCGAGCGTGGAGCCGGCGGACACGTCATTTACCTTGATATCGCTCGCGACCAGGCCGGTCTCGGAGGCGCTCGTCGTGAAGTTCAGCCTTAAGACATCGTCGATCTTGCGGTAACCGCTCGTGATGTTGAACGAGGCGTCCGACACTGCGGGCGGCGTCTTGTCCAGCGTCAGCTCGAGCGAAGGCCCGGCCGTTCCGGGGTTCCCGGCCGCGTCCGTCACGCGAGACGAGACGAGCTTCTGCCCCTCGTCTCCAAAGAGGGCGCCGTCGACCGTGAATGCGTGATATTTGTTCAATACGTCGGTATCGGTGATCGTCGCAGTCTGCGGAATACTGAAGCTCGCTCCGCCCAGGAGAAGCTCGATGGTGTCGCCTGCGGCGGCTCCGCTCGACCCGAGCTGCGCATGGATCGCGACCGTGCCTTCCGACTCGGCCTTGTTGATGAAGGTGGTCGGGGTGGTCGGCTTCGTGGGCGCGGTCGTCGCCGACGGCGCGTGCGTGTCGATGCCGGGGCTGGCCGCGGGCGAGGTCGCGTACGTCGCGCTGAGGTTGTCGGCCTGATCCTTGAGGATGATCGAGACGGGCAGCGCGTTCGCCGCGCAATCCGCGTCGCCCGAGTCGACTTCGTAGGTGACGGAATACGGAGACGAGGTCCCGCTGAAGGTGCTTGTCACGCTCTTGTTGTTGACGAGGATCGAGCTGGCGCTCAGGTTCGACTCGCTCGCGGTTATCGAGATGGTGATCACGTCGCCATCGCCGCACCATCCGCTCGAGGGGCTGCAGGAAAGTCCGCTAATGGTAGGCGCCGTCGCGTCGATGGCCGGACTGGCGTCGGCCGATGGCGAGGTCGTGTAGGTCGTAGGATTGCCGGCCGCGTCGGTCAGACTGATGCTGATGGGGATCTGCGCGCTTTCGGCGCGGTAAGTGTTCCCGGAGGCGACGGTGTAGTCGACATAATAGCTCGTCCCCGATCCGCCAAAGGTCGAGGTCACGGCCACGCCGTTCACGCTGATGGCGCTCGCGGTCAACCCAGTCTCCGCTGCGCCCGTCGTGAAACTCAGCCTGACCGTATCGTCGATTCCCAGCCAGCCGCTCGTGACGCTGAACGATGCGCTCGTCACCGTGGGGGCTGTTTTATCGTAGGTGATCATCTTTGTCTCGGAAACGGTATTCGGCGTATTTGCGTCGTCCGTGGCGGTCAGGGTGATGCTCTTCGCGCCCTCGGTCGCGGTCGTCAGGTGGAACGTGATCGAAGGCGCGCTCGCGGAGACCGTGACGCTTTCGCCCGAATCGGTGATGTCGCCGGTGATCGTGTAGTTCTTGACGCCGCTGCCGCCCGTGTCGGTCGCGTAGATTGCGCCGCTCGGGCCGATCGACAGCGTGACCGCGGAGGTTCTCGTCAGCGCGGGGAGGTTGAAAACTGTGATGACAGGGGCGACGACATCGTCGATCGTGAAATGCGCGTCCGCCGTTGACCAGGCGCCCGTCGTCCCGTTGACCGTTGCCCGTACCCGCCAGTAGTAGGTCGCGCCCTGGGTCGGCGTCCAGGTGTCCGGGATGACCTCGTTCGAATCCTCGCCATTGGCCTGCCAGGCAGGAGTGGCTGTCCAGTCGTTCGAGCTGAGCCTGATCTGGAAATCGTATGACGTAGCTCCGACGACTTTATACGCTACCAGCGTCGGGCACGCGAAAAAAACCTCTCCGTTGATAGGGGTAGCCGGCTTGATCTCGTCCGCATTCGACACCGTCGGATATCCCTGATAATTCGGCGACTGCGGATCGACGGGATTGTCGATGGTGCCCCAGGCATCGCAGGCGGAGAGGAGGGTTACCGCGGCGATGACAATCGCCGAAAGGGCCGCGCGGAGGCTGGTAGATTTCCCGGAAGAAAAGGCGACAGAACTTTTTCTCATAAGGAACGCTTCCTTTTACAATATTGTCCCTAATTCTATCGTGCAGAGGCTAGTTCGCCAAGGCTTTGATCTGGGAATCGAGGGAATCGATCGACTTCTGCAGCTTGTCGTTGTTGGGGCCAATAAACAGGAGGAAAGGCGAGGATCCCAGGCCGACACCGCCGATAATCGCAGTAATTGGAAATATTACACTGTAAATATCATAGCGCTTGTGCGCTTCCTCGGCAGAGGCTGTATCAGTCGCAGTTCGAAGATCCTCCGCGGCGGCAGAGCCCAGGAAATAGCTCGCGACCGCGCCCGCGGCGCCGACCGCCCCGACGCTCAGAGTGATAACCCCGATCTTCTTCCGCGTCGACTTTCCCGATATCGACCTCTCCATCGAGTCCTTCCGAGCGGTCATGGCCGCGCTCAGGCTGCTTTTATAGCCGGGCAGCTCGATCTCGGCGAGCGCGGGCAGCTCGATCTCGGTCGTGTAGCGGTAGTCGCCGCTGATCGATATTCGATACGAGCCTTCGGGGAGGAGGGGCGAGCGGAAGTCGGCGTCCTGCTTCTGGAGGAAGTCTCGGACGACCTCGGTCGCCGACGACGATAGGAGGCCTCCCGAGGCCTGGCCCTTCGCGCGCTCGGAGTCGCTTGGCTTCGAGGAGCCGCGCACGCTGACGGTCGAGCCGGCGGCGAGCCAAGGGAGCGTGAACCTCCCGAGGCGGAATTCGACAAGCGCGCTCTCGCCCGCCTTCAGCTCGGCCCGGCGCTCGATGAAAGTGCCGTCGTCGAGGACGGCGCGCACGACGTAGTTGCCCGCCTTCGGGTCGAGGAGGAAGAGGCGGTCCTTCTTGCCGGGGCCGCCGTTGACCGAGAGCTCGGTGCCGGTCCCGATCATCGACAGCCAGGACGAGACGGCGGTCGGCCTCTCGCGGTCGGCGTAGCCCTTGAACCGCGCGACCGGCCGTATCGGCCTCTCGGCGACGAGGAGGCGCTCGCCCTCGGCGGAGGGCGCCTTGAGCCTGATCGCTTCGACGATGACGGCGTAGCCTGAGCCGGGGATCGAGGAGATCGAGGTATCTATCTCGCCCGAGAGCGACTTGGCGGTTCTCCAGGACTCGAACTCGAGGTAGCGGGCGCGAAGCTCGTCCGCGTCCTCGCTCGCGATCGAGTATGAGACGGTCGTCTTGAAGGGAAGCTCGGGCTCGGTCGACGCCAGCGTCACGGCGTAGCTCGAGGAGCCGCTGTCGAAGGCCTCCACGGTCACCTTGACCGAGGCTCGCCTATAGGTCGCGCGCGCGGTCTCGAGCCCGGCGAGCGCCTTTTTCGTGACCTCCTCGAGCGGCTAGAGGAGAGCCTTCTCCTCGGCGTCGACGCCCGCGGCCGACGCGATCATCTTCGCCTGCTTCTCGCAGGCCAGCCTGATCCTCTCGTCCGACGCGCGCGCGCGGAAGTCGTCGTCGCTCTCCCATGGGTGCTGCGTCCAGGAGGCGACGGCCTTGACTCGCTTGTCGTAGGCATCGCCTATCGCGGCCTTCTTCTCGGCGACGACGGCCCGGTACCTCTGGGCGATGTCCGCCCGATTGGCGGCAGCCGTCTCGATCGCCTTGAGGTAGCTCTCGGCACCCTCGGCCCCGCCGACGAGGCTCTCGATCTCCCAGTGCCTGAGCTCCGCGAGCTTGAGCACCGATTCTTCGCGCGAGGCCTGGTCCGCCGCCAGCGAGGCGAGCATCGCGATCTCGTCGTTCCTCGCCTCCGCCGCCGCGATCTGCTCCTGGTTCTCGGCCTTGACCGACTCGAGCTCGCGCTTCTTGGCGGCGAGAAGGTCGGCCTGGGCCTTGAGCTCCGCGTCCAGAAGGCGTCGCTGATCAGCGTCCTTCTCGGCGCCGATCCTCGCCTTGAGGTCCGCGACCCGCGCGTCGAGCTGCTTGACCGCCGACTCTGCCTCAGCCTTGGCCGCGAGGACCCCCTGGAGCGCCGCCTCGGGCGTCGTGAAATAGTACAGGCTCGGCGTCGAGCTCGAGACCTAGGGCGACTCCTTGCCGCCCGCGCTCGACCCCGAGCGCTCCGCGGCGGCGAGCAGGGCTTCCTGCGCGCTCTTGCCCGGCGTCGCGAGCTCCTTGACGATGGCTTGGGTAAAGGGACTCCGCGTCGCGTCGCCCGAGCCCTTGGCGAAATTGCCCGGCGAGGCCGAGAAGGCGATGATCGAGTTATCCGCGCTCATCCTCGCGAGCCCGACCGAGCCCGACCGCGCGGCGAAAGGACTCTCCCTGCAAGCGTCGAGTATGAAGACGTTCGTGCCCGAGCGCGCGGCGGCGAGGCCCGACAGCAGCGTGTCGGCAGAGAGCGAGCCGGCCTTTGCCGACCAGCCGGCCTTGTCTTCGGCGCCGGCGGGCAGGAGCCAGTTGCCGCCACCGGCCTGGACCGCGTAGCCGGAGTAGTAGAACAGCCGCATCTCGGCGCTCGCGGCGGAGTCGACGAATGCGCGTCCCGCCCGCGACATCGCGGCGAGGTCGGCGTCGACGAGAGTCGTGACGGTGAACCCGAGGGCGCTCAGCGCGGCAGATACGTCTTTGGCGTCGGCGCTCGGCGCCGCGAGGCGGGGCGCGCCGGGGAAGGCGCCGTTCCCGATGACGAGCGCGACGCGCTTGGGCGCCTCGGCTGAGGCCTGCGCGGAAAAGCAGGCGATGGCGGAGGCGAGTGCTAACGCTGTCGAGATTCGGCGCGGATGAAGCATTTGACCGACCCTCATATTAAGAGATGACAATACAGTAGCACGGCCGGGGGGCGCGCGGCAATCATCGGCCCTCTCCGACGACGGCTTCGTCGAGCGCATCGAGCACGATGCCCGGAGTCAATATCTGCGGCAAGACGCGGGGCGGGGCGCCAGGGCCGTAGAGAACGTAGAGCGGAACGCCCGCGCGGCCGAATGAGGCGAGCTCGGCGGCGATCCGATCGTCGCGCGCGGTCCAGTCCGCCCGCAGCGTCGCCACGCCGAGCAGCTCAAGGCGCTCGCGCACGCGCGCGTCGCCAAGGGCGAAGGCCTCGTTCGCCTCGCATGTCAGGCACCAGCGGGCGGTGAAGTCGACGAGGACGGGCACGCCTGCCCGCCTGAGCTCGGCCTCGGCCTCCGGGCTCCACGGCCGCCATTCGCTCGCCTTTTCGAGGTTCGCCGACGGCACGGGCGCGGCCTCGGCGGTCTCGCGTGCCGAGGCGCGGGAAGGGACGGAGCCGAGGACGGCGACAGCGGCCCCGCCCGCGATCAGGATCGCCGCAAAGGCCGCGGCAGCGATCCTCGAGCGCGGAGGCCTGTCCGGCGTTCCGAAGGCGCCCAGGACCCACGCGCCGAGGCCGAGCGCGACGCAGGACCACATGAGGGCCACGACGGCCCGGGCGCCCGCAAGCTCCGCGAGCACGTAGGCCAGCCACGCCACCGACGCCGCCATCGGGAAGCCGAGGCCCGCGCGGAGCAGCTCGTTCCAGCGACCGCTTCGGGGAACGCGGGGGGCGGGGCGACGCAGACGATTCCCGACGGCGGAGAGGGCGAAGACGGGCGCCGCGAAACCGAGCGCGAGCGACGAGAACACGGCGAAGGCGCTCGCGGCAGGATTGACGAGCGCGTAGCCGACGGCCGGCCCCATGAAGGGCGCGGCGCAGGGCGTCGCGACGAGGACCGCGACGAGTCCGACGAGGAAGGAGCCGCCTAGTCCGCCGGCTCGGCTCGCGCCGGATCCCAGCCTCGTCATTGATGCGCCTACCTCGAATACCCCGAACAGGTTGAGCGAGATGAGGAAGAAGACGCAGGCCATGAGCGCGACGAAGACGGGATCTTGAAGCTGGAAGCCCCAGCCGAGGGCCAGCCCGCCGGCGCGGAGGACGATGAGCAGCGCTGCCAGGGCCCAGAAGGATGCGAGGACTCCGGCGGCGAAGAATGCCCCGTGGAGAGCCGTGCTTTTGCCCTCGGCCGCTGAGCGCTTCCTCAAAGACAGGACTTTCAGCGAGATTACGGGAAGGACGCAGGGCATAAGGTTGAGGAGAAGCCCCCCTGCGAAGGCAAGGACGATGGCCGTCAGGAGGCCGATTCCGCCGGAGCGTTCAGAAGTCCCACCGAGCCTGGCGCGCGCGGCGCTGAACAGCGCGGCCTCGCCTGGGTCCGGCGATGGAGTCCCCTGCGATATCGGCAGTGTTATCGAGAGTTCGGCCTTGCCGGGAACGCACGCGTTCGCGCAGGCTAGCCAGGCGACCGAGGCTCCTATCGATGCGCTTTCTCCGACCTTTGCGTCGACTGGAGCCGAGATATCGCAGAGCAGCACGATCCGCCCGGAATACTCGGGAACCGTCTCGGGCTTTCCGGCGGTAGGAGCGGCGGGCCATCGGACGGCCTTGGCCGAGAATCCCTTCGGGACGGTCCACGAGATCGTCGTCGGGAGTCCGGTCTTTCCTGCGCGCTCTCCATAGATAGTCCAGCCCGGAGCGACATCGAACACGATGCCTGCCGAGAAAATCTCCCCGGGCTGAATCGACATAGTCTCAGTCGCTAAACGCGCGATCACCGGTTGAGGAAGGCGGGGGGTAGGGCTCTGGGCGGTTCCGAGCGCCTGAGTAGCGATTGAGGTAATAGCGAACGTTAGGATTTTTCCAAACGTTTGAAATTTTCCTAACGTTAGGAGAGTGCCGAGTGACTTCAAACGTTTGGGAAAAATCAAATCCGTTTTGCCTTTCTTGAGCTCTTTGTAATCAAGATACCACGGGGACTGTATGAGTAATGGAATCACTATTTGGAAGGGGGGCGCGGGGGGAAACTTTTTATAAAGGTTGTCCCTCGCACGCGTCTATCTATCAATACCGAAAGGGAGAAAAGAACCGTCGCCTCAAGTCTTGCTGCCATCTTGTCGCTTTTGATCTGTTGCCATGCTGAACTCGCGCACTCGATAAGTGTTTTGCTGGATTATGTTGATACGTTATGCTAAAACTACGATAATCGTAGAGATATTAGATAAATATGCGATAAACGTAAATAATGGAGGTCGGTATGAAAATCGGCTGTGTAAAGGAAATCAAACGGCATGAATATCGGGTCGGCATGACGCCGCACTGCGTGAAGTCCTACGTCGACCACGGGCACTCGGTGTTCATCCAGGCGGGTGCCGGTGAGGCGGCGGGCTTCGAGGACTCGGAGTACGCGGCCGCGGGAGCGAGGATCGAGTCCGACCGCGCGAAGATCTTCGCGGCTTCCGACATGATCGTGAAGGTAAAGGAGCCTCAGGCCGAGGAGTATGACCTGCTTCGCGAGGGTCAGATCCTGTTCACGTACCTCCACCTCGCCGCGGATCGCGAGCAGACTCAGGCCCTTCTCGCGCGGAAGGTAAAGGGAGTCGCCTACGAGACGATTCGGCTTCCCGACGGCACGCTTCCCTGCCTGAAGCCCATGAGCGAGATCGCTGGCCGCCTCTCCGTCCAGGAAGGGGCGAAGTACCTCGAGAAGCCCTTCGGCGGGCGCGGCGTGCTCCTGGGCGGCGTGCCGGGCGTGCCCCGCGGTAAGGTGGCCATCCTCGGCGGCGGCGTCGTTGGCACGAACGCGGCGAAGGTGGCGGTCGGCTTCGGCGCCGCGGTGACGGTCCTCGACGTGAATCCGAACCGTCTCGCCTACCTCGACGATATCTTCCGCGGCGAGCTCGCGACGCTCTACGCGACGGAAAAGAACATCCAGACGGTCGTCGAGGAGAGCGATCTGATCATCGGGGCGGTGCTGATCCCGGGCGCGCAGGCGCCGAAGCTGATCAAGCGCTCGCATCTATCTTCGATGAAAAGGCGCGCCGTCATCGTGGACGTCGCGGTCGACCAGGGCGGCTGCGTGGAGACGACGCGGCCGACCACGCACGACCAGCCGACCTTCGAGGTGGACGGGATCGTCCACTACTGCGTCGCGAACATGCCCGGCGCGGTCGCCCTGACGAGCACGCTCGCCTTGACCAGCAGCACGCTGCCCTACGGCCTCCGGATAGCGGACCTCGGGCTCGAGGAGGCGTGCAGGAAGAATCCCGATCTCAAGCTCGGCCTGAACACGTACGGGGGCCGATGCGCCTGTCCCGGCGTCGCCGAGGCCTTCGGCCTTGCTTGCGCCGATCCCGATACGCTACTGTAGGGGGCGATGCAACCCGACGAGACCGACTGGAAGATCATCTCGATCCTGCAAGAGGGCTACGTGCCGAACAACACGATCGCCCGGGAGCTCGGGGTCTCCGAAGGCACGGTCAGGACTCGCCTCAAGAAGCTCAAGGAGGCGGGCATCCTGCAGGTACGGGCCTTGATCAATCCCGACGTCCTCGCGAACAAGCAGCTCTTCATCATCGCGCTCCGCGTGGCCGAGTCCAAGCTCCTCGATCGGAAGGCCGAGGAGCTGTCGCGGCTCGAGAACGTCCTGTCCGTCTCCATCGCCTCGGGGCGCTACGACCTGATCGCCGAGGTCCTCCTCGACTCGAACCGGGGACTCGTGCGCTTCCTGACCGAGGAGCTTCCCACGGTCGAGGGCATCCTCGCCTCGGAGAGCTTCATCATGCTCAAGAGCTACGGCAAGTTCGTGTAGTCAGTACTTCGCGTTCGCGTAGTCGACCCAGCCGCCCGCCTCGACGAGCTCGCGGTCGAAGCCGCCGAGCGCGAGCTCGGCGCGCGCTTCTCCGGCGCCGCTCAAGCTCCTGAAGGTCAGCTCGCGGCGCTTCCAGTCGAGCGCGACCTCGGCGCCCGAGCCGGCGAATCGCCGGAATAGCTCGTCTATCGCGTCCTTCGGGAGCTGCGCGGCGATGAGGCCGCAGTTGAACATGTTCTGCCTGAAGATGCGCGCGAAGCCCGAGGCGATCACGAGGTTGATCCCGTTCATCTCGAGGGCCCAGGGAGCGTGCTCGCGGCTGGAGCCGCAGCCGAAGTTGGCGCGCGTCACGATCGCCCCCGCTCCCGGAAGATCGCGCTCCGAGTCGAAGCTCTCGAGTCTCAAGTCCTCGAGGCAGTGGGGCGCGAGCGCCCGCTTTGACGCGACGGTCAGGTACTTCGCGGGGATGATCTCGTCCGTGTTGATGTCGTCGCGGTCCAGGAACAGGACCCGTCCTCCGAAGCTCTTCATGACGAAGCCTCCTTTATCTCGCTCGCGGCTTCTGGGCCGTGAAGAATATGCGGCGGAAGGGGAACAGCACGGAGCCGTCCGCCCGTTCGGGATACGAGCGCGATGCCCGCTCGAGGACGTCGGCCATGAACGCCTTCCGCGCGTCGTCCGACTCCAGGGCCTCGAGCCAGGGGCGCATCCCCGTGCCTGAGTACCAGCGGATCAGGTCTTGCCTCGATCCCAGGACGTGCCAGTAGGTCGTCTCCCAGAGATCGATTCCGACGGCGCCTATCGAGGCCATGGTCTCGAAATAGAAGTCCGGCTCGTGATAGCGCATCGCGTCTTCGAGGCCGGCGAAGCCGGTCGGCGAGCGGGCCTTCCATGCCGGGTCGTTCGCAGCGTCGCATAACGCTCGATGGAGGGGGGAGAGCGCGTTTCCCGGGACTTGATGGGCCATGAACCCGCCGGGTACGACCCATCCGAAGGCGCGCTCGAGGACGGCCGCCTGATCGCCCATCCACTGGAGGGCGGCGTTGGAGAAGGCTACGTCGTAGCGCGCGTCGGTCTTCCAGGACGCCCCGTCCGCGAGGACCCACTCGGCCTCGAGGCCGGACTCGCTCGCCGCGCGGATCATGTCGGGCGACGAGTCCAGCCCCGTGAGCCGCGCGCGCGGGAAGGCCCGCTTGAGGGCGGCCGTCGAGTTTCCCGGTCCGCAGCCCAAGTCGAGGATCGAGACGTCCTCCGATCCTTTGCCGCTCGCGGCCATGGCAGACTTAAGGCGGAGGGCGAGGTCGTCGGTCGGACGAGTCCTCTGCTTCTCGAAGTCCAGATAAAGCTTGGGATCCCATCGTGCCATGTGCGATCCTTTCGCGTCCCGGGTCAGGCCCGGGAGATCGTTCCCGCGATCGCGGTGGCGGCCGCCGTGGCCGGGCTCATGAGGTGGACCATGCCGCCCTTGCCCATGCGGCCGTTGAAGTTGCGGTTCGTGGTCGAGGCGCAGACTTCGCCCGAGGCGAGGACGCCGTTGGACATGCCGAGGCAGGCTCCGCAGGTCGGGTTGGTCACGCAGAAGCCCGAGTCCATGAAGATCTGGATGAGGCCCTCCTTGAGGGCCTGATCGTAGACCGCCGGCGTCGCGGGGGAGAGGATGGCGCGGACCGAGTCGGCGACTTTCTTCCCCCTGAGGACGGCCGCGGCGGCCCTGAGGTCCTCTATGCGGCCGTTCGTGCAGCTCCCGATGTAGACCTGGTCCACCTTGGTGCCGGCCATCTCGCGGACGGTCTTCACCTGGTCGGGTTTATAGCCGACGGTCATGAGGGGCTCGAGGGCGGAGGCGTCGATCCGCAGCGTCCGCTCGTACTCGGCGTCCGCGTCGCTGCGCCATCTCGAGTACTCGGCGAGCGCGGCCTCCTTGCTCGCGAACTCCCCTTTTATGAAGGGCCACAGGTACTCGACGGTCGTCGCGTCGGGCGCGCACATGCCGGAGGTCGCCCCCGCCTCGACGGCCATGTTGCAGAGCGTCATGCGGCCTTCCATGGAGAGCGCGTCCACGACGGAACCCGCGAACTCGAGGACGCGGTCGGTCGCGCCGTCGACGCCGAGCTCGGCGATGATCGCCAGGATGAGGTCCTTCGCGTAGACGCCCGGCCTCAGGCTCCCCTCGGCGAGGACGCGGATGGCCCGGGCCTCGCGGAAGGCGCAGACGCCTTTCAGGATGCCGACCTCGAGATCGGTGGTGCCGACGCCCGCCGCGAAGGCGCCGAAGGCGCCGTGCGTGCAGGTGTGCGAGTCGCCCATGATGATCGTGTAGCCGGGCCTCGCGAAGCCCTTCTCGGGGAAGATCGCGTGGCACACGCCGTTGCGGCCGACGTCGAAGAAGTCCTTGATACCGTGGCGGCGCGTCCAGTCGCGGAGGGCCTTGCCCTGCTCCGCGGTGAGCGAGTCCTTGGCGGGCGTCACGTGGTCTATGACCGCCTTGATCCGGCCAGGGTCGAAGACGCGATCCATGCCCCGGGCGGCGAGGTCGTCGACGCCGATCGGCGTGGTGATCTCGTGGCAGAAGACCGCGTCCAGCGAGAGGACGCTGACGCCTCCCTCCAGCCGATCCCTGGTATGCGCGTCGAATATTTTCTGGACCGCCGTCTTGCCCATGTATCGCCTCCTCGAGCCGCCGCTACCTGCGCGGCGGCGTAGTTATCCAGAGGGCGACGAGGCGCCCTTTGCCGGCGTTCGCGAGCGTATGCGGGATATCCGAAGAGAAGGACGCCGCGTCCCCCTCCTCGAGCTCGTAGGTTCGATCGCCGTAGCTGAGCTGGGCGCGTCCCTTCAGGACGACGCCCGTCTCGCTGCCGACGTGGCCGTATTCGGCGTCGCCGGTCCTCGCCCCGCTCTCCATCGTGATCCAGCGCACTTCGACGGCGTGCTCCGCGCTCCCGCCGCGCAGGACCGAGACCTGCTGGTACTCGATGCCCGGCGTCGTCGTCACGCGGCGCTCGGCCTTCCTGGTTATCGTCGCGGCCTTCCGGCGCTTGTAGTCCCGGAAGAGCCACTCGAGGTCGATGTCCAGCGCGCCCACGATGGCCATGAGCGTGTCGAGCGAGGGCGAGACCTTGCCCCGCTCGATCTGGGAGACGAGGCTCTCGCTGACGCTCGCCTCCTCGGCCAGGGCGCGCAAGGTGACGCCCCGTTTCTCCCGCACCTCGCGGATCTTGTCCCCGATGGAGGGAGCCTGGTTGCCTTTCGCCATACTAAAGTACCTGAAGTATATTTTAAGCTATATCGCGATCGCGTCAAGGGCCCGGCGGGGTCGTCGACATGCCGCCTGCGACGGGCTAGAATCCCTCGTCATGACGGCCGACCTGGGTTTCATTCTCGTCTCGATCATGCTCCCCATGGCCGCGATCATCGGCCTGGGCTACGGGCTGCAGAAGGCGTTCTCGCTCGACCTGCGGACCCTGACGCGCTTCTCGATGTACGCCCTTATCCCGAGTCTCGTCTTCGTGCGGGTCTACGAGGCCGAGTTCGAGTGGGCCGAGCTCGGCCGAGTCTTCCTCTACGCGGGCGCGGTCATGGCCGCGCTCTATGTCCTCGGGCTCGGCGCGACGGCCCTCCTGCGCCTGCCGCGCTCGAGGCGGCTGGCCTTCGGCAACTCGCTCATGTTCTTCAATAGCGGGAACTACGGCCTCCCCCTGGTCGACCTGGCATTCAAGGGCGATCCGGTCGCAATGACCGGGCAGCTCATGATCGTCCTCATCCAGAACATCGTCGGGAATTCGCTGGGAGTGTTCCAGGCCGGGAGGGGAGGCTCGGGTGCGCGGAAGGCCCTGATGCGCACCCTGACGATGCCGACGCTGTGGGTCATGGCCCTTGTCTTCATTATCAAGGCGACGGGGCTCGCCGTCCCCGCGCCGATCCTGGTGCCTCTGCGCTACCTCGCCGATGGCTTCATCGGCTTCGCGCTCTTCACGCTCGGCGCCTCGCTCGCCGGGATCGCCTCGAAGTTCGGGCTCCGGGACGCCTTCGTTTCGAGCATCCTGAAGCTCGCGGTCGCGCCCCTCCTGGGCTTCTTCCTCGTCCGGCTGTTCGGGTTCCAGGGGGTCCTGGCGCAGTCGCTCGTGCTCGGCGTCGGGACGCCTGCCGCGGTCAATACCGCGATCATCGCCAGAGAGATGGAGAACGAGCCCGACTACGCCGCGCACATCGTGCTCGTATCCACGGCGCTGAGCCCGATCACGCTCTCCGCGCTGATCATGCTGCTGGGCGGCTGATCGAGATGGGCGGTCGCGGCGGCGGCCCGTAGAAACGGATCGGCCCTCCTCGGCGTGAGCCTCGGAGGGCCGACCGGCCGGTCGTGGACGCGGCCGTCAGCTCATGCTGAGGCGCGGCGCGTCTCGCATGAGGAGCGTCTTGTTCTGTATATTGTCGTGGTACAGGCCTTGGAGCCGCTCCATGAGCCTCTTGCCGTCGGGATCGAGGTAAGGCTCGTCATCGGCCTCGGCCATGTACGATACCGCGCCGATGCATCCGACTATGATCCTGAGGTCGTTCAGGCTGAGGTCGAGATCGACGGGCTGGCGGAGCGTTGTCTCAATGTCGCGCGCTTCGATGTTCTTCATCGCGTACCACCTAAGTTCATTTATACGGCCACTTCCGCGGGCGCGCAACAAGAAACCGCTCACTTCCCGTCGTTTTGCCCCTTAGAAGTAACGCGATGTGCGGAATAGATAACCGTTTCGTGGCTCGCATTACAGAATTGAAATCGGAAGAGGCGCGCCTTCACGGCTTCGTCACACTGACGGAGAATCGCCGCAGGGAGGCTACGCGCTGAGCAGGGCGTCAGCCTCCTCGATCGTCGACGCGGTTTTCAGGAACTGCGAGAAGCCGAGAAGCTCGATCGCTTCGTAGACCCTCGCGCTCGTGCCGACGAGGACGAGGTCGCCGCCGCGCCGCTTCGTCGCCTGAAGGAAGACGGTCAGCGCCCCTATCCCGGCTGATGAGATATATCGGACTTCCCTCATGTCGAGGATGAGCTCCGCGAAGCCCGCGTCGATCGCCCGCATGATCCTGCTCTTGAATCCGTACGCGTTGTAGGGGCCGATCTCGCCCGAGAGGGCGACGAGCAGGCGAGGGCCCTTCCCCGGCCGCGCGTCGAGCGTCATCTCGAGGCCTTCCGTCTCTTCCGCGTCGAATCCGGGGACGATCCCGTCGTTGCCTTCCATTCATGTCAGTATAGCATCGTTTCAAGCCGCGCGGCGCGAGTTATACTCCGGTCATGGCCCGCAGCTCCGCGAGCATCCGGATGGCGCTCGTCCTCCTCGTCGCCTCGCTCGCGGCGTCTTCATGCGCGACCCGCCTTGGAGCCGCTGATCGGGCCTCCGACTGCGCCACCCGTTATCCGATCATCCTCGTCCACGGCATCGTCGCGGAGGACGGCGGGCCCCTGCCGTGCTGGGGCCGGATTCCCAAGGCGCTCCGGGCGCGGGGCGCCCTGGTATTCATGGCGGGCAACGACGGCCTCGCGACGATCGAGCGGAATGCCGCGATCCTCGCCGCGAGGATCGACGAGACGATCGCTCGGACCGGGGCGTTGAAAGTCAACCTCATCGCTCATTCGAAGGGCGGCCTCGAGGCCCGCTACTGCATCTCGACCCTGGGACTCGGGAACAAGGTCGCCAGCCTGACCACGCTGGATACGCCGCATCGCGGGAGCGCCCTGGCGGTCTACTTCCGCGAGGACGTCCCCCTCGTCAACCGTTACCTCTCCTTCCTCTGCGACCTCTATTCGGTCGTCGTCGCGGGCGATCGCAGCTCGGACGCGTATGCGTCGATCGCCGAGCTCACGCCGGAATCCTGCGCCGCCTTCAACGAGGCCAATCCCGACGATCCGGGCGTGTACTATCAAAGCTACGCGACCGAGATCGACGAGGGCTACGGCGTTCCGCTTTACGTGGGGCTCTATAGGACCCTATACGAGCGAGAGGGCCCGAACGACGGATTCGTCTCGATCGAGTCCGCGCGCTGGGGCAACTTCAGGGGAGTCGTCGGCGCCGAGCTCGGCGCCCTGCTCTCCCATCAGGATATCCAGGACCTGCCGCTCCTCAGGAACGCCGGCATATACGACGTCCCTGCCTTCTACGCCTCGCTCGTCTCGGAGCTGCGGAAGATGGGATTCTGACCCGCGCGAGTCCGGGGCGCGCACGAGGTCGGAAGGCCTACTCGAGGTCTTCGAGCGGCTCGAGAGTCGAGGCTCCGTGGATCCAGCGTCCTTTGTCCTCGAGCTTCACGCGATAGAGGCTTTCTATGCGGTCTTTGAGCTCGCGACCGTCGGAATCGAGATACTCCTCGCCGTCGGCCTCGCCGAGGTAGGCCATGGCCCTGAGGCAGTCGACGAGTATGCGAAGATCGTTTACGCTGATCGTGATATCGAGGCTCTGTCGCAAGGTCCGTTCGACATCAGAGACATCCGTGTTCTTCATGCCCGACACCTCTCGACATATGGAAGCAGCCGTCATGCCATAATGCAGATATCGGCAAAAAATCTTGTTTTTCTACAAGAAAATACCATGCAAATCACTATGATCTTCCGCGAGACGCGTATGGCCCGGAATCGCCTTTTTCTTCAACCCGAGTTGATGTCTCGTCGCGCGCGGTTGCGACGCTGGAGGCTATACTTCGACGGGGAGAGTCGATGACCGATACGCATCAGGTCTGGTTCGCGAGCTTCGTCGCCGGCTTCGGCCCCCTCGTCCGAAGGCTCGTCGGACGCGACGTCCCCGGCGCCGGGGCCTTCGGCCTCGAGGACAACGCCCTGCGCTTCGAGTGCGACCGCGAGCCGCGCCAGGTCCTGGCCTATTGCCGCTCGCTCTTCCGCGTCCTCGGGGAGCGCGGCGTCGCGCCGGCAACTGCGGCCTCGCCTGCGGCGGCTCGGCTCGCGGGGCGTGGCGGCGACGCCGCGGAGCTCCTGGGGGCCGCCGCCTCGCTCTTCGCGCGCGACCGCGACGCGTTGGGCGCTATAGCCTTCGCCGGGCCGCGCGCGCCCGGGCGCGGAGCGAGGTCGCATAAGGGCTCGCCGTCCCTGAGGGACGGCCGCGGGCCGGGCGGCTTCGTGCTCCGCGCCTTCGGCCCCGACGACCCCGCCCCCCTGCCGGAGGCGGCGCGACGCGGCCTCGAGGAGGCGATAGCTCGCGCGAGCGGCGCCCGGCCCGACCCGCGCGGCGATCGCCGCTCCCGCGAGTACCGGATGCAGGCGCGCTCCGACGGGACCGTACTCTTCCTCGAGCGCCGCGACGACGGCCCCGGCCGCGCGGAGGAGCCGTCGCGGCCCGGCGAACTGCCGCGGACTACCTGCCGGCTCCTCGCCGAGCTGACGGACCCTCGTCCCGACGACGTCTTCCTCGATCCGTTCTGCGGCTACGGGGGCGTCGCCCTGGAGCGCGCTCTCGCCGCGCCCTACCGCTTCGTCTTCGCGTCGGACCTCGATCCCGCGAAGGTCGCAGCGGTAAAGGAAGCGTTGCGCGACCGAGCGTTCGAGCGGCGAAGGCGGACCTTCTTTCCCAAGGTCCGGGACGCCCTCGAGGCCTCCTCCTTCGAGGCGGGCTTCGTCGACGCGATAGCCGCCGACCCGCCCTGGGGGCTCTACGAAGGCGGTCCCGGCGCGGAAAAGGCGGCGGGCCTCCTCGAGGCATTCGCGCGCGAGGCGGCTCGGGAGCTCGGCGCGGGGGGGAGGCTCGTCCTCCTCGTCGGCCGGGATCAGGCGGGCCAGGCGACCGAGGCCGCCCGCGGGGCCTTCGGCCTGCGCGAGTCCTTTGATGTTTTGATTTCGGGCAAGAAAGCGAGCGCTCTGCGCTTCGACAGGAAAGGATAGGACGAAAGATGGCGATGAAGATGTGCTTCAGGTGGTTCGGCGAAGGCGCGGACCACATCGAGCTGTGGAAGGTCAGGCAGATACCCGGGCTCTACGGGGTCGTCACCTCGCTCATGGACATACCGGCCGGCGAGAAGTGGCCCCTCGAGCGGCTCCTCGCGGTCAAGCGCAGGATCGAGGACCACGGCATGAAGATGCCGGTCATCGAGAGCTACAACGTTCACGAGGACATCAAGCTCGGCCTGCCCAGTCGCGACCGCTACATCGAGAACTTCATGGACGCGCTCCGCGTCATGGGGAAGGCGGGCGTCGAGGTCCTTTGCTACAATTTCATGCCGGTCTTCGACTGGACGCGCTCGGACCTCGCGAAGAAGCTTCCCGACGGCTCAGAGGTCTTCGCCTACGACAAGGACAAGATCGAGGGCCTGTCCCCGATCGCCATCGTCGAGCGGATGGAGAGCGAGTTCGAGGGCTTCACGATGCCGGGCTGGGAGCCGGAGCGGCTTAAGGAGCTCAAGCGGCTCTTCGAGCTGTACGAGGGCGTCGACTCGGATGCGCTCTTCAAGAACTTCGAGTACTTCCTGAAGGCCGTCGTACCGGTCGCCGAGGAGGCCGGGGTCAAGCTGGCCGTGCACCCGGACGATCCGCCCTGGCCGATCTTCGGGCTGCCGCGCATCGTCAGCAAGTGCGAGGACCTCGAGCGCATCGTCGCCGCGGTCGACAGTCCCTGCAACGGCCTTACGCTCTGCTCGGGCTCGCTCGGGTCGAGGAGGGACAACGACATTCCGGCCATCGTCCGCCGCTTCGCCTCCCGCGGCAAGATCCACTTCGCGCACGTGCGCAACGTGAAGATCGAGTCGAACGGCGACTTCCACGAGTCGTCGCATCTCTCGAGCGACGGGTCGCTCGATCTCTTCGAGATCATGAAGGCCTACCACGACTCAGGCTTCGACGGCTTCGTCCGGCCCGACCACGGGCGCATGATCTGGGGCGAGAAGGGGAGGCCGGGCTACGGCCTCTACGACCGGGCGCTCGGCATCGCGTACCTGAACGGCCTGTGGGAGGCGATCGGGAAGATGAAGCGCTGATCAGCGCGCGGCTTTGCGTATAACGCGCTATCGCGCGCTGACTGATTGGAAGTTTATTGTAGGGGTCGCCTATGGCGACCTGCGTATAACGCGCTATCGCGCGCTGACTGATTGGAAGTTTATTGTAGGGGTCGCCT
>Ga0153915_10000016_pt1 | contig 163578 bp, 275 predicted proteins | sample Opewatmetagenome_2_FD_107003 | JGI IMG/M metagenome (GOLD analysis project Ga0153915, IMG submission 107003) | Freshwater wetland microbial communities from Ohio, USA - Open water 3 Core 3 Depth 3 metaG | ecosystem: Environmental > Aquatic > Freshwater > Wetlands | place: USA: Ohio, Lake... | reverse complement strand
CAAGGTGAAGCTCATGATTTCTTAATTGAGATGTCAAAAACACTTTTGGAAGAAGTTGAAAATAAATCAAATATAAAAACTCTCGTAAATAATTTTTGTAAATCGGATAAATCAGTTAAGGATTTTTTTAAAGAGCTTGAAGTTAGTAGTGATATAAGTTCTGAAAGACCGGAAAAAGTTAGTGGAATTGTCTACAATGACGGTGTTGGGGATCAGGATATGCAAAGTAAACCTGTTGATGAATATACAAAAGAAGAAGAAGATGAAAAAGATAAATTGGTTGACAAGAGTTAAAGGGTGTTTCTGTTGTGAGTAAAAAAATAGATTTAGAGAAAGAGTTCAAAAATATAATTGGTCAGGATTGTTGCAATGATTATGAGTTTATAAGCTATGACGAAGAAAAAAGAGAGATAACTTATAAGCATTTGGTGTGTGGAAAAATAGTTAAAAAAAACAAATATAAATTTTTATATAGTCCTTCCTGTAATAACAAAGAATGTGTTAATAAAAAAATTAAACAAAATTATTTAAAAAAGTACGGAGTAGAGCACCCCCTTCAATTATTAGAATTCCAAGAAAAAAGGATTAAAACTTGTAGAGAAAAATACGGTGTTGATAGTGTTATGCAGTCTGATATGATAAAGGAAAAAACAAAAAAGACTTCTTTAGAGAAATACGGTGTAGAAAGCCCTAATCAAGCGGAATCTGTTAAAGATAAAAAGAAAAAAAATAATTTAGAAAAGTATGGTGTAGAATTTACACTTCAATTAAAAGAAATTAGAGAAAGAGGTAGAGAAGTTTCTTTAGAGCGTTACGGGGTAGAGAATCCTAGTCAAGCAGAAGAAATTAAGCAAAAGAAAATAGATACTTGTAGAAAAAATTATGGGGTGGATTATCATTGGCAAGCTAAAGAAGTAAAAGAAAAAATTAAACAAACTTGCTTAGAAAAATATGGGTGTGAGGCTGCATTTCAAAATAGTAAAGTTAAAGAAAAAATTAAACAAACTAACTTAATAAAATATGGCGTTGAGAATGCTTTTCAAGCGGAGGCAGCTAAAGAAAAATTTAAAAAAACACTTTTAGATCGTTATGGTGTTGAACATCCTAGCCAAATTGAAGAAGTAAAGAATAAAAAAATTGAAACATGTAGAAAAAATTATAATGTTGATAGCCCCCTTCAATCCTCTATAATCCAAAAAAGAATATATAAAACAAAAAAAATAAATAATAGTTTTAGTAGTTCAAGAGCTGAGAAAAAATTAAAAGAATATTTTTTAAAAATTGATAGTAGTTTGATTTTTCAGTATAAAGACGAAAAAAGATACCCATTTAATTGTGATTTTTATCTTCCAAAATATGACTTATTTATTGAGTATCAAGGATGCTGGACTCATGGAAGAGAAATTTTTAATGAAAATAATCCCAATCATTTAAAAAAATTAGAAAAGTGGAAAAATAAAAGTCAAGAAATTAATTTCAAAAATGAAAAGAAAACATTTTATAATAGTGCTGTTTATATTTGGACAGAAAATGACCCTTTAAAAAGAAAAATAGCAAAAGAAAATAATTTGAATTTTTTAGAAATTTTTAGTTTTAAAGATGAAAATGATGTTTTAAAATTATTAGAAAAATTTACATATTTAAAATAAATGATATTAACAAAAAATAATATAAATGACAATTATATACCATCTAACAAAATTGAAGAATTAATTAAAACGTATGATTCTCTGAATTTGAAACAAAAAGAAATAGTTGATAAATTTTTTTCTCAGCCTGAAAATTCAGAAAAGTATCATGATTTATTACACTCAATGATGTGGATTCATCCTTGTCCTACTCCTGAAGAATTTATTGATCCTAAATTTGGATATTTACCGATAGAAATGATAGATTCTCTTTATCCTTTCATTAAAGATAATTTTATTAAGTCTATGAACACTCAAAATCCTTATACATATATTGTAAATTACGGAAGTACGAGATGTGGGAAATCTCTTTTGAACCAATTATATATAGTATATTCAATTATATATATTAATTATATGCGATTTCCTCATTTGTATTATGGGTTAAATCCTTTAAGTAATATATCTATTTATTTAGTATCATTTAAAAAAGATAAAACAAAAGAGTTAATATTAAGCCCATTAACAAATATTTTATATGCCTCTAAATTTTTTAAAAATGTAAAATATGAAGATGGTGTAAGAGAAAAAGGTGTTACTCCAGAAGGTATTATACATTTTTCTGAAGCGTGTAGTATTGTTACTACCGGAGGTTTGACATTTCCAAAATTATTAATTTTGTGTGGAAGTAGGGTGGGAGACGTAATCGGTTCAAACATTGTTTCTGGTGTAATATCTGAAATAAATCACTTTAAAGAAATGGCTCATATATCAGATGAGGATGTATTAAATATATTTACTAAATTGGATGGAAGAATATCTGGAACAATTTTGAGGAATCGGTTTCCTTGTTTTTTAGCGATAGATTCTAGTAGTAATTGTGCTGAATCCCCGATTGAAAAATTAGTTCAAGTAGATTTAAGAAATAATAAAGATTGTTTTTATAAATATTATAGAAGATGGGAATTATTACCTGAGAAATTTCCAAAATGGGCAAATGCTAATAAACTAGAAGGAGAAAATTTAAATGTTTTTGAAAGTAAAACTTGGAAAAAATCTTGGTCTACGGAAAATAGACCACTTGAAACTTTTGAAGTGGTTGTTGGGGATGGAAGTCATCCTGCTTTTTTGATTAAAGAAAAAAAACAAAAAGAAGGAATACCGAATAATTTAATTGTAAAATTTCCAATAGATACTTATGATGAATTAAATAGAAATTTAATAGAAAGTATAAAAGATATTGGGGGAATAAGTAGTTCCAACGAATCTAAACTGGTGCAAGATTATAGGATCATTGAAAACATCTGGGATGAAAACCTAGACAACATAGAAGGTGAAATAATAGCAGGTGCTAAAATACTACCTGACAAACTAATCTGGAATCAAATATACAAAAAGTTTTTCCTTGACAGAGGTAATGGTCAATTTCAAATACTTCGTGCTCCTAGAGAGCCGAGATTCATAGGTATAGATACTGCTGTGGCGATACAAGGGTGTATAATGGGTGTTGATGTTGTTCATCCAGAAATCGGGCACGATGGAGAAATTTTAGCTGTGAATGATTTTAGTTTAGCTATCGCTCCTGATGCAACCGGAATAAATCTTGACGCTCTTAATATGTTTATTTTAGATTTAATGATGTTAGGACACTTGAGTATAAATGTTGTAGCATTCGATCAATTTCAAAGTAAGCAAACACAACAGAACTTAGAAAGAGCAGGAATAAACTGTATTCAATTTAGTGTTGACTTATCAGTAGAGCCTTACCAGTATTTTGTTGGAATATTATATAATGGTTTGTATAAGTGTGGTAAAAATATTTATCTTAAAAATAATCTTGATAGTCTTTATCGTGGAACAGATTTAAAAGGTAATGAAAAAGTATTGAAATCCAAAGGAACGCCTGTTCACAAGTATAATGGAAATTGGGAGTTATCAACTGCTGGAAAATATGAAAAAGATGTTAGTGATGCAACTTGTAGAGCGGTGTATTTAATGATGCACAATAAAGAAGTAAAACCTGTAACTTTATATGAAGAAGAAAATAGAAGAATAGGGTTAAAAAATAAAGCTTTGAAATTAAATAATTTTGCTGGAGGTAGTAATGACCAATATTTGTTAAAAAAATTATATGGAATAAAATAAAAAAAAGTTAAACAAAAAGCTTGACATTGAAAGATTTAGAGTTAAAATAATATTTATATAAAAAGTAGGAGAATGTTTTGGCAAAAACAAGTAAACAAATAAAAGGAACACGAGAAGATATAATTGATGATTTTTATCAAGTCTTGCAAAAGTGGTTACAGGAAAAAGGTTCTGATAAAGAAATAACACGAACATTTTATAGAAAATTTGGGAAATATTCTGAATCTCTTTATAATGATTTGTTTGGAAGTTTTAAACAGTTGAAAGAAGAAGTTTTATCTAATTTTAGTTTTGAAGATATAGAAAATTTATCTAAGCTTGATAAAATAGAATCGGTTCACATAGATGATAACACTCATAGTATTTCTTTAGTTTCAAAAAGAATATTAACATTGGATGATCTACTTGCAATTGCAAAAGTTGATTTAGAAAAATATTATGTTAATAAATATAAAGTTAATAAATGGGAAGTAGGAGCTAAAAATGCTTCTGGTATTATTGTAGTTTCCCCTCTTTTTCAGGTTAAAGCTGATATAGAAAAAAAGATAAGAGATATACCAAAATTTAAACTACCCGAACCAGTAATATTTAATGTTGAAAAAGTATCTCTTCCTAGTGTTAAAAATAATAAAAATAAAATAAAAAGATCAATTATTATTGGTGATGCTCAGATAGGATATGAAAGAGACTTTTCTAGTGGTTCTTTTAAAGCTTTTCATGATTGTAAAGCAATGGATGTTGTATTACAAGTAGTAGAACAGGAAAAACCAGATGAAGTAATTATTATTGGTGATATGCTAGATCACACTGAAGCCTCTAAATTTTTATTAAAAAAAGAATACTATTTTACCTTGCAACCTAGTATTAATACATTAGGCTATTATTTTTCAAGATTAAGAATTGCAAGTCCTAATTCTAAAATTATTTATATGATAGGTAATCATGAATACAGGATGGCAAAAAAGTTTATGGAACACATGATGTTTGCTTATGATATAAAAGCTTATGATTCAAAAATGCCTGTAATGAGTTTAAAAAATTTATTGGGGTTAGATAAATTAGGTATTGAAGTTATGGAAAGTTACCCTAATGATGAATATTGGATTAATGATTATGCAAAATGTGTACACGGTGAATATTTGAAAATGACTACTGCTTTAAATAATCACAAGATAACTGTTATACAAGGGCATCTACATAGAAATGAAATGATTTCAAAAACAGTTCATGATAGATATGGTAGTGATACAATGACAGTGTGCTCGATACCTTGTTTATGCAAATTAGACGGAATAGTGCCAAGCGTTAAGTCAAAAGAAAATTGGCAGAATGGATTTTGTTATGTAGAATCTTTTAATGAAAATATAGATATTCATAATATTTTAGTTAGTGCTGGTAAATGTTTATTTAATGGAAATTTTTATGAAGGTAAAGATTTTATGGAAGGTAAAGATTATTTATTAAAAGTTTAAGAGAAGGAGGTAAAAAACTATGAGCAATAATGAAACTATAAAAGTAAACGAAAAAGAAGTAACACAGGAAGAATTAAATCAGCTAAAAGAAGATGCAAGTAAAGGAAAAATAAAGTTGAATCAGCTTGATGAAAATGGAAAAGAGTTCAAAAAGTTAGATAAAATGTTTGGGTAAAAACATAATGACATAAATATACAAAAAATGATAGAAATTGTCATTATGAAAATTAAAAAAGTTAAAGGATTTAAAAAGTGAAAATATCGTTTGAAGAAAAAAAGTTTATAGATAGTTTAAGTAATTTGTCCGGTGTAAATAAAGAAATAATAGATAAAGTATTTTCTGCATTTGTGTTATACATTGTATTAGAATTATCTTCTAAAGTTGAAAATTATTATGAAGATAATGTACTTATAAATGAAGATATAACAATAAGAATACCTCATATCTTTAAAGAATTAACTATGTCTATTAAGGAAAAAGAAGATAAGGGTGGTATTTCATTTGATACTTTATTTAAGTTTGTACCTTCTGAAGTGTTGTTGCAAAATATTCATCAAGTATTGAATAATGAAGCAACTGAAATTCAAGAAAGAATAAAACTTGAACTTTATGGTGGATTAAAAAAAATATCGGGACAGGGTGTATAGTTTATTAAGTTTTTTGATTTTTTATTACTAATAACTATACTATGTTACAATTTATTATTTTATATGTTCTAAGAAAATATGGTATAGATATTGAAAAACTTATTAGAGAAAATCCTTATATTCTTAGAAATAAAAAACCTGAAACTATTAAAACCGAAGAAGAAATAGATAAAATCCTCTCAAACAATATACCTTCTGGTCTACTCTTAAAATATCAGTTAGATTTATCTGATTTGAAATATGTTTATATTCGTAAAATGTTAAGATCGAGTCAATTTTATTATGAAGTAATTTTTGACACTCATCTAAACCGTTCAATTTCTCAAAGTATGCTTAGAAATATGACATTTTACAAAAGTTTTATAAATAAGAATAATAAACTTGAACGAAGAATATTTACTCCCCCTTTACCACTTGCGATGTTTACCGGAAAAATACCTAGTAATGCTATTGTTGTAAAGTTAGATTTAGCAGGTAGATATTATACTCAATTAGATGAAAACAAGAAAAGTAGCAATAGTGATTTTATTGATTGTCGAGAAGGTAAATTTGATGTTTATTATAAAAGTAATGATTGTGAGAAGTTGAATGAGATAAGTTTAAGTGATTGGTATGAAAATGGATTAAGTGATAGAAATTGGGAATTTTACAATCAGAGAAAAAATGAAGGTAATACTAAAGTAGATTTAAGCAGAATTACTTATAATAAAAAATCAGGATCATTGCTTATTCAATATTCTATAACTCCTAGTTTTATTGGTATTCCTAATCCCCAAAAAGACGGAAAAATTGAAAAACAAGTTACTATTGTGAAAAAAGACGGTTCTACTTCAAAAGGTAAATATTATATATTTCAAATATTGTTTGAGGATATAAGAAGTTGGATTAAAACTCGTGAGGATTGGTTAAGCTTATCAAAAATTGACAAAATAGAACTTGTAAGAGATATGATAAAAAATTATGATAGTGTAAAACTTTTTTCTAGTTCACCTTCTTGGCTTTTTCAAGGATCGTGGAAAAGAGCAGAAGAATTGGATGCTAGTATTCATTCTTATCCGGGATTTCCTGATTCAGGATACTGGGCTAGTTTGCATGGTACAGATATATATGCCTCGAAGCACATGATTCCGGTGTACCAAACACTTCAATTTAATGCTGATAAAATAGCTCAAGTAATTACAGATGAGTTTGAGAAACGTGATGAAATCTAAAAATAATCAAATTAAGTACAGTTATAACAATAAAATACATGATTGTTTATTAGTTTATATAACAAGTAATACTATTAAAATAAGAGTAAATCAAATATTTATTGAAAATGATCTGGTTGGCATAGGTTTAAAAAACAACTATGAAATGAACAATTGGTATTGGTTGAAATGCAAAGTTGTAAGTGTAGAAAATCAACTTGTAACATTAATGTTACTAAAATTATATGACGAAGATGATATTTTTATAGATAATTATATAAAAAGTTTATTTTAAGTATAAAGGAGAAAAAATGTTAAAATTATTTTTGTTAATTGCTATACTAGGGGGGTGTCTAGGATTTATTCTGGATTATTCCGTGCGAAAAATGGATGAGTGTAAAACTTTTCTTGACAAAATTAAGAATTTAAAACAATTATTGAATATTCCAGTTTATGCTACTGGTATGTCTTTAGTTTATCTGGTTACTTTGATTCCTATTTTTGATAAGCTTAGTTTTATAGTGCTTTTTTGCTTAATTGGTGGTATAATTTGTACTGCTGTAGAGTTTGCTTTCGGATATTTATATAATATTGTTTTAAAATTGAATGTTTGGGATTATAGCCATAGTGTAATAGAGATCGGGGGAAAGGAAATTCCTTTAAATGTTATGGGGCAAATTGACCTTGTTCATGCAATATTATGGGCATTAATTTCTATTCCTATTTATTATATTGTAAATATTTTAGAGTGGGTGATGAAATAGATGGAAGAAACATTAGAATTATGGAAAGATATTGATTTGTCCCCGTGGGGCGGTGAAAATTATACGGGGTATTATAAAATATCTAATTTTGGAAAAGTTAAAACAATAAGTAGAGAAGTATGTTTTGGAAAACAACAGCGTTTTGTGCCAGAAAAACTACGAATAGGTGAAATAAAAGAAAATGGGTATTTACGATTAATTTTATGTAAAAATAATAAATTAAAAAATTATTATGTGCATAGATTAGTAGCTTTACATTTTATTAATAATAAAGAGAATTTATATCAAGTAAATCATAAAGACGGTAACAAGAGTAATAATAAAGTATGTAATTTGGAATGGTGTACACAAAGTTATAATATGCAACATGCTTGGGATACGGGCTTATGTGATTCTAGTAGAGCTGGTCTAAGTAAAAGATTCAGAGAATATGCTACTTCTTTAAAACATAAAATTTTAAAAAGTTATAAAATTATTAAATATGATAAAGAATACAATAAAATAGAGACATTTCTTAGTCTTAGAGATGTTCATAAAACAGGGATTGATAGATATACGTTAAGTAAAAAATTTAAAACCGCAGTAAATAATTTTTGTTTTTATAAAGGTTTTTATTGGGAAAAACTAGAAAATAATGATAAGCGTGTTATAGATATTACTATATAGTTTTTCATAGTTATTTTTTTATAAGAAGACGGGTTGTTATATAATTAACTTCTCGTCTTTTTTTATTTACACTTCGTCAATAACTTTCTATCAATTTCAATACTAATAATACTACTAAAACCGTGAAATTTTTCATTAAAGGACTAAATTGTTATGTTAAAAAAAATAATATTGACTGAAAATATAAAGGATTGGAATTTAGAAAAAGGTCAGATTGTTTATGTTGAAAGTAAAAATAAAATAAAAGAAGCTGAAAAAGAAGTTGAATTACCTAATATAAAAATAACTGACGAAATAAGAGTTAAAATACTAGATTATTTAAAAGAACATGAAATAACTGATGATGAGAAAGATATACATTCATTTGCTGAAAAATTAAATATGAATCCTCATCAATTAGAGCTTGAAATATATAAAATAGTTCAATGTTTTTTAAGAGGCGGAAAAGCTTTTGAAAAAGGTGTAACTGAAAGTGATGTTGATAAAAAACAACTTGATGCTTCACGAGAAGTTGAGCTAGAACATTTTGACTCTAAAAATCCTTATGCAAAGTATTTAGCTCCTCGTGTGGGATTAGATCATCTTTCCGAAATAGGTAAAAAAGGTGAAAAAGTATCTCCTAAAGATTCAAAATATTATTTACCCTTCTTAAAAGATTTAGAAGATGCTGTAAAGAAAGACGCTGAAGGAAAATAATAAGTATGTTACAAAAGTTAATTTTATCTAAAAGTATAAAAGAATTTAATCTGAAAAAAGGTCAAACAATTTATATAAAACCTAAAAAGCAATTAAAAGAAATGCCTTATATTGCTACTACCTCTGATGAAATATTTGATTTAGAACTTGAAAACATAAAGTCTTTTAAAGATTTATACAGTTTTTTAGAAAATATATTGAAAGGTAAAAAATTTAAAGATAAATATAAAAATGAGATATTATTAGATAATAATAGAATAAAGTCTAAATTTGTTAGAAATTTACTTGATAACACTATATTTAATAATATTGTTATGAATAAATTCAAAAATGATGATGTAGATAAATTATATAGTTTATTAGATAACTACTTATAAAAATAAAAAAGAGGAAGTAAAAACCATTATGTTAAGAAAAATAATTGTAGAGAAAGACAGTGTAATTGAAGGTATAGAATTAAAAAAAGGTCAAGAAATATTTGTTGAAGAATATAATGCTGATTTTAATGTAAAAGAATTACAGGATATTTATAATTGGGCAACCAGAGAATATCATTATGGCAGACCTTATTCCGGTGTTTATACGATATATAAAGATTGGTATGATAACGTAATGAATAATGATGGTATAACAAAGGATGCCTTGAGAGATTTAGCAGTAAGAGTTAAACCTTATTATAAAGAATCAAAAGAAATGAAAGAAGACGCTTTTAAGGATTTAGAAAAAAATGGTATTATTACTAGAAAAATAAAATATAATGGGAAAGATGTAAAAGAAATTATTCAAAAAAATAAAGACGGGGATTATGAGCGATGGCTACAATCCTTTGATAAAAAATGGAATGTAAAACTTAATGCCTATTTGACAGATGATGAAGTAAAAACAATTTTAAGTAAGAAAAGTGAAAGCATAATAAAAGAAAATGAAAAAAATAAGTTGAAAGAATCTATAAATTGGAATAAGTTTTCTGATGGTCAACTAAGAAAAATTTTAGATTATTTTAATATTCCAGTAAAGTCCGGTGAAAGAAGAAGTTTAATGATTTCTGATTTACAGTTTATTGAAAAAGATACAAAACTGCAAGATAAAGACCTTAAATCTGTAATTAAAAGTATAGAAAAAGAAAACCCACCTTTTAATGATTTAAATGAAAATAAGTTGAGAGAAGATGAAGCCCAAGATAAAGCTGATATTTTAGATCAGAAACAAACAATAAATAAATTAAAAGGTGATCTCTTACAGGCACAGGAAGATGATGATAAAGATTTAATTGAAAGATTAAAAAAAGACCTTGAAAGTGAAACTGAAGCATTAAAAAGTATGCAGGATAGAATAAAGACAAATGAAAGTAAAGAAAGTGATATTACCTTAGACATTAAAAAAGTAATGAAGAAAGGTAGTAAAAAAGATTATTTTTCTTTAACTAAAAATCAGATAGTTGATATAGCAAAAAAATATAAAGTAGATGTAGAAGATATATATCAGTTCGGAGAAAAACTACCTAACGGTGATTGGGAATTTGAAAGCTTAGTTACGGTAGTAAATGGCATAAAGGATAATTTTAGAGAGGCAAAATTAAAAGAAGACATATCTTCTGCTTCTAAAAAACTATTTACACAGTATGGAAAAGAAATATATAGAAAATTATTAAAAGATTACCCTGAATTAGAAAATAAACCTGACAAATATGTGGTTAGTTCTATAGAGCATGTAATGATGTATATGTTATCTGCTTTTGAAGATCATCCTGAAAGAAAAAAATTTAGTAAATATTTTCCTGATAAATATGATAAAAATTTATTTAAAGATTATTCAGATGGGGAACATGATTCAGAGTGGGATCAACTTTATGACGCACAAAGGTTTAATATTTTAAAATATTATAAAGAATCAAAAGAAATGAAAGAAGAAGATGAAAAATTTTATTATTTATCAGGTAATGCCGGACTGAAGAGGAATGGTAGTTTTTCTTCAAATGTGCATACTTGGACGACTTTTACAAAAGATGAAAAAGAAAAGTACGAGAAAGAAAAAATTAAACCTTATCGTGCAACCAGAACAGGGGAATTTGTTAAAGTAAAAGAGTCAAAAGAAATAAGAGAAGCTTCACCTAAAAATATAAGATTCACAATAAATGATTATGATAAATTATTAGCTTTTCCTTATAAGTTTTGGGGAATAAAAAACGGAAGCAAGCAAGAAATATATTCAGAAAAAACACATAATTTAGTTGCAAAGTTTGATATTTTTGAAGAACAATTAAATGTGTATGATACTGAAGTAAAAGACTGGTTAAAAGAAAATAAGTATGTAAACTTTAAAGAATCTAAAATAACTGATTTAGAAAAAGAAGTTGAAAAAGAAATGGGTGATTATTATAGAAGTACACCAATTAAAACTTTAGAGCATTACCTTTTAACATTAGAAACTAAATTAAAAAATTATAAACAGTTAAATAAAAAAATAGATGAAAAGGATCAAGCTACTTATAATGTTATGAGTAAAATATTTAAAGATAGAAAATCATTAAATGAAGCAAAAAAAGAATATGAATTAAAAGGTACAAATATAACCGTAACAGGTGAAGGGCTTGATGCTAATGGAAATCAAGTAGTAAGATTCAAATATCCAAACTCAAGTAATATGAGTATCCAGACAAATGGAACATTACCAGAAACAAATAGGATAATAAGAAGAAATTTTGATAAAATGGATGATAAAGAACTTGCTTTAATAAAAAAAGAAATTGTAGACTATATACAAAAATATGGTAGCAAAAATATGAAAAGCGGTTTAAAAACTTACAGAAGTGAAGCTAAACAAAATGAATTGAATGAGTCCGGTGTAGCAAAAGATGGAAATTTATCTGATAAAGAAATAGTAAATCTAATCAATGAAACACTAAAACTTGATAAAGCAAAATTAAAACGAAATAGAGATTTAGTAGATCAGCAAATAGACATAGCAATAAAAAAGAATAACAAAAATGCTTTACTCAATTTAGCTGTGATGGAAGAAATTTACCGAATTGCGTTTGATATGAAAGAATTTGGGGATACCGAAGTGGAAGATTATATTGACAATGTTAGAAGTGTGATAAAACAATATAAATAAAATAAAGGAAAAAATAATGTTAAAAAAAGTTATAATTAAAGAAAACAGAAAAATAGGAAATGTTGAGCTTGAAAAAGGTGATGTAATTTATGTAGTTATGAAGGAAAGTTTTGAAGAAATAAAAGGTGTTAAAATAGGGGATAAATTTAAACAAGGCAGCAGTATAATTAATGAAGTTGTTGATTTTTATGAAGTAAGAAGTTTAAAACATAATAAAATTGTAGAATATCAGTGTGTAGCTACAGATAGTAAAGGCTTATCAACAAATTTATTTATTGTTCCTTTTGCGACAGTGATAAGGAATAGAATTTGAATACCTTTAATAAATCAAGGTTTATATGATTTAGGGGATTATGAGTTATAGCGGTTGTGTTTTTGTTTAGGGAGACGGGAAGTTGAATAATGAAGGAATATTTGGAGTTATTTATAAAATAACTAATCTAATCAATAATAAAATTTATGTTGGAAAATTTAATTTACAAAGAAATGCAAAAAGTGTAAAATTTGAGAATTATTGGGGTTCTGGAAAATTAATTAAATATGCAATAAAAAAGCATGGAAAAGAAAACTTTAAAAAAGAGATAATTGAAAACTGTGTGACTAAAGAAGAATTAATTGAAAAAGAGAGATACTGGATAAAAGAATTAAATAGTTTTAGACCTGTTGGCTACAATATAGGAACAGGTGGGGAAGGTCAAGATAACTTTACCCATCATCCTGATAGAGAGCTTATATTTAAAAAAATTGGTTTAGCAAATTCTAATAGAAAAGTTTCTAAAGAAACTAGACTTAAATTAAGTGAATCACATAAAGGAAAAAGTTTTATTACAGAAGAGGGCAGAAAAAGGTTAAGTGAAGCAAAAAAGGGAGTAAAAAATCCAAAAACAGGCGATAGTAGAAGAGGTTTGAAATGGATTTTTAATGGTAGTGAAAGAAAGTTAGTTAGTGCTGAAGAATTACAAGCTTATTTAGATAGTGGTTGGCTTGAGGGTGTAAAAGGAAAAGTAAAATTTTATTCTAAAAAAACAGAAAAAGTTTCAAAAAAGAATAAAAAATGTCCTAATTTACTTGGAAAAAATAATGGTATGTACGGTAAAACACATTCAGAAGAAGCTAAAGAAAAAATTAGAGAAGCAAATAGAAGAAGAGTTTGGACAAAAGAACAAAGAGAGCATTTATCAAATATAAAAAAAGGTAAAAATAGTAAAGTTACTGAAACTTATATTATTTTTTCGCCTAATAATGAAAGGTATGAAGTTAATTATGGATTAAAAAATTTTTGTGAAGAACAAAAATTATCAGTGAGTGGTTTTCAACATATTTTATATGAAAAAAGTAAAACGAACAATTATAAAGGTTGGAAAATTTATTCTTTAAATGAAAAAAGTCCTGTGTTTTACTATGCTGATTTTACATAAATAAAATAATTTTTGATACTAATATTAAAGAATATTACTTGGAGAAAACGATGTATAAAAATTTTGAAGAAATAGCTAAACAAAAGGGTAAAAAACTTTTAATAGAAAGTTTTCCTTTAAGAATTAGTAATATTGATAATATAAGAATTCTTGAAAAAAATAATAAATTAATAGAGTCTGAAGGTAAAAAGTATGATGCAATAGCTGTTTTAGAGGGCGTTGACGTGACCCGTTACGTTCCTAACGCCAACAAGCGTTTATACCCGAAAAAATTATGGGAAAGAATACAAAAGGAAGGTGTTTCAGAAGGATCATCTTGTTTTGCTAATCATGCAGAAGATTCTCAAAACGTGCTTCTCACCTGTGGTATCTGGCACAATTTTAAAGCAGGAGAAGAGACAGGTAAAGCAGATTTATACTTAATTGGGGAAAATGGAAAATTACTTTTAGATGCTTTAAAAGCAGGGGCAAATTTCATAGAATTTTCGACAGTCGGATTTGGAGAATTTGAATACAGGGAAGAAGAACTAAGTAATTACAAAGATTTAGAAGAAGGTATAGATGTTATATGTTGGGATTCTTTCGACCTCGACCATCTCGCTGACTGGGTACATAACAGTTCACAAGGAGTTAGAGCTACATCTGATAATATTGTAAAAGAAAACTCAAAAACCCTTCCCCCTTCAACAACCACAGATAAAAACGATAAAATAAAAATGTCAAAAGATATATCACTTTCAGAAAAGGTGAATACTAATAATAATGTAAATTTTAAGGAGACGAACAAAATGGCTGAAAAGTTAGAATTAGCAAATTATAAAGAAAGTAAGAGAAAAGCTATAAAAGAAGCCGTAAAAAACCCGAATAAAAAAGAAGGTTTAGATGAACTTTTGCAGATTAAAGAAGATATAAAAGAAGTTTTAGAAGCTACTGAAGCTAAATCTTTAGTTGAGCAGGTTGATAAATCCATAGATATTTTAGTTGAAAATTTAAATAGAACAATCATGGAGCAGGCTACTGTTATAGAAAATTTTAAAAAGAAAGATGAAATGACAGAGGATATGCTTGAAGATTTGAGAAAAAAATATAACAAATCTCTTAGTGTATTTAAAGAGATCAAAAAAAGTATTAAAGAAGAAGATGAGAATACAAAAATTGAAGGTTCTGATGAAGAATCTAATGATGTTACTAAGGGTGAGGCTGATAATGGAACTATGACCGAAGAGACTGACGTAATAGGTGCAGAGGTTGTTCCGGTTGAAGATGTTGTTGACGAAGACGAGATTGTTGTTAAAGAAGCAATTAAAGCTGTTAAGGCATCTATCGCTAAGAAAAAACAGGAAGCTTCAAAAAAAGCTAAATCGAAAGTTAAAGAGGAAGAGGAAGTTAAACCTGAAGACAACAAAGAAGATGAGAAAAAAGACGCTGAAGTCGAAGTAAAAAAAGAAGAGACTGACGAAGTTTCTGATGAGAAAAAACCTGAAGATGAAGAAAATATAAAAGAGTCAATTAAAACATTAAGACGAAAACTCCTGAAATTAGAACAGGAACTTGTAAATAATGATAAAGAAGATGAAACAAAAGACAAAAACGAAGTAGAAGTTAAAGAAGAAGAAGGTGATGCGGAAGACTCTGAAAAAGAAGATAAAGACGATTCTATAATCTCTGAAAGTGCTTTGTGTAAAAAGTTTGGTATTAAGTCTTTAAAAGAAGTAAAACTAATTTCTGAAGAAGAAGATGTTATTGATGACGAAGAAAATAAAGATGGGATAACCGAAGAAGACGAAATAGTTGATGATGAAGATGAAGCTATGACTGAAGAAGATGAAATTGAAGTAGAGGATGAAGAAGAGATAAAAGAGTCCACTAAAAAAGTTTCTAAGTTTAAAGAGAGAAATTTTTCAAAAATAAGCGAAGCATCTACTAAATCCACTAACTGGATTGGAAAGATGGGATTTAAATAAAAATATTAAGTTAAATAAAAGCTGTTATTATTGACATAGTAACAGCATATTTTATAAAAGTAATAATAAAAAATTACTTTCCTCTCGCATTGACATGCAGAAGAACCTACAGATAAAAGATAAATCAAAAATACGATAACAAGATTTTCATAAAAAAATAATATGGAAAAAATAAAAAGAGGAAAATAATATGCGTACAGTAATGAGAGAAAGTGCTGACAAATTGCAGGAACAGGCAATGTTAGCCGAGAAATCAAGAGAGCAGAGATATGATGAAATAGTCTATAAATGGGAAACAGTTGAGAAAAAGAAATACCCTAGATTATTTGAGAACTGGAATAAGCTTTCTGATTCTGAAAAAAGAAAAACTGCTGTTTATATGGAGAATCAGTTAAATCACATGAAAGCCCTGATGAAAGAAACAAGCATTTCATCTAGTTTTAGCTTGACTCCTGAAAAAGTTTTGGAAGTAATAAGACTTAGTGCTCCGAATAGTAACTTAGGAAATATCTTTAGAGAAATTCCTATGTTGTCAACTGACGATACTTTCTATTTTGTAAATGCTGTTTATGACGGTACACCTACAAGATCACCGAGCGTAGACGGTACAAAATACTATGAATCAACTGATAGATATTTCGCTTCGGAAAAACAGTTACAGACTTTAGGTACAGGTGATGGTTCAACCGTTACTTTTACTGCAACTATGACTACTACTCCGTTAAGAACAAAATCAGTTATTTTAGTTGTTAATGGTGCTTATGAAGCTCTTGATGATGGCGATGGTGCTTTTAGTGAATCAACTTTACTTGCAAGTTCTACAATCGTTTATTCAAGTGGTTCGGTAAGTGTTACTTTTGATACTGCTCCTGCAAGTGGCGTTTCAATTCAGGTTGAATATAACTGGGATTCTGAAAATACAGGTAACTATGATGAGTTCGGTCAGGCTAAAATTAATATTGTTAAGCATAAACTTGAAGCAAAAATTAGCCCGTTAGGATTCAGCTATACAAAACTTGTTGAATTGATTATAGGTACTACTGGTCTTGGCGATGCGAAAGAAATTCTCACCAAATCCGTAGCGGAAGAGTTGATGAAAGCAAGAGATTACAGAGCGGTACAGCTTGGTAGATGGTGTGGAAAATCAAATACTACTATCATGATGGATACTAACTTTGCTAACGCTGGTGCTGATTCTGAGTGGGAACACGCACAGATGGTTACTGGTTATATTAACAAAGCTGGTAACGCAATATTTAATGACCTTAAACGTGGTGCTATTAGCAAGATCGTTGCGGGGCCGGGTGCTTGTACTTACTTGTCATTCAATAAAACTTGGACTGATGATTATTCACAGCCAGAGATTGGATTGCATTTAGTAGGTAAGATAGGTAGAGCAGAGGTTTATAAATGTCCTGCTGATGCTAACTTAGTTGCAAATAATGAGATAATGTGTATCTATAAGAATCCAGCTAATGAAGCTGATTCAGCAATAACTTTTGGAACTTTGATTCAGATGTTTGATGCAGGTACTCTTACTTATCCTCAGACCTTTAAAACTGAAGGTGCGTTAGCACATTTCGGCGATGCTAAAGTAGTAGAGAAGAAATATATAAGAATGTTGACACTTTCTAATTTAAATTATTAAGAGTAAATCTTAATTAAATACAGCCCAATAAGCAATTATTGGGCTTTTTTTATGCTTTTTTGTAATAATTTAGTAAATTTTTAATTTTTTTATAAATTTATATTGCTAACTTAATTATTTATGTTATACTAATACATAAGGAGCGTTATAAATGAAAAAATGGACAGAAGATGATTATAAAAAACATTTCATTAAACAAAATGAAGTAAATAATAAAGAATATGAATTTATTAATATTGATTGGGAAAAACAAACTATTACATATAAGCATTTAAATTGTGGAACAATCTTAATTAAGAAATTATTGTTTTTTAAAGTTAGAATAGGATGTAATAATAAAGATTGTATTGTGAGCAAAAGAAATAGTGTTGTTTTAGAAAAATTCGGGGTAGTAAATGCTTTTCAATCAGAAGAAATTAAAGACAAAATAAAAAAAGTTAATTTAGAAAAATTTGGTGTTGATAATCCGGCAAAATCAGAAAAGATTAAAGAAAAAATGAAAGAAACTTGCTTAGAAAAATATGGAACAGAATATAGTTTACAAAATAAAGATGTAATTGAAAAGAGAAAAAAGACTTGTGTTGAAAGATATGGAGTAGATAATGCCTCAAAATCTGAAGAAATAAGGGAAAAAATTGTTAAAACAAATTTAGAAAGGTACGGGGTTGAACACTCTATGCAAAATAAAGAGATAAAAAAAATTAGAGAAAATAATAATTTAGAAAAGTATGGAGTAAAATATCCTCTTTCTTTACCCGAAACAATTGCAAAAAGAGAACAAACTAACTTAGAAAAATACGGATGTGAAAATGTTTTTCAAGCAGAAGAAATAAAAGAAAAAGTAAAAGATACTGTAAGAGAAAAATATGGAGTTGAAAATGTATCCCAAAATGAAAATATAAAAATAAAAAAAGAAAATACTTGTGAAAATAAATATGGGGTAAAAAGTTTATTTGAAAATTCAGAAAGAATGAGAAATATAATAAAGGGTAAATATGGTAAAGAATATGCTTTACAAATAAAAGAATTTAAAGAAAAAGCAGATAATACAAATTTAGAAAGATATGGAACTAAATTTCCTACTCAAACAAAAGAAGTACAAGAAAAAATATATAATACAAAAAAGAAAAACAACAGTTTTAATATTTCTTCATCAGAAGACTATATATATGATATTTTAGTTAGAAATTTTAAAGAAGTAAAAAGACAGTATAGAGATGATAAAAGGTATCCTTACGCTTGTGATTTTTATTTGCCTGCACAAGATTTATTCATTGAGTATCAAGGAAATTGGACACACGGAAAAGAAGCTTTTAATTCTAAAAATGAAGAACATCAGAACATATTGAGAAAATATACACAAAAACTTGAAGAAATAAATTTTAAAGGAAAAAGAAAAATTTTTTATGAAAAAGCTATATATGTATGGACTATTCTTGATCCTTTAAAAAGAAAAATAGCTATTGAGAATAATTTAAGATATTTAGAAATATTTAGTTTTAAGGATGAAAATGATATAATAATTCAAATTAAAAGAGTTTTATAATGGGTTTGGAATATAAATATTCTCAAAAAGAAATAAATAAAGAATTTAATAAATTGAAGAATAATAAAGGAAGTTATAATAAAAATCCTTGTAATAATAAAATAATTTTAACTTATCAGCCTCATTTTTTTGAATATGAAAATTATTTATATAAAAATGATCCTATTATTAGACGAAAAATTATTGAAAACAGAATAAAATATTTAAATAAAGCAGAATATGATTTAACTGATAAAGAAATTTTAAGAGGGTTTAAAATAAGTGGTATTCATAATAGTTTTTCACATTTTAGTTCTTATTGGATTAAGGCTTTTATTGAAGAGTATAATATAAAATCAATTTATGATTTTTGTGGGGGTTGGGGGCATAGACTGTTAGGGGCTATGAATATAAATTATATTTATAATGATGTTGATGAAAGAACTTATAAAAATTGTATTTTTATATTTAATGATTTAGATTTTCCAAATAAGAATAAAATATTTTATAATAAAGATTCAAGTCAATTTATCCCAAATCAAAAATATGATGCAGTTTTTACCTGCCCTCCTTATTATAATACTGAAGAATATAATAACAAAAATACTTCAAGTATATTATATAACAATTATGTTGATTGGTTGAATAAATGGTGGAGAGCTTCTGTTAAAAATTCTTTAATTAATTGTAATAAATATTTTAGTTTTGTAATAAATAATAAATATAAATATGATATGGTTAAAATATGTAAAGAAGAAAATCTTAAATATACTAAAGAAATAAAATTAGGAAGTATAAATAATTTAAATCATTTTCAAAGAAGTAGCAAAAATATTTTTAAAGGAGAATATTTAATAATTTTTGAATTATAATTGTTAATAGTAAAATAAATAAGGATTATACTTGTGAATAAAAGAATTTCTATAAGTGAAAGAATTGATAGTTTTTTTAAAAGTAATTTAGATTATACTTGTATAAAATTAGATAAAGAAAATAAAGTTTTAACTTATAAACATAATACTTGCAATACGGTAATTACAAGAAAATTCAGCAGACTTTACTATGCTATGGAATGCAATAATAGAAGTTGTGTTTTAGAACGAACAAAGAATACAAATTTAAAAAAGTATGGAGTAGAAAATCCTTTTCAGTCTGAAGAAATAAAAGATAAGATTAAAGAAAAATTATTAACTATTTATAATGTGGATCATCCTTCAAAAAGTAACGAAATTAAACAAAAAATTAAAAATTCACATATAGAACGATACGGAAAATTTAACAATAATAGAGAAAAGTGTAAAGAAACTACTTTAAAAAAATATGGTGTAGAAAATGTAGGGCAAGTAGAAGAAGTAAAGAATAAAATTAAAGAAACCACGAAGAAAAATTTTAATGTTGAATGTTCTTTTCAATCAGAAAAAATTAAAAAAAAATGCAAAAAAACTAAATTAGAGCGATATAATGATGAAAATTATCGTAATAAGGAAAAAAGAGAACAAACTTGCATTGAACGCTATGGTGTAAAAAATGTTACCCAAAATAAAGAAATACTGGAAAAAGCTACTAAAACACAATATAAAAAATTTTTTATAGAAAAAATAAAATATTTTGAGCTTGTTAAACCTTTATTTGATATAAATGAATATGAAGGAGTTAAAGATAAAAACTACAAATGGTTATGTTTAAAGTGTAATAAAGAATTTTATGATACAATAGATAATGGAACTTTACCAAGATGTTTAGATTGCTTTCCTAAAGATTATAATTCTTCTAAGGGTGAAAATGAATTAGCTGATTGGTTATCTTCTGTGATAAATATAGAAAAGCATAAAAGGTTTAAAACAGATAAGCAGGAATATGAGTTAGATATATTTGTTCCTAGCAAGAACATTGGAATAGAATATAATGGCATCTATTGGCACTCTGAATTGTCGGGTGAGAAAAATAAATATTATCATTTAAATAAGAGTAAATTTTTTGAAAGTAATAATATACAGCTTATTCATGTATTTGAGAATGAGTGGATTGAAAAGCCTAACATAATAAAGTCTATAGTTCTAAGTAAATTAGGGCTATTAACAAATAAAATATATGCAAGAAATTGTATTTTAAAATTGTATAAAAATTCAGATAATAATTTAAAAGATTTTTTTGAAAATAATCATTTACAAGGATTTGTGAAAAATAAAAATAATGTTTATATCTGTTTAGAACATAATAATGAAATTGTATTAGGTTTAATTTTTGGAAAATCAAGATATAATTTAAATTACGAATATGAATTAATAAGATATGCTTCTAAATCCTTTTATTCAGTAATAGGAGGTTTTAGCAAATGTTTAAAGTATTTTGTTAATAATTATTCAAAATCTATCATAACTTATGCAGACAAAAGATATAGTGTAGGTAATTTGTATTTGAATAATAATTTTCAGTTCATAGAAAACACAAAACCTAATTATTTTTATACAAAGAATCATTTATATTTAGAGTCAAGAATTAAATATCAGAAACACAAGTTGAAAAAATTATTTGATAACTATAATGAGAATTTAACTGAATGGCAGAATATGCAAATAAATAAGTATGACCGTATCTGGGACTGTGGTAATATGGTCTTTAAATATAATTCTTAACTACTAATAACCACATGGCATTAAATTTAAAAAAAGGGGATATTAATCTTCAAGAAATATTACAATTGAGTTTTTTGTACTATAAAAAATTCGATGATAAATTTTGGAGAAGCGAGCTCGACTGCAAATCAATTTACATAACTAAGCGTCAAAACTATCACTATGATTATTCTAAAAAAACTTGGATTCAAGACGGCAGAGAAGCCAAGATAATTTTTAATGTAATATCTGAACCTACATCATATCAAAAAATAGACAATATAAAAAAACATAATTATCCGGTTACTTTTCTTTTTAGAGATATTTCTATGGGTACACGATCTGCATTTCGCTGGCGTACCGGAAGTCTAAAGCGTCCTATAATTGCTAAGACAGGTAAAAAATACTCTCAAAAAGAACGAATACAGATAGCGGAAAGTAATATAAGAAATGGCTGTCAAATGGACTACTTTTTTAATGTTATGGCGGTTGCTCATGCTTTTGGTTTATTATATGGAATTAATTATACAAATCGTTTACCTAAAAAAAGTACGAATGTTGAGCATTATCCATATCTGGACAAACATGCCCTATATATTTGCTCACACGTTTTGCTCCCGATGTTGAATAAATCTAGCATTATTAAAAAAATTACTGATTGATGTTATAAAAAAATAAATTGCACCTTTGAATTTTTTATCTTCATCAGTGCAATTTTTAGAGGGGGATAATTTATGATAACTATTTTTATTTCATATCTAAAATAGATTTATATTTTAATGAATCTCTTCTTTCTTGCAAATCTTGTTTTTCAAAATATAATTGATCCATATCATCAGGTAAAAAGGTATAAAGAAATCTACAATGTAATGTAAAAAGTCTATCATTCATTGTTTTCCAGTTATCTCTAAAGTTTCGGAAAAAGAAAATTAATAATTCGATAGTAGTTTGTTCTATTTGTGTAAATATTTCTTTTTCTTCTATACCTTCATAACGTGGTGTTATAGATATTGTTAATATTTCAAGTATTTTATCATTGTTTAAATCAATTTCTAATTTCATCTTGTACCTCTTTTATTTTTCAGTTTAATAAAATACACCTTTTTACTTTCTTCAAGCTTTTCAGTTGTTACGACTTTGCATCGTTTAAGTGTTTTGATTATAATATTGTGAACTGGCATTTCAGCCCATGTATGTAATTCTGTTAAGTGTCTGCTTAACATTATGATTGCGTCTTCCGCTAGATCAAAGACTTCATTATTTTTGTAGCAATTTTCATATACTGTTTCAAAGTTTTCTTTTAGACCGAAAAGAAGGTCATCATCATTTTCGTTTATTGCTTTTATTTTTGCTATCTCGTTTAATATGATACTACAAGCTGTTTTTATTTCATCATAGGTAATATCAAATATGGTTTTACTGTTTATGATGCTATAAGCTTCTGTTAGGTTTAGTGTGTCTTTGTAAGTAAAAAAGTTATTGTCTATATTTTTCATTATTATACTCCCCTTTATAATTTTTTATTTGTTTTTTGACAATTTTTTTAAACATTCATTATAATATTTTTTGTTTAATTTGAAACCTAAAAACTTACGTTTTGTTTTTGGTTTTTCTATTACTTTATTTAATAGTAATAGTTCTGCGAATGTTGGTATCATGTTTTTTCCTTTTTATCTAGTCATTAAAAAATAAACTTATAGCCCATTTCTTCCAGCTAGTATTATATTTCTGTCTTAACATAAGAATATCATAATAATGTCTAAAGTCTAACTTATCAATATCATTTACAATTTCTTTAAGAAATTTTATTACTTCTCGTTTTAAGTCAAAAGCTATGTTAGTATAATAAGTTGTTATACCTTGCTCGATGAGTTCTAAGACTTCAAACTTATTAAAACGAATATCTATTTTTAGACTTCGGGATATAAGCGAGGGATCAATAAATTTCTGATCAAGATTGGTTATAAATATAAGTCTGCCCGTGAACTTGAAGCTCTGCAAATATTTTCCTTTAGGATGATTAGAGCTTTTTATTTCTTTATCTTTTGTATCTTTTAATTGCAACACTCTATTCTGTGATATTTCTGTTGCAGACAATAACATCTCCCTAAACTTTTTACCTTTTGTTTTGTGTATGAGGTAATCGGTATCATCAAATATTATAACTTTACCATTTTCAGTATAGAGTATTTTATAAAGATCGTTGATTGTTCCTATATGAACATTAGCCCACACGTAATTTATATCTGATTCTTTGATAGTTTTATTTACAGTAGTTGTTTTTGAGAGCCCAGCTTCTCCTGAAATTATTAAACTATTTTTTGATCCTTCAGATACAAGTTTTGTAAAATTTTTTAGTTGTTCATATTTATCGGTTATTTTGTTTTCAAAATTGAACAACTTCATTAATTTATTATATTTAGCTAATTGTGAAGCTTTCATATAGTTTTGTTTTTCTCCCTTTTAATTTTTAAAGGCTTATTATTTCTTTAATCTTGCTAAAGCTTTAGCCCTTGCTATTTGATTTAGTTCAAGTTGAACAGCAAGTTTTAATTCTTTTAATTCATTCTCAGTAAATTGTTTTACAAAATTCTCCGCAGAAATATTTGAATATCCGGCGATATTTTTTAACATATTTTCTCCTTTTTATTTCTGATAAGTATTTATAGTAATTGTCATTGTGAAAGCTTCCGCAAATCCTCCAGCACGAACGATCTGGAAACATATAGTTCCATCAGGATAAGTATAAATATTTGACTTAGAAGTTATACCTCCATGAGTTGCCATATCAACGGTCTGTTTAGTTTTACCATTTGTATTATTCATAGATTCAAGTAAATATAATACTGCGGATGAGTAATCATCATCGATAGTTAATGATATAATTGCTTGACCTCCGGTTAAAGAAGTTAGATTAACATAATGTTTTGATACATCATAGCTTGCAAAAGTAATAGTAAACACATTACCAGATACAGGAGTTATAACTGCCCCTGTTGGTACAAAGGGGGTGAAGACAGTAGTTGTACCTGAGTCATCATTTCCTGATGTTGTTGTTGGTGCACTACATCCTATCAAAGCTGATAAGAATAAAATGAACACAAAAGTTTTTGTTAGTTTTCTCATAATTAATCTCCTTAATTATCTATATTCATAATATACCATTTTTAAGAATAAAAGTCAAGTATAATTTGAATATATTTTAATTATTTACACTTTTTTTACAATTACAATTAAGTTATTAAACGACTATTTTTAATAGGGTTTTTAATATTATGAGATTTTAAATACTAATAAAAGGAAACGATTAAGCTTTTTTGAACTATTGAATATAAAGGATAGATAATAATAATGCCAGACAACAATAAGAAAAAAACTCAATTAGATAGTAATAGCAATTCAAATAATAAAAAATTAAATAATACTCTTTCTGGTATCTTTGGAAGAAAACTTACTGTTTCTGGTTCTAAACCTAAACTTGAAGTACCGGATAAAACAAAAGTTTCTTATTCTGATATAAATAAAGATGCTAGAAAATCTGTTGCTCCTTCTTTTATAAAAACTTCTTCTCGTGTTGATAATCTTTGGAATTACTTTTTATCACAATGTCATGATAGTAATGACAGTTTTAAAGTAATGACTGATGTTTATAAAGATATGGATTATATGTATTTTAATAGTCCTATTTATAGTCGTGCAGTAGAACTTTATGCTGATGAAATAGTACAGGTTGATAGTCAACAGAATATTATAGAAGCCTTTTCTTCTGATAGTAAAATTGAAAATGAAATAAATGATATGTTTACTAATCTTTCTATACCTGAAAAAATAAGATCAACTGGTAGAAGTTTAGTTCATAAAGGTAATGCTTGCTGGAATCTTGGAACAAAAGAAGGACAAGGTGTAATAGAAGTAAACCAAACTAAAATTGAACACTTGAAACAGAGAATGGAGTTTACCCCTTTAGAGATAGAAACTGATTTTATAAATCAACAGTCAATGGCTGATCTAGCCCAAAATAGTATAAGATTAAAACAGATGATTGCTGATATTGAAAATTATGATGACTCAAATGCAATATTTAAAAAATATTTACTAGGTTATCAGATAAATGATTTTATGGTTAGCCCGTGGTCAGTTCTTCATTTTAGAAATAAAGTTTATGATAGTGTGTTTGATCCTTTCGGAATGCCATTAATGATAAATATGGTTGCTCCTTTTAGGATGTATGATTCAGCTATGACTATGCACACAATAGCTAGAAGTTTAAAATTTCCTAGAGAAAAAATAGAAGTTGATTTACCTAAAACTCATCCTACAGAAATGATGGAACAATTATTAGAGTTTGCAACTGAATATGAAAATAGTGGTTTAGCAGAAAAAGAAAATACAAAACAAGAGTTTACTTGGGGAAGTAAAGAATTTACTATTAAGGGATTATATGATGTAAGTTATTTAGAGTCAAGACAAAATCTTGATGATATAGCAGATGTAACTTTATTAAAAGATAATCTAATTTTAGCTTCAGGTATTCCTTTATTTATATTTGACCCGAATTCTAGTGGTGGGTATAATTCAGGTATATCTTTAGTGCAACAGTATAAGCCTTTTGGTCGTGCTGTATTTAGTCAGCAAAATTCTATATTAGAAGAATTGACTTTGATGATAAAAATTCATTTAGCATTTAAGGGGCTTGACCCTGAATCAGAGTTTGAATTAAATATGCCTTTTCCTCAAGCAGAACAAAATCCTGATCTTATTAGAAACAAGGGAGATCAATTACGTTTTGCTAATGATATTATTGCAACTTTAAAAGATAATGTATTAAATGATAGAGAAGCAACATTACCTCCTGATGTTTTAAAAATGATTTATATGAGTTCTTTACCTTTTACAGATGAAGAAATAGAAAAATTAGTTGATGACGCTTTAAAGGCTAAACCTAGACCGGAAGAACAACCAACAAATAATCAACCCCAAGCCCAACCTAAAACTGAATCAAAATACAAAAACATTTTGAGAACTAGAGGTTTAAGAGAAGCAGATAATTATGTAAGAAATATTATTACAACAAAAGAAATAAAAAAAGTAGAGTATGAAGAAAGACGAAAAAGAAATTGGCTAGAAGGTATTAAAGATAACAGACATTTTTTTAACTGTAATAATGCTTCATTTTCTCTTAATGCAAAAAGTCTTTTTTTGAAAGGTAAAAACCAGAAAATATTAACAGAAATGGATAACACAGACATTCGAGCATTATTAGAAAATTTTGGAAGAAAAAATAGAAAACTTTTTAAAGCATAATCTAAAATATTGAGGAATAAACTTTGTCAAACATTATAATAAATGAAAGTGATTTTAAACGTATTAAATCTAAAATTGGTTATCCATTATTAGATAAAGTTATATTAGAAGATTCTGATTTAAAAGAACTTTGTATAAAACCAGCACTTGAAGAATATTTTAGATGGTTTCCAAAAACAGATCGTTATCAAACTTCGGTTAATGGAGAGTTTGAAGTACCTTTTCCTGATGTTTATACTTTTTCTACTTTAGATGTAAGAATGACAAACAGTTTAGCAAATATAACCGGATCACTTACAGGAAATAGAATAGCAGATATTCTGGTTGGTAATCAATATAGTAAAACTACTACTTATGGTGGGGCTTATGGAACTCGTTATAATTTCAATGGTTCAGATCGAGCTCGCGAAATGGATATAACTTTAAGAAATATGAAAATAAGTAGAAGAGAAAATCAAAGAGCAGTAGTTGATTTAGCAAACAGAAAAGTTGTAGGCTATGCTGGAGCAGCTACAAAGCTTAGTATTATTTGGGCGAAGTTTAGCTATAATTTTAGTGAGATAAGATTTGAAAGAAAAGAAGAAGCCATAGAATTATCACAGGCTTTTGTTCTTAATCACATAGCAGATGTTTTTGGTATGATTAAAAATAATAATTTAGATATAGATGTCAATGTTGATACAATGAGAGCTCAAGCAGAAAAGTTAAGAGAAAATGTTATAGCAAAATGGACTGAATTTACAAAAGTTATTGTTATGCCTAAACAAATGGGTGTTACAAGTTTTTAACAAAAACAGTATAAATAAAACAAAGGAAAAAAATATTTATGAAAAAATTAAAAAAAGTTATAATGAAAGAAGAGAAGCATATTGGAAACACTATATTGAAAAAAGGCGATACAATTTTTATTGAATCATTTGATATGAGAGGTTTTATTGTTAATAAAAAAGTATATCGTGTAGATGATGGAAGGGGTGGATGGGAAAAATATCAAGTAGTTGAAATACAAGAATATGATCCAGAATCTGGTAATACTATTGGTAAAACAGAAGAGTACACATTTAAAGGTTATGAATTTCCCTCTCCAAATATAAAAATGTATCTAAGTATGTTATTACATAATTATCCTAAATTAGCAAAACAAAATGCTTTATCACCATTGCTTTTAGCAGATAGGAAAAAACAAATAACAGATCAATTATATAATAATTTTTATGCGGAAATTATATATTTTTCTAACAAATTACCTGAAATAGATTATATAGAAAAAAAAGCACGAAATACTATTAAATAAAAGGTAAAATAAATTGGCTTTTACATTTAGTTTTAAATCTTCAACAAAATCACAAATAGAACTTAATACTTTTCGTAATTTTAACAGAATTGTTTTAGGTGATAGTATAAAAGAATTATATCCTAAAGCAGAAGTTAATATAAAAGATCAAATAGGATTATTCTCTGAAATTTTAGGTTTTGTTGAAGGTAGTGAGTGGGAATTTTTATATGGGGACGATGAAGATGCTTCTAATCAGATAAAATTTAAATCTGTCTGGGAAGGTAATCAATTAACTGATTTTTACAGAAATTATTATGTATCTGGTCATAACACACTAAACTTCATTGATAAAAATATATTAAAAGATAATCCAAAATCAAAAAGCTATCAAGGTAAAATAAGTGATGTAGTAACTCAAGTAATGAAAAGTTATGGTTTTTTAAAAACTACAATTGAGAATACTATGAATAATGGTATTTGGGGTCAAGGTTTAATTAGAGATGAAGATTTTATAAATGAACTTTTAAAATATGCTTATAGTGTTAATAATGGAAAAGAACCTATGTTTTCTTTTATAGACCTTAATGGAGGCTATCATTTTGAAACTATAAGCAATATGCTAAAACAGAATCAATCAATTATGGAGTTTACTTTAAATCAAGGTAATGCAGAAAATTTTGAAGTTTTCACAGTCAATGATTTAAAGCTTATATGGAAAGAATTAGAAAGCAATCTGGATAATTATAATTCAGCATATCACTATTTAGATTTAAAAGCGAGTGAATCTAAAAAAGAAGAAAAAAAAATAAATGATATGATTCCTCAAAGTGGAAAATTGCCTGTTTTAAAAAATAATGCAAGTGATATTAAATCTCATAGATTTTTTGGTTTTGTAAATTCAGATAAAGAAGTAAATAAAAATAAAGATTTCGGACTTGATGAGTACAATGGATGGATTGCAAGTCATTATAAAAATCAACAGGCTTGGCTAGTTATGAGATTGGTGTTAAAGGGGGCTATTCCAAAAGCAGTATCCGGTCAAGTAGTAAGTACAAAATTTAATTCTTTATATGAGAAAAGAGGAACAGCAACAGAATTTAGTGGTAAATGGGTAATCGTGCAGTCAAAACACCTTATTAGCAAGGAATATTTACCCTTCACTGAAATTTTTTTAACTCGTAATTATGTAGATTTTAATAGTCAAAATGTTTTTAAACAGGAATTGATTTAACAACTTATACATAAATAAGTTACTAATAATTATGAATAAATTAGAATAAACGAATAAATAAAATAGATAAATTAAACATTGAACTTTAGAAGGAGATTAATAAATTATGGCAACTTATAGATCAAGCGTACAGGAAATCGACTTGGCATCTTACAATACTTTAGATGCAACAGAAATTGGTTATTTTGTAGTAGAAGCATCAAGAGGTACAAAACTTCCTCGTAAGATAAGCTCAGAATTTGAAGCAATTGAATTTTTGGGAAAACCATCTTCTACTTATGATGAAGTAATGGAAGTAATTGAATACGTTAAAACCGCTCCTGCTTGGATTTGTGCTCCTTATTTTAGCGATGCAAAATTTGGTGGAGTTGCTTCAAAAGTTGATGGCTTTCATGCTTTAACTGCTGGTATACCTGATTTAACAAATTTAGACTTTGATGAATTTCCTGTTAGGGATTTAGTTGATACAGGTGATGGTTCAACCGTTACTTTTACAACTACTTTAACTAATTTACCTTATGTCAATGTATCACTTACAAAATTAATACTTATTGACAGCGATGATGTTGAAACTGAATATACTGTTACACCTTCAAATGTAGCAACAGAAGTTTTAACAGCAAGTGTTTTAGATACAGGATCACAGCTTGTAAGAAGTACGGGAGCTTTAACTTTAGTTTTTGATACTGCTCCTGCAAGTGGAACTGAAATATATGTTCAGTATGCTTATGATTGTGATGATATAAGATTTATACTTACTCCTATTAGTCCAAGTGCAACTTGGTTAAAGGCAAAACTTATAAGTAGAACTTCTGGTGCTGATGGAATTTATACAGTTGATTTACAAGAAATTGATGATAATTCTAATGTAGCTTATGTAGGGCGTTATGAGTTTAGTTTAACAGAAACTAAAAAGAATGATGCTGGTAGACCTGTTTACATCGGAAAAGTTTTTGAAGAAGATATGTATTTAACGTATGTTGTAAATACTAACTATGCAGGTGCTCATACTGCAATTACAACTGAAGGAAGTTATACAAACTTAGCAAGCGGTAAACGAGGTTCTGCAATTACAGCAACAGAGCGTAATTTAAGTTGGGATTATGCTAAAAAGAAAAATACTTACAGTGCTGATTTACTTGTCGATACATCAGGTCTAGCTTCATGTATAGCAAAAATATATGATTTAGTTACGACTTATCAATTATATAAAGCGTTCGGTGTTGTTACAATGCCTTTTGGTGAGGCTAGTGCAACTGCTATTATTGCTACAAAAGCAGGTTATAGTATAAATACAGATCAAATGGCTTTCTATTGTAATTGGGGTAGAGTTGAAAATCCTTATGTTTCGGGTACTTACTTCTGGACTTCTTTGGTTGGAAGAGATGCAAGAAATATGGCAAAAATGAGTCCGGTATTTAATAGTCTTGCTCCTGCCGGAACAAATGATGGAAATTATGGTGGAGAACTTGGAACAGGTATTAAAGAACTTGAACATGAGTTTACAGATATAGTTGGTGGAGAGCTTCAGGCTTTAGATGATGCAAGATTAAATCCTCATGTTTATGACCCAAAATATGGTTATATGACTTATGGTGATAGAACAGCTATTACTACAAATACGGATACAAGTTTTATAGGAACTAGACGATTGTTGAACTTAATTATTTATCAGACTGTCAACGATATTTTAAGAGATCAGGAATTTAAGTTTAATGATAGATATAGAAGACAGCTTTTTGAAAGTAAGTTTACAATAATGATTGATCCTATACTTCGTGGAGATGCAAATCATCCAGATGGATATTGTACTTATTTAGCTGGTTTAGCAGATGATGATAGAATTAATACTACTTCAATATTGCAACAGCGAAAATTTAAAGCAGTTATAGTATTTCAGGCTACACCTACAAGTGAGAAAACAGAACTTGAAGTTATTAGACTACCGCAGGGTGAAGTTAATGTTAATACTATTTTATAAGGAAAGAAAATGAACAATAAATTTAAAAATATAGAAGAATTACAAAAATCAGTCAAACAAGGAATATTTAATGGTGGTGATTATATTTTTGTTAATAATGAAAAATATGTTCAAGCTTTTTATAGTATGAAAAGCGCACCTTCTTATAAAAATCCTAAAATATCAAAAGATATAACTTATGTTGACACAAAAACTGCAAAGAAAGAAATTAATATAGATTTTGAAAAAAGAACAGTAGATGAAGAAGATGCTTTTCAAGATTGGTCTCAATTTAAGGAAAATAAAATGTCAGTAAAAAATGAAATTAAAAATATCAAAGAAGAAATAAATAAATTAGAAAGTAAACTTAAAATAAAAGAAGCAAAAATATCAAATGATGTTTTAGACAAAATAATGGATGCTAAATCTGTTTTTGTAAGAAATAAATCAGAAGGTGATTTAATCATAGCAATTATACCTATTGTTGCAAAAGTTAAGGGTGATGCTTCTAATATACATTTTGTTGAGGGTGCTAATACTATAACAATGAGTCAATATTCAGCAAATGTAAAAAGTGATGATGGAAGAATTGTTGTTATAGATGGTAAAAATTTATCTTATATAATTACATATAAATAAACTTTAGGAGAAAATAAATTATGGCAGGTATAGATACAGCTTATGTTCTAGGTGATGACCAGATGAAGTGTCATTATAATCTGATATTCCCAAATGGTTTTCCTTTTTCACAAGGAGATGGAGTTACTCAATTAGTTATAAGAGCTAAAACTTTTGAAGTTCCAGGTGAAGAAAAAGGAGTTTACACTCGATCATATCATGGTTTAGATTTTGAGAAAACGGGGGGTCATACAGAAACTAAGCATTTTACTTTTACTTTTGATGTACCAAAAAGCTGGAGTTGCTATAATCAATTAAAGCAGTGGTTAGATGCAAGCTGTGATCCTGAAACAGGTGCTAGATTACCCGATGATTCTTTGCGTGTTGATGTAATTGTTCAGCCTATTGATATAGAAGAAGGTGGAGCAGAAGTTCCTACAAGAAATGCAATAAGGTTTAGAAAATGTAAAATTATTAAACTTGACGGAATAAGTTTTTCTCATAGTGAGAAAGATTCTCCGTTAGAGGCAAATGTGGAAATGTTATATTTGAGTAAGAGCGATCGCGGATATTTATAAAAAAATTAAATATTTAAAATAAAAATATATTAGGAGAAAAATAATATGCGTATTATAAAAGAAGAAAAAAAACAAAAGGTTAGTGTTTTAAAAAAATATGTATTACCTGAAGGTAGAGAAATAAAGTTAGGTAAGTATGTTCTTGAAGCAAAAGATGAATTATTCTTTAAAGTAAAAGAAGAAGATAATTCAGAAAACTTCGGGGGAAAACAAGCGAAGCCGTTCACTGCTGATGATGCTGAAGAAGCTAGAGCAAAAAAAGAAGAAGATACTTCTATGGATAGTGATGAGCAGAATGTAGAAGATGATGACACAGGTATTCAAGAAAAATGCGGTGCTAAAAAAGAAGAAGTTGGAAATGAAGTAGAAGATAATGATGAAGACGAAAATGAAGAAGTAAAAGAAGAAACAGAAATTGAAGATAAAGAAGATGCAGAAGAAAAAAAACCTGCTGATAAAGTTGAAGAAGCTAAGAAAAGAATGAAAAAAGTGGCTATATCTGAAAACGGTTCAGGAAGTAAAAAAAATTCTTTGTTTAGTGGTTTAACCGAAGGTAATAAGTGGAAGTAAAATAAATGAAACTGAAAGAAGAATTTCAATTTTATGCTATTTGTGATGCTCCAAATAAAAAAATACTATTTAAAGGGGCAGTTACACAGCAAGATATATATGCTATTGCTTCGGTCTTTCAAAAAGAAAATCCTAATATGGATATAGATATTTGGGGTGGTTTTGCTAGTGAAGAAGAATATGAATTTTTTAAAAATAAAGAAAAATATATAGAAGGAATTGCGAGTATGAAAGTGGAAGAAATGAAATTAGTTAAAAAAATAATCACAAAAAATAAAATAATTGAAAACATAGAACTTGAAAAGGGTGATATAGTTTATATTCCTGTTAAAAATAATTTGAAAGAATCATATAATGGTTGGACAAATTGGGAAACTTGGAATATGGCTTTATGGGCTGATAATGAAGAAAAAATATATAAAGACAGAGTTGCTATGCAGAAGAAAATTAAATCTTGGGATAAAAATAGCATAAAGAAATGGTTTATGAAATTTTACCCAAAAGGTTCACCTGACATGGATAGCCCTAGTGAATTAAATAAAGTTAATTGGCAAGAATTAGCAGATAAGTTTAATGATGAAGAATTTGACTAAGGAATAATGAATGTCATACAATACCACATTTTCACTTTCCGTTGAAGGAATTAATGTAATAACCGAAATAGATAAAACTATTAGAACAACAATAGATTCTAAAACAGAAAAAAAATATCAAATTAAATCTACTGATGGATGGAAAAATGTTGATTTTTCTACTGTTAGTAATTTAAAGTTTATTATCTTTAATGCTCCTGTTGATGAATCAGAGTTTAAAATTAGAATGACTGTTTATAATGATATAACAGGTGAAGTATTTGCAACAGGTGATGGTAGTTCTATAAGTTTTAGTGATACTCTAGCTTATGATTCAATTCAGGAATCAAGTGTTACAATCGGTTATACAATAAATGGTGTAAGTTATACAGCAACAGATGACGGTTTAGGTGTTATAAGTGGTACAGGATTACTTGGTACGATAGATTATGATACAAGTGCAATAGCATTAAACTTTTCAAGTGCGCCCGATTTAAATGAAGATATTACAATAAACTATACTTATTTAAATAGTGATTCACCTGTTATATTACTGGTAAAAGATATATTTGTTTATAGTCCGGCAACAGGTTTTGAAGATAATATTTATAGTATTGAGATTGGAACTAATTCAACAACTGATGTGGAAGTTGATGTTGCAATATTAGGCGAAGAGGTTTAAAATATACCATGTCCATTGTTTATATGTCTCCTGTTGACATAACAAATTATAAATTAGGTCAAAAAGATAATGAAGGTTATGAATATGATACAGGAAATATTTCTACGGGTACAGAGGGAGATATAATAATTGTACCTGATAATGTTCATTTAATTTCCGCAACTTTAAAAATTGCTACAAGTAGTTCTGGAAAAGTTCAAACATGTACAAACACAATTGCTGATGTTTTGGCAAATATTGATATAGTATGGGTTGATTGGGTAAAAGGTTCTATAATAGTAACAGCACAAGATTGTAGTACACCTTGTACAGCTATAAGAGTTGTGAGAGAATCAGGAACAGTACGATTGTTATTAAGAGCACAGTAAGGAAAATATAGTGTCTTGGTTATCAGAAACAAATGTAAATATACAAAATCAAATCACACCCTTTTTCCGATATTTTTTAATGACCGAAGAGAAAACAGATATTGTTCTAACTTCTCAATTTGCTCAAGATTCTAATATATTAAATGTATCAGCAGATCATGGTATAACAACAAATCATTGGGTATCTTTATGGCAGAACAATAGATTCTTTCAAGCTAAAGTTACAAATGTGGCTACTAATGCTATTACTGTTGATAGACGTTCTTGTTGTAATTTTGAGGTAGCAACTACAAAAATTGTTCGTGGTAAAGTTGACTTAAATGTGGATGGAAGTTCAACACCTGTTGTTTTTAGATGTCAATTATATAATTTTTCAATACCTATAGATTTAACAACTTTTGTTTTAACGATGACTCATAGTGCAGAAGCAGATGATAGTAAATTCGGAGGAATAACCGCTATAACTAGTGGGTTAGAAATGAGGTTTATTGATAATTATGTTTTTAATTGGGGTATTTTTAAACAAAATTCTGATTTTAGAAATTATGGTGGTGTAGTTACCTATAGCAATAAAGCTGGTGGTGGAACTTATGCTACTGATATTAATTTTAATATAGAAAGTATCTTTGGAATATCACAAGTTGTAAGAATAGTACCAAATCAAAATGATGCTATACAAACAACTGTTAATGATAATTTAAGTTCTTTAACTACTTTTAGAATATCTATATTAGGACATTATACTGAAGGTGAAGGTTAGACATATTTTATATATTGAAGAAAGTAATACTAATAATTATATATCGAGAATGATAGGAGATAAAAATAAATGTTAAATACAGTAGCAGCTACTTATAGATGCCCTTTTCTCAATACGGCTTCATGTATCACACTGAATTGCGCAGCTTATAGGGAGACAAAACAAGGTACAGAAGGATATTGTAAATTTGTAGGTGATGTAGTTCGTGTTGTACCGGAACTTACAGTAGAAATTGGAAATAAAAATATCATTGATGGCGATAGTTATGCTTTTGGTAGCAAAGAAGTTAATACTATAACCTTTGTTGAATTAAAATTATCAAATACTGGTAGTGGTATATTGAAATTTACAGGAACACCCGATAAAGTAACAATGACTGGAGATACAACCGATTTTACTTTTGTTAAGAGTGGTGATCTATTACAGGAAGAGACTATACCTGATGGTGTTCAGATTCTAAAAATTAGATTTAAACCATTATCAACAGGATTAAAAACAGCAACTATAAGTATTGCAAGTAATGATTTAGATAATACTCCGCTTACGGTTGATTTTAGTGGAACAGGTATTTAACAAAAAGGAAAATAAAAATATGAAAAAATCTTTAGAAGAAATCAACAAAATAAAAGAAGAAATAAATAAACTCGAAAGTAAATTAAGAATAAAAGAAAATTATGATACTATTGCAAGACTTGAAGATGAATTGTTTAAGTATAGTGATATACCAGCAATGATAGAAACTCTTACTTATGTTATAATGAGATTAAATATAACAGATTTTAATGGAAAATACAAAAATATAATTGATATATTAAATAAAGCTATTGATTTATCAAAAAAAATTCAAAAAAAATAAAATATTAAAATTATATATTTAAAATAAATAGATAAAAGGAAAATAAAAAATGGTAACAACAACTGATTTAGATTTAGTAGCTTATTGTGTAGTAGTTTTAAAAAAAGATTATGTTTTATCAGATGAGACAGTTAATGGAAAGATTGCTTTTGAACTTGACATTACAAAAGAAGAAAAAGATGCTTATTACAAAACTAATTTTAGAAAGTTCAAAAGAACTATTGATGATTTAAAAAGAGTTATTTCGGATAACAAAGAAAAATAGTTTTTAACTTTTATTAAAATAGATTACTAATATAACAAAGTGAAAAACTGTAATTTAAAATTTTAAGGAGAACAATAAAAATGGCAAAGAGTTATAGAGATATTATTACTTTTGAGGACACAGTAACTTCAGCAGAAGCTTCGGCAAATGCTATCGTTATTAATTTATATGATCCTACAGAGTATGTTACAATAGCAGATATTAGTTTTATCTGGCAGGTAAGACGTTCAGGCGTTGATATACCGGGCTTTACAGCTAGTTTTTCTACTACTACTGGTAGTATAACAATTGGTGATGCTGGTAGTGCTAATTTAACTGCTGGTGATATTATAACGGTACTTTTCTGGGAAAAAGCTTAACTTAGATTAAGTTTTCTGTTTAATAGTATTTTTATGTTTTAAAAAGCTTCTGTCTATATTTATTTGTAGATGGAAGTTTTTTTGTTTTTAGATACTAATAAAAGTATATATAATTACTTTAAGGTATAATTTTGTGAATATTTTAGATGTACAATATAGCATTCAAGATCAAAATAAAAATAGATGGGTTATGCTTTTTCCAACCTTTCCTTTCGTAAGTCCGTATATTACACAATGTAGCATACCTACTTATAATTTTACTGTTGATGAACAAACTAAATGTATTACAGGTTTTGAATTTTTAGAAGATATAACAATTACATTTATAGAAGATACACTTGGAACTATTCAGATGTTTTTGGGGACACTGGAAGCCCTTTCATGGAATTTTGAGACAAAAGTGTTTCGTGATAACCAGAGACTGGCAAAGCAAACAGCAATTTTAATGATGGATGACCTTGATATAGGAATACCAACTATTTCTTTTCGATTCACGGGACTTCGTTATATGGGTAGAGACACATTAAGTTTAGATTATAGTGGGGATGATACATTATTAATTTCAGCGCATTTCAGTGTCAGTGAAATTTTTCCAATGTTTCCTTTAAATGGATATGGTGCTCTTCAAATTCCTTAAAGAGAAAATATATGACAGAAGAAGAAAGAAAAATTAAAAGAAAAGAATCCCAAAAAAAATATAAGGAAAAAAATAAAGAAAAACTTAAAGCATGGGCAAAAGAATATAATAAAAAATATAGATTAGAAAATAATGATAAAGTAAAACAAAAGAAAAAAGAATCTTATAACAAAAATAAAAATAAAATATCAGAAAAACAAAAAGAATATTATAAGAATAATAGAGATAAAAAACTTAATTATGCAAAACAGTATAGAGAAAAAAACAAAGAAAAATTAAATGAAAGAGATAGAGAGTATCATAAAAATAATAAAGAAAAGTCAAAACAATATTATGAAGAAAATAGAGAAATTATTTTGCAAAGAAAAAGAAAATACAGGCAAAGTCCAGAAACTCAAGAAAAAGAAAAAGAATACAGACAGAAATATTATCAAAAAAATAGAAAAGAACTTATAGAAAAAAGTAAAGAATATAAAAAGAAAAATAGAAAAGAGGTTAATAAAAGAAACAATAAGCGAAGAAATGAGAAATATAAAGAAGATTTAGTGTTTAAAATTAAGCGAAGAACTTCCAAAAATATAAGAGATGCACTAAAAGGTAAATCAAAAGAAAAACCAACTTTTGAAGCTCTGTCTTATACACCCGAAGAATTAATTAATCATCTATTATCTACTCTTCCTTATGGTTATACTGTTGATGATTTTCTTAAAAAAGATGTTTTGCACGTGGATCATATTATTCCTCATTCAAAATACGAATATACTTCTATGAATGATTTAGACTTTAAAAATTGTTGGTCTTTAAAGAATCTAAGACTAATACCTAAAAAAGAAAATTTAGAAAAACTAGATAAACTAGATTGGAATTTTGTCTTAGAATATAATTTGTATGATATTCTACCAGAAAAAATATCTGCTAATGTTTTTGATTACATTTTTAACCAAAATAATAAATAAGGACTATAAAGTTATGAAAAATAAAAACTTAAATGAATTAGAAGTTTCAAGCGATATTACAGGGTCAGTGGATGTTCCAGAAAATCAAGGCACAGAAAAGAAGAAAAAAGATGTTATAGATGGCATGATAGAAAGTAAAAAGTTAGTAAAACTTATAGCAGATAGAGATATTTTTTTAGAAAAAAGCTTGACATTGAAGAAAGGCGATGTATTATATGTTGAAATGAAGTTAAAAGAGGCTTCTGAAGTTCAATCAATTTTATTTGATGTCAACAAATTTAGTGTGGGTGAAAGTAAAGCTTGGCTTAAAGATCATGGATATAAATATGGAAAAGTAGATACTACTGATAACTACCACAGGTTTAGACAGTTAGAACCAGATCAATTTGACACGATGCGTATATCTTCAAAGGATAATTCAGAAGGTCAAAAAGCTTTGGCAACAAAAGGAATAAAATTCATTTTTGGTGTAGAATAAAATATAAAGGATATAAAAATGATTAATTATGAATGTAAAAATTGTTCCGCCTATTACTACTGTAGAGGCATTGAAATGTTTTGTAGTAGTATTAAAATAGGCAAAGCTGTAAAAAAACCTGTTAAGGTAGAGTTTATTATTTGGAAAGGTGATAATTTAAAAGAAATTATTGCTTTTACAGGTTTACATGATTCTGCAAAAAAATGGTCATGGAAAGATTATGAACAGGTTGTGAAAGAAAACGGGTTGAAAATATTTACTTTGGAAGGGAATCATTTAGCTTCTATTGGAGATTATATAATTAAAGGTATAGCCGGAGAATTTTATCCTTGTAAACCAGATATTTTTAAAGAAACTTATGAAGAAATAAATTAAAGTATAAAAGAGGTAAAATAAAGTTATGGAAATTCTTTCTTTCTTAGTAAGAGTGTTGTTTGGTGGTATAATGCTTTCAACAGCAATTTATTTGTATTTGAGCATTAAAAAGACAATTGATGGTAGTATTTATCCGTGGATGTTTTATGTATTTGGTTTTAGTTTTGTTGCTTTTGTAATACATTGTATAATGTTCAAATGGTAAAAAAATAAAAGGAAAAATATATGATAACAAGATATTTACAGTCAGACCCCCTATGGAAAAATTATGAGTATGATAAAGGAACTTCAATTGGCGTTTATGGTTGTTTATTAACAACTATTACTAATGAGCTTAATAATAAAGGATTCAATTATACACCTCAAACTTTTGCAGAGTTTCTTAAAAAAAGTGGTTGCTTTGATAATGGTTATATTGTTTGGAATGCTTTTCAGAAAGCTACCGGATATTCTATGATAAAATATTTATCCCCTCAAATTCCTATGCCAAGAGGAAATAATTTTTTAGCAATTCAAGTCCCTTATTTGAATACAGGACACTATTGTAATGTTTTAGAAATTAATAATAAAGTAATAAAATACTTTGATGTGTATGATGGGAAAGAAAAAACTACTTCTAAATGGATAAGTATAAGAGAATTTGGAATATTATAAAATGAAAAAACTTTATAAATTAAAGATAAAAGAAAATATACGATTAGATAATATTGATTTAAAAGAAAATGATATTATTTATGTATCTTCAGTTGATAATCCCCTTTCTAAAATTATAACACCTGAAATGACTAATTGGTATTATAAAAGAACACACAATCATATAAATTTAGTTCAAAAATATTGTAGAATTATTCAAGATAAATTTGGTGATAGATTTATAGGTTTAATTGAAAATGCAAGGTATCACGATAAATTAAAATTAGAAGAACCTGAATTAACACCTTATATAATTATTACTTGGGATTACTATTGCAACGATAATAAAATTAAGTTTGATATTTCAGATGATATTAGAAAAAATTTGTATAAAGCAACGGAGCACCACGTAACGAATAGCCCACACCACCCGGAGTATTGGCAAGATAGAAAAGAAAATATTTTAGATATTAATAGTCGTGATGGAACTACTATTCCTAATGGAATGATAGATGCTACCAAGATGCCTGATATTTATGTTGCTGAAATGTGTGCAGATTTTTGCTCAATGAGTGAGGAGAGACATAATACACCTTTTGAATGGTTTTCAAAAGTGAATGGGATTCGTTGGAAGTTTTCTGAAAAACAAATAATATTGATTATATCTATATTGGAAAAAATATGGTAAAATTATGCAAATTTATAAAATAATAAATTTAATAAATAATAAAATTTATGTTGGTAAAGACTCTTGTTGTAATCCTGATTATTTTGGGTCTGGTATTAATATTAATAAAGCTATTAAAAAATATGGTAAAGAAAATTTTAAAAAAGAAATATTAGAAGATAATATAGTAGATAATAATATATTAAATGAATTAGAAAAATTCTGGATTAAAGAGCTTAATGCTACAAATAGAAATATAGGTTATAATATTGCTAGTGGTGGAGATGGAGGTAATACTTTTTTAGGAAAAACAGAAGAAGAAATGAAAGAAATACGAAATAAATTAAGTAAGAATAATTCAAAGAGAATAGGAGAAAAAAGTCCTATGTTTGGTAAAAAGCTTAGTGAGGATCGTAAAAGAAAATTAAAAATTGGTTATGATAATATGAATGATGTTTCAATATTACGAATGAAAATGGGTCTATTGAATGCACACGAAACTATAAGAAATACTATTAGAAATGAAGAGCACGCTAAAAAAATAGGAATTGCTAATAGAGGAAAAAAACGAAGTAAATATGTTTTAGAAAAAATGAGTAAATCTCAAAAAGGAAAACATACCGGTGCAAATAATCCAATGTCTAAAAAAGTTCTATGTTTAGAAACTAATGAAATTTTTGATTGCCAAGCTTATGGAGCAGAAAAAATATATGGAAACAAGAAATATTATAGAAGAGTTTATAAATCAATTAAAGAAAATAAATGTATTTTTGGGTTTTCTTGGAAATATGTTATATGAGTAATAATAGATGGAAATTTAAACATACAGACAAGTTGATTTGACATATATTATACTAAACAAAGTATGGTAAAAAAATAAAAAATTAAAATAAAATGGTTAAAAGTTTAAGGAGAAAAGAAAAAGTATGAATGGTGATAATAAAAAAAATAATAATGGTAAAAATGATATTAATGATTTTATAAATAAATCAAATTTACCCCCCGAAACAAAACAAAAAGTATTAGAAAGTTTTACAAATAAAACCGGAAACAACATTAATAACAACAGTGCTTACGATAATACTAAATCAGTTAATCTAGTACCGAGTAGTTATATAACTGTTAATCTGCATAGCTTAGGTAAGTTTTCAGCACCTCAAACACTTCACTATAAAGATTATACAACGCTTCAACTTAATGATTTGACTTTGTCTAATGAAGTTAATACAGTTGAAAATCTTGTTAGAATACTTAATGAAAATTGCTATGAAGATTTTGATTGTGGTAATTGTACACAGGAAGAGTTTACAGAAATACTTGCTACAATTTTAGCACATTTTTGGAGAACTTCTATTGATATTCCATGGGTGTGTGAATGTCAAGAAAAAGTTAAATATGATGATGAAAGAGTTATTGAAAAATATACACTAAATCTTAAAAACATTATTATTTATAACGTACCGGATAATGTACATGAGCCTATTACAGTTGAAGATGAAATATTTAATTCTGATACGCAAGAACTTAATCCTATAAAATATAGTTTTAGATTTACTAGAATAAATGATGTAATTTTTGCAAAACAGAAAGTTCAAGAATTGTATGGTGTTAAACAGAAAAAAATAGATAACTTTACTAAAGCAGGAATTACAAAAGATGAGCTTAGAGACATTACAAAAAAAATGCAGAGAGAGTTAGATGAAGAAAAATTAAAAGCTTTAGTACATTATACAAGAGCACAATGTTTAACTCATATAAATGATATAGAAGTAGAACGAGAAAGAAAATATAAAGAATTTTTAAAAATTGATCCAGCTATAACAACTAATTTGTTTATGAAAATGGATGACCTTAAAATGGGTTTCAAGGAGGACTATGAGCTTGAATGCTCGGTTTGCCATGAAATAAAGTCAAGGAGGTTACTTTTTCAAAATTTATTGTTTGTACCTGCCGATGGACAGAGAGTCGTGGGAAAATCTCCAGTTTTTGTTGGTATATAAGATTCGTTATAAAGTTGAGACTAGTAGCGAAGGGCATGACATGATGAAATTATATAGGAAATGGATAAAGTTTGAAGAAGCAACAAAAAAGCAATATGACGAAGAACTTAAAAAAGCTAAGTCAGATTTAAAAAGCAAAAGAGGAAAATAAAAATAATTAATATTTTTGCTTGACAACAAAGCATTATAGTTTATAATAAGCATTATTAGAAATAGTAGTGCTTGTTTTATTTTAAAGGTAAAAGATAAAGGATCACACAATTTGAGCATATCAGTTAATAGAGATAATGAACAACGAGTATTAAGCTACTTCATGCACAATCCAGATAAATGGGTTGATCTTTTACAAGTCAATGAATATTTTAATCTTCCCCAATCAAAAAATATATCAAGTGGTATTCTATTACTCTATGATAAAAAAATAGAACAATTTGATATAGATACACTTTATAATAATATTATTGAAAGTGGAAAAGAAATTGAAAAGCATCATATATCTGATATATATAATAATATTCTTAACTTTGATAATATAGAAAATGCAATTGATTTACTGAAAAAAGATCATATTCGATTTAAAATAAATGATGAGCTTCTTAGTGATTTATTTAATTTAACCAATTCAAATAATTTAAGAGAAACAACAGGGCTAGATAAATTTGAAGAATCTCTTGATAATATAAAAGACGCTCTGGTTAAAATTAAAAATACAGATGAATTATTGTGGGACTCAAATAGATTACAAGACTTTTTTTTAAACAGCCTCGAAGAAAAAAATAAAATAACTATAAAAACAAGTTATGGTGATAGAGATTTAGATGCTTTATTAAACTATCCTGCAAGACCAAAAGAGATGACAACGTTGTTTGGTCAGAAAGGATCAGGAAAGTCAAGTTTTTCTTTACATTTAATAAATGGTTTAATTCCTTCTGGTATTCCTATATTATACATAAGTCTTGAAGATTCAAAAGATATTGTTATGGAAAAAATAGCTTCAATGCGTTCCGATATTACCTTTAATACTATTTCTATGGGGAATTTTAAAACAAGAGATGAGTATAATAATGTAAAATTAGTATCACATTCAATGAGACAATATAATAATTTTTTTCTTGTTGATGATCCTAATTTATATATAAAAGATGTAGAAATGTTAATAAAAAAAGTTCAAACAATTACTGGTAAAAAATATGTTTTTATAGTAATAGATGTATTAACTATGTTATTAGATTTTGCAGAAAAAGGTGATGACGCAAAGGTAATAAAAAATTGTGTATATAAATTACAAAGACTTGTTAAAAGTACAGAAACACACATTTTAAATATATGTCAAGAAAATGAAAATATATGGCGTAATAATAGTAAAGCTATAAAAGTAAAAGACCTTCAATATTACAGACCTACTATTCAATCAATAAAAGGTGGTGCAGAAATAGCGTCAGGTAGTAGATTAGTTTTGTATATATGGAATTTTGAATATATGAGACAAGCTTTTATAAGCGATTATGACCAGCTTGAAGAAGATTTAAAAGACTTAGAAATTGAAAGTGGGGGGTTGCCTATTATTGAAATCAAAGTATTAAAATATAATAGGGGTAAAGTTGGTGGTAAATTGAAATATATATATGATGGTAATTATTTTAGGTTTACTATTTTTAAAGAATAAAATGTTGTGGATAAATCAAAACTTTGTAATCCTGTCTGTTCTAATCTATCAAAAAATGAATTAAACTTTCCTTTCTGTAATTACCATAAAGAGATTCTTAGTAGTTGTGTTTGGGAAAAAAGAAATCAAATATTTATATTCAGATGTGATAAGTGTAAATTGTAAATATTTTTTAAGTTTTTAAAAGTTTTTCTTGACTTTTACAATAATTTTTAGTATACATTTTTTATATAAAAGGAGAATAAATTATGATTAATAACTTAGAAGCATTAAAAGAATGGGAAAGTAATAATCAAGATGCTTATGGTAAGTGTTGTGTTGATGTAGCAAAAGAAGTAATGCGATTATTAGATGAGGATTTGACTCCTTTACATGAAGGTTATTACCCTGATATTCATACAACACACGGAATAATTTGTAAAGCGGATGATAATATAAGTGCTGGAGGAATTACGGGATTTATGGCTGGCTGTGTAGCTCAAATTGTTATTTCTTGTCATAGTAGAGGAGAAGAATTTAGATTAATTCATAATGGAAAATATAAAGGTGAAGGTGTTATAAATCATGCTATTCTAAATATAGAAAAGTAGTTTGATATACAATAATAAAAAAGTATGAATGATAATTACAAAAGTCAAAGTAATAAAGAAATAGAAAGAATAATAAATCAAGAATTAGAAAAAGCAAAAATGGAATTGATACTAAGAGATAAAATGGATATATTTAATATTATTCAAAATATGAAAGATAATGAAGAGCTTGAGATATTAAAGCAAAAACTTAAAAAAAGAAAAAGTAAATATTTTAAGTGAAATTTATCTTGACAAAATATTTAAAATAAAGTATTTTGGAAAAGGAAAAATTATGATAGAAATGATTGTAACAAGTAATGAAAAAGCAATACTAGAACGATTTGATGATATTTTATTTTATAGTAAAGCAGATATAAACAATGAAGATATTAAAAATATTATTATTTCTATAAAGGAATTTGTTAAAAAATATAAGCTAGATACAGATCAGCATGATTTTATTGATTATAGTAAATTAATAGTAAGAGGATAAATAAAATGGATAAAATGGATAAAATTAAAATATTAAACTTTTTAAAACAAAAACAAAAACTCATAATTGAAAAAGATATTAAATACATTGTTACTAAAGGTAATGAGAATATTGCTAAAGGAACTTCAATTTTATATAAAGTAGATCATAAATATCACGGAAATGAAGAATATTATACTTTATTTGGAATATGTAGAGTAGGAAAAAAAACAGTATAAAAGTCAAAAAAATGATGTTTGGAATTTTGATACTCTCGATGATTTATATAATTTTATTAAGGGAATCGAAGTAATGAAAGATATAAAATATGCAAGAGAGCAAATTGATATACTTCAACATGAGATTGCAGAAATAGAAGAAATATATGAGTTAAAATAAAAGGAGAAAAATTATGTATTTTCCGTGGACAGATTATATTGAACTTCCAGTAAAAACTAGAAATACTCTTCAAATATTTATAACAAACAAATGTCAGTTATCCTGTAAAGGTTGTTTTGTAAGAAATATTATAAAAGATAAAAATTCTGATATTCATATAAAAGAATATAAATCTTGTATTGAAGATGCAGTTAAAAAAGGTGTTCAACAAATAAATTTATTAGGAGGTGAACCTTTACTTCATCCTCAAATAGAAGATTTTATTAATATAAATGAAAGTTATAAGCTTAAAACAACTATCTATACAAATGGATTAGAAATAAAAAATATTAAAAATGATAATTCAAGTATAGGAAAAGCAAAAATAAGATTATCAATAGATTCTTTAACTAAAAATTATTTAAATATAAAACCTAATTATAATATACCTTCTGTACGAAACAAAATAGAACCAAATTTTATGGTTTCCAAAAAAACAAAAGTTGATGATTTATTAAGTGCTTGTGATTACTTTGAGAAAAAATTTGATAGTAAAGTATTTTTTATTTCAAGTTATAGAGAGCTTGATAAAGGTGATTTTTTTGAAGATACAAACTTAACAATGCCTCTGATCGGGTATAAAGAGTTAGTTCATGAATTTTTAAAGAAATACGAAGGTAACTGTGAAATTCATATTTCTAAAAGAGGGGTGTTTGAGAGTACCTTATGTAGTAATATAAATAAATGTAGATTTGCTAATTATTTTATAGGGTATAAATTAATACAGTGTCCTTATGATATAGTGAATGAAAAATACTATAATGATTATACTTTTGGAGATAGATTTTGTGAGCAAAATAATACTTGTTTAATGACGAAAGTAATTTATAAAAGAAAATAAAAATTGGAGAATGATTTATAATGTATATCTTGAATGATGATAACAAAGTTTTTAAAATTAGAAAAACAACTAAACCAGCAATACATAGAAGCCCTAATTTAAGGGAAAACAATTGTTGGTTTTTATTCAAAGAAGTAACAGATAAAAATAATATAGCTTTAAAAATATTTTCACCTTCGGAAGCATCAAAGTTATGTTTCTTAGAATTAAAAGATGTTTGGTATAAAGTGGAAAAGAGATCAATTTCAAGTTTAAATAATAGAACTTTTGAAATAAAATTTGATAGAAGATTACCTAATACTGGAGTTATATATGGATGAGAGAATAATTGAACTGGAAAGAATTGTTAAAACTATCGACAATCTCTTGAATGATAAATATCAGAACTTAGATAATTCTAAAAGATATTTAGCAGATGCAATTGATAGTTATGAGAAAAAATATAATACTAAACTGGAGATAAGATTTTAATTTAACTAGGAGGTAAAGCTTTTATGTCGATTAAAATTGTTTTGCTAGTGGTTATATCAATATTGTATTGTTATACTATTATTGTTCCGGTAGTTTCTATTTATGAGATAATTAAAATTATAAAAAATAACAAGGAGTAAAGAATATGGTGTATGTATTAGTCGCAGTTATATCACTGTTTGTAGGGTTTATTTTTGGTGCTGTTAGACAACAAGTTTTAACGGAAAAGAATTTTTATTATTTGTTAAATTTTTGTGCAGTTAATAAAATTCCTTATAAGACAATTATTAATATAAATGAAAAGATTATACTGTTAGAAGAGGATAAATTGTATTTTTATTTTGAACTAAACGGAAAATTTAGAAATATTATAGTTAAAGCGGAGAAAGATTTTGTCGAGTAAAAAAATTATACTGTATAAGTCAATTACATGGAGAATATTAGCAGTAATAACAAGTTATTTCATGGGTATGTTTTTTGGCTTAGGGTTTGTTAAGAGTGTAGTGTTGACAGTTGTTTTGAACTTAATAAATGCTATTGCTTATGCAACACATGAATGGTTGTGGATAAAATTTTATAAGAAATAAGAAGGAGAAAAATAATGAAAAAATTGCTTTTATTTGTAGTAACAGCAAATATATTGTTGTTTGCTGTATCTTGTAAAGAGTTATTTGAAGAAAAAGAAATGAAAGAATATACTCGATCTTATGAATTAAAATCTATTGGAATAAAAGATAAGTATAAAGCTTATGGAAGTTGTTTCCTATTTATAGGCACAATTACAATAGATAATAAAGAGTATTATACAGGTTTTGTAAAAAGCGGAAATGCTTTTGTAAGATTTAATTTATTAACAAGTAAGTGTGAAATTATTGAAAACAATTTAGTTATCCCAAATATAAGATTTACAATGAGAGGTTATTCTATACGTAAAATAAGTTATGATGAATTAGATTTATTAAATACCGACTTTGATTTAGAAGGTAGAATAAAAATAACATTACCAAAAGGTTCTATTGTTGAAAATTTTAAACTTTAAGAAATAAAAGAAAGCGGGTTGTTATGCCTAAACGTCATATTTGTTGTGAAAGAAAAGTTAGACATAAATCAAAAGAAGGAGCATACATAGCTCTAAAAAGATTACAGAAAAAGTATGGTATAAAAGCTTCTGTATATCATTGTAGAAGGTGTAATGGCTGGCACATAGGAAAAAATTGTAAGAATGATCCTATGGCTTTTTGGGAGCATATTGAAATGAAAATGAATGAAGGAGAAAATAATAAGGTTATGAATAAAGATATTAAAAAGAAAGAGATAATAATTGTGTGTCCTAAATGTAAAAAAGAAATAAAAATTGATGACAATATACTAAAAAACTACTATAATTGGAAATGTGATGAATGCTTTAGTTTTATTCAGTTAAAAGGTGCTGGTGTGTCTATATGGCATTGTAATACGGGTACACCTAGAAGGAAAGGGAAGTAAAGTGTTAAGAGATAAGGCTATTTTTAAAAAAGTTGAAAAACTAGAAAGAGAAATAAAGAAGAAAGCATCAAAAATATATGCACTTAAAAAACTATTAAATAATGGGATCAACTGTAATAACTGTATTCATGTTTCAGACATGTTTGCTTGTTATGAATGTGATGAAAGTTACAGTGCATTTAAAAAAGCAGGTAGTAAATGAAGCTAATAGATAATTTTATTAAAAAGATTGTTGAAAGAATTATAGAAAAAATTGAATCCGAATTAAAGTTTAACAGAGATACAAGAGATTGTATGAATTGTGAGCATAAATGTGGAAAGTTTGTGGAATGGCTTGATGATAAAGATAAAATCGAATTAAAAAGCATTACTTTTTGTAGTGAGTTTAAACAGAGGAAATGGTGAAAAGGAGAAATTATGAAAATATTTATTACAGTAATGTTAAGTTTTGCAATTGTTAGATATTTAGGCTTACTCAAAAAAGATGAAAAGATAACAAGCACTATTTCTACTTTGCTTTGTATTTCACTAGAAGTATTAGCTATTATTTTTGTGTGGAAATTATAACAGGAGAAATAAATGATTGTAACATTAATAGTAATTTTTTATGTGTTTTCAGGGTTATTAGCTTATATGATGGATTTTGCATATTATCAGAAAGAATACCCAACACTTGCCAAAAAACATTATTACCACGATATGAAATGCGCAATTGTTATTGGGCTTTCTGGCTACATTGGGTTGCTAACTGAAATAATATGTTTAATTTCCAATACCCATAAATTTAAAGGTTTCAAACTATGGTAGCAAATAGATAAAGGAGAAAGATAAAATGATTCTGGATATATTTTATTTAATCATTTTAAGTTTACTAGATTGTTTATTTATGGTAGGGTTTTTTCAATTAAGACATAAAAAACTGATCTTCACAAAATATATTCAAGACTTTGTAATTTTTATAGGAATAAATGCGGTTATGATTTATATTATACATGAATTAATTACAAAATATAAATTATTTTAAAAAGGTAAAAAGTATGGAAAAAGAAAAAATAAATAAATTGAGCGAAAAAGATATAGAAGCAATAAAAACAGCTTGGCAAAAAATAGCAACAATGTATTTAAAATTAGGGAATATAATTTGTAAAGTTGTAAATGATGCTTACAATGGGTTATCCGAAGAAGATAAGAAAATACTAGAAAAAGAATTAAAGAAAATAAATAAAAATAAGAAAAAGGTAAAAAAATAATGAAAGAAATTTTAGAATATATCTCATGGATTTTTATTGCTGTTTCTTTGATAGGAAATTTTCTAGTAACAAGCATAAATAGAAAATACAGATTTATTGCTTTTATCTTATGGGTAATTTCTAATTTTTTCTGGGTAGGATATAATTTATATTTTAAACATTATTCTCCGGCATTTATGTTTAGTGTTTATTTTATAACAAGTTCACTCGGTATTTGGAAAAACAGAAATAAAAAAGGAGAATGAAATTATGAGTCATTATTCTGAACAATATGAAGAAGACCTGAAACAACAGGAAAAAGAAAGAAAAGAATTCTTGTTAAAAGAAATTGAAGAAGGTTTAAAAAATTTAAACAATAGTGAATTATACAAAATTGAAACACTTATAAAAAACATAAAAAAATTAGAAGGAGTATTTAATATATTAAAAGAGTTATTTCATTAAAATAGGAGGAATAAAATTATGAGAAATTGTTTAATAACTATAAAAAATATAGAAAACTATATCGAGAATGTACTTGAAATTAAAAGATATTACATTATAAATGATTATATAAAACAAGTTGTGATTATTTTTGTTCCTATAAAATCTTCTTTCGTGCGTATTCTTATACAAAATAACATACTTGAAAAATATTCTAACCCTTCTGTTTTTTATGATATTAAATATTTGAAGTGGTATCAAGGTTGGTTTAAGAAAGTAAAAGTTATAGTACCTAAACATAATAAAAAAGGATAATGACATGAATAATAATGAGTGTACAAAAGAAAGATTTTTAGAAGTAGTAAAAGATCACAAGCTTACAATAATTTATGATAATGACATAAATCGTCATATTAGATTACAAAACAAAAATGGTGATTATTGTGGAAGATACGATATAATTACATGGGATAATCATTTATGTATTACGGGGGATTATGGTAGTTACTTATTTCAAAGAACAACAGATATGTTTAATTTTTTCAGAAATGAAGAATTAAAAATAAACTCTTATTATTGGGCTGAAAAATGTATAGCTGAATCTGTTTTTGGTAATGGTATAAGAGAGTTTAGTGTAAAAAGATTTAAAGAAAGAATTATAGAATACTATAAGAATTGGTTAAGTTATAATTTAACAAGCCTAGAAGAGATAAAAGAAGTAAAAGAAGAAATACGAAATATGTTTGCTTATGCGGAAGATGAATATTCTTGTGTGGAAGCATATAGAAATTTTAGTTCAGAATATTTAGATTTATCTGATTTCTGGGAAGATTCCTGTATGGAAAAAACATATCATTTTATCTGGTGTCTTTATGCAATAGTATTTGGAATACAAAAATATGATGAGTATAAAAAATAAACTAAACAAAATTAATTCAAAACACATCACAAATATATATCAAGATGACCTTAACGATCTTATACAATTATTATATCAAGAAAGCAAACTAATTCTCCCTGCCGGAAAATATCGTTTTAACAAAATCTATAAAAAGCTAAACAAAGCAATTACTATACAATGTCCTTTAATATCTTATTATAAAACACGTGATAGTGTACGATCTTACTATTATGTTTCATATTTATTAAGAAGTGGATATAAAATTGTAAATGATAATATTAAAATAATTGTAAATAATGTTAAAATTTTTCTTGACAAACATATTAAATTAAGATAATATCAATTATCGCAAATAGGAGAAAAAATGTCAAATGAAATTATATTTCCAACTATTGCTGAAATAGAAAAAATGAAATCAAACGAGATATATTTTAAAATAAAAGAGATGTACCAAAGAGGCAGAGAAGACGGTATTAATAAAGTTTTTGAAAGGTTAAATGGAGACAAAAAATGAAAAATCTAGCCGGAGTTGTGGATTGTGATGATTATATTAATGAAGAATTATATTTAGCTGGCATTACTGTTGTAAAAACTGAAAAATATAAGGGGGAAGTTGCATATAATTTTAAAGGTATACTAAATAATTGGATATTTATCCGTAGTTGGAATTATTGGATTGCATACACTAAATTACAAGAACATGGTTTAAAATTAAAAGATGCTTTAGAATTACACAATAAATTTTATCCTATACCTTCTGATAGAATAAAAATTCTAGGAAGTGTTATAAGAAGTGGAGGACATTGTGGCGCACCATCGCCTGATGAATACGGAGCACAACCTATTAATGAAGAATTAATAAAAATTGCTAATGAATTAAATTTAGATATAAATGAACTCTATGTTGGGAAAGTAAGTGAATTATGTAATAAAGGAATTATAAAACTTGAAAGATATGTTGATTGCTATCATATAGATACTTTAATAGGATTAAAAGAATTTGCTAGTTTTGTAAAAGATAAGTAGGATAATTGTGAAAAAGAAAACATTATTATTTGAAAGTAAATATTTACAGGAAAATTTTAAACTACTATTCAAACATAACAATATAGAAATATATGATGTAGAACACGCCATTGGCAGATTACATGAAAGATTTCCTGAATTAAAAAACATTATCTTTTATAAGCTCATATCAAAAGGTCTTGACAAATTAAATATAGATAATTTAAAGAGTTATGCGGAAAATTATGTATTTATAAATAAAAAATATGATCTTAAAGTTCCAATTGAAATAAGACCAGATAGACACAACAAAAACAAATTGATTGCAGTAATAACAACCGTTCTTAAAAACTCGGAACATGAACATAATTTAAAAAATGAAATTGAGATAATAGTTGAACAGAATAAAATAGGATTCTATAAAAAAGTTAGATACTTCAAAGAGAACAGTTATATTGATAGATGGTTTAATTTGTATTTTGAAGACGGGCAGTCTTATAAAGATTTTAAAGAGGTAAAAATATAAACTATGTATTTACAAGAATATTATAAACAAGTTTTTGCTTATAAAAATAGAAAAATAATTGACATAAATCATTCAGTAGAGCAGTATAATAAAAGAATAGGTAAAACATTAGACATTTATATAAATACTATAAAAAAGGGTATTGATAAAATAATATCTAAGTATAAAGACAAAACAGACAATTATATAATAGTGAATCAAGAATATAATTTTGGTATTCAAATTGATTGGAGACCGGACTTCAAAGAAAAGGATAATATAAATCACGCCTTTACAGCAACAACTTTAGGAAGTAATGAATTAAAGTATTATACTCATAATGATATTGAAATATTTGTTGAACAATTAAATAAATTAGAAGAAAGTGCTTATAAGGAATCAATGGTAAGATTGAAACATATAAATAAAGATTTAAAAAAATTAAGTTATGATAGATTTATTGAAAATAATGTGTTATACAATACTTATGAAATTATAAAGATTTAAAAAGGAAATAAACTAAAATGCAATCGTGGATAGTAGATAAAGATTTTTATAAAAGTGCTTCTATGCTTGATACAAAAAGACTTCAAGCTAACATATATGAAAATATCCATATCCTAGCTAGTTTATTATATGTAAATGACAAACTAATTACACCTAAGCGATCTGTTATAAATCATCCAAATGCTAAATTGTGGGTAGGATATGAAAGGGAGTTATTATGTTATATAGCAATACATTTAGATGAATGGATGATTTCTAAAAAGCATAAGTCTGAAAAAAATTTACAGAACTTTCATTTTTTAAGGGGTCTATTTTCAGGTATGGAGTATTTAACAATTGACCAATGTCAAAAATATCTAAATAATGTAAAGTGGATAACAGAAGAGTTTATACAACGTCATAGAGCAAAGCTTATTCAGAAAGAAATAGATAAAGAAAATAAGTTATTAAAAATGAAAGAAAGTATTTCGTGGATAAAAAGTTTTGCTAATGAATATGAATTAAAAGCTCATAAAATGAAAATGGAAGCTTTAGATAAAAAGATAGCAAATAATTATCATTATAGAAATTTGTGGTATAATTGTAAAATAAATAGCAATAATACAGGAATGCGCTATAATTGGTGAACTACCCACGAATAAATTCATGAGCTTCCTGTTTCATTGAAACATAACTTGCTTTTAAATGAAAAAATTCACTAAAAAGTAGAGGTTTATTTCTCCACAGGCTTAAAATCCCTATGTTCCGTAGGTATATAATTATTTTTAAATCTACCTATAAATCTGATTGTTTTAGCAGATTTAATATCTCTGTGTTCTTCATAACCACAGGCACATTTAAAAATTCTATCAGATAGTTTTATATCTTTATTAATAGCTCCGCATTCATGACAAAGTTTTGTTGTAGGTTCAAACCTATTAATAATTATTACATTTTTTTGTTTAAAAAGTTTTTGTTTTATACTTCCTAATGCTGAATGCTGAACTTGTTTCCCAAACAGCCCTAAATGCCACCCTTTTAAATTCTCATCTTGCATATAAATTGATGTGTAACTAGTACAAAGATAATTTACTAATTTATTTACTTGATCTTGTTTTTTATTAGATATTTTTTCATAACATCTTTTAATTTTTTGTTTTGTTTTATAAAAATTCTTTGAACCTTTTTTTTGTCTTGCAAATTTTCTTTGCAATCTTTTTAAGTGTTCATCTTCTTGAATTTTTATATTAAAAAACTCTCCATCAGATGTTACAATATTATCTTTAATTCCAAAATCAATTCCTACATCTCCTTTTTTATTATTTATAAAGTTAAAATCTTTACTATTCAAATTTTCAAAACAAGTTAATTTAATATAATACCCACTTGCTTTTTTTATTAATTTTGCATTTGCAATCTCATATTCTGGTTTGATTTGATTTAGACCGTGAACTTTAATATATTTTTTTATTCTCCCAATTTTAAATAAATTATTATTTATTATTCTATGAGTATTACCATATTGATTAAAATCAATAGAATTAATTTCAGATTTAAATTTTAATTTACCAACTTTATTATTTTTCTTTTTAGCTCTGCTTAAATTATAAACATTTTGTTTTAATTGTTTTAGAATTGTTTGTTTTACTTGAGCGGGTAAATATTGTAATTTTTTTTCTATATCCTTTTTATCTTTATCTTTAATTATAACTTTTTCTATTTTATCTGATTGATTAAAAATATCATCTGTTGATAAATAAAAATTATATAACCACTTAGCTTCTACAAAAAACATTTTTAATGTTTCTTTTTGGACTTTATTTAATTTAGAATAATTTATTTTTAATTCAAAAACCAAACATTTTTGAGTTTTTCTTTTTTCTTTCGTTTCTTGAAGAGATTTAATAATGTTTTGTCTTTTAGTTTCTTTCATTTTTTACCTAAAATAATTTAGTTAAAACATTTCTTTTATTATTAGTATCTTATATTTTTTAAAGTAGTTAAAAAATTTGTAAATTTATTTGACAAATAATCTTAAATAAGTTACATATTTAATATGTAATTCATTCTTTGACAAAAATCGTGGGCTTCCTTGCAAAAAGGATGATAAAAAATGAGGAGAAAAATTGTGAACAACATTAATTATGAAAGTGATGAGGAAATCAAAAAACTTTACAATGAGTTTGTAAACTATCTTTGCAAAAACGGTGAGATGCAGAGTAAAAAACATGGTAACTGGGTAAAACTACAATATACAAAAGATTTATTTTTTGAACTTGATACTTGGAATCATGCTGTAAAGCTAAAAATTGGATCAGGTGAATATGATTACCACAAGGGATTTGAAGGTCAAGTAGTAAAATACATCGGTATTGACTTTGGTGAGTTTAATTGCTATATTGGTAAGGAATTACTTGATTTTTACTTAGGGGCAATAAAAGCAGGAGAAAGTAAATGAAAAAACTATATTTAGTTACTTGTCAAAAATTTTCTTTCAATTTTTATGTTGTGGCTGAAAATGAAACTGAAGCTTATGAAAAAGTTAAAAATAATTTAACAGATAAGGATTATGGTTTTAGCTCTGATAGACAACTAAATACTATTCAGTTATTAGCAGAAGAAAAAGAATATCCAGATACAGATAATAAGATTAAAAAATTTTATATTTAAATAATTAGAAGGAGATATTATGAAAAAATTAGTGTTTTTATTTGTTGTTATTTTATTCTTTATTGGTTGTGATGCAAAGGAATCTTTAAAGCTATATGATAATGATTATTTTATGGTAGTTGGTATCACACAAGTTGAAGTTGATTCTGTAAAAGTAAATGAAGTAACTTTTATACATTATCGGAAGGAATATGTAGAATCAAATGATTCTTACTATTATCAGGGCGGTGATATTCATAAACTAACATTAGTATTATACACTAAAGAACAATATAATATTGGTGATAGATTTCACTTTTCAAAATTAAATAAAGAGAAATAGTTATGACAGAAAAACCTTTAAAAATAATATCCCCTTGTTACAAATGTGAAGAAATAAAATGTAACTCTAATGAATGCAAAAAATATAATACATATCATCAGGATACAATATCTAAAAAAGACTTTGCTATTGAAATAGAAGGTGAAGCTAATAGACTGGATAAATTATCTGCTGATGGAAATTATACTATGGCAGTAAGAAATAAGGAGAAAATATGAGCGATGCAAAATTATTTCAGTTGTGTGGAAAACATTCAGATTGTAACGAATGCCTTTCTGAATGTGATAATGTAAATGAGAAAAGAAATATATCTTGGTTAGAAAATGAAAGAAGATTAGATGAAATAAATAGAAAAATAAAACAAGAAGAAAATAGTAATATAATAGAGAATTATGATATAAGCTATTCAGATGAAATTACTGTTGATATGAAGTATAATGGTATTTTGATAATGGAACACAAGTATCCTAGATATTATATATTTGATGAAAAATTAAACTTCAAACCTACTTTTATGCACAACGTAAAGGTTAAGTGTTACGAGTATCTAAAAAAATATAATAATGAAGTTGATAAACACAACTTTAAAATTTGTGTGTTAGATAAGTCTTTTGAGTTTAAATTTAAAAAGACAATAGTAGTTGACTTTGAAATAGATGAATGATACAAATATAAAAGGAGAAAACCTATGAAAAAAGAGTATTATGCAAATGAAGTTGTAGAAGAAGATGAACTAGAGATTAAATTATCTTACACACCAGTAAAAAAATTAAAGAATTGTTTATTATCTATTTGGGGATTAGAATTTCTTTCAGATAATAAAGGCGTTTTTAAAGATGGTTCTGGAAAAGAAATAGCAAGAATAAACAAAGATAAAACATGTGTATATTTTACAAAAAATGTTTTAAAAATTCAGTATTCAATTAAAGTTAAATAAAGAATTCGTGTTTTTAACCTTTTATGGTTTGAATTACTAATTAGCATGAGCGGTGAAAGATATGAATGATGAAAAAGATACAAAATCAGTATTGATAATAGGTAATGGATCAAGTCGATTAAAGCCTGATATTCAACAATTTATAAATCAAATATATAATCAAAATATTCCTGTCTGGGCTTGTAATTATAGTTTTCAAGAAAAAAATATTGGTTGTATAATATCATTGATGGCTTCTGTTCATTATGGAGCAGTATTAAAAGCTAGTGAATATCGACAACTTAATAATATTCACTTTGACATAACTTGCCCCTCAAACTTTATTGAACGATATAAAATTCCCTCTAACGAAATAATACCTCTTACAACTTATCTAGGATTTAGCACTGGAAATGAGCTTATCAATTTAGCTTTGAATCGGGGGTATGAAAAAATATACTTGGTTGGTTTTGATTCTATAATGAATGAAAATAATTGTATTTATAGTGGAAAAGTTATAATTGGTAATTTTAAAAAACAGCTTTATAGTTTGATTGAAACATATAAATTAAAAATGTATAATTATGAAGATAATAGATATATAAATGTATTAGAGAGGAAGAAAAAGGATACACATTATGAGTGATACTATTAATTTATCTTTTGGTGTAATATCAAAATCTTTAGTTGTTCAGTTAGAAGAACAAGGTTTTAAATATAAGGGAAAAAATAATATTAATAAGTGTAAGGATGCGATGAATACATTACGATTTAATGATTTATTATGTGATAGTGATTGGCACAAAATGAATAAAAAATTATTTAATTACATAATTAAAAATATTGAAAAAATAGAATAAATAATATATATTTAATTATTAAAAGGGGGGTAATATAATGGATTTCTATGAATGTACTTGTAATTGCCATGATGAAACAGGAAGAATGAATATTAGATATACTCATATTACACCTTGTTGTAGTAAATGCAAAACATGTGGAAAAAATATAAAAATAGGATTTGAAGAGTTACATGTTAAACAATGTGAAGAAGAAATGGATAATTTTACTTTAGGAGTAGAAGGAAAACCATTTCAATCATTAAATACTAAATTTTGTGTAAGATGTGGTATACCAATTAATAGTAACAATGATTCAGGATGGGAAGTATTTGTAGATGCAAATTTAACAGGTAGTATTTGTAAAAGCTGTGATGAAAAATCTGAATGTGTGGGAAAGGAAATAGTTATGGAAGCAGAAAATATGTGCAAAGGTTGTGATTTTATGTTTAATAATTGTTCCGAAGAGCAAAAAGAGTTATGCAGATCAACAAACAATAACTCACAAAAAAAGTATAGTAGATAAATGGGAGAGTAAACTCGGTATAAAAGCAGAAGATTGTTTAGAGTGAAAAGGAAAATAGTATGAAACTAAAAACATTAAAGTTTATAGGAAAATTAGAAGATCATGCCGGAGTAATACTTATTGCTCTAGTTGTGGTAACAGCAGTTGTTTTGATAATTTTTAATTCATAGTATGAAAAAATATTTAATTTCAATTTTAATAAAAGTTATTTTAGTTGTAGTATATATTAGAAGCAAAAGGAGAAACAAATAGAATGATAGAAATAAATAAAAAAGGATTAATACCCTTTCTTGATGTTGTTGTTTGTCCAAAATGTCAAGGAAAACGAGGTATAGATATTGGAGATTCTAATTGTCCTGATTGTAATGAAGTTATAGTATGGGTAGATAAAAAGGAGAATTAGAATGACAGAAAAAGAAAATCAAACATTAAAAGAAATACAGCAATTAATGACAGACATTAGACGAGAAAATGAATTTTTTAAAGCAGAAGTAAAAAAACAAGTAGAAGATATTATTCTTAAAGTGGATAAAAAAGAATTACCTATCACTTTAGAAAAAGATGTACTTTATGCTGTTAATGATTCTATAAGAGACGCTTTAAAAAAAGTTTTGGTTGATTATAATTCTCCTTTGAAAAAATATGCAGAAAATATAATAACAAAATATCAAAAAGAAATAGAATCAGTTTTTGATAATATAGTAAGCAGTGAAATAGCATCAATAGAGTTTAGGGAAAATGTTAAAGAAGCATTATTAAATAAAATTGCTAGAACAGTAATAACTGGCATTGATGGAAATGTTGACAAACTTTTAAATCAAATGAAACAAGATCAGGTTTTTAGAAGTAAACTAACATTAATGGTTAATAGCTTAATTGATGAATTTGTAAAAACTAAATGAAATTAGCAGTAGCTTATAGCGTTTTTAGTGGTTGTGAATTATTACCCTATTCAATAAAACAAATACGAGAAAATGTTGACTGGATAGTTGTCAGTTACTCCGAGCAGGATTGGTGGGGAAAATCAAAAATAAGCCCTTACGATCTCGATATACTAAAAGATTTAAAAAAACAAAAACTAATTGATGAACTTCTATGTTTTCCAATCAAACTATTTGCTAACAATTCCAGAGAAGCAAAAAACACCGAAATAGAAAAACGAAACTATTTAAGAACTCATTGCTATAATAGAGGCTATGACCATTTTTTAATGCTTGATGTGGATGAGCTATTTGAAACAGATCAATTCATAAAAGCAAAAAACTTTATTGAAGAAACTAAATATCAATATAGTTATTGTAGACTTATTGAATATCACAAATTACCTATCTATCAAAATACTCAAGTATCGAGAATACATATTCCCTTCATTTGTAAGCTTGACCCGAAAAAGAAGCTTGGAACAAATAGCTTAAAAAATGTTTTTATTGATCCAACTAGAGGATATAATATTGATAGACATAATCCGCATTGGATATTCAAGCCGGAAGATTTATTGATGCACCACATGACAACAGTTAGACGAGATTTGCAGTTGAAGTATCGAAGTACAAGTCAAACGGTTTTGGATAGAAGCCATGATAGCATAATAAATATAACGGGTAATATAAACGCTATATGTGATAAAAATCTTAAATTATTTCATGTACCTGTACCAGGTATAAATCATGTTGTGAATGTAAAAATTGTTGACAATTTATTTAATATTGATTATAATGGCTGGTAAGAATAGAAAAAAAGGAGAAAGATAATGAAGGTAGTAGTGAATAAATGTTTTGGTGGTTTTGGGTTAAGTGAAAAAGCTTATGAAAAGCTTATAGAATATGGAATACCTGTTATAAAATATGAAGAAGAACAGAGAGATAAAAACGGATTGGTTATTAGAAATCCGTTGTATGATGAAAAAGTAATTTTTGACAATAATTTGAATGAAAGCAGTAAAACTTATTCTTTGTTGGGCAGATATTGGGATACTTGGGCTAATAGTTATGAAAATAGATCAAACCCTATTTTAGTGAAAGTTGTTGAAGAATTAGGGGGAGAAGCAAATTCAAAATATGCTGATTTAGAAATAGTTGAAATACCAGATAATATAGAATGGGTAATAGATGAATATGATGGAATTGAAACTATTCATGAAAAACATAGAAGCTGGTAAAAATGTTAAACGAACAAGAATATGAAGTGCACGCAAATTCAATATTAGAAAATATAAACAAAGCTCATATGGATATAGAAAAAGATATAAAACGAGGTAGTATAAGTTATGCACAAATGAAAGGAAAAACCCTAAAAGATGTTTTTAATATTACCAAATTAGATAATGGTGAATTAATTGAAGATGATAAAACATATATTTTTTAAAGGATTAGACTAATGGAAAGTAAATCAAAAATGGTAATTCTTATGAGAACTGATCTCAATATGAGAAAAGGCAAAATGGTGGCTATGGGGAGTCATGCTTCTCTAAAATTAATTCTTGATTTAATGGCAGATGGAAGAATAAATACGGAAAAAGAAAAAGAATATTCTATAATTATAACTAAAGGTTCGAGAAGTTTAATGGATGATTGGTTAAATGGAATATTTACTAAAATATGTTTACAGGTTGATTCAGAGCAGGAACTCATACACTTAATAAATAGAGCAAAAGCAAATTTTCTTTATACATCACTTATTGAAGATAATGGTTTAACAGAATTTCATGGAGTTAAAACTATTACCTGTGGTGCTATTTTAGGCTGGAATGAAAATGTTAATGAAATAACAGGACATTTAAAATTATTATGAACGATGATAAAAAGCTTTTTATAAAATTTCTAAAAGACAAACACATTTGTAAAACAATAAATATGAATAACAAAAATATATTTGAAATATTAAAAATAAGAAAAGGTATAGATAATAGAATAGATCATAGCAAGTATTATACTGATTTAAATTTTAATCCATTTTAAAAGTAGAGGTAAAAATAAATATGAATATTATCGAAGAATACAAAGAAAGAGTATCATATAATTTCATGGCTAATCCTAAATGGAGATTAGGACAAACATATTTTAATACTTTATATGATATGAATCCTGATTTAGCTAATCATATAAGAGGAAGTAATATTGACCCTTTTCATAATGATAGTCTTATAGAAGATTTTGAAAGTTACGTGAAGGATCATTGGTAATAACCAAAATAAAAAGGAGAAATAATATGTCAAAAGAAAAATTAAAAATTGAATTGTATCGCTATGAAAATGTGTTGTTTGGCAAGATTTTAGAACAGGATGAAAATTTAAGAGATAAAGATTGTATCTTTGAAAAAGACGGTTTTAAGTTAATATCAATATCATTTTCATATTTATCCTCGAATTGTTTTTATATGAGGGGGGTAGAAGAACAATATGATAATAAAATTTTTGTTTATGATTATGAAACAAAAAAAGAATGTGATGCTATGGTAAGTTTTATAAAAGAAGCTCTTAATTATGTTAATAATAATTCAGAAGTAGAAGAAAAAGACAAAGACAAAGTTACAAAAATAATATGAAATTATATCATTGCACGACCAATAAAAAACTATTAAGATATAAACAAACAGGTTTTATAATAAGTCCGGTTAGAGGTTGGAAGTATTTACAATCAGCTATTAATTGGAATAAGAAAACAGGTAGAAATATAATATTAGAAATTGAATGTAAAGAAAGTTTTCCTTTACCGGATCATAAACCTCTTTATCATTCATTCTGGACACCTGAAAATATTTATAAATTTGAAACGGTTAAAATATAAAAGGAAATAAAAGATGTACACAGATGAATATAAAAATATAAAAGCTTTTATTACTTGGTGTGAAGATACCGGAAGAACTGAATGGATGGGATATTATGGGTGTGCTGAAAAAGTTTTAAAAGACTATTTTAAATATAAAGAAAAAGCAGGTAAATAGTATGGCATATTGTATAGATTGCAAAAAAGAACTTAATGATAATGAAGTAAAGAATTGCGAGATATTAAATCTTAATGGTTTATATTGTGATTATCATTTAGTAAAATTAAAAAATACTTGGAAGAATTATGGTTTATTTAATGGGTAAATAGTATGACAATAGAAAAAATAATTGAAGATATTAAAGAGCAAAAAAATAATCAAAAATATTATGATTCTCCTAAGAAGCCAGATCAGATATATTCTAATCTTATTAGAGCTGGTCAAAAAGATGTATATGATTGGATTATTCCCAAACTTGAACTCGCACAACAAACACAGAATAAATCATGGATAAATATTAATGATAGTTTACCATCTTTAAATAATGGATATATAGATGAACTTGTTTTAGTTGCAGTAAAAAATAAAAATAAAGAAGATGGAATATTTCTTTATGATGTTTCTGCTTTTGATGGAGAATCGTGGTCAAAAAGAATTAATACATGGGAACAAATTATAATGTGGAAACCAATTGAAAAAATATTTAAAGGATAATAAGTAGTATGAACGAAGCTGAAGAACACGAAGTATTTGATAACTACAATAGATTATTAATGGATTTAGAACACGAGAAAGCAGATGAAAATGATTGTTATTTATCGGTTATTAAAAAACATTTGACTAAATACAGATATAATAAACTTCTTGAATATTTAGAAGAATCCGGTGGTTGCAGCATAGAAGGTATTGTAAGAAAAAGAAAGGTGTTTGGAGAATACCAGACAGAGCCTTATTGGTTTAAAGGTGTCTATGTAGATCAGAGTTGTGGATATACGGGTGATGATTTTTCGGGGTATATTTTTGTACCTATTACTGATAAACATTTTTTAAAATTTTATTTTGAGTGTTAAAAAGGTAACAAATATTATGAGAACAATTTTATTAGACTATGACGGCACTTATACTGAATTCCCTGAACTTATGAATATTATAATAAATAATCAAGTAAATTTTAACTATAAAGTAATACTTGCTACTATGAGATATGAGCAGGAAGCAGATGATGGTTTAAAATATATTGCTACAAGAATACCTGTTTATTATACAAATAGACAAGCTAAGTTACCATTTTTAAAAGATAATTATAATATAATACCGGACTTGGTTATTGATGATAAACCAAAATGGTTATTTAGTGATGGTTAAAATAAAACATAAAGGATTGCAAAATGATTTACTGGAAGGAATTTGAAGAATACTGGTTAGAAGTTATTACAGAAAAAACAAATAAAATGGATTATGAAATTATTGATGTAATAGAACATAGAAAACCTTTTGCTCCAAACATTTATAAGTCAAAAATTTTATTTGAGAATAAAAAAGGATAAATTGTTATGAAAAGATACACAAGACTGAATGGTAAAGTTTATTGTTTATATTGTGGAAAAGAAATTGATAGAAGCTATGAAGAGTTTGAACAATATTATGAATGTGGTTGTGAAGACTTTAAAAAAGATATAATGATTGATGACAAAATAAGTGAATTGAATAGACAAAGACCAAAAGCCAAGTATGAACTAACTACTGTGGAAAAACTAACGAAATTAAAAGGCAACTAAAATGGAAAAATGTAAACATTGTGAATTTTTAACTAAAACTTTTTATAAGCCATTTAAAAATAACTACGATTACTGGATTTTTACCGAAGTGTTCGTTTATACTCATAAAGGCAAAGACTATTGTAATAAATCTAAAAAGAAAAATTTGAGATACTATATTGTAAGATTAAAAAATATATGTCATAAATTTTTAGGTATAGTATTACCTTTCTTTCTAAGGAGTTAAAAGGTGTTTAAATTTATAAGAATATTAAGTATAGTTTTAATGTTATTTTTATCAATATTTTGTTATACTTTATTAGAAAAATATGGTCAAATACCTGCGCTCTATTCTGCCTTGTTTGTTTTTATAATGATTTTTGTAATAGACACATTTTTAGAAAATAAATTTGATAGAATAGGAAATAAAAATTTATGATTAATAATTACATCAGCACCAAAGCAAATATTTCAACTATCTTAAAGAAGTTCCCTTTTCTTCATAACTTTTGCATTTATAACAAACACGCAGTTTATAAATGGGTTTTTTCTATAAAGCTTATAAATGATTATTTTAGTTATACTCTGTTTGATGAATTTTTAAATAGAAATAAAAACAATTTGACATTAGAGCAGATTAATGTTTTAATAAACGAATATTTTAAAAAGATTGAAAATGAAACAACAAAGGATAATTAGATGGATCAGAAATATATAGATTTACAAAATAGTTTTAAAATTGGAGATGAAGTAAAAATAAAAACCAGTGATGAATTTGATATTTATAATGAATGCCTAATGCGTTATCAAGCCGGAATGGATAGAAATAAAGAAGGAATAAATTTAAGTATTGAAGAGGCTTATGATAGATATAATAATTTTATGAAAGAAACAGGTATTATTGTTGATATATTCAAACATTGGTATTGGATTGATAATAGTATATTAGTTTTTGAAGTAGAGTTTAAAAATTTAAATATGAATGGTTATTTCTTTTACGATGAAATGGAAAAGAAAGGAAAAAAATAAAATGAATTGGGAACTATTGGGAATGTGTATGGTATTGGCATTAGGTCTATATATAATTTATAAACATTATTAAGGAATAAGTATGTATTATTCAGGTAAATGTAGCTAGGAACAGAATATGGGTGATTGTTCATTAAAAGTCAAGAATATAAAATAAAGCTATAAAGGAAAATTATGAAATTGGGTGTTAGTTACAATGTCTTCAGTAATGGTGTAGAACTATTACCATATATGATAAAACCAATCAGACCTTTTGTTGATTTCATTCTCATAAATTACCAGAAAGTAAATTATTATGGTACAAAGCAAATAAAACAAGATGACCTCAACTTAATCAACGATCTTTTAAGACAAAAAATAGTTGATAAAATAAATTGTTTTGAGATAACTAATTATGCTAAGACCGAACTTGAAGCCAGTCAAATAGAAGCTCAAAAACGAAATCAAGGTAAGTTGTTATGTAAAGAAGCCGGTTGCACACATTTTTTGGATTTAGATTGTGATGAGACCTTCAAACCGGATGAATTCTTAAAAGCTAAAAAATATATCATGGATCACAATATAAGTTATTCAATTTGTGAATATGTAAACTTCTATAAATGGGCAACCATACAGGGTGTAAGAAACCCTAAGCAACCAAGATACAGCCCTTTCATTTGTAAAATAACAGATAACTTTGAAGTGAAAGGTGGTCATGAGTATTGTACTAAAATGGTTGATGGTAAAACTTGTAGTGTTGACAAAAGTCGAGGATATAATAATACGGATGCAATACCTTATCTGTTTCCTCATAATCAAATACAAATGATGCACATGAATTTCATTAGGAAAAATCTTAGGGAAAAATGGGAAGCTCATCCGCAACAATTAGAAAGCATAACTAAAAATATTGACTTCTTAGTAAGACAAATAGAAGGTTTGAATAGAAATAATCTAAAGCTTCATCCAAAGTTTTGTGAGTTATTATATCTGGGTAAAGTTGATCTAGTAGAAGTATCAAATTATTTTAATATTCCGGTTAAATTGTAGAAAGGAGCAAAATATGCCTATAAATAATAAAGAGATGTACTTTTTAAAAACCATACTCGGTAGAATATTAGAAACCTTAATATTTTTTGTAGTGTCTATAGTAGGTATACCTTTTATTATGCTATTCGTTATTTCAAAAATTACATTAGTTAATTTAGAAAAATTTAACAATAGTATTTTATTGTATTTGAAGGAGAAAAAATTATGAAAATTACAGAACTATTTATCAGAATTGGACTTAGCTTATTAGCTTCATTCTTTATGTTTCTGCTTTGCTATTTTACTTTTGCAGGTTTTACATCAGGACATGAGTTTTTGTTTTCTATTGCTGGTCAAGATATAGGTTTAAGATTATTGTCTGCTTTATGTATTGGAGGAACTTTTATATGCACTTTTATTATACTTCAAGATAAAACTTTTAGACTATAACTGTAAAAAAAATGTAAATTATTAACTACCCTTCAAAAAATACTTGATTTAATTAAAATAAATACATATAATAGTTAATGAAAGGATTAAATATGAAAATAATATATTTGCGTGGCATGCAGGCAAGCGGAAAAAGTTTTTATGCTAAAGAATTTGTAAAAACCAATAAAGATTACAGAATTGTAAATCGTGATGCTTTTAGACACATGCTTGATAACTATTCCTTTTCTAAAGAAACAGAAAAACTTGTTACCGAATTAGAATACCAAGCAATAATAACTCTTTTAAAAAACAATTATAATGTTATTGTTGACAAAATGAATTTAAATAACACAACCCTTAATGAAGATATTAGAAAAATAAAAGAAGCTTTAAGTTCGGTTATTATTGATATTGAAATAAAAGAATTTCCGATTACGCTTGGTGAAGCTATTGAACGAGATAAAAATAGAGAATTTTCTATCGGGGAGAATGTATTAAAAAATACTTGGAGAAAATACGAGATTGAACTAAGAAGAATGGTAGAAGATTCAAAACCAAAAATTAAATATAATGTTTATTTACCAGATTGTGCTATAATTGACCTAGATGGCACACTTGCAAAAAATGTGTCAAGACAGCAATTTGATGAAACAAAAGTTATAGAAGATCAAGTTATTTATCCTGTTAAATTTATACTTAACAATATTAAAAATGATAGGGAAGTTACAAAAATTCTATTGTCAGGTAGAAAAGATTCCTGTAAAGAACAAACTATCAGATGGTTAGATAAAAACAACATTCCGTTTGACAAACTATTAATGAGAAAAGCTGATGACAACAGACCGGACAACATAATAAAAAAAGAAATATATGAAAATGAAATAAAAGACAAATACAATGTATTATTTGTAATTGATGATCGTCCTAAAGTTCTTGATATGTGGCAGAGCTTAGGATTGTTTACTTTTAATGTAAATCAAGATGTCTATTGCAAGAATAAATTTTAATAAAATAATAAGGAAATAAAATGAGAATTAAAGACCCCGTAAACAAAAATTACTGCGCTGTGGTAGTAAGTATTAAAAATATTATCCCATTATCAAATTGTGATAATGTAGTTCATACCTCAATTTTTGGTAATTTAGTAATCGTTAGTAAAGATGTTAAAATTGGTGATTTAGGGTTATTTTTTCCTGTTGAAACAAAGCTATCACCTGAATTTTTATCATATAATAATCTTTATAGAAAACCGGAACTAAATGTTGATAAAGAAAAGAAAGGCTACTTTGAAGAAAATGGAAGAATAAGGTGTGCTAAGTTTCGACAAAATAAATCAGAAGGGTTTTGGATACCTATTGAAAGTCTTAAAAATATTCCTTCTCCAGCAATATATGAAGATGTTGATAATAATAGATTTATAGAAGGTACAGAGTTTGATGAATTAAACGGAATAAAAATATGTGAAAAATATGTTGTAGTTAGAAATGATTCAACATCGAGATCAGGGCAGAAACGAAAAGAATATCTTAATAGATTTAATTTACTTATTGAAAATCAATTTCATTTTCATGAAGATACTTCACAATTAGGAAGAAATTTACATAAACTTGATTCTAATGGAAAAGATTTAATTTCCTTAACTTTAAAAATGCACGGGACAAGTTCTATATCAAGTAAAATTTTATGTAACAAAAAACTAAACATTCTTGAGAAAATTCTAAAAAGAGTTGGGGTTAATATTGTTGATAAAGAATACAGAGACTTGTATGCTTCCCGCCGTGTTATAAAAAATCAGTTTGTTTATAATGATAAAACCCCAAAGAAACCTACAGACTTTTATAGTGAAGATATTTGGAAAAGAGCTCACGACAGGTTATTACCAATATTGCAGAATAACATGACAATTTATTATGAAATAGTTGGTTATCTAGGGGACAACAGTTATATTCAGAAAGGATATGATTATGGTTGTAATCAGGGGCAATTTGAAATATATGTTTATCGGATAACTTTTACAAATATTGATGGTAAAGTATTTGAATACTCAATGAAACAGGTACAGGACTGGTGCAAAGAAAATGGAATAAAGGCAGTACCATTATTATATTATGGGTTTGCCTATAAAGTTTTTGATTGGATTGAACAGGGGTATAGTGAAGAATATGACTCTAGTAAAGAATTTTCTGAAAATTTACTTGAAAAACTAAAAAAAGATTATCTTGAGGGTAACGAACTAATGAATATTTCTTGTGTTGTGCCAAGAGAAGGTATTGTGTTAAGAATTGAAAAAAGTGGTATCGAAGCTTATAAATTAAAATCCACAAAATTTTTAGAGCACGAAACAAAAGAATTAGACACAGGAATAACAAATATTGAAGATGACCAGACTATTGAGGAATAAATATGAATTATACATTAGAATGTTTTAAAAAAGATATAAATAATATAAGATTGACGATAACACCTGATTTTAAAGTTAGGCTTAAATTTCCAATGAATTTTGATGATGAAACTATTGAAAAAAGAATAAAGATATTTATTGATAAAATTGTAAAAAAATTATCTATTACAGGATTACCTCATACTATAAGAGCTTCTTTTAATACAGAGCATGAATTTTACTATATATGTTTATACTCAAATAATAAGACAAGCTATTATTTCAAAGAGGATGATAAATAAACAATTTAAAAGTTTAATTTTATAAATACTAATAACAAAGAAAGATAAATGATGAAAGATAAGTTTAAAAAAGTAATGCTAAGGTTATCATCATTTTATCTTCTAATTATAAAATTAAAGCAATATTTTTCGATCTCGATGGTACACTTGTTGATTTAAAAGATCAACATTATAGATGTTTAAACCAAGCTCTTAAAACTGTAATAGATTATGAAATACCTTATGATACCCACCTGAAATACTATGATGGAAAAACTACAAATACAAAACTACAAATACTTGAAAATAGAGGATTACTTAAAGAATCCGATAAAGAAAAAATATGGGAATTGAAACAACAATACACAATGCTTGCGATTGATGATTTTCAACTAGACCCTATTAAAATATCTATGTGTTGTAATTTGATTGCTAATGGCTTTATTTTAGCGTGTGTGAGTAACAGCATTCGAGATACAATAGAAAAAATATTAAAAGTGATTGGTATTTATGATTATATGACTTTTATTCTGGGTAATGAAGATTTTATGACAGAAGGTAAAAGCAAACCAAAACCTGATCCTTACTGTTATCAATTAGCTATGAAACAACTTAATTTAAAACCGGATGAATGTCTTATACTTGAAGATAACTTTAATGGTATTCAATCAGCTAAGAATTCGGGGGGTTGGTTATTAGAAGTTGATAAAGTTGAAGATGTTAATTATGAAAATATTGTAAATTTTATTAAAATAAATGTAAATAATAGTTGACATTCTGCTATAAATTTGGTATTATAGCTTGATAAAAGATAAAGGATTACCCCCTGTTAAACAAACGAGAATTTAATAAACTTTTAGATAAAATATCTTCAACAAAAAAGCCCAAAAAAATTATAACTGAATTAATAAATACACAGCTTTCTGAAGCAGAAAAAATTCAAATGACACATTATTTAGTTAGAAAACGATTGCCTATAATTAAAGAGTTAATTGTTTTATCAGAGGTAGAGTGGTTAATTTGTATGGGCTATGGGTATTATAGAATATTTAATGGTTATACTTTTAATTGTACTTGTGAAAATCAATTTATGCTAAAATAAAGGGGCAAAAGATGTTGATAACCAAAACCCAAATAGACAAAGAAATAAATAAAAATAATTTTCTTATATCCCTTCTATGTAAAGAAATTCAAAATGAGAAAAATGTTTTAATTCTTCAATATATCAAAGAAGAAAATATATCTCTTAATAATATTAAGGATAAGCTTTTAGAATAAAAGGAAAAAATATGATTAATAAAAAATCAAAAACCCCAAAAGCACCAAAAGGAAGAATACTTCGCGAAGGAGAGATAAAGCCAGCAAAGACTATAAAAAATAAAACAAAATACTACCAAGTTTATATTGAATATATAGACACAGAAGATTTTGTTGTAAAAGCAAATAGTAAAGAAGAAGCTTTAAAAGAAGCAAAAAGAAATCTTTATGGTGGGCATATTACTTATGAAAGTTGTGATAGGATAACAAAAAAAGAATATAAGGAACAAGGTGGAGAATAATGAAAGCTAAAGTAATTATTAGTTGTGAATATGAAATTGAAAATGATAAACCTTTTGATAAAAAATGGTTTAAAAATGCAGAAAAAGAAATAAAAACAAATTTAGATTTTATGAGTGTTGGTTCTATAGGTGAAACTTCAATGTTCTTTAAAAAATTAAAAAATATACAATTTATTTCTAAAAGTGAATAGAAGGGATAAATAAATGTGTATAATAACAGATAAAGATCATAAAATATTTTCTATATCTTTTATGCCTCCTTCTACTGATGAACAGGTGAAAGAGTTTATAATGAATGGATATAATATTTACCCATATTGTAATATAAAAGAAAATTTAAAAGAAGGTGATTATTTTAAAAAAGATGAAGAATTATTACAAAATTTAATAAAATATTATGATAGCAGAAGAACCTATTGAAGAGGAAATTTAATTGTAAGGAGTTAAAAATGATAAACAAACTAGAAAAAATCAAACAGCTAGGACATTACTCGGTTAGTCTTATTTATGGAGAAGACATCGGATGTGATGATAGTGGTTTGAAAATTGAAGAAAGAACAATCAAGATTATAATGTCTCCGGTTGGATATGTTGGAGAATTAAGGAAATTATGGAAAGGCAAATATTTAGATTTGTTAAAATTTGATTTTTCAGCTCAAGCAAAAACAATAAGTAATCCACCTAAAAGAGAAGAACTAGAAAATGATGGGTATTATATCTGGGGAACTGATGTAGCTATTAAGTCTTATGAAGATAAATTTAATTAAGGATTAAATTATGGCAAAGTATAAAAAAGAATTAAAAACGTTTGTAAAAATTATGGATGGAAAACTACATGAAAACTTACGGAAGCCTCACTGGAGAACTTTGTCTAATACTCAACTGCTACTATTGCTAGATCAAGAGATATTAGAATTAAAAGAAGCTATAAAAAATAACTACACTATTTCTCATATACAAAGAGAATGCGCCGATGTTGCTAATTTTGCCATGATGATTTCTGATAATACTGAAATAGATATTGATGGTTAAGGAGTTTATACTATGAGAACTTATGAATTTAAAGGAAAAACAAGAGATAGTAATGATTGGATTCAATGTAAAAACAGTTTATTGAAATATCTTTTTTAAATTAGAGGTTTAATAATATGATAAAATGCCCTGCAATTAAGTTAAAAAATAATGAAATAAGAACTGGAGTCAATCACCAAAGTATTATTAATATGTTATATTACAATGACAGATATGATTTGTTTGAAGACAAAGAAAAAAACTATGGTTTTATAGACGATAAGAATAAATTCTACAATAGACAAGAAGCAATGGTTGAAGCAAAACTTTGTAAGCAAGTACCAGAAACAGAAGTTAATGGCTGGCTTTATAGCTATATGTTGAAATATTAAAAAAGGATATAACATTGAAATGTAACGAAGGCTGTAGATTTTATTCAAATACTGAATCAAAAGATTTTGGAAGAACAAAAATAATTAAATGTATATTATCTGATATAACAGCAGACTCATGTTCTGAAGGTTATGCTGATGAAAACAGAGCAATTTTAATACTTATGAAAAAATGTAATTTAGATAAACTAAAATAAGGAATAAAATGAGCAAAACAAAAAATCCAGTAATTCTAACTTTAACAGAAGAGAATATTCAAGAGCTTCAAGATAAACTCGCAGATATATCAGAAAGGTATGCCGATAGTTATGGTGAAGTTGAAAATCTTGAAATTAGATTTTACAAAGACGGAACTAGAAAAGCAGTCGGAGAATATATAGCTGAAGAACCTATAGAAGAAGAAGTATAAAGGAGTAAATTATGCCACCATTTAAATTAATATTAAGCATTGTCGCGATACTCATGATATTAGCTTTAGCAATATTTACCGCATCGATACCTTGTAGTTCGCCCGTTAAAACCAAGACAACACTATCACCAATTGAAAATTATTTTGTTCAAGTATTACCTAGAGGTTCTATCATACTGCATACTGAAAAGACAACAATAAAAACACAACCTATTTATGAAAGTGCTGAATTTTATGCTTGCTATTTTAAACTAGGTGAAAAATATTATATTTGCTATACTAGATCAGAACAATCTAATTTTACTACTATAATTGAAATTGATAAAAATGCTTTAGATTATGTTATTGATACTGGACTGGTCGTTGAATAGCTGTGTAATAAAAATGTAAAACTATTTTACAATTACTAAAAAATATTATAATATCAAAGTAAAATTTATTTTTAAGGAGTTAGCTTATGTTGACACTTAATCAAGTAAATGCTATGACACCTTATGAGAAAACATTGATGTTTGGGTACTTTTTAAATGAGTTTGAACAGGATGCAAAAACTGTTAAACCGGATAACAAAAATAAAGTAGAGTCATATTAGTCCGACAAAAATACAATAATTGTAAATTGAGGTAAAAATGAGTAAAAATAAATTAACAGAAAAGCAGGCAAAAGAAGCTTGGAACAATTTTGCTGATAAATATAATCAATGGGATGCTCTCGATAAAAATGAAAAAGATAGACTAAGGAATAGGAAAACTCGGAGTTAATCATATTGACGGTAATCCTTTAAATAACAATGTCTCTAATCTTGAATGGGTTACTCAAGGCGAAAACTTAAAACATGCTTATGATATAGGATTAAGAAAAAAAGGAGAGCAACATTCTAACAGTAAGTTAAAAGATAAAGAAGTAAAATTTATAAGAGAAAATAAAGATACAATTAGTTCAAGAAAACTAGCAAAAATGTTTAATGTTTCGCAAGCCACAATATACGCCGTTTTAAAAAATATAACATGGAGATAATTATGGAGAAAATTATAAAAGAGATTGAAGATTATAAACAAGAGTTAAAAAATTCAAGTACAAATGTTCAATTTAAAAATATTTCAGAGAAATTTATAAATGCAATTATTGTTGCTGAAATAGATAAAATAATTGAACTCATAAAACAACACTCGGATAAACAGCAAGCCGAGAAGGAAGAGTTGATAAATGAGTCGCAGAATGTTTTAAAGTTAATTTGTGAAGATTGTTCTTGTTCGGTTGTAAAGTGTCGTTATGGAATATTTAAAGAACTTATCCAAAAATACATGAAATATAGTTTATCAGAAATATTGTTAAATGATAATGAAATTTTATCTCATGTATTTTTAAATTGTATAGGGGGATACGCTGAAAAAATTGCTGGTAAAACAAGAAAAACCCAAAGAAAACAAATAAATATTGAATTAAAAATAGATGGATACGATTGTAATCCAAAAGAATTTTTTGAATTATTATATGAGCAATATACCGACCAAGTAAAAAACGAAGCAACAGAAATAGTAAAACAACAAACATCAGAAAAGCTATATGAGATAGAGGGTAAAATTACAGAGTTTAATGAAATATTAACAGATTGGGCAAATGATATAAATTGGGAAGTCGATAATAAACTTATTAAGGAATAAATAAAATTATGAAATTTACAGAAATAAATAAACAATTACTAAGCTATATAATTGAATCAACAAATAGACCGGAACTCATAAAACAATTATTAACAATTTTACAGAAATATAATTATGCTTTTATCGGGGGCTTTGCTGTTTCTTTCTATTCAAAAAATGCTCGCAAGATTTCACCTGACGATATTGATATTATGGTATCAAAAGCTGAAGTTAATAATTTAAAAAAAGAATTGGAATCAATCGGTTTTGAATTAAAAGATAATCATTATTTTCAAGATATGTACTGGCTAGTTTATAAAAAAGATAACCAGAATGTCGACATAGCTGTTGTTGATGATGTTATATCTTTAAAGGGTATATTATCTGCAACAAAGTTTAATTATCATGGAAATACAATAAGAGTATTTAATGTTTATTATTTAATTATAAATAAATTATTAGCTGGAAGAAGTAAGGATCATAAAGATATTGTTTATTTATTAAAAACTATTGATGATATTAAAAAAATAACTATGCTGGTTAAAAAATATGCGCCGGATGAGATAGAATATTTTAAACAGCTATTGGAAGATATGAATTATCCTGATAATGTTATTGACCAGCTTTATAAATAAAAGGAGAGTAATATATTATGATATTTAATTGTTTATTTGAAGTTTATAAAGATGACCATCTTGCTTTTAGTGAAAAAACTTTTTATTCAGAGGTTGAAGGTAATGTGGATGAAAAAAATACCTTAATTGAAAAATTAAGAAATTTATATAAGGCAGATAAAATTAAAATTTATAAACTATCTAATATTGACTAGAGGAATAAAATATGACAGACAAAGAAAAATTAAATATAAGAATAAGTTTAATCTTCGGTGCAATTTGGGGCATAGCATTTATAATAGCAATACAAGTTTTTGTTAAATTAGTTTTCAATTATAGTTTAATATAAGGAGTAAAAGTTATGACACAAGAACTAACAGAAGCAGAGAAAGAGTTACGAGTAATGAATGCAAAAGAACTGCTACTTTATGATTTCAAAGACATTTTAGAAAAAGTTGATAGTCTATCCCAAACTGAAAAAATAAGAGGAAGTTTATTTAAAATAAAAGCGGAGGTGCTAAAATAATGGGATTCTGTATTTTTCTTGGAGTATGTGTTATTGCTGCAATTATTTTTTATTTGTTTGAAAGACATGACAAAAAAGAACATATTGAAACAAACAAAAGGAGAGCAATTTAAAATGAAAAAAATACTAGTTTTAATTATAATTTTATTTATGTTTATTTCTTGTTCATCTTATGTTGTTCGTGTAAATGTATTGCAAGGAAATAGCAAAATAAAAAATATAAAAATAGTTAGACCTTTTAGTACAATTGATGATGATAATGAAAAAGAAATTGAAAAAAATTTTGATAACTATCGTTTTAAGTATGATATTATTATAAAAACTGATAAAGAATATATTTTAATAAATTTAAAGGATGAAAAATGAAAAAATATTTTATAATATGTTTAATAGCTATGTTTTTTAATGCTGGTTTTGGCATGTTAAGTTTTATAAGTGAAGAAAAAATAAACATTATTTCAAGCAATTATCATTTAATATTTTTTATAGTACAAATAACATTTCTTTTAATTCAAATATTATGTGGTATTATGGCTTATAGAAAAAGAAACAAAAAATAAAAGGAGTTAAACAATGAAATACTTAATATTTGCAATTCTTATAATTATTACAAGTGGTCTAATAGGCTTGGCTCTCAATCTTTCAGGTTCAAATATTCATCCTGTGGTATATTGGCTTATAGGTGGTATAGGAGGATTAATATCAGGTATTTTGATAGCAGTAAGCTTTAATGATGTAACAAAATTATAAAATTACAAAGTAAACTTATTGTAAAAATACTTACTAATACTATTGACAATATTAAATAAAAGGTGTATAATACAAACACAATAAAAGATTATGAAAAATTTATTAAAGGCTATGCCAAAACACAATTATAAAAATAATCCAAGTAATAGTGAACTCCAATATCAGGGGTCTGCTTTTTTATTATCTGGATTACAATCAACAGATTATGAAAGGTATATATTATGTTAAAATAAGTTTATTGAGATATTAACTCAATATGGGCTTTAACATAATTTATTATAAGTTGTGTTGAAGCCTTTTTTATTTTATGGAGCTATCGTCTAATGGCAGGACATGAGCTTTTCAAGCTCAGTATCTCAGTTCAATTCTGAGTAGCTCCAAGAGTGGTTTAGTATAAAAGTAGTACCTGCGTTTTTGGCACGCAAAGCGAAGGGGCAGTACCTTCAACCACTGATACGATCTTTGAAAACATTTTTTGCAAGTATAGTGTAATAGGCAACACATCAGCCTTCCAAGCTGAAATTACCAGATCGTTGCTGGTTAATTGCTATTATAGCGGATTGGAGCAGTAGTTAGCTCGACAGCCTCATAAGCTGAAGGTCAGTAGTGCAAATCTACTATCCGCTAATGGATTTATAATATAAAGGTAGTATGCAGGTCTGTCTAACCTGAAGTCGTGAGTTCAATTCTCCGTAAATCCGATATAGTCAAATATCATTTTGACTTTATGTGTGGTGTCTAAAGTGTTAAAGGTTCGCACGTCAGATTGTGGCTCTGATAGTTGGAGTTCAATTCTCCATAGACACCCATTTGGGAAGATAAAGTAGTCAGGGTACTACCGCCGACTTGAAATCGGTAGGTGCTGAAAAAAGCATGGCTTTCGAGTAGACCTATCTTCCGATTTTACGCCTTCATAATATAATGGTAGTATAAATCCCTTGTAAGGATTTTGTGTTGGTTCAAGTCCAAACTGAAGGCTATGGAAAACAAATCTGCTAGGAGCAGAAACAGTTTGCTAAACTGATTGTACATGATAAGTGTATGAGATTCGAGTTCTCTGTTTTCCGAATGATATTATATAGTGAGGAAGCTATGATTCATAAAAATTAATTTATTATCATTCACTATAAGGAGAAAAATTATGTATGGGCGTATGTAAAATTTGTAATATAAAACAATATAATAACTTGCAATCACTTAGTAGACATCTATATAGTAAACATAATATTAAATTATTAGAATATAAAATTAAATATGATAATTTTATAATACCCAAATGTCCTATCTGTGGTAAAGATTGTATAAATAAAAATAATATAAATTATACTAAAACATGCGGAAATACTGAATGTTTTACAAAATATTTTAAGAAAAAAGTTTCAGATGGCATGAAAAAAGCTCATAAGGAAGGACGAGCTTCAAATATTGGTTTTAATCATTGGAAAGGAATACCTTCATATCCTGAACAATTTTTTATGAAAGTGATAGAGAATGAATTTGAAGATAAAAATTATGAATATAATTATCATGTTCACAAATATCATATAGATTTTGCATGGGTAAATAAAATGTTAGCTATAGAAATTGATGGTGCTCAACATCACAGGTATATTCAACATATTATTAGAGATAAAAGAAAAGATGAGTATTTACAAAATAATGGATGGCACATATTAAGAATTTCTTGGAAACAATTATTTAATGATACAAAAAAATATATTTCAGTAGCTAGAAATTTTATCGAAAAATATGATATTAAAAGAATAGCGGAAGTAAAAGCATTAAATGATAAAATACTAAAATTGGAAAACATACATAAGATAATTAAAATTATGAAAAAATATAGTAAGATAAAAAAAGATAACGAAAAAATACTTTTAAAAATCCACAGACCCCATAAAAAAGTATACGATACATTTAAAAAGATAAGGCATCAACAAAAAGAAAATAATAATAATTATGGAAAAATTTGGGTATATTCCGATAAAGAAAAAAAATCATTATCAATAAATAAAAATGCTTTTGATTCTTATATATCATTAGGATTTATAAAAGGAAGAAAACTGAAAATTAATTAATATAGTATGGCTTCGTAAACCAACGGAAGAGTCAACAGATTTAAGCTCTGTGTAGTGATGGGTTCAAATCCCTCCGAAGCTATTTTTTTAAATGGGAGTCTATTCTGTAAGTGGAGGCAGGTCAGACTGTAAATCTGGTGCTTTCGGGCTCGGTGTGTTCGACTCACACGGCTCCCAATTTTTATTTTCTTTAAAAAAAATTAAAAATAATTGTTGACAAATCTGCTAAAATATTTTATACTCAATAAAAATTAAATCTTTATTTCTAAAGGATAAAATTATGAGTTTAGATTTACATCAATATTTAGGCATTTATTTTAAATGTGAACCACAATATAGAAATGTTGAAATAACTGAAACTGAATATATAAAATGTCATGAAACTTACAATAAATATAATTATGAGGGAAAATATTGTAAACTTTGTGGAGGAGAAGTAAAAACCATCTCTAAATCACAAAATATAATAAATGATTTTTGGGATGAAATAACAGATGAACTCGAAGAAGAAATAATTAAATTACAGATGGGAAATGCTCCTGATTTTATTTATTATTACTTAAATATAGAATATCCTCATTATACCAACTTTATAGGAAACAATGATTTAATAATTGATTTAACTGATACAAATATTTCAGAAATTATTCAAAATTTTCAAAAACAACATTATAACATTATTCAATTTTTAGATAAATACTATGGAAAAGAAAACTATAAAATAAAATATGGTTATTTGCAATACTGGTATTAAAAGGAGTGCTTATATGGATAACAAATGTCATTGGGATGAAGAAACTTTTGTGCCTTGTGAAGATATGAAACAAAATATTAATAACTATAATATAAAAACTTATACTTCATTTAAAAAATCAGAAGATTGTCATGGTTGTTTAGAAACAATAACCGAATGCCCTTATTGCAAATCTATTCTAAAAAATATAACTTATATTAATAAACTAAGTAAAGAAATAAAAAAATTTCAAATAAGAAATGTTGATAGAGAAGGTTGTGGCAGTTTTTATTATGTGAAAGCTCCGATAAATTCAACACTCGATCAAATATCTGATTTAATAAATGAAAAACTTACAGAAGAGTATCAAAAAGATCAAAGTTATAGACAATTTAGTTTTATAGGTATGCCAGCTTCAAGATTCAAAACAAATAGAAAAATGAAAATTATAGAACAAGATATTTTAAATCATGGTGCTAAACGCAAAGGATTGAAAGGTACAGCTTATTTATGTACAACAAAATTCAAAGGAATAAATATTATAACCGGAAATAAGTTTGAAAAAGAAAGTGGCTATTTTAATGTTGAATGGAAAATTTGAATGAACATAGCAATACTTCTAACAGGTCATTATAGATCAGCTATTCAAACCTATGAATCATTTCATCAAGCTTTTGCTCATCTTCAACCAAAAATATTTTGCCACTCCTATAATAAAATTAGTCATAAAAATCATGTGTGGTGGAATAAAACTGGAGACGGAGAAAAGGCTAATAAAATTATTACAAAAGACAATTTTATTTTTTATAAACCAACTAAGCTTTTAATAGAACAGGAACAAGTTTTTGTATGTAAGGATAAGCCCCTTTATAATGAAGTTGGGGGGTATAATTCTGTACATGGAATGTGGTATTCAATAGAGCAAGCTTATAACTTAATGCTTGAATATGAAAAAGAAAATAATATGCAGTTTGATATAGTTATTAAAACTAGATATGATTTATTCTATAATACTAAAATAAACATGAACGAGATAAAAGATGTTTTTAAAAACCCAAATACAATTTACATAATCCCATCCCCCCATTCCTTAGATTATTCACTTCGGCATGATTCTTTTATTATTATTTCTCGTAATATATTTGTAAAAATTATTGAAAATTTTCCAAAAATAATGGATAAATACTTTGATGTTTCTATTAGAAAACATAAAGTAATAGAAGGCGAATTTCCTTTTACTATGTTTCTATCAGAAAATAAAAATTTTGATTGTCAGATGAAATATAGTGATTTAAAATTACATATAATAAGACTTAGCGGAGAACGAATTCCACTTTTTAGATGAAAGGAAAAATATGACAGGTAAAGAATTAATTAAATTTATTAAGAAAAATAAAATACAAGATAAAGATATAAACATAGGTATAGTGATTGATGTAGGCTTTTCTTATTGGGATGTTAAGAGCATAGAAAATGATGAAAATAATAATTGTATTGCAATTAATTGTGAAGATTTAAGTAGATACTTTGAAAATAAAAAATTTAAACTAGAAGATACAAATATTTTAGATTTTAATCATGATGAGGAAATATGAAATACGTTGAAAATATGCAAATGTGTACTAAGAATGAATCAGAAAGTATTGTCAATATAAACACACCAGCAAATATTACTATACAATGTAATTTTGAATATAATGGATTTTGTTTAAATAGTAATGGAATTAATGAGTGCGGTTTTTATAGTAATTTATCTGAAAAAGATGCAAAATTTTTAAATCAAAATTAAGGAATAAAAATTATTATGAGTTATGAACATGAATTTACAGATGGTATATTACAACATGATCCTGAAACTAAATATGTACCTTCTGGTAAATTATTAAGTAAAGTAAAAATAAAAAATGACGATGAAGAACTAATTTTGATAGGCTGGGAAGAAATAGGTGAAACTTTGGCAGATTTAAGAAAAGGTGATAGAGTAATTATCAAAGGTTATAGAAAATTTAATGATTTCACAAAAAAAGAAGAGTTTATAATAAGTCAGTTTATAAAAAGGGAAATATTATAAAATTATAGATGGACTCCCCTCCATTTAATGTTTTTTGAAATGACTCGAACGCCTCTAAAGACTACAAGTCGTAAGCGCACCAGTCGACCTGAATTAACAGGTATCTCCAACAGGAACAGTTGGAATGAGTCTTTTTTTATTTATTAAAAAATATAAGAGGAAATTAAACTATGAAAATTAAACAAGAAATAATTAATGTACTATCAAATTGTAACATTGAAGATAATAACTTATATCTTCCAAACACACAGTTAGATAGAAAACTATATTTAGATTTAATGAAAGTATTAGAAACCCTAAACATAAAATGGGGTAGAAAACTAAAATATCATGTATGTGAAAATACAGAAACAGATTTGAAAGAATCAATAAATAATTTAATAGAGACCGGAGAATATATTGATATAAAAAAAGAATATCAACAGTACTATACTCCAATAGAAATTGTAGAAGAAATGATAGAATTGGCAGAATTATATACTGGTTGCTGGTTGTTAGAACCAAGCGCAGGAATTGGAAACATAATTCTTAATTTACCTAATTTAAATCTTGATATAACTTGTATTGAGCTAGATAAAGAAAATTGTGAACTATTAGAAAATAACAAACCAAATAATATTAACTTTAATATAATAAATGGTAATTTTTTAGACTACGATATTTTATTTTCGTTTGACAGAATATTAATGAATCCTCCATTTACTAAAAATCAAGATATTATTCATACAATGAAAGCATTTGATCATTTAACAGATAATGGTATTTTGGTTGGAATATTAAGTAGTGGAGCATTCAGTAATAGTAGAAAAATAAATGATGAGTTTAGAGAATTTTTAAAAATAAACAATGCTGAAATATTTGACTTAGATAGTGGCGCATTTAAAGAAAGTGGAACAATGGTTAGTAGTAAGATTATTAAAATAAAGAAAGGGAAATAACTTATGACAAAATTTTGGGTAGGAACTTATATAGATACTGAATCTGAATATAGTTGTGTAGGTGGGCATTATGAGAATATAGAAATAATTTATGCTATGTCGGAGCAAGAAGCTATTGAAAAATATGAAGAAATTCATAATAGCACATTTTTTCATCCGGCTATAAAATATAGGAGAAAAATTTAATTATGAAAGATCAAGAACTTATAAAACATAAAACTTTAGCTTGGCTTAAATATTTAAAGAAAACAATAACATCTGAATCAGCGGATGATGCAGAAGAGTTATTATGTGATATAATAGAAAGAGAAGAAGAAATTGTATATTTAATGAAATTAGTAAATATAGATATAAAAACAAACCTTGAAAAAGAAAAGGAATAAAATATTATGTTTAAAAATTTAAATTGTAGTTGTGGTTCTGATATATTTAATATAAGTGAGGATGGTAAATATTTTAAGTGTATTACATGTAATTCAATATATGGTTTAGGTGCTTTGCAGTATGTAAATAAATTGTATAAGCATAAAAAAGAATTAGTTGATGCTTTAAATAAAGCAGGTAATGAAATAAATAAAACTTTAGAAAATATAGATAAAGATGAAGCTGTTACCATAGAAATAATAGGGCAAAGTAAAGAAGATAGCCAGAATAATACAAGTTATAAAAAATTTAAGGAAAAATATTAATGAATAGCTCTGATAACATTATTGCAGTATTGTCGTATAATATGCCCTCACTTTCCGATGCTCTTGTAAATCAAATTAAACAACTTGTCAAGATACCTTATACACTTATATGCTTTGATAATGGAAGTGAAAAAGATAAAATAGCCAAAAGCACAACACACCGTATAGAACAAAACACTAGATTGACTGGGGGAATGAATTCAATATTAAAAATTGCTAAAGAATATAATCCACGCCGAGCGTGGTTATTAACAAATGACATAAAATTTGAATACCCAAATGTTGACCCTTTAGCTAATATGATAAAGCATTTAGAAGAAAATCCAGACATCGGGGTTTTGCATCCTTCTCTTATTAAACCCGTGCCGGATTATTGTTATGATTATATGGTGAAAATTCCTAATAAAGAAAATTTTAACGGGATTACAAAAGGGCATTCAATGGTGGACTTTATCGCCCCATTTTTTTCTAAGGACGCTTTGGATTCTTTTAATTGGAAATTAGACCCAAGATTCCCAAGTTGGGGATCGGATTATTTTTTTTCATATTTTGTAAGAAAAGCAGGTTTGTCCATCGGAGTTGATTACTCCATTTTGCTTTCACATCAAACTTCGATCACCTATGATAGTGGTAATGACAAAGAATTTAAGAATCGTCAAGAATATTATAAAAAAGCTGGCGAAGATATGCAAAAGGGTATGCTAGAAATTTTCAAAACAAAAGATTGGTACAAAGAATATTTTACAGAGGGTAATTATAAATATAATATATGAAAAAACAAGATTTATTAAATTATATAAAAGATATTAAAGAAAATACTGATATAATATTAAATGTAGGTAATGAAATGTATTATTCCAAAATGTCTGGAAAGTATAGAGGAGCATTTCTTGATCCTGAAGCTAATATAATTATATTAAATTTTGATGAACTAAAAAAAGAATAGGAAGTAATTGTATGAAATTTAACTACAAAAAATGTTTTAAGAAACAATTAAAAGAATTAAAAATTTACAAAAAATATCATAAAAAATACAAACATTATGGAACATATTGTGATCTAAGAGAGCATAGAAAAATTATAGATTTGTATTTGAGAAATTGGAGATTTAAATTAAAAGATTATGATACTTTAGAGTTATATTGGAGGATTTATTCATGATTTCAACAATTACTACTTTTACTACAATTATTATTAGCGTTGCTGTATTACTTTCGTTCTTAAATTTTTACTTCTTTTTTTATAGAAATGATAAAGTTTTTCGTTTTAGAAACAAAGTGATTGATTTAGATAGTAAAAAAAATATTAAATTAATTTGTCAAGGAAAAAATCCAGAACACTTGTATGATAAATTACCAAGTTACAATAAAATGATGTTTAATATTTTTAAACCTATAAAACTTGAAACATATTTTACTAAAAAAGAAATAGATGAATTATTAGAAGGACAAACTAAATGTTAGAAATATTAAAAAAAGATGAATATTATGGTAGTGGTTATATTGATACAACAGGGTGTCATTGGGATTCTAAAAGTGATTTTTTAATGATAGATGAACTAGATTTTTGTGGTTGTGGTAATCCAGAAGAAATAATGGATTATGTAAAAGCTATGCTTATGGTATTTGATAATAAAAAATATCAAGATTATGCTGATCTACCTTATATGTTTTTTGCTTATTGGGCTACTCACAAAGGTTATCTTGAACATGGAAGTACTATTAGATGTAGTTGGCTAACAGATAAAGGTAAACAATTATTATTAGATATTATAGAGTGTCAGGATGAACTTGATAATGTGGAAGAAAAGGAGAATTAAGATATGTCTGATATTTTAAATATTTCAGATTTAGAAACGAGAATACAAATAGAAAGAGAAGAAGTTGAAAAACACGGAAACGATACACTAGGCTATTATGCAAAAGGTAAATTAAAAGCTTATGAAGAATGCTATAAATTTATAAAAAATAAAGGATAAAAACTAATATGTTCAAAGAATTTTTAAAAAGAATAAAAAATAAAAGTCCAAAATATATAAAAGATGTTTGGTACAATGTTACTGTGTGGAATAAAGAAAGAAAGTATCCTATTATTTTTGATAAAAATGACAATTATATTAATTGTAAACTAGGATTAAAAGTTGTAATGAAAGAACTTGAAAATAATGAAAAAGTATATTATGAAGTTGTAAAACTTTATGACAGACAGGGTGGAGATTATTATTATTCTTCAGATGCAACATATTGTGATTTAAGATTTAGTCATATAGGAAAATAAATAAAGTGAAAGATAAACAAATTAAAAAACAACTACTACCTTGTCCATTTTGCAATAGCAAAGAAATAGAAATAGTGAGATGTGAAGAAGAATGTTGTGGGGCTAAAATAAGATATTTTGCATGTAATTGCGGTTGTGAGAAATGGGTTAGTGATAAATGCAGTGATGAACAAGCAGTTATTGAATGGAACACAAGAGCTAATCAATGATAGCAGGACGAAAGCACATAACAGATAAAAAGGATTGGAACACTCCTCCTAAATATGTACAAATAATTAATAAATTTTTTAATAATAATATTGAACTTGACCCTTGTAGTAATGAATATAGTTTTATAAATGCTAAAACAAAATTTATATTTCCAGAAAAGAACGGACTAAATGAAATATGGAATTATAAAACAATTTTTGTAAATCCTCCCTATGGAAGAAATAAATAAAATAAAATAACAATTTATGATTGGATAGAAAAATGTATAAATACTTTCATACAGTACAAAAATGAAATACTATTATTAATACCAGTTGCAACTAATACAAAACATTTTAAAAATTTAATTTTTAAAAATGCTACTGCTATTTGTTTTTTAAATGATACACGATTAAAGTTTTGGAGTAAAGGCAAAGAAAATAAAAAAGGTGCGCCTATGGCTTGTTGTATGATATATTTAGGAACAAATTATAAAAAATTTGAGGAAATATTTTCTGAAAATGGAAAATGTTTTAAAATAAATTAACGTACTAATATCAAGTAGATAGATAGCCAAATAAAAAGAAAGTTAGACAAAAAATTAAAGAGGTAGAAAAGAATATGATTTTAAAAATTAAGAAAAGTAAAAAAGGCAATAACTGGATTTATATTGATAACATTAATAAAATAGATGTATCAATACCTGCTGATTTTGCATTAACTCAAAAATCAAAACTAGAAGATGAAGGATTTGAATTTAACGAAAATGATAAATACCTTCAAATATGTGGGTTGAGTGAAAACTGTACATTGCAGGGAAAACATAGAGTATTATTAGATGTAATCATGCCAGTTGATGAAATGATACTTGACCCTGAAGAAGTATTACAGCAACATCATTTAGATGAAGAAAATGACAGAGCTTATTGGGGTATAAAAATCATTGATATTAACTTTAGTAATGGTAATGATCTTCGTGTTGCTTGTTATAGAAATAATGAGGATATTTACTTACTAAATAATGAAGGTAAAACTTTAGAAAGATTATAAGAATATAAAATTTAGCTATCTATCTTTTTTAAAAAGGAAATAAAAAATGACTATATTAGATGAAAACAACAAGTATACTAAAATGCAGAAGGAATGGTATGAAGGTAATGCTGATCTAATGCAAATCGGTAACCACGGCGGGCATAACAATAACCCAGATTATTACAATATTCTTATAAGCGATGTAAGAAATAATCCTGAATATTGGAAGGGGAAAAATTTTCTGGATTTCGGGGCGGGTTGCGGGCGCAATCTATTAAATACACAAGATTTAGTTGATTGGGGTATTTGTGCTGGAACAGATATATCACAAAATAATCTCAATTATACTGAAAAGAATTATTTTGAAAAATTTGAAAACATAGATAATTTAAAATTGTATCTTTGTAATGGTGTAAATTTAGAAAATATTCCAGATAATCTTTTTGATTTTGTAATGTCGACTATCGTAATGGAACACATTTGTGTGTATACCATAAGATTCTCTTTAATGAAAGATATTTATCGAGTTATGAAAAATGATGGTTTATTTAGCTTTCAAATGGGTTATGATCCTGATACCTATAAAATAACTAATTGGGTACGATACCATGATTATTATGAGGATTATATTGATGCTCATGGTACAAATGCTATGTGTGATACAATTGTAAGTAATCCTGATGAAGTGATAAAAGACTTGACAGAAATCGGATTTAAAGATATAACTTATCAAATAAGTCAGGCATGGAGCTCAGATCACCAACTATGGATTTTTTATAAATGTAAAAAATAAATGAACTATCCGGTATTTCCAGATAGTTGAAAAAAGGAAAGATTATATGAATAATAATTTATATTTTACAAGTTCTTTATATATTAATAGCTGGCATAAACCAAAATTTAAAACTATGTTGAATTTTATATTAAAAATATTTAATTATGAAATTATTTCTATATTTAATTCAGAGGTAAATAAATTTATCAGGTATGAATTGCAAAAAATAAAATAGTTAATTTTAAAAGTAAAGGATAAAAGATTATGGTTATATGTTTTGATCTTGATAATACTCTAGTTGATTTAGAAAAACCAATTAAAAAAATATTTAAAAAACATAAACTAAAATATCAACCAGCTTTTGATTGGGAACTAAGTAATTATCCTGCTCATATAAAAAATGAAGTTCTTGAAATGTTTAAAGATAGTAATGTAATGTGTAAGCTAAAACCTTTCTATAATGCAAAAAAATTTATTAAATCTTTGAAAAATAAAGGATTTTCTATTTATATAATTACTGCTCGAAGTAAAAATATAGCAAACGAAACCATAGAGTTTGTAGAAAAACTATTTGATGTTCCTTGTTTTGTTGTAAAACCTAATCAGTCAAAATTAAGTATGTTAAAAAAACTAAAAGCTGATTTTTGGATCGATGATTGTCCAACACACCTTAATGACTATAGAAAAAACGGTATTTATTCCACAATGATAAGTAATAAAAATACTCCTTATAACCATTATATGAGAGATAAAGTAGGTTGGTTAAAGAATATAAACGAACTTTACAAATTATACAAAAAAAATATTTTTATATACTAATACCCGTATAATGATTGATAATAAAAAAGTCGGACTCTGCATTTCTAGTTATGTTACAAACGAAATTACTTATAGTATACTTAAAAAATCTGTAATATCTCTTATTCATACAGCTAATATAATTGATGAAATAGTAATAATTGATGACTATTCTACTTTACAAGCGGTTTACAGTTTTTATAAATCTATTGAAAGCAGAATAAAAACAGTTAGAAATAAAATAAATACCGGCATTGCTTCAGTTAAAAATCAAGGCTTGCAATTATTAAGTGATTGTGATATAATAATACTATCTGATAATGATAACATATTTCATAGGGATTGGGATAAATTTTATTGTGAAAATTTTATTAAAAGTAATATTCATAATGTAAATCTTCATAATGATTTTACTGTTTATAGTGATTATCAAACTTCAATTAAACTTAATAATATTGATGTTGATTGTTTTACAAGATTTTATGGTAATTTTATAATGCTAGATAAATATATAATAGAAAATGTTGGGGGATTTCCTTTGTTACCAGAAAAGTACGGCTTGGAGCATTTTTGTGTGCAAAAAAGAATTAATACTTTTTTAAACAGAGAAAATTATTTGTACGATTTTAAAGGTAGTAAAAAATATATTAAAAATATCCACATGGATGATTCTTTTACTGAAAGAAAAAATAAAACAAAAATGAGTATTGCTAATGCCAAAATGTCAGATGAAATATTAGAATCAGGTATTATATATTTACCAATTGAGACTAAATTTGATATTATAGAACAAGAAAAAATATTTAAAAATTAATTTAATTTTTGCTTGACATTAAAAAATTATAAGTTAAAATAAAAAAATAGTTAAGGAGAAAAATAATTATGAGGAAAGGGTTTTATAAAGAAAGTTTAAGATTCATTATGCCAGTAACATTTAAACAATGGTTTAGGTTTATAACACAATACCCGATTGCTTACATTAAGTTTAAATATCTTGAAATGAAAAGTAAAAGGAAATAAAATATAATGGGTACTATAATTACAGATGATGAAATAAAAGAAGAACTATTAACTACTAAAGAAAGTGAAATAAAACCTTGGTGTTTTACAGTTCAAGATTTATTAGATTATATTTATAAATATGATATTGATAGAAATTCTCCTATTTTTGTTGAAAGAATAGAGGATAAATATTTTACAGAACATAATTGGAAAACAATAAAAAAACCAAATATAGATTATCCCGAAACAAATTCCGAATTCTTTGATATATTTAGTTATATAAAATACAGAGAAGACAATAAATTATATTTAACAGCACATTATTGAAACGAAAGGACTATTTATAACTATGCCTCGTGAATTAAAATGTTATAATTGTTTAACTGAAATCAATTCAGAAAATGAAAATGTTTTTTGTGAATTATGTCTGCTTGAAAAAAATGAAGAAATTGAAAAACTAAAAAATGAAATAAAAAAACTTAAAAAAGAAAATAAGGAGAATAAATAAAAACATGGAATTAAAAGAATTAGTTAAAGAATGTCATCAAACTGCTAAAGATAAAGGGTTTTGGGATAAAGAACGTAATTTTGGCGAAATGCTAATGCTTGTTACAAGTGAATTAGGTGAATGCCTTGAAGCTCACAGAAAAAATAAAACAGCAGATTTAGAATCTTTTGAATATAATACTACCATTCATGATGAATCAAAATCATTAGAAAATTTTAAAAAAGAATTTGAAAATAAAATTAAAGATAGCTGGGAAGATGAAATTTGTGATACTTTCATTAGACTATTCGATATGTGTGGGGGTCTAAATATAGACATAGAAAAACATATTGAATTAAAGATGCAATATAACAAAACTCGTGAAAGATTACATGGAAAACAATACTAAAAAATAAATTAATAATTATTAAATTTCTCAAAAAAGTAAAACTAAGGAATTATATAATATGAATGACAATATACTAAAACTATTACAGGATAGATATTTTTTAAAAGATGAAAAAGAATGGGATGATATAGCAAAACGAGTTAGTAAATTATATGAACCTATTTATGAAGATATAAGAGATATGAATTTTATTCCTTCATCTCCTACCCTAATGAACGCAAATACAAATAATGAAAGAAAAGGTACTCTTAGTAGTTGTTTTCCTATGGCAATTGAAGATAGTATTGAAGGTATTTTTGATGCTTTAAAAGAATGTGCAATAGTTACAAAAGCATCGGGGGGAGTCGGTTATGACCATTCCCAGCTTAGAAGTTCACAAGAAAATATAATAAGTTTAAATAGAAATAGTTCCGGGCCACTTCCTTTTATAAATATATTTAATGCTGTATTAGATGGTATCCAGCAAAATGGAGTAAGACGTGGTGCAGGGGCAAGTATCTTATCAATAGAACATCCTGATATATTAGATTTCATAGAAGCTAAAAAAGATTTAACAAAATTTAATAGGTTTAATTTTTCAGTAAAAATAATTGATGAGTTTTATAATAAATTACAAAACAATCCTAAAAGCATTCATCAAGTAAAATTAAAATCGGGTGAATATATAGATTTGATAGATAAAAATAATAATAAAGTTACTGTTAGTGAGTTATGGCTTAAAATTGTTAAAAATGCTTGGAATTCGGCAGAGCCGGGACTCATGAACTATTCAATAGCATGGAATAGATGCCCTATAAAGAATGTAACTGATTATGTATTGAGTAATCCTTGTTTACTTAATACAGCAAAAATATTAACACCACAGGGTATAAAAAATTTAAATGATATTGAGATAAATGACATTATATGGTCTAAGGAAGGTTGGACTAAAGTTATAAATAAGTTTTGTACAGGTAAAAAAGAAGTTTTTAGATATTATACAACAGCAGGAACTTTTGAATCAACAGATAACCACGAAATAATAACAAACGGTGTAAAAACACAAATAAAAAATGCAAAAAGTATAGATATTTTATCAGGAAATTATGAACCTTTAAAAAAATTTAACCCAGATTATATAATGGATGGCTTAGTTTTGGGGGATGGAGCAGTACATAAAGCTAGTAATAATTTAATATATTTGATTATAGGAAAAAATGACCAAGATTATTTTAATTCAGAAGTCGAGAAGCTTATAATTAAAGATAGACAAAAAGCTTTTAAAAATGGTTATGAAATAAAAACATCACTTACACCTCACGAAATATGCAAAACATATAATAGACAAATTCCTGAAAGATTTTTAAAATTGAACAAAGATGATTTATATTCTTTTTTACGAGGTTTATATTCTGCCAATAGTAGTATAGTTGGAGATAGAATAACATATAAATCTGCTTCTTTTAATATGATTAAATCTTTACAGATCATATTATCTTCTTTAGGTATAAGAACTTACTATACAACAAATAAACCAAAAAAAGTTAATTTCAGAAATGGCGAATATCAATGTAAACAATCTTATGATTTATCAATATCTAATGATAGACAAAAATTTTACGAATCAATAGGATTTTTACAAAAATATAAAATGGAAAAATTAGAAATTTTAATACAAAAATGTGAATTAAGAAAAAACAAAAACAAAATTAAAGAATCATTTGAAATAAAAAAAATAGAATCTTTAGGTATTCAAGAAGTTTATGATATTACAGTTAATAATTTATCTCATACTTTTTGGTGTTATGGTTTTAATATTTCTAATTGCCACGAATTCGTTTCTGCTCCTTACTCTAGTTGTTGCCTTGCTTCAATAAACCTATATAACTTAGTAAATAAAGATAATCAATTTGACTGGATTAAATATGCTGATCTAATTAAAAAAGGTGTTTTTTTTCTCAATAGTGTGCTAGATAATAATAGTTATCCATTAGAAAAAATAAAAAATGTTACATTAAACATTAGACCAATTGGATTGGGAATTATGGGTTTAGCACATTGTCTTTATAAGTTAAATATATCTTATAATTCTGAAGAAGCTTATCAGTTCACAGATAAAGTTATTAAATATCTCACATTAAAAGGAATGGAAACTTCTGTAAAATTAGCAAAAGAATATGGCAGTTACCCTAGCTATGATTATGAATTATTTATTAATGCAAATAAAAGATTTTTTGAAATTGAATACGAGTTTGCGGGTATTGATTTAATACAACTACAAAAAGATTTAAAGAAATATGGGAGTAGAAATAGTTATATAAGTTCAATAGCCCCAACAGGCAGTATTTCGTTTTTAGCAGAAACATCGGGAGGTATTGAACCTGTCTTTGCTCTAGCCTACAAACGTAAAATTGAAAAGTTAAATAAACAATATGATGAAATATTTATAACTGATCCTGTATTTGATAAATATTTAGATAATAATTATTCTGATAAAAAATTAAACATTTTAGAAGAAGTATCAAGTAATAATGGTTCATGCCAGAAATCAAAATATCTAACAGATAAAGAAAAACAAATTTTTGTTGTTGCAAGCGACATTAAACCATTAGAACATTTACAACTTTTAAGTAAAGTCAGCTATAATGTAAGTCTTAGTGTTAGTAAAACAATTAATTTACCTTCTAATGCTACTGTACAAGATATTGAAGAAGTATATTTACAAGCTCATAAATTAGGTATTATAGGGGTAACTGTTTATAGAGATGGATGCAGAGAAGGTATCTTAATAAGAGAAGATAATAATCAAGATAAAAGAATTGCTAAAAAAAGACCTATTAAAGTTAAAACTAAAATTTATAAAATTAATTTTAAAGGCGAACGCTGGAATATATTTTTAGGATTGGTTGATAATAAACCTTTTGAGATTTTTGCTGGAAAAGAAAATGGAGTTCATATTGAAGACAATGTTGAAGAATGTTTCTTAATAAAGAAAAGTAAAAAAATATATCAAGTTGAAATTGATGGTAAAATTGTAATAGAAGATATTAATAAATATTATGATAATCCTACAAATGAAGGGTTGACTAGATTAATATCGTTAGCATTAAGACATGAGATTGATCTAAAATTTATAGTTGAACAATTACAGAAAGCACAAGGCTCAATTTTATCACTAGAAAAAAGTATTGCAAAAGCTCTTTTAAAATATATCAAAGTAGGGGAAAAATCATCAGTAATTTGTCCTGAATGTGGTGAAAAATTAGTTTTTAGTGAATCGTGTATGAAATGTCCTACTTGTTTTTATAGTTTGTGTGGTTAATTATAATTATATAAAAAGGAAAAAAATTATGAAAATATATAAATTTTATTCTGATACTTGCATACCTTGTAAACAGCTTAATAAACATCTAAATGAATTAGACTTATCACAAAATATAGAAAACATAAATATAGCAGATGAAACTAATTTTAATTTAATTGAAAAATATTCTATTATGAGTGTTCCTACATTATTAAAAATAGATGATAATGGGAATGAAATAAAAAAAGAAGTCGGGAATATTATGATTACTAAATTAAAAAACTTCTTTATGTAATATAATTGTAAAAATATTATATAATTAAAAATTTTATTTGACTTATAAGTTTAATTTTGATACATTATAATTCACTTGTAGAAGGCAGAGAAAAATAGTTGCTAAAATAAATAGTATATGTAACTTGTAGATTTATTACAAAAGGATATAGTTTTACTTGAAGTGGCTAACTATTTTAAATTTGGGTAAATATAAAGGAAACATGGTTGCCAGTACACATTGTTTCAAGCTTTTTGTCTAAAATGTAAATCACTCTGTCTTTTACTTATTTTAAAAAGGTAAAAAAAAGTTATGACAGTAAAAGGTAAAGTATTAAAAATTATAAATGTAAAAAATGATATAAATCCAGATCAAAAAGAAACTCATCTTATAATAAAAGCAGACAATCTAAAATACAATAAGAAACCTATCAATGAAATGATAATAAAAACTTATAATACCCTAGCTGATACTTGTCTTAAATATTTAAAACCTTCTATTTCAATTAAAGCTTCGGGTAGTGTTTTCACAAAAAATGATATATTATTTATGGAAGCAAAAAGTATTGATTATCTAAAACGGGGTAATAATGAAAAATAACAAATGGATTAGTGATAAAATATGTATATGGGCTTTTCCTTATGATGATTGGTTAAATAAAAAAACTAATAAAAAATTAACAGTTTATGATTTTACTAAAATAATTACAGATAAACAACCCTTCTTAAAACCAATATATTATGCTCACTTATCCACTAAAGATTTAAAAGATATTGAACACATTTTAAAAAAGGGATTTTTTAACTGGCTAAGATGGAAAACAATTGATTTATCAGTATTAAAATTTCAAAGCAGAGTTTCTAAAGCAAAAATACAATTAGTAATTTTTGCAATAAATACTAAGTGTAGGGAAAAAACTGATAATAATATTTTTAAAGTGTTTACAGCACCAACAGGAGTATAATATTTTGAACAACAATAATTTTCAAATAGAAGTAGTAATGCCTCTCGGTGTATCCGGTAAAAATTGGGAAAATCCAAACATTGATTATTTAAAATTCAGTCTAAGCTTATTAAAAGAACAAACAATTCCTGTTAAAATAACTTGTGCTGTAGATGAAAACCTACAACCAGACAGACTAGAAATAGTAAAACAATATGCACATAAAATTGTAACTTTTCCAAAACACAGCTATTTTAGACCGGGCGGTATATGGAAAAAAATATGGGAATGCTGGAAAGAAAGTGATTGTGAATACTTGAAATGGAATTCTTATGATGACTACATAGATAGAAGAAGTTGTGCTTTTCAATTACAAACTATAAAATCATTTAATGCTAATGCTTGTTTTTGTAGTAATTATAATAATAATCATGGTAATGTAAGAAAAGTAAATGATGGCAATTTAAACTTTAAGCAATTTATTGGTCAACACCCTATGTATATGGGTGGATTTTTATTAAATAGAAAAGCTATTTTAAATAGTGGTTTAGATCAATATAAAAATAGTTGGTCGTATTATTTTGAAGGAATTTTGTACGCTTTTATTTGTAAAACCGGAAAAATTGTAAATAATCCTAATGCTATGTTTTATTACAGAGATCATAGCGGAACTATTAGTGAAACATGTAGAGAAAAAGAAGCTTGGGTACAAGAAGCAGTTAAAGAAGTAGGATACAGTTTTAGCGATTGCAAGAAAGATTGGGATAGTATAAATTTTAATAAACTATGTGAAGAAATAAAAAGAAATTATAGATAAAATATTTATGACAAAAGCTGTAAAAGTAAAATTATTTAAAGATAGCATAACAAAATACATTGACTTCTTCAGCTTACACGAATGGGAAATCTATTTTGAAGAAGATGATGAAAAAGGCACTATAGCTTCTACTCGCTGGCATGAAATGAATGGAGCTCAAAACGTTATTTTTTCATGGGGTAAGGATTGGATAGAAGATAAAACTACAACAAAAGAAGAAATATACAAAGCATCATTTCACGAAGTGCTAGAATTGTTACTAGCTAAACTAAGAGATTTCTCAAGTAACACAACTAAAAAAATATCAAAAAGAGAAGTAGATACAGAAGTTCACCGTGTAATACGAATAATGGAAAACAAAGTATTTAAACTAATAAAATTAAAGAGCAATGAATAATGAGAATAGCCTTATTGACCTGTCCGACTTCTTTAAATGCCGGAAATGAATTTATTAACATCGGCGCAGAATATCTAATAAAACAAATATTTCCAAACGAACACATAGATTTATTTGAAGCTCTTGAAACTGTTAATCAAGATAATAAAAGTTTTATAAAACCTTTTCAGAAAGAACTTAATAGCTATGATATAATATTTATAGCATGTGGTTCTTTAATTTCTGAATATGCGATACAAGCAATAAGAAATATATTAAGCCTGAAACCAATTAAGATATGGCTTGGTTTAGGTATGTTTAATTATGATGAAATAGAAATAAGTTACTGCAAAGAAATGGAAAAAGTATCAAATAATTATTTTTTTATAAGGGATGATGAGACATATAAAGCTTTTGACAGATCAAATAATAATGTCTTTAGAGGAATTGATTGTGCTTTTTATCTTAGTGATATTCATAAAAAATTGAATAATAAAAAAAGATACGCAGTAATTAATATTGATAGCTTACAAGATAATATACCTAAAATAAAAAATACTTTAAATGATTTAAAAAAACATTATAAATATGTATACATAATAGAAAATACTTCAACCACAAAACATAACATACCGAAGTTTAAAGATCATTATTTATTTTTAAGTCATTGGTATAGTTTATATCAGTTATATCAGAATGCTAGTTTTGTAATTACAAATAGAGTTCATACAGCAATAGCTTGCCTTAGTAATAATGTACCTGTTTGTTTTACATGGACTTATAAAAATATTCCGGTAACCCCCAGAATAAAACTTTTTAAAAGGGTTGGTGTTTTTGTAAAACCGGATTGTACTATTTTAGAACAAAATAAAGATAGAATTGAAAAATACAAAGCTGAATTCTCGGATAAACTCAAATGTAAAATAAATGAAATTATTTCAAAAAGTAACTTGACAAAACAGTAAAATTATATTATTTTGTTTAAATATTTTTTGATAGGAGAAAGATTATGAATAAAAAAAAGAATTTTACTGTATTAGTTATTTCGATAGTGTTGCTGTTTGTTTTATGTTCTTCCGTACAATATCGAGATAGGGATAATGAATTTAAAAATGAATATTTTAGAGTAATAGAACAAATTAAAAAAAATAATTATGTTAAAAAAACTTTAGCAATATTAAATAAGTATAACATAAATATAAACAACGAACAAAAAATTACACTTTCTAATTTGCTTTATGATTTAGAAAAAAAATACCCTCATCTGTCCTCAAATCTTTTCATAGCAACTGCCCTTGTAGAAACTGGTTTTGATAATAACAGTATTGGATCAAGTGGAGAAATAACAGCAGTTCAGTTTATGCAGGGGACATGGCAGGAAGTAACGCAGGATGAGCATAATTACAAAAAAGGTAGTGAAAAAGATATTTTATATGTAGCTAAAATGTGGTATAAATATGTTAATAAGTGGAATACCTATTTTAATGGTGATCTTAAAAAAACAATCTTAGCTTATAATGCCGGAAGACATAATATTTTAAAAAATTGTAATTCATCAAGTGAAATAGAACAATTCAAAACTGTAATGTATAGAGTAAAAAACATAAAACCTTATGATGAGAAAGTTTTAAGTTATTATTATCAGTTTAACAACATAAGAGTATAGAGGTAAAAAAAATGAAAAGAAGCTTTGTATTTAACATTAATGTAGCATCATTTATAATTACTTTAGCACTTTTAGTAGGATTTAGTATTTATTACTTTTCAGCAAAAAACTTTCCGGCAGGGTTTATGAGTATATTGAGTTTTTATTATTGCTATCTTTTACTTAAAAATTATCAAAGAAATGCAAAATTAGAAAAATTAATAAAAGAGTTGAAAGAAAAATTATGAAAATAACAGCAGAAATTACAAAAAAAGATTTTAGTATAACAGAATTATTAAATTCAGAGTTTGTTAAAATTGAATTAAACATTGATACTCATAATAAGTACATGAGTAATTTTAAACTTGAATTTGATACCAAATACGAAAGAGATACTTTTTTGAGTAAAAATAAATTAATATAATAAAAAGGTTATAAAATGAAAAACAATAAGGATTATATAATAAAAGATAAGTGGTTTGCATGGAAACCCGTTAAAACTAATACGGGTTGGGTATGGCTTAAAACTGTAAACAGAACTATTGATGAAAGACCAGAAGTTTATTTAGGCTTATTACCTGAATACTCATATACAAAAATTTGAAGGAGAAAAAAATGTTAAAAATTGAAAAAATGATACAAGAAGTAGAAGAAGGAATAAAACCAATTGTAGTTGTAGGATTTGGAACAATTGAATTAAAACTTAATCAAGAATTAAAAATAACTGCTACAAGTTTAGGCGATCCAACCACAATAAGTATGCCCTCTTCTGTTACAAAAATATTATATGATTTTTTAAAAAAATATCTGGAAGAAGAGGAAAAACGATATTATGAAATTTAGAATTGATATACTAAAATCTGATTTTACTATAACTAATCTTCCAAATACTAGCTTTAGCAGAATAGAGATTGATACTGAAGACAATGTAAGTTTAGCCAGTTGTAAAATTGAAGCTGTAAACGAAAATGTAATAAAACAAATTTTAGAAGATTATATAAACTGTAATGATTGTCATTTACCTATCGATATAACTAATGATGTAGTATATTGTGAGAGTTGTTTTGAAGATAAAGAAAACAAAATAGAAGAATTAGAAGAAAATATTGAAGATTTAAAAGATAAAATATTCGATTTAGAAAAAGAAATAGAAAAATTTAAATGATAAAGAAAGTTCTTGAAATAATAATTTTGATTTTATTATCTCCACTACTAATATTATGTGTAATCTATTTTATGGTTTCATTTCTTATTTTTATAAAAAAGTTTAAGGAGAATTAAATAAAAGTATGACAAATAATAATGATTTGAAAATAATAAGTATTTCGCCAACATATCAGGGTGAAGATTTTGTAAAGGCAATGGCAGATAGTATTTATAATACTTGTTATAAAATGCTATTTTTTCATTCTATGGTATCATGGAAAGGTCAAAGTGATAGTATAGGCAATACCTGTTTACCTATAATGAGTGAATGGAAAAAAGTAAATGACCACGCTGATAAAATAGTTAATATAACCGGAGCTTGGGACAATCAATTAGACCATTATACCTATGCGGTAGATTTTGCTAAAAGACATTATCCAGAAGCAGATTTAATATTAGTTTTAGATACGGATGAAATATTTGATGATGAGAACTTACAGAGAGCAATACAACATATAAAAGATGATAATTTAAGTCATACAAGTTATAGTTGTAAAATGTTCACCTATGTTTCAAGTGTTTTTTTTAGAGTTGAACCAACAGAACCTTGTAGTCCAGTATTTGCTTTAAACCCAAAAAAAGTAAAAGAAATAACAGGAGTTAGAGTAAACAGAGTAACTGACCGAAAACATTTTGAAGATGTAAAATATCACCACATGTGCTATGTAAGAGCTAACGATGATAGTATAAGACGTAAATCGCTTGCAATTCCTGTAGCCGACGGGTGTCCTTCTACAAAAAATTGGTTAAATGAAGTATTTTTTAAAATAAACTCAAATACTATTTCAACAATGAGAAATTTACACCCCTCGCAAGGCGCATCACAATGCTGGAAATCGCTTGTTAAGATAAATAAATCTGATTTACCTATATACTTACAGCGCGATCCTGTAATGAATAATTGGGATGAATTTACGGGGAATAAAAGTTGAAAAAAATTTGTGTTGTATGTAATAAGAAAAAAAATATAAAAAACTTTGAATTTAAAAAAGATACTAAAAAATATAGACCACAATGTAAAGAATGTATAAAAATACAAAGAAAAAAATATTATAGTATGCTAGAAAATTATAAAAAGTTACAAAAATCATGGTTAAATTATACAGCAAATTCTAAAAATCACAAAAAAAGATTAGAATATTATAATAAATATAATAATATGGAGAAAAATAAAAAAAGAAGAAAAAAAATTAAAAATAAAGAGAAACAAAAAATAAATGATAAAAAATATTACTATAATACTAAAAACAATATTTCTAAACATAAACAAAAATTAGAAAAACACGTAAAAAGAATAAAAAAAAGATTAGAAGAAAAACCTTATTTAAAATTACATAGTAATATATCATCTTATATTTATAAATCGTTGAAAAAAAATAAAAACAATAAAAAAAGTGAGCATATACTAAAATATACATTTAATGATCTAAAACAACATTTAGAATCCCAATTTGAAGACTGGATGAATTGGAATAATTATGGTAAACAAATAAGAGATTATAAAAATAAGAAATGGAACATTGACCACATAATACCCGTATCATGTTATAAAATAAAAAATTATAATTCATTAAATTTTAAAAAATGTTGGAATTTAAAAAATTTAAGACCTTTATGTGCAGTAAAAAATAATGAAAAAAAGAATAAAATAAACTATGAATTAATAAAAAAATATAATATACACCACTTACTACCAAAAAAATATATAATATATTATATATTATACAATATAAAAACAAAAATTATAAGGGAAATAAAAAATTATGATAAACATAAGTCTTGTAATATGTCATAGACAAAATTCAGAAGAAAGAAAAGAAAATCTATTTTATCAACTAAAATATTATGACAGAACTTTTAATGAAATAATGAGAGTTCAGCCTAATCTAAAGTTTGATATTTGGATAATCGAGCAGGATACTCACACTCGTATTGATAAACTTCAACAGCAAGTAAAACTTTCAATACCTTTCATAACTCAATTTTGTTATAGTGATAAAGAATTCAACAGATCGTGGGGTATGAATGTTGGTGTTAATTTAAGTCATGCGGATATATGCTTGTGTTCTGATAATGATATAATTTTAAAGAAAGAAACCATTTTAAAATCTTTACAAACTCTTATATCAGGAAAAGATAAATTTAATTTTCCTTATGAAGTTTTATGGTGCTACGAAAATTTTATTGATCTTAACCCAGAACAAACTAAAATCTGGAAAAAGACCGGACAGTTAGATTTTCCTAATCAAGTATGCAGGTATGGTAGACCTTCAAGCCAAATTAATAAAGTCGGAGGCTGTTACTTTGTTAAAAGAAATTTTCATTTATCAATTGGTGGTATGGATGAAAAAATGAGAGGCTGGGGGTGTGAAGATGACGAGTATTACTATAGAATTAGCAGGGTGTTAGAATCTCAGAAGAGGGATTGGAATCCAAGATTAAATCACAACATATATCATTTATTTCATGAACGTGTAAATTTAGAGGCTATAAGAATAGACCCTCTTTATAAGAAGAACTCAGAAATAATGAATGCAACTTGTACTATGCCCTTTAATGAATTATTGTGCCACATAGAAGAAATGAAAAAAGATTTAGGGAATCCTTACAAATATAAAAAGGCATAACCCCCAATGAGTTCCGACAACGGCATATATTTAGCAAAGTTTTCAGATGGTTATAGAGTAATTCACGATCAAGCTATTGACAATATTTTTTATCATAAACCAAATACTAAAGCACGGAAAAAAGTAATAAAAAGTTATTTCAAAGATTCTAAAATTTTCAAAACAAAAAAATCCGCACTAAAAGAAGCTTTTAGACTGGAAGAAGAAATTGGATATACTGAGTATGGTATTTGCGATCTCGGCGAATTAGAAGATTTCAACAACAGCTAAATTTATTTTTTATTTAATATAAAAATCACCTGAATAAAGAGTAGAGAATCGCAATATCTCGTTTTCTTTTTTACTAGAGCTAACTCCCCCTACTTTTATATCAAAGCCACAATTAAAGTTTTCGCCTTTTACTGCAAAAAAGTAGCTATCCCCATTAGGTGTTAAAGTTATATCTTTAATTTTGGTTTCACAAATAACGTTAAAATCTGTATCAACTAAAATTTTCCCAATAAATTTTTCTTTCTTCTCAACGATTTGCTCCCAAATTGTTTTTCTGTCTTTTAAAAATTGTTCTGACATATTATAACCTCTTTTTTATTGTTTCATTCGCTATCATCAAACTTTTCATATAACCTTAAATCTTTATTTAATAAATCATCTTTAAATAATCTTTCGTTGTCTATCTGCTGTCCATAAATATCATAATAAGTTAGTATTCTATCCAGCAAATTTTTAGCTTCTTTTAAATCATTTATTTCTTTTAAAAGCTGATCTAACATTATATAACCTCCATTACAACTAAGAGTATATAACCAAAAAATAAACATACTGGTATGGAAATGATTATGCTTATAATGCTCCATATTTTTAAAAAAAGATTCATGCTTACCTCTCTATTTTATTATTTCCCAGCCTGATTGTAAAACACCTTCAAACCTGAACATTTCTTTTTTTATAAGAACATTTCCTCCATCCCAATATCCATACATCGTGCTACTATTTCCATCAATTTCTTCATGGTCATATTCTATAACATGATACCCACTATGATTACTATAGCGTAAGAGAGTTCCTTTTTTAATTGTATCACTATCCATTTTGTTATCCCTTTATTTTAATATTTTTTCTTCAGCTAATTTACAACGTTCAATTAAATATATGACAGCCTGTGCTCTGGATTCCTGTCCTTCAAATTTTAAACCTTCTACAACAGCATAAAAATCCTCTAAGTTTTTACCTAAAGGAAAACCATAAAAATCAACATTATGTGAATAAGCAAATAAAATTACTTTATCTACAAATTCTTCTAACATTTCATAATTATAATCTTTTGTCTTTTTTATTAAATATTTTTTAAAACCTGTTTCTTTTGCAAAGGGCATTACATATTCATTTATTTTTTCTTTATAATATTTGCTATCTAAGTTGCATCCTCCATTATTATAAATATCATAATAAATATTTTTTGTAAGGATTAGCAAATTTAAATAGGCGTTTTCAGTAAAACCTTCTCTAGGTAATAAAGGACTTAATTTTTTTAACAGAATTTCATATTTTCCTTTTCCGTTCCAATAAGTGTTTTCTGAATCAAATTTATTTTCCATTATTATCCTCCAAAAATTTAATTGAAGACATTTGATTTATTATGTTATCAAATTTTTCCTGTGAAATATCTTTTAAAAACTCTGAAAGATTATTTTCCAATGTCTCAAAAGATTCAGCTAATTTGACAATAAAGTTTTCTCTTTCCTGAGTCCATTCTATTATTTTGTATTCACGATCAATCTTATCATAATTTAAATTAAATATTTCACAGTTATCATTATAATAAGTTATTTGAGATTTATCTTCTCCATGATAATCTTTATAATTAACAACACTTTTATATCCAACAAAATATTTAAACTCGATATTTGTTATAAAACCTTTTTTTACCCCGTTCCAGCTAGAAGAAGCTTCTCCGCTTTTAGAACTAAAAGAAATACATAATATTTTATTCTTAGGAGTTTCACTAATTTTTTTAACTATTTCATAATGACTGTAAATAATTTTTATGCGAGTTACTAATGATTCCAAAGTGGGTGCTTTGATAGTTTTTGAAAAACCAGAACCATAAGCACCAACGTCTTTACTTTCATATCCGGGTATATAACCATTATCAATAAGTGTATTATAGACTTCATCTTTTAATACTGTCTTAAAATCAATTTGCCTATCATTATATACTGCTCCCATTGTAACAGTAATATATGTATCTTTTGTATGACTACCTAAAGAAACCGGAACAGATATTTTAAATTTATCTTCACTCATAATTTATCCTTTTAATATGTCTAATATCTTATTTATTTTCTCAATATCATTTAAATTTTTAATTTGATTTTCGATCTCTGTCTTTTTAGTTTTTATATCTTTTTTCAGTGTCCATTCAACTTTTAATTTTATTACTTCTTCTTCAGTTAAAAGTTTACAATTAGTTATAACTCCTATACTTCTTCCTTTTAAATATCCATCATGTATATCAAATAAACCAGAATAATTACTTATTCTAAATCCTGTTTTAGTTATTTTTTCAATTTTTTTTATAGCTTTGTAAGTATTAGAATCATAAGACATACCTTGTTCAAACAGCACAAAATTATTTAGTAGTTTTTGCGGATCATTTTTAAAATCTTCAAAGTTCATAATTTTATCCTTTTAATTTTAAATAGCAATTTTTCCAAGCTTCAGTTATAGTATCACAAAAACCAGAATAAGTAGTATGACACATCTGATTACCAGTAATAATATGATAAAATGCTGTTCCATTAACTTTTGATGCTTTTAGTTTAGGGTGTATTTTTAAACATTCAAGTTTGTAATTTATTTTTTTGTTTTCTGCAAATTGTTCATTACTAGAATGAGTTTCAGTCAAAGCAATTGATCCACAATCACATTTCTTAATAGGCATTATCCATATTTTTTTGCAGTTGTTACATATAACTATTTTTTTCACAGTTTTTATCCTTAATTAGTTGTATTCATAATAAATCAAAACTAAAAGTAGGACTTAATGAGAATTTCTGCGCTACCCACATTGCCGGGCTCTCATTTCACGCCGTTCGTTTCTCTACCTTTAGCTTTTTTAATCTACTATAGTATAATACCAAAATAAAATAAATAAGTCAAGTATAATTTGAATATATTTTAATAATTTACAATTTATTTACAATTACAAAATAAGTCAACATTTTAATAATTTCCTTTTTTAATTACTAATAAAAGTAACTTACGATAAAATTTCTTACAAAAAAATAAAAATTGCTAAAAGGAAAAAGATTGTGTCTGATATTACCACAAAAGAATACAAAAATCAAGAAACTTTTTTATGTAATCAAAGTGATCTTCTTGGTAGACCTGAAATAAAGCTAGAGCCTGAACTCATATCTGATTTTTACAAGGACAAAACTATTTTTATTACCGGGGCATCCGGTTCGATAGGTTCAGAAATTCTCATTCAACTTTTACAATTACCTGTTAAAAAAATAGTATCTTTCACTCATGGAGAGTTTAGCTGTTATAATACTATTCAGAAAGTAGATCATAAACACATTATTGATTATATAATCGGTGATATTCGAGATATAGAAAAATTAAGATATGTTGTGAATAAATATAAACCGGATATTTGCATTCATGCGTCTGCCCTAAAGCACGTTTTCTTCGCCGAGAAATTTCCTGATGAAACTTTAAAGACGAATATTATTGGTTCTTACAATTGTGCATTAGTGGCTATCGAAAATAAAGTAAAACATTTTTTAAGTATAAGCACAGATAAAAGTGTAAATCCAACATCTATAATGGGGGCTACAAAAAATATTGTTGAAAAAATAATGCTTTCATTAAACAATAATCAAGATATAACAAAGTTTTCTATTGTTAGATTTGGAAATGTTATCGGAAGCAGGGGATCGGCTATACCTCTGTTTAAGCACCAAATAGAAAATAATGAGCCTATCACAATTACTCATCCTGATATGAAAAGATTTTTTATGTCTATAAGTGAAGCAAGTAAACTTGTCATAAAATCTTTGACTTTAGATAAAGGTGAAATATTTATACTGGATATGGGTAAACAAATTAAAATACTTGACATAATAAAAAAACTTTTAAAACTTTATGGCTATGATAGTTATACTTATCCCGTAAATACTATAGGAATAACAGAAGGTGAAAAACTTGAAGAAGAATTGACCCTTAAAAAAAGTAATCTTGGAAAAACTAAATTTGATAGACTTTTGTATTTAAAAGAAAGCGATCACAATTTTAAATGTTTAAATTATGTAGAATTAAAAAATATGATAGATGAATTTAGAGATGTAGCTGAAACTTATGATAAAAATAAAATAATTGAAGTGTTAAAAAAATACAAAAGTTATAAAAATTAGCTTGACATAGAAACGATTTGATTATAAAATAACATCAATACTTTATAATTGAAAAGGAAAATTTATTAGTTATGATAGTGTCGCAGGGAAACTTATTAAATTATGTATCAGATATTGTTGATGAAGTTCAAGCCTTTGAGCAATTCATTGACGATGATTCTTTTATTCAAATGTGTTATGTCAAGTTCAAGAGCAATAAAGAATATATTCATTTATACAATAAACTTGAAGAAACAGATTATACTATTTTTAGTTTAAAAAAGTTTAAAAGTTTTTGGGTTGTTGTTTTAGGTTATGACATATTTCCTTATGATGACTTTCCCCCTAAGAAAAAAACAGTAAAAAAGAAAACTAAAAAAATTGCAAATAAAAAGGTAAAATAAAAATATGAAAGAAATGTTGGTCATAATCCCGTGCGCCGGAGCAGGTTCAAGATTTAAAAAATGTAATTATGAAAAGCCTAAACCTTTAATTGATGTAATAGATAAACCAATGATTGGTTGGGTTATTGAAAATATGATAATTCCTGATAGAAAACTAACTTTTGTTTTTATAGTACAGAAAGAACATAATGAACAATATGGTTTAAATCAATATTTAACTAATACTTGTAATAAATTTAATGTTGCTTGTAATATAATTGAAATTGATACTCTAACAGCAGGTGCATTATGTACTTGCTTGAAGGGAAGAAAGATCATAGAAGAATTTAATGACAAAGAAATTTTTATTATTAATAGCGATCAATATATTGAATGGAATTCAACACATTTTATTCAAACCATAGAAGATAATAATGCTGATGCTTGTATTATAACTTTTGCTTCTCAAAACCCAAAATGGAGTTACGTATTAGTTAATGGAGAAGGATGGATAAACCAAGTAAAAGAAAAACAAGTAATTAGTGAATTTGCTACTATTGGTGCTTATTATTTTAAAAAAAGTTCTGATTTTATTTTTTGTGCAGATGAAATTATTAATAAAGGTCTTATGAGTAATGGAGAATATTATGTTGCTCCTGTTTTTAATATAGGAATAAATCAATTATGTATGAAGGTATTAAACTACCCTATCCCAACACAGTGTGCTAACGGGTTAGGAACTCCCGAAGACCTGAAAATATTTATAGAAAAAATGGAAAAAAGAAAAAATAGAATAATAAAGGATAAAAAATAAATGAAAAAACAAGTATATGGAAGCATGTTATCTCCTTTCTGCTACATTAACAGTCTAAATAAAAAATGGGTTATGATTTGTGGTTTACAAATAATTATTGAAAAACAAATTAATAAAATTAAAATTAGATTTAATAAAATAGCATTTAGTCAATGGACTTATAAAATACAACAAAAAATTAAAAACTATATAACAAAATGATAAACAAAACCGCAATAATAATTGTTAGCCATAACAACAAAGCTATTACAACTAAACTCTGTAATCAAATACAAAAATATACTAAAACAGAGTATGACTTACTTGTTGTAGAGACCGGAAGTAAACCAAACGAAATAGTAACTGATTATCCTGCTCTTATAGCTCCTGATGGAATTCGTATGACTAATGGTTTTAATTTGGGTATTTTTTACATGAAGCAACGAGAGAAAATATTTAATATACATTATAACAATTTTTGGATTTGCGTCAATGATACACTGCATTACGATATTGACACACTAAGTCCTATGGTTAAGTTTATGAATAACAATTCTGATTGTGGAGAGATTCACCCCTTCATAGAAAATTCACCTAGCCCTTATTTGCATAAAAAACTTGATGGAAAAAAAGCTCGTGCTGAAAGTTTTTGTGAAATAGTATGTCCTTTACTTTCAAGAAAGGCAATAGATTTAGATTTACTGGATTCAAGGTTTTACTATGGATGGGGGATTGACTACAGTCTTACAAAAACACTTTATGATAACAATTTAAAAATTTATGTAAGTAATGAGGTTGGAGTAAAACATGATGCTGGAACTACAACAAAAACAGGGAAAGATAGTAGTTTTAAAACCTTAGCAAATCAATTTGATGTGAGTCGAGAAAATATGCTAAAAGGTTTAATAGAAAAATATGGTGAAAAATGGTACAAAGTTATTTATGATTCTATCCCAAATGCTGTAAGTAAAGATAGTTATGCTTACTGGTTATGTGATGTTGGATGTAATGCTAAAAAAGAAGATTTAATATAAAATGCAAGTATATAAATTAAAAAATTTTAAGCTCGGATGGATTTGTGGGAGCTTTTTCCCTTCATTAATTAAAACAGAAAATTTTGAATTAGCAATAAAATATTATAAAAAGAATGATTATGATAAAAAGCACCACCACAAAAAATCTATTGAATATACAATCATAGCTCAAGGTAAAGTACAAATGAATGATAATATTTATACAAAAGGTGATATAATAATTATTGGTAGAAATGAAGCTACTAACTTTAAAGCTTTATCTAATAATGTTATAACGGTAGTTTTAAAAATACCAAGTTGTATAAATGATAAGTATATTGAGGAATAAAAATGATAACCTTTAAACATCGTTGTAATGATATAGAAGATTTAAAAAAATATAAAGAAGTCGAAATTGACATAAAAGCTTCGGGCAAGGGCGAACTCATCTTAGGGCATAATCATAATGCTCATACTTGTTATTTTGAAGATTATCTCAAAGCTTGTAATGGTCATAGACTTGCAATAAATATTAAGCAATCAGGGTTATGTAAACCTCTCATCAAATTATTAAAAAGATATTACATGAAAACTATAAAAGAGTTTTACTTTTTTGATATGGCTGTACCTGATCTTATAACCGATTATCTTGAAATTTGCCCTGAATTTACAGCATTTAGATTATCAGAATATGAGAACAAACTATTTGATAAAGCAAAATACATTTGGTTGGACTATTTCAACTGGAAGCAATTTAATCATTTAAACTATGTTTATTTATCAGATCAATATAAAATAATAGTAGCATCCCCTGAACTTCACAGCTTTAAAAATACAACTTATCCTAAAGATAAAATTAAAAACTTTTATGGAGTTTGCACAAAAACACCCGAACTTTATATATAAAAAACACACAAAAATATTAACACATTAAATTTATAGATTATATTAAAATATAATATACTAATAATAAGTATATTATATACTTAATTTAAGGAAATAAATGTATAATAAAACATTTAAAGTAAGATTATATCCAAATAAAACTCAACAAAAAACAATTTTACAAACAATTGGAAACTGTAGATTTTTATATAATCAAATATTAAATGAAAAAATACAAGTTTATAAAAAATTAAAAGAAAATAAAGAAGAATTAAAAAAATATAAATATAAAACTGAAAAAGAATATAAAGAAGAATTTGAATTTTTAAAGTTAGGCTCTTCAAGAGCTTTACAACAAGCAAGAGGAAATTTAGATACTGCTTATCAGAATTTTTTTAAGAATTTGAAAAAGAAAAATAAGAATGTTGGTTTTCCTAAATTTAAATCTAAAAAGAAAAGTAAAAATAGTTACAGAGAACCACAAGTAGGAGAAAAATCAATAGAAATAGATTTAGAAAAAAACAAATTAAAACTCTTAAAACTAGGATGGATAAAATTTAAAGGATTAGATAAAAATTTTAAAGGAAAAATGAAATCAGTAACTATTGAATACACAAAAACAGGAAAGTTTTTTGCTTCAATTTTAGTAGAATTGGAAAAAAATTCTATAAAAATAAGAAAATCAAATAATATTTTAGGAATTGATTTTGGATTAAAAGAATTTGTTACTTGTAGTAATGAAGAACAAATTACAGGAATAAAAAATGAATTAAAAGTTATAGAAAATAAAATTAAAAAACAACAAAAACACTTATCAAGAAAATTTTCAACAAATAAAAAAAATAAAATTGAAAATTCAAAAAGACAGGAAAAATGTAGATTAAAATTAGCAAAATTATTTGAATATAGAACAAATTTTATTAATCATTTCCATTGGCATTTAGCAAATAAACTTTGTAACGAAAATCAAGTTATAAGTTTAGAAAATTTAAATATTAGTGGAATGATAAAAAATAAAAAACTTGCAAAATCAATTCAAAATTCTAATTGGTATTCTTTTTTAATGAAGCTTGAACAAAAAGCAAAAGAATATGGAACAACTATTCACAAAGTTAATAGATTTTTTCCGTCTTCAAAACTTTGCTCAAAATGTGGACAAATTAAAAAAGACTTAAAACTATCTGATAGAATTTATAAGTGTGATTGCGGATTAGAAATTGATAGAGATTTAAATGCAAGTTTTAATCTAAAAAATAATTTTCTTTTTGAAAATAATTTATCGGAAGAGTATTCCGAGTACAAACGTGGAGAAGAAATAAGACCAAAGAAAATCATTTATGATCCAAAGGGCATATTCTATGAAGCGTTTACAAATAAGATAGGCAAGAATAATTGTCTATGAAATTTGATACTATATTTATATCATTATTCACATCTTTTACTTTATAATATTTATTGATTCAAAAATAAGAAAATAAAAAATTCTTCTTGACATCGAAGTAATAGCATGATATTTTTACCTATATTAACAATATCAAGGATAATTAAACATTATGGAATGGTATAAAAAATATCGCCCCCCAACTCTCGATGAAATAGTTGGTCAACAACATGTTGTTAAAACATTTAAAAAAAGATTTGCAGAAAAAAATATACCTCAAACGATAGGATTGTTAGGGGGGTCGGGCTGTGTTGACGCAGATACTGAATTCTTTAATGGCTATGGTTGGAAAAAAATTTCAGAATACAATGAAAATGATTTAGTATTACAATATAATAAAGATGGGTCTACAACATTAATTAAACCAATAAATTATATAAAAAATAAATGTGATTATTTATGGCATTTTAAAAATGTTAGATTAGATCAGTGTTTAAGTGAAAGCCACAATGTATTTTATATTAATTCAACTGATAAATTACTTTCAAAAACTCTTAAAGATATAAAAGAAGAACATGAAAAGAATGCAAGCGGTTTTCATGGCAGGTTTATTACTACTTTTAAATATAATGGTAAAGGTATAAATTTAACTGATAATGAAATAAAACTGATGTGTGCTGTTATTTGTGATTCTGCTTTTACGAAAAACTCAAATATATGCTATTTTAATTTAAAAAAAGACAGAAAAAAAGAAGCTTTGAGAAAACTACTAAATGAAATGAATTATGAATATAGAGAAAAAACATTTAAAAGTATGCCCGGATATACAAGATTTTATTTAAGAGCTTCAATTATAACAAAAAAATTTGATAAATACTGGTACGACTGTAATCAGCACCAATTACAAATAATTTGTGATAACATTTTACAATGGGACGGGCATGAACAACAAAGAAAAAATGTAATTAGTCGTAGTTTTTGCACAACAGACAAAGAAACCACAGATTTTATACAGTTTGCTTTTTCTGCTTGTGGATTTCGTGTTACTATATCTATGGATAAAAGAAAGGGACAAGAACACAAAGTTAATAATAAAATATATATAAGAAAATCAAACTATTATAATTTATCAATTAGTAAAAATATTTTAGTCTCATTATGTAATAACAGAAATAAAATTAAATTTAATGAATATAAAACGACAGACGGATATGAATATTGTTTTACTGTAAATAGTGGTATGCTTGTATTAAGGCGAGAAAATAAAATATTTATAACTGGAAATTCGGGGAAAGATAGTATTGCTCGTATAATTGCAATGGCTGTTACCTGTGATAAACCAGATACCATAACAGGTTATCCTTGCTTATCTTGTAGTTCATGTAAAGATGTTTTAGAAGAAAGATTTAGCCATACAGTAAAAAATAAAAATGCAAGCAATCTAACAGTTGATGATATGCGAGACCTTGAAAATGATGCTAATATTTATACTTGGTCTAAAAAACCCAAAGTATATATAATTACTGAATATCAGGAAATGGCTCATAAAGCTTCTAAAAATGCTCTTGAACAATTTGAAAATAATAACCCAAATGCTTATTTTATTATTACTTCAATGGATAAAACAAAAGTTCCTGATGCAATAAAAGACAGAGGACAGACTTACTATCTAAAAGATGTTGAATGGGAAGACCTCTTTAAACACCTTTATAGTATTCTTGAAAAAGAACATGTAAGATACCCCGCTGAATTCTGTGATCTTGAAAACGCAACCGGAGGACTTTTTACAATAGCTCAAAACTGTACTCATAGTATTCGTAAAGCCGTAAGTTATCTCGAACAATGTGTGTATGCTGAAGCATGGTCAGAACAGGAAGTATCAAAAATACTTGAAATATATTCTAATGAAACAATAGGAAAGCTTGTAACAGCGATTATAAGTAATGATATAACAACCTTATTAAATGAGAAATGGAATGAAAGTTTATTGCTAGAAGTAAGATCAATGTTTTTAGATGTTTATAAATTTAAAATAAATATCGATAATTTAAGAAATAATCAGGAACAAAACAGTAATTATTATAATAAAGCTCAAAATACCTTCATAAAAAACATAGCAATCAACACAAAAATTGAAAAAATTAAAAAAATACTTGATATTTTGTTTGAAATTAACAAATATAACTACTGGAATGAGAAACTTATAGAGTTTTCAATTTTAAATTGTTGTAATATATAAATTAGTTTTACTAATATTAAGAGAGCTTGAAAAATTTATAAAAATAAGGATAAAATATGAAAAAATCTTTGATTGCTTTGATCTTGCTATACTCTATGATACTTGTTTCAACAAATTGTATCTCCGGTAATAAGATTCTAAATGATACAAGAAAAAGTATAGAAACTTTTGAAACAAAACTTACCATCATAGATATTTTTTATGTTGAAGAAAAATCTCTTTATGTATGGAATACAGTTTTTTTATATAAAAATATTTTTCCTATTCAAGAAATTATATATTTAGAAGTAAATGACTTAAAACTTAAAGATAAAATTGAAAAAGGAAATTATAGCATATATGCAAAAGTATATATTGATATAGAAAATCAAGCTTTGTTAGTATATCCTGTTTGGGTTTCTTCTTATAAAAAAATAAATCTTGAAATTATAAAACTCAAACTACCAAAAAATATGAAGGATAAAGTATAACTGATATTTTGAACATAATAAAAAGTAGAAACGTTATTATGAAAAATAAGTTTTGTATTCTGAATGAAGATGATAAAACATATAATATATTTCTTAGATATAATAATTGCCTAGATAATAATATAGATTTATTTAAAGAAGATAACAAAATACAGGCTGAAGAAATATTAATACATCGCTATTGTTGTGGAAGAGACGGATATGATTGGACAGAAAATAATGCTGAAAAAGAAAGAATCTATCTTAACACAATAAAAATTTTAGTATATACTGTAAGAGAAAATCATCTCGAACCAACAAAAGAAAATTGTAATAAATGTATTCGTGAGATAAACAGCAATTATGAATTGCTACAGACAATTTTATGTAAAATATATTAAGGATGAATAATGTTATTAAGAATAATATGGGAAATTACAAAATATTTAGTAAAAAAATATACAAAAAAAATAATTTTAGAGATAAAAACAAAATCTAAATTTATTTTTTATAATACTAAACCTTTTATTTTAGAAAAGTATAAAAAAATAGTAGAAATAATCAATGATACTTATGAAAAGATAAATACAAATATAATAGAGTATTTAAAAAGTATAGAAAAACCAACAAGATATTTTATAGTATTCTGGGCTTTTTTTACAATATTTTTTGTTTTTCATTATTTTATAATGTTTACAAGCTATATAGTAAATTTTTATGAATTAAAATATACAAAAGAAAAATTAGTCTATGAAACTAAAAATAGAAAAGTAGAAATTGCATTAGTTAAGGAAAAAGTAGACATATTATATAAATATATTAAAAATAGTTTTCCTTCTATTGATTATAATTATAAAAAAGCAATAGATAACGCCTTTGATAATCCAAGTGAAATTAATTCATTACCCGAAGATTTATTGTCTTTATTTTTTTATGAGAATAAAATAAAACCTCACGGGCTTAAAAACTACATTTTAAGGATACCAAATACTATTTATCCAATTGATGCTTTAAAAGGTTATGTAACATCAAAAAATTTTGAATTTGGTTGTATCCACCCATTTGAAGGATTACACACTGCATGTGATATTAATAATACAGAAAAAGCTCAAGTATACGCTGTTTATGAGGGAGAGATTCATAAAGCTTATTTTGATGTTAAAGGTGGAAATACTGTTGAATTAAAATTTAATATGAAAATAAATGGGGAAACAAAATATTTTTTTGTAAGATATAGACATGTTGATAATATTCAAGTTAGTGTTGGGGATAAAGTAAAAAAAGGTCAAGTCATAGCTTCAATAAGTAATACGGGTGAATGGGCTTTGGGAAGGCATTTACATTTTGAATGCTGGGAACTTATAAACGAAAAATGGACAAATATAAATCCTTTTATGAACTCTACTTACGGAAATGAATGGGTTGATAAATTATAAAGAGTATAAAAGGTAATTTTTAATACTAATAAGGTATGCCAGATTATTTTAATAAGACAACCTATAAGTATAATCCTCTGATTGTTGATGCAATAGTAGAGTGTCTAACAAACTATTTATATAGTATTGTATATGCAGATCAAAAAGAAATAAACTCTCAATCAGAAGGAACGGGGCTTTATAGAATTTTACCTAATGCTTCTGATGATATAGCCTTTAGAAAAAGAGTACAAACAACCAGAAAATCTTATCCTATTCTACCTTTTACAAATTTCAGATGGTATGATATTGATGAAGATAGCAATGATAAATATTCCAGCTTTGGGTTTAATCAAGGTCTAATAGATGAGCTTTATCAAATGAAAATTAAGATAATTCCTTCTATGCTTGTATTTCAATCAACAAGTTGGGTTTCGGGGATTTCGGACACTTTTACCATTCGCAAATTATTCCAGAAAGAACGTAGCAAAAGAAAAATAAAATTATCATTAAATAATTACTTAAAAATAAATAGACAAAAAGCTCCCTTAAATATATTTGTTGAATTTGAAAAACCTGATATAAGCAAATATTCAGATATTAGTTGGCTAGAATCAAATAAAATAAATGCTGTTAGTCATGCCTTTACAGTTAGATATATGGACTTAGTTCTTGATCCAAATGTAAATATGGTTGATAGTTTTGAATTAGAAGTTGTAAGTGCTTATGATAATTGGGAAAGTGAAGAAGACTATGCAACTGATTTACCTGTAATCGATGATGTTAATGTAACTGCAATTCAAGCAGAAGAAGAATAAAGGAAATTATGAGTTCAAACTCTTTTATTGATAATTATACAAAAGCCATTGCTCCTACTCTTAGACGATTAAATGACCATCAAATTAAAATACAAGGTGTAGAAATAAATGCTCTAGTTTTAAAAGTAACAGAAAGAAATAAGCTTGGAGATCAGGACACAGAAATAAAAGAATCCAAAACAATAAATGCAAGAATAATATATCCGGGTAACCGAGTAACTTTGTTTAGAAACAGAGATGAAAGTGGAAATCTTATTGAAGACAACGCAATATTTCTTGAAGATATTTTACCTATAGAATTATATGTACCAATAGAAGAAACGTTTACAGTTGAAGAAAATAATATTTTAGTACATTGTTTAGTTGATGAAAAAAATAATGTCATTCCTCAAGTATTTGAAGTAGCAAGAAGCACGGGTATGTTCAATAACAGAGAATTAATTGCAAAAATATTTATACTTTCTAACATTAGAGATATTTTAAATGAAGATATAAGAAACCAAATAGCAAATTTTACAGCAGAATATAAAAGAACTTACAATTTATAAAACAAAAAAAGCACACCAAATATAGTGTGCTTTAAATTTTTAGTACATATTTTTAATTTACTTAATGCTTAAAAATACACTATATCCATCTGCATATCCTGCAATAGTCTGATACCCATATCTATGAACTCCGGGTTCTGCGTATTCAGGGTCTATGTTATCATAATAAGCCCCTCCATCAATGTAGTATTCAAGTATTCCATCAATATCGGTTAATACTAGTGCATCATCAGGTGTTGATAAGGTAGGACTTAAAACTGTCCAAGCAACTTTAGCTCCTTTTGCTCTAACATAAACAGTTATGGGATTAGCATTATCTGAATACTGTGTTACTTCAAATAGTACATTAACAAGCATTTTCTGTTTTGTCCCTACAATTGTTCCAACATCCATATAACATATAGTACCGCAAAGACAAGACTTTGAACTTGAATAACAATTTTCAAGATACACAATGCCTAATGCTCTATCCGAAAGCTGCTTTTCAGTTGATACTGTTACCGGACTTGTAGCAAATAATTTACTACCAAAAGTTATATTTTTTGCAACGCTTGTTTTCGCAGGGAATATCTGAACTTTTTCATCACTTACTTTTAACCAAGTAGTTCCTTCTTTTATAATTGTTTCAGTTTTTGTTTCTGTTGGAATAGAACATCCAAATATAAACATGATAACAATTATAAAAAATAATTTTTTCATTTTTTCCTCCTTAAAAAAATTAATTTAGACTCTTTTTATTAGTATACTAAAATTTTCTTTATAAATCAATAAATTTACTTTTTATTTACATTTATTTTAATATTCAATAAATATCTTTTGATGTTTTTAAATACTAATAAAGAGTATAATATTTTTAAAAAGGGATAATTAACATAAACTATGGCATCATTTAAAGGTCTCGGTAATTCAGATAATTTTATGGATACTCTTTCCGATCTTGAAAAAGAAATAAAAAGCAGACAAAAAGAAGAAAAAGACAAACGATTTTTAGTTAATTCAAAAGATGATAAAACTGAAGCACAACTAGAAAAATTATATGCAATGCTTGGTAAAAATAATAAAGAAGTAACAAAACAAATTAAAGTTTTAGTTGATAATCAAAAAATATCTTTAGATACAGCTTCGGAATGGGTTGATAAAATCAAAGAATCTGCTATTTCAAATAGTGAATGGAAAGAAGTAAAAGAATTATGGTTAGAAGAAGCGGAAAGAAATAAAGAAAATGATGGTGAAAAAAAGAAAGAACTAACATTATGGAATGTATTACGAGCAGGTATTAGAGGACTTATACCAGATGACACGGGTAAAAAAGCTAAAGAAGTTTGGAATGTTGGTATGAAAACTCTTGGTGTAAAATTCTTTAAAGATTTATCAAAAAACTTTGGAAAATATATTGCAGAAGGATTAAAATTTTTTGGTATGATGTCATTATGGACATTAATAATTTTCGGATTATTAGCTTTTTTTGATCCTAATGGAACACTTATAACCACAATAATAGAAGGTATTAAATCTTTATTACCTGTTATTGTTGGTATGTTAACAAATTTCATAAAACAATTACCGCAAATATTACTAACTGCTACACAATTATTTACAAGAGTTGTAAAAGAATTATTACCTGTTTTAATGAGTGCTATAAAAACTATTGTTGATATTCTTATTAAAGAAATACCAAATATTCTCTTGACTATTGGTAAATCTATGGACTCTATTCTTTCAACAATATTTGGAAAAGAAATAAAAATATTTGAACCTTTAATGAAAGTTGTAGGTGATATTTTTACATTATTAGCAAATACCTTAGTTGATTTAATCCCTGTAATTGTTGATTTATTAAGAACAGCAATACCTCCATTATTAAACATTATAGGTGCAATTATACCAATTGTAAGTGAAATACTAAAAATTCTTTTACCTATGGTTGTATATTTATTAAAAAATGTTATTTTGCCATTGATAAATATTTTATTTAAAATTCTAACACCTGTTTTAGATTATATTAAAAATGCTCTTGGCTTATTAAAAGGTATTTTAACATTTGATAAAAAATTAATTGTAGATAGTTTAAAGGGTATGCTTTCTTCGTATATAAAATATCTTTTTACAGCAATAAAAACTATTTTTCTTGATTTGCCAAAACTTTTTTTGAGCAAAATAACTATACCTATTTATACCGCAATAATTAAGGGTATATTAAAAATGTTTAATGTAACTTTGCCTAAAGGATTAACTAATGCTCTAACAAAAGCAAAAGACAGTATATCAAATGCTGTAACAGGTATTGGAAATAAATTATTAGATATAGGGGAACACCCTGATAAATATATAAAAGAATTGTTTAATGCTATCTCTACTACATTTAAAAAACTTATAACTTGGTTTAAATCGGGTGGGGTTGTTAAAATAATTTTTGATTTCTTTGATATGTTAAAATATGGATTTTTTAATTTAATGTACACTATCGGTGGATTTTTTAGTTATGTAAAGAATAGAGGATTTTCTGGAGTCTTAACTGATGTTGCAACCGGAAAAGTAGGACAACAAATATCAGCACAAACAGCCCAAATATCTTATGGTGAAAAAATAGATTTATCAAATATAGCAAAAATGGAATCGGATAAAGCATTAACTTCAAAAGAAATAAGTTCTGTAAAAAATCAAATATCAAAAGAAGATCAAAAACAATTTGATGAAAAAATAAAAATTGCAAATAAAGATAATAAAGTAACTCCTGAAGAAGTTTTAGATATTGTAAAACAATTAGGAATACAGCAAAGAATACAACAAGATAAATTAGGAAAAGTTCAAGAAGATATTTACAGTGGTAAAACAGCTTTTGATTTTTAAAGGAAAATAAAAAAGTGGCAATAAGACAATTTACACCTTCTCCTTATGCTTGGAGAAATAGAGTTATGATAAAGTTTCTAGCTTCTGATTACTGGTGGAATAAAGCAAGTTCAACAGAATTAGCTGGGGGAAGAACTGTAAGTAATACAACTGGAAGTAATTTAATTCAAACTCATTTAAGAGAAAATGTTAATTTACTGGCTAACACAACATTTCAATCTTTAATAGAAATGTCTCCTATCGGAAGCGCACTAGAGACCCTTAGTGGTGCTACAAGTGCTGTTTTTGGTCAGGCTTTAGGTGGTGTTGCAAAATATATGCAAATGGAAACATGGAAAAGCACTGATCCTTTGTCGTTTGGCTTAACATTACATTTTGATACAGATATGAATCCTAGAAATGATGTATTTTTACCAACTATTGCTTTATTCGCATATACAGTTCCTGAAGAAAATAGAAATAAAATATTAAAAACTCCCGGCCCAAATATTTTGGCATTACTTTCAAAATCTAATAGTATGAATACAGATAAAGTAAATTTAGCCGGAACGACTGTAAGTTCAAGTTCTGAGGACAGACTTGTATCAATACTAATAGGTGGTTGGTTATATTTAACTCAAGTTGTTTTAGTTAAAGCAGAACCTACATTTAGTAAAGACTTAACTGAATCTGGTTATCCTTTGTGGTCAGAACTTACCTGTGAGTTCAAGGCACTTCGCACTTGCACAGTTGACCATTTAACAGGGCTCGCTGATGATGCTCAAAGTCAAGCAATAGCTAATTCTCAAGCAACAAACACAATACAATAAAAAAGGATTAAAGTTATGAGCGATATACGATATTCTTTAATGAATAAAGTTATAAAAGAAAATATACCAACCGATTTAAACATGTTTGATTTATATGACCCACTTTCTATCGATTGGTCTAAGTTTAATTTTACAGGACATGAACTAGAATATTCATTAAGTGATGAAGATATAAAAAGACCTGATTTACTAAGTTATAAAATATATGGTACAGTAATTTATCAAGACATTTTGTTTTTAATAAATAACATAGGTGATATTCTAAATACTGAAACCCTAACAAAAATAAAAATACCAAATGTTGATACTTTAAAAAACTTCATAACTTTAAATAAAAAAACTCAAGCTTAAAAATATAAAAAGGTGATGGATAGTGAAAAAAAAATTATGTGGAATATACCAAATACAAAATATTATAACGCATATAAAATATATTGGAAGTTCTAAAAATATAAGTCAAAGATGGAATAATCACAAAACTGAATTAAATAATAAAGTTCATAAAAATAGTTATTTACAAAATGCTTGGAAAAAATATGGAAAAGAAAATTTTAAATTTGAAATTATAAAAACTTGTAAAGAAGAAAATTTACTAATAATTGAACAATTTTATTTGGATAAATATAAAAATAATAGAAAAAAATTATATAATGTGTCTTTTGATGCACGTAGACCTGAATTAACGGAAGAACAAAAAAAAATAATAAGTAAAAAAGCTAAAATAAAGGGAACTTTAAAAAATCCTATCATACGAGAAAAAATAAAAAAAACTTTACAAGAAAAATATAGCAAAAAAATTTTTTTTCAAACACCAAAAGTAATAGAGTTGTATGAAAATAAAATGTCCTTAGATAAAATAAAAAAAATATTAAATGTGTCAAGAAAAACAATAAAATATATTTTAAATCATAATAATATTAAAATTAGAACAGCAACTTTTTATTTAAAAAATAAACCAAAAACAGAACAACAAAAATTAAAAATAAGTAATAATTTAAAAGCTAAGAATTTTAAAAACAATAAATTAAGTGAATTTAATAAAATGAATATTGGTGAAAAAAATAATTTTTCAAAATTAACAACACAAGAAGTTATAGAAATAAAAAAATTATTATCTATACCCACATCAAGACAAAAAATAGCAAATAAATTTAATGTTTCCAAAGCAACAATTAATTGTATTAGTTGGGGAAAAACATGGAAACATATAAAATTGGAGAATTAAATTGTTAGAAAATAATTTTATAAATCCAGATTTTGGTCAAACAATAAAATTTTACTATGCCAAAGTAATTAAAACAGACAAAGATGAAAGCGAGAAAGCAAACGCTATTCAATTTAAAATATCACCCCTGATGGACAGTTGGACTTCCGATCATTTGCCTTTTGCATACCCTTTAAATCAATTCTTCGGCTCAGCAGAAAATAGCGGAAATAATAGTGTACCTCTAGTAGATAGTTTTGTATGGATAACTTGGATAATGAACAGATATTATTATGTTTTCAACGCTGAACAAAATACAGCAAATTTAGCGAATAAATACTTTTCTGATGTGCAGGACAAACTGGGAGAATTAGAAAATATAGAAAAGCCAGACTTATCTTATCCAGAATGTGTAAGTTTTTTTTATGAAAGTGGTATCTGTGTTTCATATAGTACAAACAGTGATAAACCTATATATTCAATATATTCTCCTACGGGAAGTTACTGTATAATAGATAAAAATGGTGGAATTGGAGCATATTCAGTTGATAATTTAGAAGCTCATGCGGAAAAGAACATCTATATTACTAAAAAAGATGGTTTAAATTTTTATACAGAAGATAAAAATATACACCTTGAGGATGGCAACGGGAATAAAACAGATTGGACAGACACCGGAACAGCTTTTGAAGATAAAAATGCTAATAAAATAACAACTGACGATCAAGGTATGGTGTTAGAAGATAAGAATGGAAATAAATCAGAATACACATCTTCTGGAATTAAACATACTTGTCTTAATAGTAATGAGGTAGAAATGAAAGCTGGAATGGTAGATATAAATGGGGGAAATTTACAAATTTTATTGTAAATTATTATTTAAACTAATTCACAAATTATTTTTAGATTTATTAGAACATTTAAAACACCATGTTCCTCTAGTAATTGAATCAGGAAAAGCCATCCATTGATGACCTTTTTCACATTCCCACAAAAGTTTTGTTTTAGCAGTAATGTAATGTTCACTCAAACAGTTTCCTCCTTTTGTGCTTGCAAGTTTTTGCATATCTGTAATTGTTTTATATTTTCCAGCACAATAAGGACACCAATTACCTGTTTTAACATTATTGGGTTGGGCATTCCAAATATGTCCTTTTGAACATTGCCATCTTAATTTTGTTGTAGTATTAATATATTTTTCTGATAAACATTTTCCGCCTTTTTCTTCTGCTAATTTTTGCATATCTTCTATCGTAAGTCTTTGACTTTCCCCACTTTTATTGTTTGCACATACTGGGCACCACACTCCCCTCTTAATGTGTGTAGGAGTAGCTTTCCATTGATGGTCGTTCTTACACTCAAATAAAAGTTTATTATTGCTACCATAATAAACTTCTGATAAACACTTTCCATTTTTAGATTCTGCTATTTCCTGTATTTTTTCTAATTCTTTTTTACATCTTGAATGTTTAAAATTATTCATATCAATTTCAATTTTTTCAATATTTTCTGGTAACTCGATATTTTGTTTTTTACATTCTTCGATTATGAAATTTTTTAAATTTTCTAATTTTAATTTTGAATTAATATCTGGAATAACTATTAATTTTATATTATTTTTCTCACACAGTTCTTTTTTTAACATATCATCTTTTATTCTTTGTTCAAAATTTTCTTTATTCCTCTGAAAATATTTTATATGTTCATAATGCTGAACCCCTTGATGTTCAAAAGCAACATTATTACAAAGTCCATCAAGTTCCATTTGTTTATTTCTGGAATTTTTCAACCAATCAGGTCTAACTTTAATAAATTTTTTATTAAATATTTGTTCAAAGTAGTATCTGCAAATTTCTTCACTAACACCTCTTGAACAAACAGGACATTTCTTATTTTTCTTTAAATCTCTAAAAGTTCTTTTAAATTCATAATTACAAATATTACATTTACAATTTAAATTCTCAAAATTATTAGAATATTTATTTATTATTAAAACAGTAATATTATTATTATTATTTTTATTTATATTCATTATGAATGTATTTATTATGTTAATTAATGAACATTTACAGCACTTTTGTTTCTTTTTAATACTTCTTAAAGACATTATGAACTCATAATCACAATTTTTACATTTCCATTTTAATTTATAATCAGAATTTTTATATTCTTTGGATAACAAAATTAAATCTTTTTTTAATCCAATTTCCTGTACTTTTTCTATTTTTAATCTTTTTTTCTTTCCTCTTATTACTTTGCTACATTCAAAGCACCCTTGTTTTCCATTAATATGATGAGAAGGTGTTTTCCAAAACTCACTGTGTTCTGAACAAATTATACAAACTTTTCTTTTAGAATTTACATATTCAACTTTAGAATAGTCATACTTATCACCATGTATTTCTTTTGCTTTTTGTATAAATTCTTTTATTATTAAATTCTTTTCCATAAAAAATACCTTTAAATTATTAGTATAACATAAATACTAATTTTGTCAAATTTTAAATACTAATATCTATATGGCTAATGCTATTTGTAATGAAGCATATTCTATTTTGTTTACACCTTCCTCATCTGGAATTCCAAATCAAAATAATTATGTAGCAATAGAGCAAAAAAGTACAAAAGTTTTAACAAAAAATAAACAAGTTCTTATCAACGTTTGGCTTGATATACAAAATAATTGCCAAAACCAAAACCCAAATTATGTTCATTTAGGCGGAGTGGGAACAATAGCAGCTTCTTCAAAAAAGTGTTTAGCAGAAAATTTTCCTATTTTCCTTGAAAATGACAACGGGCAATGTAATGGCACATTTGTAAGCTCAATAGATGGTTCTACAATTTCTTGTAATTGTAAAGCAGAGTTTAAGGTTGCCGGACAAGTAAAAACAAAAGGAGTATGATAAAAGATTATGACTACAACTGAATATATTGATAATAGTAAAAAAAATAGAAGCACTACAATTGATACATACTCGCCCCCTTTAGTTACTGCAAAAGCTACAGCGTTGGCTAATTTACTCGCAGAAATAAATTTTATAAAAGACACTCTTTTTAAAACAGGAGATTATTTAGGTATTGATGCTATAATTGATATTTATTGGAATCATTTAATTGGGTTATACACAACTGGTAGTATAGTCAATAATTTAACTTCTACAACGATGGACGCATGGGTTTTTGATAACAATATTTACGAAAGTGATGGTATACTAAAATCACCACTATCTACTTACATAACTGATAATAGTTTATCTATTGGTGCAACTTCTATTTATCAAGATTTAATAGATTTTTTAGGCACACCTGCATCAAGTGTGGGAAACCAAACAAGTGGTTATATTTATGGTACTTCTGATGAAGCTTCGGATGCTATGATTATTGCTCAAGATTTACGAAGCGGTACAGGATTTAGAAATACTAGAACTATAGATAATGATCCAGCAACTACTGAACAAGATGCTTCTAGTCCTTTTTTGTGGAGATATAATTTCGGTGATGGTTCTGCTGATACCCCTGATTATTGGGATGCAACAATATATACAAAAATTACAACTTTACTAAACTACTTAAATAATGAATTAGCTTATTTAGCAACTATGACTGATTTTTATACGAATATAAATAGTAATCCTTATATAGTAAATACATCTTTTTTTACGGGTTTAGATTCAGGACTATCAACTTTTAAAACTTCGATTGAAACTCAAATAACAGCAATAAATAGTTATAAAACTAACTTTCAAATTTGGGACGATGACCTCCCTACTAACAGGTCTAATATAAACACCGCATTAACAAATATGGTAGCTGATCTAAATAGTTACAAAACTACTGCCTCAAATAGAAAAACAGCTATTTATAGTACCGGAGGGGTTAATACAATTTTTGGAAGCCCAGCAGTAAGCACAACAGTTAATAGTTTAAGGGAAGCACAAATATCTAGTTTGGTTAGTTTTCCAGATGGTAAAATAATTCAGTATAATACAATAAATAGTTCTTCAACAGCTTTAGAAGCTAAAATTTTAAAAGAGGAACACAAGCTTACAATTTTTGGAATAAATTCTTCAAACTGGATTCCAACTCCTTCAGTAAAAGCAGTATTTAAAAATATAAATAATAATATTTATGTTAGATGGATAAGTAATTATCACTCAAATAAATATAAAGTATATAGAAAAAACGCAAGTTTAGTTTTAGATAATTCAGACTGGACAGAGGATTATCTTATAGCAACAATAGATGAAACTTCTGTTGATCCAGATACAGGGGCAACAGTTCAGTATCATATTGATACAACCTCATTAATTTCTGGTCAAACTTATGTGTATAGGGTTAAGTCAATAGATGATTATTATTCAACAATATCAGTTTGTGCCGATTCGGAGAGTAAACAAAGCATAGTATATGAAGATGGAAGTATTTTAGATAATGTTAAAATTACTGTCTAAAAATAGAAATTGTATTCTCTATAGGGTAGCCTAAGATCAGTCCGGTTTCCCATAATTTTATTTTACTATTTTCGTCTTGATGATCCCATTCATTAAAATAATAGCTTAATTCTCTTTCGCCAACATCTTCAAGATTTATTTCAATATTGTTATTTCTATAATCTTCTTGTAATAATTTTAAATCAAATAAATCTTTTAACTTTCCTTTTACAGCAACTATTACTTCTATATATTTTTTGTTATGCCCTTTATATTTAATTATCTTTGTAAAAAACTTTTCAGTATTTACTTTTTCCAATAAAGTATCAATTTTGTATTTATTTTCTTTATCAAAAATAAAAACACCCATTGGCTTAAATCCTTTTAAAACTCTTTCTAAAAGATAATTATCATCGGATAATAATGGAAAATTGTTTAAGCCCCAACCGCCACAAAAGTTTTGATTCATATCATTTATCATTATATTTTTAAACTTTAATGTCTTCGGAACTTTTCTATATATCCTCATATTATAATTTTCATTCATAACTTTTTTTGTGTTCCAATTCTTATATTCAACTATCTTAATATTTTCTTTTAAAGTTTTTTCGTTATCATAATCTCTATTCATGCAGTATTCCTTTATTGTGTTATTCTACATAATCATCATAAATTTCAATACACATTTCTCTTTCTCTTCCAACTACACAACTAGAAACTATAAGCTCTCCATGATGCTTAATAAAATTATGTAATTCTTCCAATGAAGAAATTTTAACTACCCAGCAATCTTCATCTTCCATTTGACGTTGAATATAACCTTTTGATGTGATACAATGATTTTTTCCTTTACTTCTCCATAATCCTTGCCTATCAGAAAACTTTTTATTAAATTCTTCTTCCGAACAAGTTCTTGTTTCCCAGTTTTCTTTTTTTATTTTGTATGCTTCATCACAAGGTTTTACATCTTCTTCAATACCATGGTAATCTGAAGCTCGTGATATAATAAATTCCATATTTTTGATCTCCTTCTAAATTGTTATTTAATAATAAATTTTACAAACCAATGAGATGAATTTTTTAATTCTGATCCACCTCTAAAAGCTTTATAGACTTCGCCGGAATCTACTATTTCATAATCCAACTTTAAATTTTTTAATTTATTTTCTATATCTTCTTTAAAAATTTTTTGAGACTGCCCAAGACGATAAAAAAATCCTTTTCTTGCTATAAATATTCCTTTATAAAAAGATACTTCTGAACACATAAGTTTTTCTTTTAATTCAGTAGACTTCATATTTTCTCCTCATCATCAAATAAATTACTACATATCCAATTATAAGCTTCATCAATAGTTTTAAACACTTTATAATTATTATTATAACGTTCATAAATGTCAATCACAATAAACTTATCATTAGTCTCATTAATTAACAAAACAAAGTTTGAATTATCTGAATAATTTGTTAATGTAGTAATTGCTTTAAAATTTCCTTTTAAGGAAACATCTTTTACGTTGTTTAGTAAATCTTTAACATCGAATGGTTTTAAATAATTAATAATAAATTTTAAGCTGTCAAGGTTACTATATCCTTTAATAATTTGAATACAACGTTGTTTTGTTTGACTCCAAACACCCCCATTCCAAAGTTTCAATTCTTCAAATTTATTTCTCATAAACTTATACTTTATAGACGATTCGCTAGAGGCATCAAGAACCCATTCCCAATCTTTTTCAGTTCCTTTCCAATTATTTATAATTTTCTGATCTTCGTTTTCTTGAATTTTTGTTAATTGATTATATATTTTGGTTCTTTTAGCTTCAAGAGATTTCAACTGTATATCAAGAAGTTCTTTTTTCTGTAATAGTAATTCTTTACTCATCATATTGTTATTCCTCTATTGTTTTAAACTTTATATTCATTTGGATCATCTTTTTTCAAAGCTAATTCTTTATTGTCGAATATAAAATTTTTAAAATCATCAACTTTAGGTATACTAAAATCATCTGTTAAAGGTAATAGTATTCTCTGATCTAACCTACAATTTGTAGCACAAGAAAACTCATAACTAATTGTATTTTCTTTTATATCAATTAAAATCATTTTAAGAAAAAGTTGACCCCAGCCATTGCCATAAGCTATTGATTTTATTTCATTGCTATTATCTTCAGTTTTAAAACCAAACCTATAACCTGTATTTTCAAATCTTTCTTTAATTTTTTCTATTGTCATAATTATTCCCTTTATTTATTTATATTCACAATATATCAAAATAAAACAAATAAGTCAAATAAAATTTGAATATATTTTAATAATTTACACTTTCTTTACAATTATATATAGTTAATTTTAAACTACTAATAAACACACAACTATCAAAATATCTATGGAAAAAAACTACTATGAGTACAACTAATATAGCACTTTGGGATTATGATGTAAATGACAATTTAGACTCTGAAACAGGAGAACCCACTATTCCTGAAAATGCCGATGCTGTTAAAAATGCTTTTACTAGCTGGTGTAAAACCGGAAAAGGTGAAATATTAAATGACCCCGAAGCTGGTGGTTCTATTGATGATTATACTTTTAAACAATTTACTGAAAATCAAAAAATGAGAATACTGTTTGATTTTAGATCACAAATAGATACTTACTTTACGCCGAAACTTAAAATAGTAGAACTAGGCATAGATTCTGATAAATTCATAAATGCTTGGAAATTAAAAGTAAAATATTACATACCAAGTTTTAATGTAACAAAAATAAATGATTTACCTCTCAAAAGAATACAATATAAATCTATATTTGGAAACGTAACCGAAAATATAAATTTTAGTGGGAATACTTTGTTGAACTTTGTAAAAATATACCTATACGAAAATAGGGGTTATGGATTGAAAAATAATGGCACTCACTGGACTTGGAACAATTTCGTATTCACAGAGTTATTAGATACAGACGAAAATTTTGAAACAATACAGAACTTGATAAATAGTAACAAAGATCAATAATACTTATTTTTAAAATCCGAAAACGGAAGCTAATTCAACCCCAAATCCTAAATCTTTATACACTTTTACTGCACCGCCAAATTCTATGTCAACATCTATTAATTTACTTAAAAATAAATTTCGAGCATAAGCTAGTCCACAATATAAGTCCGGTTTAAATTCTAAATTTCCATTGCTATTGTTTACAACTGATAAACCACCAAGCACAAAAAGTTTTAAACTATTTTTTTTAGGGTCAGGAGATTTAGCATATTTTTCATTTGTTTCTTTCAATGTTTTATTTAATTCTTCTATATCTTTTTTTGCTTGATCTAGTAGTTTTGTATCACTATCTATAATTTTATTTAGCTCAACTATATTACCCTGTTGATCTAATATAATTTTATTTTTTATATCACAGTTTATTTTATCTAATTCATTTGATGTATAACTAGACGGTATTTGATCTTTAAGTTTTTTTATTTGTTTATCTCTTTCACTTAATTGTTTATTTAGCTCAATTAAGTTTTTTTCTTTTTCTTCTAATAGTTTTTTATTGTCAGCAATAAGTGTTTTTTTCTCTTCGCTATATTTATTAGAAAAGAAATCATTTATTTTTTTTACAACAATAAAACCAAAAGTAATTAAACATAATATTATAAAAAGTGTAATAATTGTTTTAATTAAAGTTTTGTAGTTTGTAAAAAAATCCTTAATAGTATTTAGTAATTTTATCATTTTTTTATCCTTTATTATTACAAGTTATAGTATAGTTCATAGGTTTACATGAGCAGGTACTTGTAAAAGGTGAATTCCCTCTACCACAAATAGGGCATATCCAACCAAATGAAAATTTATTTTTTTCTTTACAAGAACTACAAATTCCTGAAATATCATCTCCGGTATTTAATACATTTCCACATTGACAACATTTATCCATTACATTTTTTCTCCTCTAAATTTTTTATTTAATTTTAATAATAAATATTCTTGATAATATTTATTCCAATCAATTGTAATATATTTTGCATTTCCTGAAGTTCTAAATTTTATTAAATATAAGTCTTCATCTATAAATGTATTTGATGTACCATAATTATATAAATTTTGTGAGGTATCAGTTATCATTTTTTATCCTCATATAATATGCCTTGCTTTTTACAATAAGGACAAGTTTTATCTTTAATATCTTTTCTAGTAGCATATAAAGGATCATCATTTATACATTCAAAAATATCATAATTTTCTCTATCTATCATTTCTAAAAAAGTTTTATCTGTTTTTGTTAATTTTCTATTTTTCATAAAAATTACTCTTTTTTATTTTCCTTTAGTTTATTTTTTTTATTTTCTAACCACAAATCTATTATATCTAAAATTTTAAATATATACTTTAAAAAATAATCATAGCACAAAATTGATAAAGCAAAGCTAAATAAAAATATTAGTAATATATAAAGTCCAGTCAGATACCATTTTGATAACCCATCAAAAATTAAAATAATTATAAAAGTAATTAAAAAATTTAAAAATCCGTTTATGACAAATAAAGGATTTTTTGATAATTCAGATTTTAAAAAAATTGTGTCATCTGCTTTTTTTATTGCTTGAACTACTATACACACAATAAAAGCAATAGTAATAGATAAAAAAAACAACCCTTGAATATTTTTCCATAATTCAGTTTGTAAAAAACTAAAATAAGGCATAACTTTTTCTATATTCATATTTTATCCTTTATACTTTATAATTCTACTTTACAAAAATTCCTAAAATTTTTATGGCAATACCTGTTAAAAAGCTAGTTAAAATTATCTTTATATAATCCCTTTTATACCACTTCATTTTATTTTTATCATCTTTTTCTTCTTTTTTTTTTTCTTCTTTTTCTTTTTCTATAGTTTTTTTAAAATTAAACAAATCATAATTTATTAAATCTTGTTTATGAATAAATTCTTTTATGCCTTTTAAGTCTTCTTTTAATTCTACTTTAAATAAAGAATCATCTTCTATGTACTTATTTAATAATTCTTTTATTGTATAACCATTTACAGGTAAATTATCATTACTCATTTTTATAATCCTTATTATTTTAAACTTTAATATTATATTTCTGAAAAATTGGCAATAATTCAGTTTTTACATTTTCAAAATCAGTTTCATTTATACAAGTCATAAATTTTATTTGACTGTTTTTGAAATCATTTATTGCTAAATTTAAATCAACTCGCAAATCATTTAATTCCGCTTCTTGCCCATCATCCCAACACTGAATTGCTTGTAATCTTGTTTTTTGATCTTCTTTTTCTTTAACTTTTTTTGACATTTCGTCAATCTTGTCAAGAGCTGATTTTCTAATATCAATAATACGATCAACAAAAGTTTTCAAAACTAATTCATCATTTTCAATTTTCATATCATTTTTTGAATATGGGTCAACATTATAAGATTGCCATAGTTCGTAACTTTCCGGATTTGTCAATTTGTCTGTTAGTCTGTTATGTTCATTTGCCGTCATAATTTCGCCAGTTTCACGAATTTTTATCAAGCCTTCGCTGGCTTGTATTTTTTCTTCCATTTTTTTACTCCCTTAAAAATTTATTTTCCAGCACAAATTATAAAAATAGTCCCCTGTCGTAAAGACTCTATTACCACTAGCATAATCAATTACCGTAAAACCTCCATTGCCTGAAGCAATAAATAAATTACTTGAATCTATAAATCCCGAACAAATATCATTGCTGGTTTGCGCTGAATAAAATCCTACTTTATTTGAATTTGTAAATGAAGCTGTTGTATTGACGGTCATTTCAGGTTCTATTAAACCAGCTATTGACGGATCAACTCGGATGTAATTGTTTATAATTTTTGAGGTTCCAGTAGTCTCGTTTACATCCATAGTAGCACCATCTGCTCCGGCTGTTATTACTCGGTTATTTGTCCAAAATCCGAGACCTGTTGAAGAGTCCGTTATATTATAAACATGAAGTTTCCCCGTTGTCCCGCTTAATTGTTCATCGTATAATACTATTGTTTTCTGATTACTTGTTGCCTCGGTTATGTGCTGACCCGTCCATGAAACGCCCGAATTACTCTTATTATCATAGGTAAAAGCCGAACCGAATCTTCTCGTTCTCCATTCATTTGTATTAATCCAATTTGTTATCATGTTTATATTTGCGTGTTCAACAAACCAACCTGATGATGTCCCAAGTATTTCAACAAAATCACCCATCATCAAAATTGAAACATCGGAAAGAAAATTATTTTGAAAAATTATATTACTTCCTTCCTCTGATACGATTTTTGTTATACCGTTTCCAGTATTTTTGAATTTGTATCTCTTGTTGATATTAGCGGAAAGTGTCGGAAGATTTCTTAATACAAACCCGTTTGCTGTCGTATGGGGTATGAGATAGTCAGTATAAGTATCTGTATCTTGAATGGTAACATCAGTTACGCTTGAATGGGTATATGGTTTACGAACTGTATCTAATGTAATATATTTATATGCCCCATCATATAAAGGCATTTTATCTGATAAATTTGGTGTTGACTGCTCTGACCCGGCAAAATACCTAGCATCCATATAAGCTACATTACCCACATCAGAGGTAGATGTAGGAGAACTTAAATTTATATTTCCGTTTAATGTCAATCGTTTTGTAGAATTATTCCATATAAAATCAGATGAATACGCAAAAAAATTTGTACCTTGTCCAAAAGGTATTTGTGTACTAGGTTTTATACCTAAATCTGTGTTATCATTAAGATATTTAAGATTTATAACATCTTGCTCTTCTGTAATTGAAGTACCGGGTTCTATACCTACTCGGCTTATAAGTTTTGATCTACTACTCGGATTTGAATTGTATAAGAATCCTCTTGTTGTGTTTGTATAATCAAAAGTAGCCGGACTGTCTATAATACTACCTGTAAAAGGTACTTTGCCTACTATTATGTAAGAACTATCTAATGTTGCAAGTTCGGCTAAACTTTTTATATCAGCAATAGGATAATTATCTTCTTCTCTAACCCAACTCATGCTCATTACAACATAAGGTTGACTAGCCGTAACATTTACGCTTACGCTTGAAGCATTATAAGATTTAACTAATAATTTATGCACAGGGCTTGTACCATAGTCCATTTGAAACAAAGCTGTAAAAGGAGCAATAGATACTTGATTATCTGCAATTCTAGTTAATAACCCACCTTTTGTTATTCCGGGTAATAATGTTTCACGATTTAATTTATTTATGTTATAGGTCAACGCAGTCTCCGCGAACGAAACTGTATTTACAGCAGTTGTTATACTTGTACTCATTTTTTATTACCTTACTATTTTAATTTTTATCAATCGTTATTTTAAATCTAAATCTATAATCACTTGTTCTATTTAATCTAGGAGTTTTTGCATAAAATATTAATAATCCATTACTATTATACAATCCTATTTCCGTAACCCAATAAATATCTGAGGGTCTTCCAACATCCACATCTATTATATATTGTCCTGAATTATTAGTACCACCAATATAAGTTTCTGATTTTTCTGCTTCTAAAATATCATGTTCATAAACTGGTATTTGTAGTGCTTCAACAGAAGCTAAAACTTCAGTTTGTAAACCTTGTCCTAAAACAATTTTAGAAATATTATCTAACCAACCTTCTTTTGTTGTGTCCCATTTCCAAGCAATCGTATCATCAAATTTATAATAATCACCAGAATCAGGGTTAATTATATCAAAAGCAATTCCTTCAATTTTTAACCAATTATTTGTTACAATTGTTTGAATTATTCCATTTTCAAATACATTTCCTTCACTATCATAAACAATTTGTGAACAAACAATACCAGATTCATTACAGTTTAAATTTAATGTTGAAGAAAAATGAGGAACTTCCTCGTGCATTTTTATTTTTTCAAATTCATATTGCATTACTTTAAGTGTATTTTCTTCTAAAAATTGTCCAATATCATCTGTTTTTAAAACATTTTCTATTCTACCATTACCACTATTATATATATCATCTCTTGTTTCTTCTGCTACAACATATTCATAAATTCTAAAATCACTTATATAACCGTTAAAAAAATAATCATCAGTTCCGTTATTATTTCTACAACCTATATAATAATCTAATTCTGAAATTCTATTAGAAGTTAATGTATAGCCAATTAAAATATTATCCACATATAAATTTGTTCTTCCTATACCATTATTAAAAGTAATACAATACCAATGCCAATCAGTTTCAACAAAAGTTGGTATTATAGATAAAATATCAAATTGATTATCCCAATCCTGACTGCTTATACCAGCACCCATAAAACCTGTATTTTGAAAACCAAAGAAAAATTTATTTCCTATACTATCTTCACTTCCAAATACAATTTGATTATTTGTTAAATCTACTTTTTTAGCCCAAAATGAAATAGTTTTATTTACGTTTGAAATATAATAATTTGTGTCTATTCTATTTGTAATACCATCAAATAAATAACAACCTATACCAGATATTATAGAGGGTTGATTTAAATTACTAGAGTTTAAATTATGAGTACCATTATTAGGATAAGTACCTGCATCCATTACAAAATTTCCATAAGTTTCAGTTAATTTATAATGATGCTTTGGTCTTGTTAAATAATAACTTGTTGTCCAATCCACAACATATTTTGGTTCTACTCTTAAATCAAAATGTTTTGTTAATTCAAATATTTCTTCAACATATACAGAATTTAAATATTCTATAATATCAGTTATTTCATCATAATTTAAAAGAGCTACTAAAGCATTATTTATTTCTACCAAAGGATAAATATAACCTTTTACACCAAGAGCATAAAATAATCTTTCATAAGCAGTCGGTGTAGTTTTTAATCTTATACGCTCTGTTATAGTCAAAGCCATTTTTTTTATAAAGGTTTCATCGTATAGATAATTTAAATTTATTGGATAGCCTAAACTTTTTATTATATTTACAAAATCGTCAAATGTAGCAAGTTCTTTTTTTAAAAACTTAAACCAATCATCTAAATATTCATCATAAATATCTTGCAAAACTGAATCAATCACTTGTGCAAACTGTTTCCAGCGAGTTTCTTTAAGAAACTTTGGAATGTACTTAACAATACTTATATTATAACTCATATATTTTCCAGTTCTTATAATTATTTTCTATTTTATTATTTAAAACTTTGTATATTGTTGTATAACCTAAGTTTTGTTCTTTACAGAAATTAGTTAAATTCCCAACTATATCATGTCTAACTCCACAAGGAGAATAAAAAACGTAGTGTTTCGCTCTTGGATTATTTTTACCACTTTTTGCTTTTCTAAGTTTCTCATGTGTTACTTCTGATAGTTGCCTTGTTTTACAACTTTCTGATATTCTCCTTAATCTTTCATCGGTTTCTTTTGTTAATCCTTTGCTCCAAGGAACTAAATATGTTTTTTTCCCTTTAAAAGACTCACTTAAAAATTTTTTCATCTTATCTGCTTTTTCTTTACCATATAACTCTTCTAAACTTTTACCTTTGGAAAAAGATATTTTACCTTTTTTAGATTCGCTTATTTTTTTTCTGGTTTCTATTGACATAGACTTTCCATAATTATGATTATTTTTTCCTAGCATCCTCTTTCTTAATTTTTCTTTTCTTTCTTCAGAAAAAACTCTACCTTTAAAAGCTTTACTAAGATTTATTTTTTGTTCTTGAGTTCTTAATTTTCCTTTATTTGAACCTTCTATAACCCAACCCTCTTTTAAATAATATTCTAAGTTTTCTTTAAACACATATTTATATACACCATCTTTAAAAATACTTTTTCTTCCTAAATTAGTATGATTATTCCTTCTTATTTTTTTTTGAATTTCTTCAAATTTAGGATGTTTACTAAGAGTATCTCCTCCCTCCCCACCTTCAGTCATATTATAACCAAAATTTTCATCAGTGCTTTTAAATTCTTTAATATAATATATTTCTCTTTCGTTTAGCTCTTCTTTTTTGCATAAGTCAACAATCTCAAAATCAAAAGTATTTTCTCCATACTTATTCCATGAATTTTGAAGATAACTATTTATATGAGTATTTTTTTTAAGTTTATTTTTATGATCTTTTAATCTTTTTTCAATATCAACAGACTTCCCAACATAAATTTTATTATCATAAAAATTTCTTATAATGTAAACTCCACATAATTTATTATACATTTTTTTCCTTTTTATGATTGATACTCTGTATTAACGAGAATTTGAGAAGAGCTCATATTAATAATCTGGTCTCTATGTTGCAATATAATATCTTCATCACTTCTTGGCTGATAATATATCTCAATAGCATAAGCAGTTAATTCATTTCCGCTTTCATCAGGATCATTAATACCCCAACTTATATCAGGTTCGGTATGTTTTGATTCAACAGCATCACAATACCATTTATCACTTGTAGTTGTTGAATTCATAAATAAGTTTAAAAAATTAGTCGCACCAGCAGTAAAAGTAAGTGTTACATGAGTCCACTCATCTTCATTTCCGTCAGTGGGAGTGTTAAAAACATGATTAGCAATATCTGTTAATCCCAAAGCTGTACCTATACCATAGCGAATAGCGTTTCCACTACCTGTAATATTACTTGAAGGAGCATAAACTAACATATTTAATTCATAAGTTTCACCAGTAGTTAAATCAAGTTCCTGTGAAACCCAATTATCATTAACATTACCACTATTTCCTGATACACCTATTATTTTTAGACAATAAGGATCATCGCTTGCGTAATTTTCAAGACTACTATCATTAGAAGCTTCCCCTAGCTCTGTTGTGCTATTAACACGAGTTATAGCGACATTATTAGGACTTACCGATGGGTCAATACTCCAACCAGTCAAATCTTCTGTAAATTCACCGTTTGTAATATGAGTTAAACCATCACCTAAAAAAGTAAACTTTACATTACCTGTTGCATAATCTATATAACCATTTTCAATTTTATATTGTTTTAATTCTTTAAAACCACCTAAACCATCATCATATAATGCAAGTTCCCAATCACCCCAAACCCCATTTATTTTACGCTTTATATTAACATGAAGACTATTTTCAATACAAGTAGGTAAAACTAAAAATATTAAACCAGACTGAGAATCTTTTTCATATTTTAAATCTCTTACATAAACCATTGTGTCATGTTTAAATACTCCACTAATATTTTGTATAAAAGAATCAAATATTGACTTATATAAATGACCAAAAAAACTCTGATTCATAACATCATATTCTGCATCCAAATCAGCAGTAACATCGTTTACTACTTCGGATGATACAGCAGTTACTTCTAATAACACATTTGATATTACTCTTAAATCAATTATTTCTGGGTCATCCCAACTAATAAAAGTTGTAGGACTTATTTTCTTTTCAGAACCATCCATTCCTCTTAAATAATTTTGAACTATATCATCTTTGTCGTCATCAGATAAAATTTCTCCTGAAGGACTCAAAGCAACTATAAAAGCTATATTATCGACATTTGGTACTCTTCCGCTTGCTGTCAAATCACCATCAAGTATTGCTTGTTCTTCTGTTTTAGAAGCAAGTATATCTTTATATAACTCGTATTCTCCATAAACAAAAACTTTTCCGATAGAACTTTTTTGAGCTAAAATTGTATTCCAGTCATCAGTATTACCACAACGATAACCTGTTTGAAAAAGTGCTGGAGCATTAAGTTTAATTGAGTCTATATCTTCAATATCTTTTCCGCCATCTATATAATCATTAACTCTTGCATATAGGGTAACCGGATTACTAAAACTATCTAAAACAGTAAAATTTACAATAGCAGTACCAGTATTATAGATGTTGCCTAAATCACCTAAAGTTTCAGCATAAACTATTCTAAGTCTTTCTCCTACATTTAAAGCACGACCATTTATATTATCACCAAATTTTAATATGACTTTTGTGTAGTCATAATCATTACTTATTTCACAAACTAATAAATCAGGATCAGTAATAGTATAAATATTAGTTGTTGTTTCAATTTCCTCGTACACTTCATTTATTTCATCAATTACACTATATATTTTTATATGCTCATTATCAACACTATCATTATCAATTTCTATTGTTTCACTAAGAGTTCCTGTTGCTGTATAAAAAGTTTCAACTATGTTACCTTGACTAACAGGTAAAGTTTTTGAATTTCCGTCAGAAGTAGCATAAGTATATGTTGAAGCTAAAAAAATGTTTTTATTGTCTATTGTAAAAGTTGACCATTCAGGAAAAGAAAGTGTATTGCCTGTCCACGGATTAGCAAAAGATGGGTCTGTTGAAAGCTCAATAAAGCCGGACGAAGATTTTTTGCGATGTGGGAAATAACTTAAATAGGGGGTTTGATAAATAAAAGATGATCTATTTCTAGCGGTCTGCCATTTACTTTCATTTAACAAGAATTCAGAATATGTAGAAAATTTAGAAAGCACAAAAGCAGTTGCGTCGATAATACGCTGTGTTACCGAAAACTTCAAAATTGAAGCCCAGTCCGATAACAAAGATAATCTATTATTAATAAGTAATTTTAAACCCTCAAAACTAAAATCCATTATTTTATTCCTTTAAGATAATTACTTTTTTATTTTTCCAGTTGGCTTTTATATTTTTCAAAAACTGATCTTGCTTTTTTTGATAAGTCAGGATTTTTTTCAGAATTCCATCGTTCAATATTCATTATGCTTTTTGATATAGCTTCTCTACCTTTCTGTTTTGCTTGAGAAACAAAATGTGAAGCTAATTTATCTATGCTCCATTCGTTCCAAGCATTTTCGGGCAAACTTTCTATATCGGGATTAACAACTTTTATATCTTCTGTATCTGCTTCTTTCATAGGAACATAAATCACATCACCCTTTTCAAGCTCAACATTTCCTATTTTTTTAGATTCTTTGATTATTTTTTTGATGAGTTTCATAGTATTTCCTTATATTAATCACTTTATTAGTGAACTACCCACAACTAGAGTTGTGAGCTTCCTGTTTCACAGAAACATAACTTAAACCTAAAAAATTTAACTTTTTCAAGTTCAGAGGTTTATTTCTCCACAGGCTTAAAATCCCTATGTTCCGTAGGTATATATTTTCTATTAGTAATTAAAAAAGGCAAATGTTTGAAATTTTGGGGAATTTTAGTTTATTTGTTTATTAAAATAGAATAAAGAATTTTACTGGTTTTTACTTTTCAGTATCAAACTTACTATTTTTAGTTGAATTTTTTAAAATGTCTACTACATATTTATGAGAATCTTTCACAAGAAAACCATCGACTTCAGTCGTTGGATGAATTGTGAACAATTTGTGGTACTTTAAAAAATTTGATGTACTAATAAAACAAGAATATTATATAGAATAACTTATATAAACAATATGACAGAAGAAAAAAGAAACGCAATAAAATTAGGAATACAACAAACTCGTGAAAAAAGAAAAGCTCAAAGATGCTTGGTTTTTGAATTAAAAATAGGTAACTATATACATTAAAGCACTAAATTATATTTTTAATAAAAAATCATAAATAAAAAAAATAGAAAGGAGAAAAAATGGCATTAAATGACACCTCTGGTATCCCTGAACCGGGTGATATTGTTAAAGAAATAAAATATGGTTTGGGGTATAAAGGAATAACAACTGATGGGAAAATAATATTTGAAAGTGGAAAGATAGTGGAGTTTACTTTCGAGGGTAAAGAAAATCCCGAAGTATGGGAAGAATTTCTTAATAAGTATATCAGAAATTCTTTAGATCAATCAGAGGATTAAGGCTTGACCAATCTGAAGATTTTGCAATAAATATTCTATCAGTTTCTTTTTTACAAATTTTTTCAAATAATTTTATTAGCTCTTTGGCATTTCTATTATCTTTAAATACATAAACACAATCTTGAATTTTAGTAGCTTTTAATTTAAAAAGTATTTTAATTATTTTGCCTAAATCTTCGTCTTTTGCGTTTTTTATATCATATGTGAAGATACATAATTTTTCCATTTTTCCTCCAAATGTTTTTTAGATATTTCATGAAGCACTGTTTTTATTAGCTTTTTTATTTTATATCAACTCCTTTATTTTTTATATTGTAGTTAAAAATTATAATAAAATAAAGAAGAAAAATATATAGAGAAGAAAAATTTAGATTATTTAGTTATTGTATTTTAATATACTAGAAGGAAGATAAGGAACATCATTTATCTTTTAACATTTATCTGTTATCTATTATGAATTATTTTTTATAAAATAATTCGAGTATGAATAATAAGATATGCAATAAGATGAGAGAAATTTTTAATATGGTTATTAGCATTTTGATTTCCTAAAATATGTATTTCCTCCTTCTAGTTTTTAATATTTTTATTGTAACAAAAAATAGAATACTAATTAAAATACAGAAAAGGAGGAGGGATAAATAAATCATTTATCTTTTATATCTTTTATCTATAAACAATTATCTGTTAATTATTATCTTTTTGACAACAATTCAATTATAGTTAAAGCGATTTCTATAAGTAGAATAAACAGTTTAATGATATTAAAATCCATAATAGGACTCCAATTTTTAAAAGATTTCCCCCTTTTTCTGTTTATATATTAGCATGATAATGCAGAAAGCTTCAATGTCAAGTAAAAAATTTAAATTAAAAGGAAGACAAAAATGATTAAAGAAGGTACTTTGCAACAATACTTAGCCGAAAAAGTCTTATTAAAAGATGAATATATAAATGCTGATAATGAAACAAAAATTAAACTTTTAATTCATTTTATTAAGAATCAGGATTCTTGGTTTATTAAAAAACCTAGAAAATTTTCTGGTCATCGCATGATGGAATATTCAGAAACAGAAGATCAATCTTCTGAACCTAAATAGTCAAAATCTGATAAAATACCTAGAACAATTTTCTTTATATTAAATTGAGTATTATCAAAATGTTGAACTAATTTATCTCCTAATTCTTTAGCAATGCCTTTTTTATTCGTTTTAACAATTATTGTAGAATCGGGCATCCAGTTTTCAACTTCTCTTTCTTTTCCTTCAAAGAATTTAATTAATTCTTTTTTAAATTCAGCATGATTATCATCTTCATCTAAATCATAAGTTATAATTAATTCCATATAGCAGATTTCCTCCTTCCTTGTTTTTTATAATATTGAATTTACAAGTAATAAGCAAGAACTTATTTCAAACTATTAATTAAATCAGTATCAAAATAATCTTTTTCTGGATAAACAATCATAGTATTTCTTATGATTAAATACATTAATTTCCAGTTTTCGGGATTAACTTGCCATCCATCACTCAATTTAATAATTGACACTCTGTCTTTATAAATTGTATATGAAAAATATAACTTTGATTCATTTAAATTTATTTCAACGGTGATAATATTATTTTTTTCTAAATCTTTTTTAATGTTAAATTCCATTTTTTGCCCACTAATTGGATTTTTTGATAAAATAGGAAGTCTAAAAAATTCAAAAAACTTATGTAATTCTTCTCCGTTTTCAAAATATACAGTTTTGTCGAAATAATTTTTAAATTCTGGATATTTTTTATTTAAAAACTTCATTACTGTGTCATCATATTCTTTAATTTTCTCTTTTGATTGAGAATAAATAGAAAATAAGAACATTAACATAATTAATAAAACTATTATTTTTTTCATTTATAATTCCTTAATAGAAAAGAGCATTAACATAATTATTTGCTAATGCTCCTATTAAATTCTTGAGACTATTTTAACAATTCACAATTTCCTATTTCTACAATTGTAGCCATAGAACCTTTTCCTTCTCCTCTTATTATTACCTTTGTACCTTTTTTTAATAAAGCTAATTCATTAGATTTATCAGAATTAAAACTACATTGAACCATACTTAAATTCATTATACTATTTTTTAAAGTAACTAATGAAACATAGGGATTATCCATAATGTCTTTACCAATTTTATCAACTTCTCCCGATACATCAATTAGTTTTCCTTTATATTTTTTATCTGCTGAAACTTCATTTTCTTTGTATTCATTGTAAATTTGAATAGCATTAACTTTTATTGTCTCTACTTTTTTATCCTTTTTAGTAGAAGCAGTAGTATTACTAGAGGCTAAATCTGCACTTGTGGAAGTAGTTTTATTATCTCCGGCTAAACCAACAATAGTTAAAAGTAAACAGAAACCTATTATTGAAGAAACAATAATTAATTGTTTCCTGTCCGCTTCCCAATTAGTAATAAATTTACCCCACTTGTCTTTATAATTTCCAGATAGAATCATAATCCAGTCAATTATCCACCAGACACATATTCCTCCAAGTGTTAATAATTTAAAGATTCCTGATACTATTTTACCGGAATAAAAGCGATCAACGCCAAAAAAGCCAAAAAAGAAAGCTAATAGAAATGTTATTAACCTACTTTTTTCTGATTTCTCATTAGAATTTAAAGCCATAAATTAACTCCTTTTAAATAAAAAATGATGAAAAAAATATAACACCTAATATAATAGGTGTCAATAAATAAATTATGCTTTTATAATAATTATTAATGGACAATTTAGATAATATAAGTAACAGATTGGCGAAATTTATAAAAAGTAAGAGAAAAGAAAATAATTTAACTCAAGAACAATTATCAGAAATATCTACTATAGATTACAAACAAATTCAGAATCTTGAGAGTTTTAAAAAAGTAAATAACCCTAGACTTTCAACATTTATAAAATTATCTAAAGCCTTTAATATTTCAGTAGAAAAGATAATATCAATTATATTTAAAAAATAATCTTGAATTTTTCATTTCTTTTAATTATCATCATTCTATGATTTATCATAATCCATCAAAACAGGTAAGAATAAAATTAGAAGTTATAAAACTATTAGAAGAATTAGGCATAAAAGATATTAATGATTATCTTTTTCAAAAGTTGACACAGGATAAAATTGATAAGACTAATTATAAAAAGAAATAAGGAGTATTTATGGAATTTAAAATTGGTGATGTTGTTGAACTAAAGAGCGGAAATCCTAAAATGACAGTAAAAGAAATATATGATTCAGAAAAATCATCATTTTTAACAAAATTGTCAGCATTGCAATCTTTTGCCTCTAAAGGAGACATTTTGTGTATTTGGACAGACAAATATGATTGTGTTCATGAAAAATTTTTTACCCCTGAAGAACTTCAACATTGGAAAAAGGAATAATTTCTTCTGGGGAAGCTATTAAGTAATGTATCTCTTTTTTTTTATCAACATATAAACATATTAAATCACCGGATTTTTTCCCAAAATCTATTATCTGCAATTTAGGACTACCAGATTTTAACATTACTGTATCATCTATTTTAAACATTAAAGACACCCCTTATTTAAATATTAGTACTTATAATAATAGAATGTAATGTCTTATTTTAAATGTAAATAAATTGTAAATTATATACAAATCTGTCGACAGATTGTGATTATAATAGTAAAATGATATTTATAATAAAGAGGTTAAATATGTTTAATTTTAGATTTAATAGCATATTACAATTAGTTGAAACATTCAAAACCGAATTAGATTGTTATAAATACCTCGAAAATATTAAATGGAAAGACGGAGTTGTTTGTCCACATTGTGGAAACACTCATAAAATCTGGAAGTTAAAAGATCATAAAACTTATAAATGCTCTACCTGTTTAAAAAAGTTTAATGTTAAAACAAATACTATTTTTGAAGAAACAAGATTGTCGCTCCGCAAATGGTTTATGGCAATATTTTTATTAACTACTCATTCAAAAGGAATTTCAAGTATTCAGTTATCAAAAGATTTAAAAATAACTCAAAAGACAGCTTGGTTTTTAGCTCATCGAATAAGATACGCTACTGAAAACTTTATTGAGACTGAAAGCAAATTTAATCAGCCTGTCGAGATCGATGAGACTTACATAGGCGGTAAAAATAAAAACAAACATAAAGATAAAAAAATAGTAGGAACACAAGGTAGAAATGTTGATGAAAAAACTGCTGTCTTAGGATTCATGCAGAGAAAAACTGAAACTTCTCCGGCAAAAGTAAGAGCTTATAAAATAAATAATGTTTCAAGTAGAGTTTTAATGAATGAAGTAAAAAATAATGTCGAAAAAGGCAATGAAGTATTTACAGATGAGTGGTTAGGCTATAACAATCTCGGATTTTATTTTAAGCATCAGTTTATAAAACATAGTAAGGGTCAGTATGTTAATGGTAATATTCATACAAATACAATTGAAGGATACTGGTCATTATTCAAAAGAATGTTTATAGGAATTTACCACTTGATGAGTGAAAAACATATAAACAGATATTTGAATACTTTAGCTTTTAGATACAATAACATGGAATTAAATTCTAATGAAAAGTTTGAATTATTGCTTTCAAAATGTTATGGTAGATTAAGCTACAAAGGATTAATCGGTAAATGAAAAATATTGATACTAATAAAGAAGATAAAAATAAGTCAAAATACGAGGAAAAGATTAAAATAAAAACAAATTTTAACAATACTTTAAGGGCTTTATTGAGTATTAAGCCTGATAAAACTGTAAAAAAGTAGAATTTAGTCTAAAATTCTTACTTATTTATACTTTTGTGCCGAAAAATTGAATAATAAATATAAATAAAAAAACTGTAAAATAGGATAGATTTTTATTTATATTTGTTGTATTCTTATTTAAAGAGAATTGATTTTTATAAGAGAGGTTTATTTTATGCAAGTTTTTGAAGCAGGCAAAATAGATTAAAATAATTCAAAGAATTTCCACCGCGTTTCCCAAGATTCATATTCAGGACTAGTTGAAAGCTTTATTTTAAAATCAAGAATTGCATTTTCTTTATCTTTAGAGTTCTCTCTCGGTAACCTTGCGCGAGCAAATTGGATAGTTTCTTCATAATATTGAATATCCTCAATAAAATCTAATTTATTATAATTTTTTTCAATTAGTTTTTCCAGTATAAGAGTGTTTTTATAAGCTTCTTTTGTATCGTTTTTATCACCTTTTAGAGCTAATGTCATTAAATAATTATTTAAACTATCCATTTTTTGACGATATTCTTTTTCTGGTAATTTTTCGGCATTACTCATAGACAACTTGCTATATTTAAGTGCTAAATTTAAATATATTTCTTTTTTATCTTTTTTTAATTCTTCGGCTTGGTAGTATAATTCATCAAATATATAAGCAAACTTTCTTTGTATTTCACATTTACACTCATATAACCAGTTTTCGTTTATAGTTACAATTTCCGTTTTAACATCATCAAGTAATATTTTTTTTAAAATAACTCCACCTATAGCAATCATTATTGTAAAAAAAATAGTAAAAATAGTTATTAAAATTGTTGTTAAATCTTTAAAAACATCATAAGCATTTTTTAAGTTGTCTTGACATGATTGAATTTTATTAAAAGAAAAGGGTATAAATATGATTACTGCAAGAAGTAAAATAAAAACAAGAATACATAGTATTATTGTCGAACTGCTAAATTTCTTATATGACTTTTTTATTTTGTAGTTATTTTTTATTTCTTTTTTATTATTAATATATTTTTCTAGTAGGTTAATATTGTAGTTTTTAGACTCCGGTTTACCGTTATTAATCCATGAGCATGTTGCCTCTTTGTCAACAACTTTTTCCACAGTCATTTTAAATTCAGGATTACTTTTAAGAAAAACAACATCCCCAATTTTAATTTTACCCATAATTTTATACTTCCTTTCTTGAAACAAAAAGAAGTATAATACAAAATACTTTATAAAATCAATTAAATTTTAAGGATATTTTTGAGTTAGTGCTTTAATGTATATAGTTACCTAAAATATTATCAGTTAAAGAAAATTCATTTAACTTAATATTAAAAGAGTTTAAACTAAGATAAATACCAAAAAAACCCATTACTATAAGACACCATATTTTTGCAAACATAACTTTTCTCCTTTAATGTATCCTTAAAAAACTATTCTGAAGTTTTTCTTTTAAACCTGTATACCTTGTTTGAACTTCATTATTATTCATTGCCATAAAAAATGCTTGTTTTGTTCCAATTACTACACACTGTTTACGTGATCGAGTAATGCCCGTATAAAGAATATTTCTTTTTAATAATAAATAATGACTTTTCGATACTATCATAATTATACAAGGATATTCGGAGCCCTGCGCTTTGTGCACCGAGACCGCCAGAGCTAAACTTATTTGATTAAATTCATTTTGTTCATAACTTATTATTTCATCATAACCGTTAAATTTTATTCCTAAAATATTATCAAAAGTATTTATAGATACAATTATTCCAACATCTCCATTAAAAACTCCACCATTACCCTTATTGTAATTATTTTTTAATTGAATTACTTTATCACCTTTATAAAATTTTTTACCAAATCCATTATCTAAATATTCATTATTTTTTTTATCTTTGTTAAATTCATTTTGTAAAACATCATTAAAGTGATCTATGCCTAATTTTCCTTTATACATTGGTATCAATAATTGAATATCATTTAAACTATCAAAACCATATTTTTTAGGCAATTCATTTTTTATTAAATCAACTATCTTTTGTTCAATAATTTCAGGGTCTTCTTCATCTATAAAGTGAAAATCGTTTTTATAAGTTTCATTACTACAATTTTCTTCTAACTTTACAGGCATACCCTCTATAATTTTTGTTGCTGTTATAATTATATTGCTTAATCCATTTTGTCTATATATTTGTGTTAATCTCATTACCGGAATAATATTTGATTCAATTAAATCATTAAATATTTTTCCTGCACCAACTGAAGGTAACTGCTGAAAATCTCCTATAAATATTATTGAAGCATGATATGGTATAGCCTGAATTAAACTATTCATAATATAAGTGTCAACCATACTCATCTCATCTATTATAAAATAATTTGATTCAATATTATTATATCTATTCGCTACAAAACTATTTGATTCAGGATTATAACCGAGCAATCTATGAATTGTACTTGCGGATTTTCCGGTAAGTTCTTCCATTCTTTTAGATGCTCTACCTGTTGGACTTGCAAGTTTATAAGACAGATTTAAGTTATCAAGAATTTCTACTATAAAACGAGTTATGGTTGTCTTGCCCACACCAGAGCCCCCCGTAACTATTGTAACCTTATTATAAATACAAGCAATTACCGTGTCTTTTTGTTCTTCAGATAATACTATGTTTAATTTAGTTTCAACATTTTTTATTATTTCTAACAACACACTTTTTTCTACATTTTCAGTTTTAGGAGTATTTAAAATATTATGCAAATCTTCTGCTATTTCTTTTTCTTGATTCCAAACATATCTTAAATATATATAGTTATTTCTGTCTATAATTATAATATTTTTTCTGAAAAGCTCATCAATATTTTCATATATTTTATTTTCTTCAACTTCTAGTAATTCAATAGACTCTTCTATAAGTTCATTCTTAGGAATACAGGTATGACCATTATTTGTAACCTCTCTTAGTTGATGAACAAGTCCGGCTTCTATTCTGAAATTAGAATCATGAGGAATACCCATGTTTAATGCAATGGTATCAACTTTTTTAAAACCCATAAAATCTATGTCAAGTATAAGTTGATAAGGATTAGAATTAATTACTTGAATTGTTTGACTGCCATATTTTTCATAAATTTTCATAGCAGTATTTGTAGTTATTCCATATTTAACTAATTCAATAAGAATTGGTCTTAAAACTTTTTTTTCGTTCCAAACTTCAATTATCTTATCGAGTTTATTTTGAGATATGCCTTTTACTTCTATAAGTTTATTTATATTATTATCAAGGACACTTAATGTTTCAAGACCAAACTTTTTTACTATTCTTCTAGCAATTGAATCACCAATACCATAAAACAAACCACTACCAAGATAATTTATTATATCATTTTCAGAACTTAAACTTTGCATCTCGTAATATTCAGCATTAAATTGTTTTCCGAATTTATTATGCTCTGTATAATTACCGAAAAATATATATTTTAGATTTTCTTGAATATCAGCAAAAGTACCAATTACTTTATCTTTTCCTTTTGGGGTGTCAACAGCACAAATTACAAATTTATGACCGTGTTCTTTTTCAGATGAAAATAATATTTTTGTTACTGTTGCTTCTAATTGATTTAATTGAGTCAAAATTTATAACCTATTTATTTTTCATCCTTCACTTCAAAAAGTTCTACATAATTATCAGTTATTTCCTGAAGCTCATCATTGTTCTCTTTAAATTTTGATTTGAAAAACTTAAAAATCTGATTAACTATTTTTACTTTACTATCAAGCTTTTCAGAAATATCTTCTTTAATAATTTTAATATTCTGAAAAACGCTTTTGCTCTGATTTGAAATATCGCCAAGTATTGCTTCTTTTTTAGTTTTTATTTTAGCATCGAGAGCTTTTTTCTCTTTCAATAAGTCCTGATATTCTTTATCTTTTTTTAAAAGAATTTTTATATCATTACTTATTCCTACTTTTTCTTCATCTAAATCAAGTAATTCATTAAATAAACCTTTTACTACTTCTTTTGTATTATCTTCTATCATTTTATTTTCTCCTATTAATTTATTCAGGCTAACAAGGACTCGAACCTTGTCAAAGAGTACCAAAAACTCTTGTGCTTCCGTTACACTATTAGCCTGTATTATATTTTAAATTTTATTTTACCTCTTCATCAACTTCAAAAGGTGCAATAATTACTCTCTGCTCTCCGGTTAATTTTGGCTCAACTGCTTCTGCAACTTCTCTACTTATCATGTAAAAACTAAAATTTTCAACTTCTTCATCAAGCAACTTATACCAAAACTCTTCTGATTCCTGAAACTTTGTTATAGCATCTGCATATTTTGTTTCAAGTTCTATAATATCATCATTTTTTGCTTTCTGATCTTCTTCATTAAGTTTGCTATTAACAATTTTTTTTCGATAATTCATTTCAATCATACCCATAAGTTTCTGATATGCAAAATATTCAGGAACTTTAGGAACTCTGTCTCTAATACTTTTGTCAAGAGCTTGAAGTTTTTCAACATTTCTTTTAAGAGCATAAGTAAACTTATCACCTCTTACATTATAAACCTTTTTTAAATCTTCCAGTAACTTTAGTGCTTCACCATTTTTCATAAATAATTTTTCTCCTTTTTCAATCAAATATCTTTTCTATGTTACTCATCGCAATTTTTTCTATGTTATCACAAAACTTTAATTCTTTAAAATTACGATTAAATAAGCTCTGAATACTTTCACCAAATTTTTCTTTTATCTGATTCAGATTAAAATTTGATGTTGTAATAATTCTTAAACCATGACTTAATCTATACCTTAAAAATAAATCCCATTCAGTAATAACTAAATTATTACTATTAGACCAATAAACGGATTTCATAATATCAAATATATCATCAATTAGCAGAATGTCAACCATTTTATAATGGTTTATTTTTTTTAATATTTCTGCATCATAACCATAACCAGAATCTTTCATAAGTAATTTTATAAGATCACCAGCTAAAACAAATTTTACTTCTTTATTTTTTTTAAGAAGTTCTTTTCCCATAACACATAGCATCGTGGTTTTTTGACAAGATTTGTTACCTGTCAAAAATAAATTGATAAATCTATATTTTATATTATCAATATTTTCTGCAAAGTCTTTTAATATTTTTATGTTATTAAATTCATCTTTTCCTTGATAAGATTCAAAAGTATAACTATGATACTGCAAAGGTATTTCTGACTTTATAAGTTTTCTTTCTAAGTTCATTTCAGCTAAATCATTTTTACAAGCTTCACACGGTTTTGCAGAAATTATAAAACCATTAGAATCTTTTTCATATATGTATCTTGTATTATTACAATCAGGACAAACTTTATTCACAATTATACACCTCTTCCTTGACATACTCCCACGACTAAAGTCGTGAGATTCTGGGATCAACAAAATTTGCCAACTATCGCTGGTCTTACAAATTCTACTCCAAGAGAAGATGCCCCTTCTCTTAATATGTTTAGAGATGCATTTAAATCTCTATCAATTTCTAATCCACAATCACATTTATAAATTCTATCTGATAATTTTAAATCTTTTTTAATTTGCCCGCATTTTGAACAAAGTTTTGAAGATGGAAAAAATCTTTCAATAGAATGTATTTTACAATTATATTTATTACCCTGTGATTCAAGTATTTTTAAAAAACTATAAAACCCTAAATCACTTATTTTTTTACCCCATAATCTTTGCATTGCTTTTAAATTAAGAGTTTCAAAAAATAGATAATCATAATCTTGGGTTAATTCTTTTGCTAATTTAAAATGATGATCTTTTCTTTTATTATATATTTTTTGGTGAATTCTAGCAAAATTTAATATAGCTTTTTTTCTATTATTACTTCCTTTCTTTTTTGATGATAACGACTGACTAGATTTCTTTAATTTTTTTTGTGATTGTTTATAAAACAAAGGTGATTCTATTTTAATATTGTCCGATAATGTTAAAAAAGTTTTTAATCCAAAATCACAACCTGCACTTTTACCCGTCATGGTAGGTTTTGAATCAACAAAATCAGTTACAATATATATATAAAAACCTCCTAAATTGTCTCGTTTAATTGTTACTATTTTAATATTACCTTGTATGTCTCTACTTTTTGAATATTTAAATATTTTATTTTGTATTTTAATTTTATTATTTTCTAATAATTTATACCCTGTTTGTTTTAATGTAATAGATTTATATTTTTTAGATTTTTTAAAAGAAGGTGGGGCAGTTTTTATTTTATGTTTTAGATTTCTAAAAAATAACTGATAAGCTCTGCCTATTCTATCTGTTATATCTTGAATAGTTTGAGAGTTTAATTCATTCCAGTATTTAAAATATTTTTTCTTTTTAGTTAAATGTTTTTGTAGTTGAAAAATATTTAATGATTTACCATATAACTTATAATACATTTTATACATATTTATACAATAATTATAAATATTTCCGGCTATATTTATTTGATTATTTAAATATTTGAGATTTTTATTATTATATAATTTATAACAATAAGTTTTCATTTATTTTTTTGATCCTCGATATATTTTTTAACAATATTTTCAGATATATGACCCACTGACTCACAATAATAGCTTCGAGTCCAAAGTGTAGGGAGTTTACTTTTCAATTCTTTAAACTCATTTCTCAATACCCTAGAAGTATATCCTTTTAATTGTTGCACTATAAAATGTGGGCTATCAACAGGAGTAGCTTTAACAAATAGATGGATATGGTTTGGCATAATTTCCAAAGTTTTTATTTCCACATTTAATTCTTTTGATTTCTCTTTTAATAATTCTCTTAATTTTGTTTCTATTTCCCCAGTTAGAACTTTTCGTCTATATTTTGGACACCAAATTAAATGATACCCTATATTATATATAGATTTATTACTTGTAGTCCATCTCTTTTCTTTCATAGTTTTATTAGTATAACAAAATATTATATATATGTCAAATATATAATATAATTTTTACATTTATTTTATAAAATCAAACAATTCTTTGTTGTTACAATTCATCCCATGACTAAAGTCTTGGACTTTCTTGCAAAAAAGAATCGTAAGCCCTGACTGTTTGCTTGTCGTTGATCCTCTTCGTGATTGTTTAAAGACAGTACTTTATTTTCAACACTAAGACCTTGATCTTTGTTTAATTGAAAATTTATAAAGCTACAGACTAGAGGAGTATCTGTAGGTATATTCTTTAACTTTTCTCTAAACTTCTGCATTAAAAAATTTCTCCTTCAAAGCCCACTAATCAATTTTTTGTTAATTGTTAATATTTAGATAAACTATTAAAATTACTATTACTAAAAAGTAATTAAATAATTTTACCCCAAATTTCAACTTTATCAACTAAAAACTCACAACCTTCCATTCTAAAGTCTTCAAGTATTTTAGAAATAGTTTGTGTAAAATCTTCCATAGGTATTTCTGCATCATCACTTATACTTTTAGGTAATGGAAAATCTTCACCGTTTAATTTTACATATTGTGTAGGCAAATATCGTTTAAGGGATTCATGTAAAGCCATTTTATTTTCAGTCGTGTTTGGCTCTCTCATCCAAATTAAAATATCATCAATAATTTGAAACCATAATTTTAATTGTTCATAAGACCTTAACTTTTTATTTCCTGCTTTAACTATCTCATGCTCTGATATAACAAAATCATTATTAAAAAAATCTTCTATTGCTTTTCTTTTTTCAGGAGTAACAAAACTTATATCAGTAATTATTTTATTACCTTTTAATTCTGATTTACCTATATATTTTATTTTTTGTAGTTTCATATATTTTTCTTTTTATGTTGTTTGTAAACAAAAATTATTATAAATCCAATAATAAGTATTCCAAATACTATATACCCCATGATAGCAAACACAGCTAAAAAATAGCATAATTTTAAAAAAATGTCAAATAAAATTAGGTAACTATATACTTTTTTGCCCTAAAACAAAATTTCTATATTCGTTAAAATTAATTTTAACTGGATTATACCCAAATCCTATATCGAATATCTTTTTTACAAAAGAATCTCCGATTACTTTTCTTAAAATTCCAACAGAACCATTTACATCTGCATTTATTGCTTTTCCAGTTGAACTCTGAAATAAACCTCGTTTTATTCTCTTTCCTAAATATTTTTTTTGATGTTTCATTTCTTCAAAAACTAAATGATCTATTTTTGAAGTATAACTCTCTTCTTGAATAATTACATTAATGCCAATTTTTTCAGATTTATATTGAATTTGTTTAATCAATTTATCATAAGGAATCATTACAAACTTTTGATTATTAACTTTTCCAATATTTAAATTAGTTTTCCACTCTTTATTTTTTCCTATAATTATATTTTTTATGCTATTGTCAATACAATATTGAATAATAATTTTAGAAACATGATGCAAGTAATTACTAATCCAGTTCTCTCGATATAAATACATTCTCTGAACTTTTTTAGATGTATCCTTATTATGGTTCTTTTTTAATTGAGATTTTTCTTTTGATAATTTTTTATTAAAATAAGCATTAAAAGATTTAATTTGTTTTCCATTAATCAAAATTGGTTTTAACTCAGGTTGATTAGTTATTATAGCACACAAATTATTAACACCTAAATCAATACTCATATAATTATCTTTACTTAAATTTTTATCCTCCTTTTTATATTCATAAACTATTTCTATAACATAACAAGATGAATTTGGAATAATTCTAACTTGTTTTATATTTTCTTTAACTTTTGTTTTTATTGGTTTTAAATTCATTTTTTTAGGAAAATGAATAAAAGTATCTTTCAATCTAAACTGATTAGAAGTAAAAATTAGTATGTTCCTACCTTTTTCCTTATCTTTATATTTTGGAAATTTGGGGCATCCATTTAAAGATTTCTTATTTTTTTTATATTTTTTTAGTAACTGAAAAAATGATTTAATATTTTTATCTAAAAGCATTAAAATCTGTTGACTTGTATTATTTGGAAGTATTTTATAATTTTCGTTATTCTCTTTTCTTAAGTATTTTTCTACTGCATTATATCTTAAATATTTTCCGGTCTCTAAATAAGTTTGTTTTATATAAAATAATGCTTGATTATATAAATTTTTTGAAATAAAAGAAAAATAATCTAGTTTTTTCCAGTTGGGGTTATCTTTTAATATTTTGTGTCTCTCAACTAATTTCATATTTTCCATAATATTATTAGTAACAAATAATATAAAAAGTCTTTATTATATATTATTTAGTGCTTTATTATATATAGTTACCTAAAATTATTAAATCATTCATCTTTTTTACTTTTATATATTTCTCTTAATTTTCTAAATACAAACTTTCCGATAGGTTCTGCTTGTTTTAATAAATCTTCTTTTTTAGCAGTTTCAACTTTTTCAACTTCTACAACACTTATACAGCTTAAACAAAATCGCATAAGCTTTTCAGTTAAAATTAGTCCGGCTTCATCTATGTCAGGATAAAAAATTATATTTTCAAAATTACCTAAAAGCTTTATTTGAATATCAGATATTTTTGCTCCGAATACGCAAGTAACATTTTCACTTACATTATTCCAAATATTACTAACACTACTACTACTTTCAACTAAAAGTAAAGTTTTTGAGTTATCGAGTTTATCCCGATTATAAATATATTCTTTTATTGTAGAGCCAGTCGGGTATAAAACTTTAGGCATCAACAAATATTTAATTATAAAAAATTTATTTTTATCTTCTACAAAAAAACTTTCATCATTTTTCAATAACATTTTTTTATTATCTTTATTTACTATTTTAAAATTTTCATTTTCAAATCTTTCTTTTAATTCATCAAACTGATCTTTTATATCATAAAATCTTTCATCATAATACTCACATAATTTTTCATATTCTAATAATTTTCTAGCTTCAAAAGTTACAAGACGCTTATTATAATAAATTGGAATAATTATAAAATCTTTGTAATATCCAGAAGTACAAAAAAACCATTTAAAAGTATCAATAAATATTTGATTTATATTATGACTTTTCAAATAATAAAACTTATCCGCAAAAAGTTTTTCGAGTTTATCAGCATCAGGTAAAAAATCAATATTATTTTTTTTAGAATCATCTTTAATAATTTCTTCTAATTCTTTTTTCTGTTTTTCAAAAATATTATCTGTATAATCACCATAATTAACAACACTTAGATTTTGATCTTCTAGCCATTTTTTAGCTTCTTTGTAAGAAATATTAAGATATTTTGATACAAAGTTTTCAGGGCTTTTGCCTCCGGTTTGACATGAGTAGCAATTATATTCCCATGTTTCAATATTAATTGAAAATGATCCAATTTTAGTATCGTTATGAAAAGGACATAAAGCCCATAACTGATTTCGTTTTAAATTGGTTGTAGAATATTTAATACCTAATCTATTTAAAACTGTAAAAACATCAATCATAATTTATAATAACTCTTTTGCTTCTTGTATCAAACCAATAAAATCATCTACATCTAATTCATCTATGTATAGATATTCTCCAGTTTCTTTATAGGAAGGATTTCTTTTTACTTTAAAAGAACCATGAGATTTTACAATAACAAGCTTATCATTTCCTATCATGTTCATTTTTTGTTTTCCTTTTTTAACTCAAACTTTTATTATTACTTTCATCCCCAAAGTCAATTTCAATTTTACCTTCTCGTATTACAATTTTAATTTCTAAATCCACAAATACTTCAGTTAATTTTGACATGAAATTAAAACTAGGAATCCATTTACCTGCTTCAAACTCATTCACATAAGTCCGAGTAAAATCAAGTTTTTCAGCTAACTCACCCTGTTTCAAATTTTCTTTTTTTCTCAATTCTCTTAACTTTAAACCAAAATCATTTAGTTTAACTCTTTCTTTCATATTTTTTTTATCTATCATTTTTCAATCCTTTTTATTTAAAAATAGTTTAAAAAACTTCCTCAATATCATAAACCTCAAAAGTATCATTAAAATTTATTTTTTTTATATCTAACTCTAATTTTTCTAAAATATAATTTTCTAATTTTGCTTCATCCCAAGTTAAAAAAGTTTCATACTTTTCCATAGAATAATTACATCCTTCTCTTGATAAATAAACTTGTCCATCATGCTCATCCAAAAGCATCTTTAAATATCTTGTCATAGCTTCTTTTTTAGATAAATTTAAATAACAAATATAAGTACTCATAGAACCAATAGCATAAATAATATTTTTATTTTCATTCATTTAGTTTAACTCCTATCATAAAACTATAAAACACAGTATAGCTTATTATATATAATGTGTCAAGAAAAACTTTTTAATTTTTACATTTTATTTCTTAAATAAATTTTTAAGTATTTCAACAACACCAACAGATTTTTCATTCACTTTTAAAAACTCCATTAGATAATCATAAAAACCAATTTTTTTATCAAAATTATTATTTGCATTTATTTCAATATCATAACTTGAATTATAAATATCTGTCTTAATATCAATCTTTTTATACAAATCATAATTCTTATATATTTTTTTTGCTAATCTTCTTGAAGGAGCATTTTTAACATATAGCTCAAAAAAAGGGTAATCACATTTAACTTCGCCAGACTCATCATAATCAATTTCAAGATAAGTAAATATTTTAGGGCAGTCAATAAGCTTATATGATTTATCCACATTGTTTATTTGCATTATTTTGAAACTGGGGTTTAAATTTTCCCCAAATCTGGATGGGAACGGCGTACCCAGCACTATTTTATCCTCGCTTACCACTTTATGAGTATGGTCGTGTCCGGCTACTTTTATTCCTTTTAGGTTTTCGTTGAATTTTACCCCCTCATTTCCAAAATCATTTTCTTTAAAATAAGCATGACAGAAAATATAATCATATTCACCGCACAATTCTTCATAATTTTTCATATTTTTCTTGTAAGGCAGAAAAAAACACTTAATATTATCAATCATTAATTCTTTAGGTTCTTCTTCTACAAGAATTATATTATCAAGATGCAAAAAGGGCAAAAGATAATTTTTATGAATAAAACTTGTATCATGATTTCCTGTTATAATAACTACTTTCTTATATTGTTTTAATATTTTCATTAAAAAATAAAGATTTTCTGATGGAAGAAGCGACTTGTCGAAAATGTCCCCCAACAAAACTAAAGTTTCATTTTTCATATCAAAAGTATTATCTATCCATTTAAATAAATATTCAATATGCTTTTGTGTTTTTTCATTTCGCTGGTGCAAATCTCCAATAATTATCAATTTTAGCTCCTTTTTTAATTTTTTTATTTATCTTCACAGAGATATAACGATTTGATTTTTTGTTTCATTTTATTTCTTTTAGTAATTTTAAAATATTTTGTTTTTTATTTTTTAAAGAAGCTACTTTAAACCTAATTGATTCCAATGAGTTATCTTTTTCAATCAACCTAATAACTTGCAACAAATCATATCTTGAAATTATAATGTTATCAGACTTAGGAATAAAATATTTATTTAACATAAAATCCAAACAAACTTTTAATTTAGTAAAAATTCCTAATCTATAACTTGATAGTATTTGCAACAGTAAACCCTGATTAAACCCCAAGTCTGTTATTTCAAGCTCATTTTTACAATCATCACTACACTTAATCCTATAAATGTTTTTATTTTTTATCATTATTAATAGCTCCTTTTTCAATATAAAAACACATCTACCACATTTTAAATAGAATGTCAAGTTATTTTTAATAAATATTTACAAATATTTCTTTACTTATTTTACTTCAAAATAAAAATACGGTATTTTTTGGCTAATTTTTTAATAAAACTTATATTAAAATATATCTATAATTATTTACATATCAATAAATTATAAAACATCGTATTTTCAAATTACTCAAAAGTTAGCACATATTAATATAAAAAATAAAAAATATATAGTTATATACTATTAATAATATATACTATATAATTAATATATTAATACTAATAATTAATAATATAGTTATTGTTGTTTTTGCTAGTTATGGCTAAAATCGCTTTTTGGTAGTTGTGAAAAATCTGTAAAACCATATTCCAAAATATGCCGGAATCTGAAATTATTGAAAAATAAGCTTGACATTGAAGAATTACAGTTTAAAATTAAACTTAAAGATAAATGGAAATTGCTAAAATAAATAAAACTAATATTTATACTCAATTAGATCGTAGTTTCTTGCGGAAATATTTTCAATTATTAAAAAACCTTTCATTTAATTTTGAAACAAATGATAATATCTGGTTTGGAACTCATCAAAATAATGAAAATAAACTTACCTGTAAAACTATTCAGGATTATATCAAATTAACAAACAATGATGAAGTTCAAATTGTTTTAGATCACATAAATTATAATAATGATTTAAGTTTTTCTTTGGAATTACAAGAAGAGTCAAATAATATTTTATTTTTAGATATTGATAATCACAATAATACTTCTGAATCAAAAATAATGCAGGTATTATTACTTCTCAAACAAGAATTAAACAATAAAAAGAATTGCAATCCATTTTTTATAGAACGAAATAAACAAACTGGAAGTGTACATTTAGCCTTTAAATTCAAAAATAAAATATCAAAACAAAATAAAATTGCTTTTGTGGATTATTTTAAGAAAAAATACAGTAAATACTTTGAAAGATATAAATTAAACATTGAAATATTACATCATTGTAGAATACCATTAAGTATTGATTATGAATTTATAAGATATAATCGTAATGATTGTGGTAAAAATTATTATAAAATGTATGAAAACAATGAAAAAGCATTAGATTTTTACTTAGAAAAGTATAATAATCAAAATTTACCTAATCATAAATTATTACATCAAAAAGAAAAAAAATTAAATAGTTCTGTTCCTGAAAAAAGTTATTATTATTCTAAGTTTACAGAAAGTAACGAGTATTCTAGTAATAATTATATAGATTTTAACAAGTATGATTTAAGAATGGGAGAACATAAAAGGCATAGAAATCATATAACTCTTGGATTTTTATGTTTGCATAATAGAATGAGTTATAGTGAGTTTGAAGATTATTCAGCTAGATATAATACTGGTTCTCGTGATTTAAGCAGATATTTTCATAAAACTTGTGAGTATGTTTGGAAGTTCTGTCAGAAAGAATTTGTATCCTATGATAATTATAAATCAAATAAAAGTGGTAGTAGTAATGATAAAACTTTTAAAAATGAAATACATCTGAATAAAAATAAAAATGACTTATACGATAAAATTTTTAATCAAGATGAAGAAAAAAGGTTATCTGAATTGATTGATTTTATTGTTGAAAAAGAGTTTAAATACAAAAAAACTAAAAAGAAAAAGAAAGAAGAATTTTATGTTGTAGTGAAAGAGCTCTATTGTAAACAATTATATAATGATCTTAATGATAAACAAATGATAAGAGGTTATGAGTTTTTAAAAGATTGTGTGTCTGTTGGTAGATATTATTTAAGAAAACTTGGTAAAGCATTAAAAATAAAAAATATAGAGCAAATAATTAAATTGATTATAAAATATGTAATAGGTAAAATTAAAAGAATAAAAAACGATCGGTATTATGTAAACTTACCTGATTATCATTATGCAAAACATTTATTTTTAATGCCTATAAGCATGGTATGGCACAATTTTTGTGCTGGTAAGATGAATTGTTAAGAAATATTATACAGCATAAATTATATATTTTTCTTGACATTGAAGCAATGCAGGTTATAATTGGATTATTAAAAACTAAAATAAAAAATGAAGGAGATAAAAAATAAGATGGCAAAAGTAAAACCGTTTAAGAATGATATTGTAATGGTTCAGTTTGAACTTAATACAAAATCTAATGGTGGAATAATAATGGGAAAAGGTGAGATTCCTAAAAACATTGGAACTTTCGTTGGTAAAGTAATTTCTTTAGGTGAAGAAGTTATTAAGCGAGGTAATTTTGAAGTAGGTATGATTATAGTTACACATCTCGGAAAATTAAAACAATTACCGCTTCTTGATAAAACTTTTTGGATAGGAAAAGAAGAAGATATTTGCGGATTTATAGAACTTGAAGATGGTGAATTTGAGAATGAAGGAACTATAGTTCATTAAAAAAAATAAAACAAAAATTATGACAAAATAGCAAAGTAGACTAATGAGAGTCATTATTGCTAATAGTCAAAAAATAAAAAGGAGGCATAAAATGCCAAGCAATGAAGAATTATTTAAAAATGCTTTTCAGAAAAGACAGAAAGCAGAAGAAGAGAAGAAGGATAAGAAAACAGGAAATTTCACAAGAACTTATGAAGATGTAAAGTATTGTGCTCCTGTTGCGGGTAGTCAGAGAGCTTTTAGGTTTGTAGGTAAACCACCAGAGTTTAGAGAAAAATCTACTGATGCAAAAACAGTAAAGTTTTCGAGATGGTTAAATGATAAGGCTAAGAGTTACATTGATATTATCTGGAAAGTTTTACCGGATGGAAACTTAGATGATAGCTGGTTATTAACAGAGTTTTACAATGACGTAATGAGTAGAACTTGGGTTAATTATACCGATGAAGATAAGAAAGCTAATCCAAAAATAGCTGATAAAAAAGGTTATTTTAAATTTCACAATGAAGACTCCCCTACTTTTCAGCGTATTTTTAATAATACAAGAAAAGGTGACTTATACCCTCCAAAATATTATCCACAGGATTTAGTTATTCAGAATTGTATTGATAGAAATAATGATTGGTGTACAACCTATAACCATACAAAGCTTTTTGCAAAAAGACTTGATATTTGGGAAGATAAAAAAAGTGGAAATATGGTTGAAGATGCTAAAGAGCCCGGATATTCACTTTCGTTGTTGTCTATGATTTATAGAAAACTTTCTAAATCTCCAATATTTGTTTGGGAGAAAGTTGACTTGGTTATGGAAAAAACTGACGATCAGGCAAAGTATGATGTAAGTACGGCTTGTTCAGTAGAGATTTCTGATGAAATGAAAAAGATTGCGAGTAAAGAGCCTTTAACAGAAGCAGAAGAAAAATATGAAATGTATGATATTGATAAACTGTTTCCTGTTGCTTCTTATAATAAAATTAAAAGAAATTTTTTAAATCTTTTCAAGTCTTGGGATGTTGAGACAGGCAAGAATTATACTGAAAGATTAGAAAAATTAGCTGAAGAAGAAAAAAATAAATGGATTGCAGAAAACAGCAATAAAAATGAATTAAAAGAAGAAGAGAGTGAAAATACTTCAACAGCAACAAACAACAGCAAGGATTATTATAATGAAGTTATAAGTAAAGAAGAAGAAAAACCTGTCGAAAGAATACCTGCTAGAGAAGAGTTTGTTGAAAGAAAATCTGAAACAAATACTATCACAAAAGCTGATTTATTTCCTTTCTATGATAAATTGAGTCCGGCTGACAAAGATTGTGTTGATAAGAACTTTGATAAAGTTGATATGGAAAATAAAAAAGTTATCTGGAAAACAAAAACGGCAGTGTGTGATCCAACTTGTATGTATCCAAAACTTGGTACAAGAAGTATGAGTCCTATGGAAATTAAACAGTGCCCAATTTGTGGTAAGAAATACTAAAAAGTAAAAATAAAAAAGTTATGTGTGAAAATGTAAAAAGTAATTTTAATGTTAAAAAGTTTATTGATTTTGAAGCATTTAAAAAGTTATGTGAAAGGGGTACGTGCTTACGGCGTACCCTTCTTTCTAAAAATTGTAAACAGTTATACAAGCAACAACAATGCTATTTGAAATATCAAAGGAAAGTTGAAAAACAGTTCGAGAATCAAGTTGATGAAGAATGGGAAAAAGTAAAAAAAATAGTTTTTGAAAGAGACAATAATGAATGTCAACTTTTAAAAAAATTAAATAAAGAACAGTTAAGTATTTTTTATAGTAAAGCTATACCTAATTTAGTTAAAGTAATTGATCCGGCACACTATAAAAGTCGTGGAAGTTTTTTAGACTTAAAATATGAACCAGATAATGTTGTAGTAATTAATAGAATTTCCCACTCACGTTTAGATATAGGTAAAAGTCCTATTGATGGAAAAACAATAACAAAAGAAGAATGGCATCAATGGTGGGAATTGATATTAGGGAAAGAAAGAAAAGAAAGATTAGATAATTTTAGAAGTGGAGGTTTGTTATGAGTCATTACTTAGAATGTCCTAATTGTAGAAAAGAATTTATTAATTTTTCTACAGGTAAATGTGAAAATTGTAATTATGTATTAGCATATTCACCTTATATGTGTTATAAGGATATTATTGAAGAAGAGAAAAGTATGCAGAAAGTAGAAAATAAAAGTTTAAAAGAAATGAAAAGGGAAGTTATTGAGCATCTTAAAGTTGTTCCAGAAAATGATGATGAAACTATTTTATTATATAATAAATATATGGATTTTTTAAAGTGTGTAGAAGATATGGTAGAAAATAAACTAGAATTTAAAACTGAAAAAAATAGTTTAAGTATAATTATAAAAGGTAAGTGTAGGTCTGGAAAAACTACAATGCAAAGACTTATATATGATTGTTTGAGAAGTTTAGGTTATAATAATTTATATTATATGAATGATAAAATTTATGAATCAGCAAATTTATTAAAAAATAATGTAAAAGAATTAGCAGAAAAAAATCCAGAAATGTTTATAAATTATAATAGTCATATAAATATAAAAACAGAAGAGGAAGAGTAAAAATTATGAGTAATAATATTTCAAACTTTTTAAAAAATAAATGTACACATAAAAACAGAATAAACAAAGGTACAAAAAATAAACCTGATATTAGATGTTTAAGATGTGATAAGAAGTTCACAGAAAAAATGTATTTATATGAAGGTTTAGGTAAATTTAAAGTAATAAACATAGATAATATGGTTATAAAAACAGAAGGAGAAAAATAAAATGGATGATGCTAAAAGAAAAAGAATAACAGAAGCTCTGGCTAAGATTGATAAGAAATTAGGTGGAAAGGGGAATGTTATACAAGGAGATAAATCTGAATATGAAGTTTTACCAACAGGTTTAATTGATTTTGATATGTTAGGTACTACTATTGGGGGGTATCCAAAATCTCGTATTGTAGAACAATTTTCTAAGCCTTCTTGTGGAAAAACAACACTGTTTTTAATGGCTGTCGCTGAATGCCAAAAGAAGGGGGGCGTGTGTGCTTGGGTGGATGCCGAACACGCAATGGATAAAATTTGGGCAAAAAAACTTGGAGTTAATATTGATGAACTATATATTACTAAACCAGATACTGCTGAAGACGCTTTTAATATAATAGAATCGTTAATAGATTCAAATAGTTTTGATTTTATAGTAGTAGACTCAGTTTCTCGTCTTACTCCAAGAGCCGAGCAAGAGGGTGATTTTTCAGATAGCCACATGGGATTACAGGCTAGACTTTTATCACAGATGTGTAGAAAACTTGTAGGAAAGGTTGCTAAATCAAAATGTTGTCTTGCTTTTATTAATCAAATAAGACAGACTATGAATACAGGATACGGAGCTAAAACTGCTGTTTCAGGGGGGCTTGCTTTATCTTTTTATTCTTCTATAAGAATTGAGCTTTCAATGATAAAAACTCTAGGAGAAACAGGAAAAGAACCTTATGGTAATATTATAAAAGCAAAATTTGTTAAGAATAAATGTGGTATTCCTTTTAGAGAAGTTGAATTACTAAATATATTCGGGCGTGGTTTTAGTAAAGAAAAATCATTGCTTGATATGGCTATAAAATATAGTTTAATTGACAAAGCCGGGAGTTGGTTCAGTATGGGGGATAAAAGACTTGGGCAAGGTGAAGCAAATATACTTAATTTATTAGAAAATGATAAAGATTTATATAAAAAATTATATGAAGAAATAATAAAAAAGTTTAATGAAGAGAAATTAAATTCTAATGAAATAATTGAAAAAGATGAAGTGTTAGAAGAAGTGTTAAATGAAGAAAATGTTGAATAACAGAATTGGAGAAATGTCTTATAATAAAAATAATGCTAAGATGACTATTGTTGAATATAAGAATTATAATAAAATAAAAGTTAAATTTGATACGGGAAATGTAGTTAATACTAGTTATGGTAGTTTTTTAAAAGGAAAAGTTTTAAACACATTTGATAGAGAGGTTTACGGAATAGGTTATCTAGGAGAAGGAAAGTATAAACCATCTATTAATTGGAAAGCTATTTCAAGTTATAATACATGGAGGTCAATGTTACAACGATGTTATGTAAATAAGCAAACACAGGAAAAAAGGTATCCTCAATATATAGGGTGTACTGTGGATGTTGAATGGCATAATTTTCAAAATTTCAGTGAATGGTATTATAATAATGTTTATGAAATAGAAAATGATAATATAGATATTGATAAAGATATACTTATTAAGCATAATAAAATTTATTCTTTTAATTCATGTTTACTTATGCCTCATAGATTAAATATGCTTTGTGTAAATGCCAAAAAAATTAGAGGTAAGCAACCAATAGGTGTATGTTATGATAAAACTAGAGATAAATATATTGCTATTATGTCTAAGTATAATAGAAATTGTTTTTTAGGAAGATATAAAACTTCAGAAGAAGCCTTTTATGTTTATAAAGAGCATAAAGAAAAGTTTATAAAACAAATAGCTGATGAATATAAAGTTAAAATAAATGATAAAAGATTTGATAAAGTTCATGAAGCATTGTATAATTATAAGATTGAAATAACCGATTAAAATAAATAAGGATTGTGAAAATCTATGATTTATCTTAATAAAGACTCTATATGGTGTAGTTCTGACAATGAAGATATGTGTTTACTTTGTAAAAATTATACAAATGTAGTTTACAACAAATGCTTTGTGAATTATAATATAAGTAGTAAAATAACAATATGTAGAGAATTTAGTATAAAAGCAAGGGATAAAAAAGATGACAATAAATGATATTAAACCTTTAACTTCAAAAGCAACTTATGATGAGATGAAACAAAATTTTGATATTTTGTATATGTATTCAGAATATAGTGAAGACTTTTTAATGAAGTTACCGAGAGAATATTTTCTAAGTCCCGCGAGTACAAAATATCATGGAAGTTTTAAGTCGGGATTAATATTACATAGTACGAATGTTGCTATATTTACTTATAGAAATTTAATTGAAATGAAGAAAATGGAAGTTTCAAAATATCTTAATGAATTGAACGATAAAGATTTTGAACAATACCTTAAAGATGCTGTGTTTGCTGGACTTTTCCATGATTTTTGCAAAATTAATGTTTATAAAAATGAAGAAGATGCAACTGAAAAACAAATTGAGTATGCTTTAGGATTGTGCAAAGAGCTTAATCTACCATCAGATTTATTTGATGTGATGAACTTAGGAAAAAGTAGTCTTAGTAATTTTATTGAAAAAGCTAAACAGTTACTTTATGATCTGAATAATGATAAAGTGGATGAAAATACTTTTATAAAAAGAGCCGATGAATTTTCTTTAATAAAGCGTGAGTATATATTTCAAGATGATTTTAAAATTGGTCATGGAGAAAAATCTGTTATAATGTTATTAAGATATGGTGTGCAACTAACAGATCATCAGATTTATGCAATTAGATTTCATCAAAACGAAATGGATGTACTTTGGGAAATTGAAAAAGAAAGACAGAATATATTAATTCATACTGATAAAATACCTATGCAGAAAGCTATTATACTT